>Ga0272443_10000185_pt1 | contig 119154 bp, 116 predicted proteins | sample SSMAcet12_FD_193581 | JGI IMG/M metagenome (GOLD analysis project Ga0272443, IMG submission 193581) | Marine sediment archaeal communities from Little Sippewissett salt marsh, Falmouth, MA, United States - SSM-Acet-12 | ecosystem: Environmental > Aquatic > Marine > Wetlands > Sediment ... | reverse complement strand
CATGGCCAAGAAGAAATTTGAGCGTACGAAGCCGCACGTGAACGTCGGAACGATTGGTCACGTGGACCACGGCAAGACGACGTTGACGGCAGCGATCACCCTGGTGCTGGCAAAGACAGGTGGCGCCGAGTTTCGTTCGTTTGATTCGATCGACAACGCGCCGGAAGAGCGCGAGCGTGGCATTACGATCGCCACGGCGCACGTAGAGTATGAGACGGAGAAGCGCCACTACGCCCACGTAGACTGTCCGGGTCACGCAGACTACGTAAAGAACATGATCACAGGCGCCGCTCAGATGGACGGTTCGATCGTGGTTGTGTCGGCGGCAGACGGGCCGATGCCCCAGACGCGCGAGCACATCATTTTGGCTCGTCAGGTGAACGTTCCCGCGTTGATCGTATACATGAACAAGTGCGACATGGTTGATGATCCGGAGCTTCTGGATCTGGTCGAACTTGAGATGCGCGATTTGTTGAACGAGAACGAGTTTCCTGGCGACGAGATCCCGATCATTCGCGGCAGCGCTTTGGAGGCGTTGAACAACCCGGACGATCCCGAGAAGACGAAGTCGATTTACGAGCTGATGGAAGCGGTGGACAACTACGTGCCGGATCCGAAGCGTGCGACGGACAAGCCTTTCCTGATGCCAGTTGAGGACGTATTCTCGATCACGGGTCGTGGCACAGTTGCTACGGGTCGTATCGAGCAGGGCATTGTGAAGACGGGTGAAGAGCTGGAGTTGGTCGGGCTTGGCGCGAACCGCAAGACGGTTGTGACAGGCGTCGAGATGTTCCGCAAGATCCTCGACGAGGGTCAGGCGGGTGACAACGCCGGTCTTCTTCTTCGTGGAGTAGACAAGGACGAGATCGAGCGCGGTATGGTGTTGGCGAAGCCGGGCAGCATCACGCCTCACACGAAGTTCGAAGCCGAAGTATACGTACTTGGCAAAGACGAAGGTGGCCGTCACACGCCGTTCTTCAAGGGTTATCGTCCGCAGTTCTACTTCCGCACGACGGATGTGACCGGGGCGATCGAGCTTCCTGAAGGCGTGGAGATGGTAATGCCGGGCGACAAGGTGAATATGAAGGTCGAGCTTATCACGCCGATCGCGATGGACGAGCAGCTTCGTTTCGCTATCCGTGAGGGTGGCCGCACCGTTGGCGCTGGCGTCGTTACCAAGATCTTCGAGTAGATAGTAAGTTGGATTCTCCGGCGTCCGGGAAGTTATCGGGCGGTGCCGGAATTGGATAAATAGAGTATGTGGAGGTCCACGTGGCCGGGCAGAACATCCGGATACGTCTTAAGGCGTATGACCACAATTTGTTGGACAAGTCGACCCAGAAGATCATCCAGACCGCGCGTAGCACGGGTGCGGTGATCAGCGGGCCGATCCCGTTGCCGACGCGCAGGACTGTGTATACGGTTCTCCGCGGACCGCACGTCGACAAGAAGTCACGTGAGCAGTTCGAGACTCGCATCCACAAGCGTCTCATCGACATCCTGAATTCGACGTCGAAGACGATTGATGCGCTGATGAAGCTCGAATTGCCCGCCGGCGTGGACATTGAGATCAAGACCTGAAAGGGACCTGACGATGCCGAATGGACTGTTGGGTCGCAAGCTTGGCATGACCAGCGTGTATCGTGACGGAATGCAGATTCCTGTTACGGTGATCGAGGTCGAGCCGAACCCCGTGGTGCTGGTGAAGACCTCTGAGGGGACGGACGGCTACGATGCTTTGCAGCTTGCTTATGGCGCGAAGTCGCCACGCAAGGTGAACAAGCCGATGAGCGGCCATTACGAGCGCGCGAAAGTGCAGCCGCGCCGTGTGTTGCGTGAATTCCGTGGAATGAGCGGACACGAGGTAGGTAAAGAGATCAGGGTGGAAGAGATCTTTGCCGAAGGCGATCTGGTCAAGGTCAGCGGAAACAGCAAAGGTCGTGGTTTTGCCGGCGTAATCAAGCGCCATGGTTTTCATGGCCACAAAGCTACGCACGGTACGCATGAGAGTTTCCGTGGGCCGGGATCAATCGGTTCCACCACTTCGCCGGGACGCGTTCTTCCTGGAAGACGGATGTCCGGGCATTATGGTGACACGAAGGTGTCAGTAAAAAATCTCGAGGTGATTGAAGTGGTCGCGGATAAGAACCTTCTCCTGGTAACTGGAGCGGTTCCCGGCGCCCGCAACGGCATCGTCGAGTTGCACAAGATCTAGGGTGAATGATGAAGCTGCCTGTTTACAATCGTGAGGGCAAGCCGACGGGATCCGAGATCGCGCTGGACGCCGCCGTGTTCGGGATTGAGCCGAACGACCATGTTATGTACTTGGCGGTCAAAACCCAGCGAACAAGGATGCGTCAGGGTACCCACGCGTCGAAGAACCGGTCAATGGTGTCGGGTGGCGGTCGTAAGCCCTGGCGTCAAAAGGGCCGCGGAACGGCACGTGCTGGTACGACGCGAAGCCCGTTGTGGCGTCACGGTGGCACGATCTTCGGCCCGGAACCGCATCCCTATGTGGCGCGGCTTCCGTTGAAGGTCAACCGCCTCGCCCGCCGCAGTGCGCTATCTGCACGCGCTTCCGAGGAAGCGATCAGGATCGTCGAAGATTTCGCTTTTGACGCGCCGAAGACCAAAGATGTGAAGAGTCTCCTTGCTGCCCTGAACCTTGAGGGCGAGAAGGTTCTGATTCTCACGAAGGAGTATGACGCAAACCTTGTCAAATCAGCCCGCAATCTTGAAAAGTGCGCGGTGCAGATCGGCAGTGAAGCGTCTACCTACGATTTGTTGAATAGTCGGGTGCTCTTGATTCAAGAGGGGGCCCTGCAATCCATCTCCGAGGTGTTAGGTGGAAACAAGCGCACGTCTGAGAAAGCTGCTTAAGCGGCCGCTAATGACGGAAAAAGCCGTGCGGCTCACCGAGACCGAGAATACATACTCGTTCGAGGTGCCGCGAGGCGCGAACAAAATCGAGATCAAACGGGCGATCGAAGAAATCTTCGATGTCAAGGTCGAGAGCGTCCGGACCGTTAGTGTTCAGGGCAAGCTCAAGCGGATGGGTCGTTTTCAGGGTCGCCGCGCTGGCCGAAAGAAAGCCTTCGTCACATTAGCCGAAGGTCAGAAACTCGAACTGTTCGAAAACGTGTAGCGTTCGTCCGACCCGCTAAGGCGGTCGACGGACGGCGATGTCAGAGACACCGCCGCGAGGGAACCATGCTGAAGAAATACAATCCGGTCACTCCGGGACAGCGATTCCGTACCAATCTCGACAAAGCTGAACTTAGCAATGTCGAGCCGGAAAAAAGCCTGCTTGAGCCGTTGCCAAAATCTGGCGGACGGAACAATCATGGCCGAGTTACGGCTTGGCACCGGGGTGGAGGCCACAAACGCAAGTATCGTCGCATCGATTTTCGCAGGGACAAATTCGGTGTTCCGGCTCGCGTGGCCACTATTGAATACGATCCGAACCGTAGTGCAAACATCGCGCTCATCGTGTTTGGTGACGGAGAAAAGCGTTATATCCTTGCGCCGAAAGGGCTTAAGGTTGGCGATACCGTCTCCAGCGGCAGGCAGGATGTAGAAATCCGTGCCGGCAATGCGATGCCTCTGGTTCAGATTCCGTTGGGCACCGAGGTGCACAATGTGGAAATGAAGCCAGGTCGTGGTGGCCAGCTCGCCCGTAGCGCTGGTGCAAGTGTCCGTCTGATGGCTCGTGACAGCGGAATGGCTGTCCTCAAGCTGCCGAGCGGTGAAATGCGCCAAGTCCCGGAAGAGTGCCTTGCAACGATCGGCATCGTTGGCAACGAGCAGCACGAAAACATTCAGTACGGCAAGGCTGGTAAGTCTCGCTGGATGGGTCGCCGCCCGCATAACCGCGGCGTGACGATGAACCCGGTGGATCACCCGATGGGTGGTGGTGAGGGCCGTAGTAGTGGTGGTCGTCACCCCTGTACTCCTTGGGGCAAGCCCACCAAGGGCTACAAGACCCGCAAGGGACATAAGCAGTCTGACAAGTACATCATCAAGCGTCGCAACCAGAAGTAAGGATAGAGGTAACCATGGCCCGGTCGATTAAAAAAGGACCGTTCATCGACGAACATCTCTCGAAGAAGGTCGAAACGGCCCAGAAGTCCGGCGACAAAAAAGTGCTCAAGACCTGGTCCCGGCGTAGCACCATCAGCCCGGAATTTGTGGGTCTGACGATTGCGGTGCACAATGGGCACAAGCATATCCCGGTCTTTGTCACAGAAAACATGGTGGGGCACAAGCTCGGTGAGTTCGCCCCGACACGCACCTACCGCGGGCATGCCGGCTCGAAAAAGTCGGAAAAGGCCGGTAAGGTCAAGTAAGCGAAGGCGAGACCAGAATGGAAGCGAAAGCAACAGCCCGTTACATCCGGATCGCGCCGCGTAAGGCTAGGCTCGTCGCGGACATGATTCGCGGGATGAAGGCCGGACAGGCCCAGGGCGTTTTGACACACAGCCCGAAACGTGCAGCTCAGCATGTTGAAAAACTTCTGCGCAGCGCGTTGTCGAACCTGGTTAGCCAGGATGAGGCAAGGGGCGTGGACGTGAACGAAGCGGTCATCACCGAAATTCGTGTGGACGAAGGTCCGACGCTGCGCCGCTGGCGCGCACGTGCACAGGGACGTGCGACGCGAATCAATAAGCGGACAAGTCACGTGACATTGGTCGTTAAGGCCTAAGCGTCGATCGAAGAGAGGATATCATGGGTCAGAAGGTACACCCGGTAGGGTTCAGGTTGAAGGTCAACAAGACGTGGGCCTCCAACTGGTTTGATCAGAAGAATACGGCGGCGAAGCTGGCCGAAGATCTGATGCTGCGCCGTTACCTCTCCAAGCGACTGCAGAATGCCGGCGTCTCACGCGTCGAAATCGAGCGGACACCGAAGCTGGTCACCGTTTCGATTCACACGGCACGTCCGGGCATCGTCATCGGTCGTAAAGGTACAGAGGTTGAAAAGCTGAAAGCTGAGTTGAACCAGATCACGGACAAAGACATTCAGCTCAACATCTTCGAGATCAAACGCCCTGAAATTGAGGCGGCGCTGGTGGCCGAATCGATTGCTCACCAACTTCGTGGCCGTGTCAGCTTCCGCCGGGCGATGAAGAAGGCGATTCAGGCTGCGATGCGTATGGGCGCTGAAGGTATCAAGGTTATGTGCAGCGGTCGTCTCGGAGGCGCGGAAATGTCCCGCACCGAGATGTACAAAGATGGTCGCATCCCTCTGCACACCCTTCGTGCTGACATCGATTATGCACAGGATGTGGCGAAAACCACCTACGGCACGATCGGCGTGAAGGTTTGGATCTGCAAAGGCGAGATCCTCGGCAAGGGTCCCTTTGGGGCAGCCCAGGCAAACTAGGGTTGAACGGTACACCGGTATAAAGCCGGTGACGATATAGCGTGAGAGTTGAAGCATGCTGGCACCCAAACGAGTCAAACACCGCAAGGTTCAGAAGGGGCGGATGAGGGGCCTCGCCTATAGAGGCAGCAGGGTCTCTTTCGGCACCTTCGGAATCATGGCGCTTGAACCGGGTTTTGTCACCTCCCGCCAGATTGAGGCGGCCCGTGTGGCGATGACACGTCATGTCAAGCGTGGCGGAAAAGTCTGGATCCGGATTTTTCCACATAAACCAATGACCAAAAAGCCCGCCGAAGTCCGGATGGGTAAGGGAAAAGGTTCGCCCGAGTTTTGGGTGGCTGTGGTTAAGCCGGGCCGTGTGATGTTTGAATTGGGCGGCGTGGACGAGGGACTGGCCCGTGAGGCCTTGACCCGTGCGATCCATAAGCTGCCGTTGAAGTCGAAAATTGTGACGCGTCTGGAAGGATAAAACCGATGGGCAGGAACATCGAAGAGCTTCGCGGCCTTTCGCTGGACGAGCTGAACGCCCGTCTGGTTGACGCGGAGGAGGAACTGGCAAACCTTGTTTTCCAGAACGGAAGTGGCCAGCTGGATAGCCCGATCAAGGTGCGTTATCAACGCAAGATCGTGGCCAAAATTCGGACCTTGATCCGCGAGCGTGAGATCGCCGAAACCAAAGCGGCCGCAGAGGCCAATGGTGAAGCGTAAGGAGGCGGTAGGTGAGTGAGCGAGGCACACGGAAGACCGTCACCGGGACGGTGGTTTCCGACAAGATGGACAAGACAGTGACCGTGCTTGTGGAACGCAGGCTGCGTCACCCGCTTTATAAGAAGCTGGTAAGAAAATCCCGGAAGTATCATGCCCACGACGAGAAAAACGAATGTGGTATGGGCGACGTGGTACGTCTGATGGAATCGCGCCCGATGTCGCGTACGAAGCGGTGGCGCGTGGTGGAGATCGTTCAGAAAGCCGTGTAACATCCGGCTCTGAACCCGAGAGGGCATTATGATTCAGGAAGAAACACTGCTCAACGTCGCGGACAACACAGGCGCGAAAAAAGTCAAGTGCTTTCGAGTACTCGGTGGCTCCAAGCGTCGTTATGCGTCGCTCGGCGATGTCGTTGTTGTCAGCGTTAAGACCGCGACCCCGAATGGCGTCGTCAAGAAGGGAACGGTTCAGAAAGCGGTGATCGTCCGGACCAAGAAAAAGGTGCGCCGCAAGGATGGCACCTATATCAGGTTTGACGACAACGCTGCCGTAATTCTTGACGAGCGTTATGAGCCGAAGGGTACACGTATCTTCGGTCCGGTCGCACGTGAATTGCGCGAGAAGGAATACATGAAGATTGTAAGCCTTGCTCCGGAGGTCCTGTGATCCGGCGAAAGAAAAGAGTGCCGAAACACCAGATGAAGGTCCGCAAGGGCGACGAAGTTCTGGTAGTTGCCGGCAACGACAAGGGTAAGCGCGGCAAGGTGTTGAAGGTTTTCCCGAACGAAGACCGGATCATCGTAGAAGGCGTGCGCTTTGTAAAGCGTCATACGAAGGCCAACCAAAAGGTTCCACAGGGCGGCATCATTGAACGCGAGGGCAAGCTTCACGTTTCAAACGTGATGGTTATTGACCCGAAATCAGGTAAACCGACCCGCATAGGCCACAAGACGGTCGAGGCGGATGAGGGCAAGCAGCGCCGAGTCCGTGTCGCGAAGGTCTCAGGCGAAACGCTCGGATAGAGGTGAGTCGTGGCGAAGAAAGAAAAAACAGAAGCTAAAGGTGCCGAGCAGGGTAAAAAGGCGAAGGACAAGGGGGCCGCTGAGGTCGTCGAAATCCCGAAGGATTATGCCCCTCGCCTGTTTACGCACTACAACGAAAAAGTAGTGCCGTCCATGATGAAGCGCTTTCAGTTCAGCAACGTCATGCAGGTTCCGCGCCTCGAAAAGGTGGTGATCAACGTCGGTATCGGCGATGCGCACCAGGACCAGAAATTGCTCGACAGCGTCCTTGACGAGTTGACGACGATTTCCGGCCAGAAACCTGTTGTTACCCGCGCCAAAAAAGCAATCAGCAACTTCAAGTTGCGTGAGGGCATGCAGGTTGGCGCCCGCGTCACATTGCGTCGTGCAAAGATGTGGGAGTTCACCGATAAGCTCTTCAGTCTTACGGTTCCCCGGATTCGTGACTTCCGTGGTCTGCCTGACAAGAGTTTTGATGGGCGTGGCAACTACACGATGGGCATTAAAGAGCAGATCGTGTTCCCCGAGATCGACTACGATAAGGTCGAGAAGATCCACGGGATGGATATCACGTTCGTGACAAGCGCTCCGAATGATGAGCAGGCGCACGCACTGCTTGAGGAGCTTGGTTGTCCGTTCCGCAAGCGTCAGCCCGCCCAGGAAGCGGAAACGGCCTGAACGGAACAAGGGGTTTAAGGAGAGATCATGGCTAAGAAGGCGCTGATCGCGAAGTCGAAAAGAGAACCGAAGTTTCAGGTTCGTGGGTACAACCGTTGCAGTCGTTGCGGTCGTCCCCGTGCCTATATCCGCAAATACGGCCTTTGCCGTATCTGCTTCCGGGAACTGGCCCTTCAGGGGATGATTCCTGGCGTTTCGAAGTCTAGCTGGTAGGTTGACGTTATCTGACGCGCCGCTGGCCGAGGAGCAACCGGGAAGTGGCCCGGTGCGGTTGGCGACCACAGGCGTGGTTGCGTCCGAGAAGAAAGGAAACGGACCGTGTCTAAGCTCACTGATCCCATCGCGGATCTTTTGACCCGGATTCGCAACGCCATTCAGGCGAGGCATCCGAAAGTTGATGTGCCTGCTTCTAAAATCAAGCGGGAGATCGTGAAAGTCCTCATTGATGAGGGATACCTTCGCGACTACATCAACATCGAAGATGACAAGCAGGGCATCCTGCGCATCTTCTTGAAGTACGACAAACGTGGCAAGAGTGCGATCACCGGACTGAAACGTGTTTCTACGCCCGGTCTGCGCCAGTACGTGGGACATGATGAAGTTCCCCGTGTGCGCAACGGAGTTGGAATGGCCGTTCTTTCCACCCCGAAGGGTGTGATTTCTGGTATTCGTGCCAAAGCCGAAAAAGTTGGCGGCGAAATACTGTTGTTCGTCTGGTAATGATGGGAACCCCGCCCCGGGTCTCGGGGTTGGAGGGGGACCACGGAGGAAAGAATGTCCCGAATTGGGAAACTACCGATTGCAATCCCCGAGAAGGTGGATGTAGCAATTAACGACCAGACGGTGACTGTTAAAGGTCCGCTGGGCGAGTTGGAGCATACGTTCCGTCCCGAAGTAACGGTCAGGCAGGAAGGGAACACGCTTCTGGTCGAGCGTCTGAAGGACGACAAGTTGCATCGTGCCCAGCATGGTCTCGGCCGTACGCTTCTCTTCAACATGGTTGAAGGCGTTTCCAAGGGCTACGAACGAATTCTGGTGATTATTGGTGTCGGTTATTCCGCAGAGATCAAGGGTGAAGGACTTATGGTTCGGGTTGGCTACAGCCATCCGATCTGGATTGGTTCGCCCCCAGGAGTGAAGTTTGAAACCCTTCAGCCTTCCCAGTGGAACGAGTTCGGAATTGTGAAGCAGGGCGACAACCAGACGGTAGCGATTCGCGTGACGGGCTACAACAAGCAGCTCGTGGGCCAAGTGGCCGCGCGTATTCGCAAGATTCGTCCGCCGGAGCCCTATAAGGGCAAGGGTATTCGGTACAACAACGAAAAGGTCCGTCGCAAGGCCGGAAAGGCAGCGAAGTAAGCCATGTCGACGAAACTTGAAAAAAGCAAGCTGGCGCATAAACGTCGCAAGATGCGGGTTCGCAAGCGTGTCAATGGATCGACCGAGCGTCCCCGTCTCGTGGTGAATCGTTCCCTGAAATACATGTCCGTCTCCGTTGTTGACGACGAAAAGGGCGTGACGATTCTCGGTGCGACAACGCGCAAAGCAGATTTTTCGAAATATGATGCACCCGAGTCTGTTGACGAAGAGGGAACAAGCAAATTGCTGTTGACCCACAAAGTAGCAGAAGCCTATCAGCTCGGTCAGGCGATCGCGGAAAAAGCCAAGGAAAAAGGGATCAAGGCAGTCGTTTTCGACCGCAATGGTCTCCGCTATCATGGTCGTGTCCGCGCAGTCGCTGAAGGTGCCCGGAAAGGGGGACTTGAACTGTGAACCGTCGTAGTAGTCGTGAAGAACGCGCCCCCTCCGCAGCTGATTTGGGGCTGATCGAAAAGGTTGTCCATATCAACCGTGTTGCAAAGGTTGTGAAGGGTGGCCGGAACTTCAGCTTCACCGCTATCGTTGTTATCGGCGATGGTAAGGGAAAAGTTGGTTATGGTCTGGGCAAGGCTCGTGAAGTTACGGAAGCCATCACCAAGGGCGGCGAGATCGCGAAACGTTCGATGAAACGTTATCCGCTTATTGGCTCGACGCTTCCCCACGAGCTGATTGGCCGTTTCGGCGCTGCCAAGGTCGTGCTTAAACCCGCAGCTCCCGGTACCGGTGTTATCGCTGGCGGTGCTGTTCGCGCCGTGCTCGAGTCCATGGGCGTCCGTGACGTTCTGACCAAGAGCCTTGGAAGCCGCAATCCGCATAACCTTGTCAAAGCTACCTTGAGCGGCCTCGATAACATGCAGAGCCTCGAGGGTGTCGCTTTCAAGCGTGGCAGGAGCGTCAAGGAGGTGCTCGGCCTGTGAGTGCGAAAAAGAAAACAGCAAAAGTGCGTATCACCTGGGTGAAGAGCACGATTAATCGCAAGTCCAATCAGGGCAAAGTCATCGAAGCCCTTGGTCTGCGTAAGCTGCATCAAAGTGTGGTCCACGACGATTCGCCGACCATCCGTGGGATGATCAACAAGGTCCCCCACCTCGTGGTCGTCGAGAACGTGGAATAGGAACGAAGGCAACGGCGAAAAGGGAAACCGAGTCATGCCGAAAGATTTGAGCAATCTGACCCCTGCAAAGGGTTCAACGAAGAGCAAGCGCCGCCGTGGTCGCGGTACGGCCGCAGGACAGGGTCGCACCTCGGGTCGCGGGAACAAGGGCGCACAGTCGCGAAGCGGTTTCAAGCGCAAAGCTGGCTTCGAAGGTGGGCAGATGCCCATCAACCGTCGCCTGCCGAAGCGTGGTTTCTTCAACCCCTTCCGCGAAGAGTATCAGGTGGTCAATCTCCGTGACATCGCCCGTCTTGAGGGTGTTGCCGAGATCACGCCGGAAGTACTCTATGCTAACGGAATGGTTGCGAGAGCGGACAAGCCTGTCAAACTCCTCGGAGTTGGCGAGGTGACCGCCAAGCTGACCATCACCGTGGCGGCTGCAAGCAAATCGGCGATCGAAAAGGTCGAGAAGGCCGGCGGCAAAGTGTTGTTGCCCGAGCCCGCACCTAAAAAGCGCGGCAAACCGGTCAAAAGAGATAAAGTCGTGGAGCAGAGCGCCTAGGGCGCCAGATAGGGACGCGAGATGCTCGAAAAGCTTCGCAACATTTTCAAAATCCCGGAGCTGCGCAAGCGGATTATGTTCACGCTTGGCATCTTCGTGGTTTACCGCCTTGGTGGACACATTCCGGTTCCCGGCATCGATGCCGGAGTGCTGGGGTCGTTCTTTGAACAGAGCGCAAACACCCTCTTCGGGTTGTATGACCTGTTCGCAGGCGGAAACCTCTCCCGGGCGACGATTTTCGCGCAGGGCATCATGCCCTACATTTCCGCGTCAATCATCATCCAGCTGCTAGGGTCGGTGGTGCCATATTTCCACCGTTTGCAGCAGCAGGGCGAGGAAGGCAGGAAGAAGATCACTCAGCTTACCCGTTATGGAACCGTGGGCATCGCCGCATTGCAGTCCTTCGGCGTTTCCGCGTTCCTCTCGGGAATCCAGATCGGCGCTTCACGCGTAGTTCCGAATCCGGGGCTTGGGTTTTACTTCCTGACGATGATCACACTGACCGCGGGTACCCTCTTCATCATGTGGCTTGGTGAGCAGATTGATGAGCGGGGAATCGGAAACGGCATCAGCTTGATCATCTTCATCGGCATTGTGGACCGTTACCCTTATGCATTCCTGGACGAGTTCCAGTTGATGCAGCAGGGCGTCCGGTCGATCTTCGTCGAGTTGGCGCTAATAGCAGTGCTTGTGCTGACCACGGCGGCGGTCGTTGCGTTGACTCAGGGTCAGCGTAAGATTCCGGTGACCTATACTAAACGTGTTGTCGGCCGCAAGATGTATGGCGGACAGTCGACGCATATCCCGCTTCGTGTGAACACAGCGGGTGTTATGCCGATCATTTTTGCGCAGACGATCATGTTCGTACCGCAGACGATCACGACATTCCTGCCGCAGGGCGGTTTCCAGGATTGGCTTAACAGCGCGTTTCGTTTTAACAGTTATCTCTACATGGTCATTTATGGCCTGTTGATTGTCTTCTTCACCTATTTCTATACAGCCATCGCATTTAATCCGGTGGATGTGTCGAACAACCTGAAGAAGTACGGCGGACTGATTCCGGGTGTGAAGCCTGGCAAAAAAACCGCCGAATTCCTTGACAACATTCTGACGAGGATCACCCTTCCGGGATCGATCTTCTTGGCCTTGATCGCGATTTTCCCGACATTGCTCTCGAAATTCGTGAACATCGGCTCGAATGTTTACGGCCTGTTTGGCGGCACCTCGCTTCTTATCGTCGTGGGTGTGGCGTTGGATACGCTGCAGCAGATTGACAGCCACCTGTTGATGCGCCACTACGACGGTTTGATGAAGTCCGGTCGCCTGCGTGGCCGCCGGAGGATGTAACGGGGGCAGATAGAGGTTGATGGCCTAAATGACGGAGCTCGAATGCGAATCATTCTGCTAGGCCCTCCGGGGGTAGGCAAGGGTACGCAGGCCCAGATACTGATCGACCGGCTGAATGCGGTACAATTGTCAACCGGTGACATCTTGCGAAGTGCGATCAGGGCTGGTAGCGAGCTTGGAATCAAGGCTAAAGGTTATATGGATGCCGGTCAGTTGGTGCCGGATGAAGTAGTGCTGGGTCTCGTCCGCGAGAAGCTGGCGGAGCTTGACACGAAGTGTGTGATCTTTGACGGATTTCCCAGGACCATTGCGCAGGCCGAAGGGCTGGACGCGCTCCTGACCGAGATAGGACAGAAACTCGACCTCGTGATCGAGATGACTCTGGACGACGAGGTTGTGATTGACCGCCTTTCGTCTCGGAGAAGTTGTCCAAAGTGTGGAGCGGTGTTCAACCTGTTGTCAGCCCCGCCAAGGGTCGACGATGTCTGTGACCAGTGTGGACACAAGGGGTTGGAATTACGCGCGGACGATAAGCCCGACGTAATCAGCCATCGCCTGAATGTTTACCACGAGCAGACATCCCCGCTTTCGCAGTATTACGAAAAGCAGGGAGTGCTGAAGAAGTTTAACGGTGATCAACCCGTTGGTTCGGTGAGCGATGAGATCAGGGAGTTGCTCGGTGCCTGAGGTTGATGCGCGGCGGAGTCTTTCATGATCAGGGTGAAAACGCCCGAGCAGATAGAACGACTTGCTGAAGCGGGCGGTCTGGTGATGGCGTGTCACGCTCTTGCGAGGGAGATGATACGGCCGGGAGTAACGACCCGCGAAATTGACGAAGCCGTTGAACGGTATGTCAGAAAAGCGGGAGCGACTCCGGCATGGAAGGGAATAGAGGGGCCCGCAGGGGCGCCAAATTTCCCGTCGATCACCTGCATGTCAACGGATGAACAAGTTGTACACGGGTTTCCATCCGATGTGCCACTGGAAGAGGGCCAGATCCTCTCAGTCGACATCGGAGTCAGAACCCGGGACGGGTGGTACGGTGATGCTGCGCGAAGCCATATCGTCGGCAACGTTACTGACCCGAAGAAAAAAGAGCTCATTGACGAAACAAGGGCTGCGTTGGAGAAAGCAGCGGCGGGAATGGTGCCGGACAGCCATTTAGGCGACATCGGCCATACCATCCAGAGCCATGTGGAAGCCCTTGGTTTTTCGGTTGTCCGGGAGCTGGTTGGACACGGCATCGGGCTTGAGCTTTGGGAACAACCGCAGGTACCCAACTACGGGAAAGCCGGGCGGGGATTGAAATTACGCGAAGGCATGGTTCTTTGCGTTGAACCGATGATCAACATGGGCACCTTTGAAGTGAAGGTGTTGAAGGATGGCTGGACCGTGGTAACCGCGGACGGCAAACCCTCCGCCCATGTAGAACACATGATAGCAATAACGGCGAATGGACCACGAATCCTGACGCCTGACGCTTGAACTAACAGAGGAGATGTGCCGGTGGCCAAGGAAGAAGCGATTAAAATGGATGGGACGATATCCGAGACCCTTCCCAACGCGACTTTCCTGGTGGAACTCGAGGGCGGTCATAAAGTGCTGGCGCATATTTCAGGTAAGATGAGGATGCATTATATTCGCATCCTTCCCGGAGACAAGGTAACGGTGGAGCTTTCTCCTTACGACCTTTCTCGCGGGCGCATCATCTATCGTTACAAGTAAATCTCGACGTTTAGATAGGCAGGAAGGAGCAGACCGATGAAGGTCCGCGCGTCTGTAAAAAAGATTTGTGAGCACTGCAAAATTATTCGCCGGCGTGGAGTCGTGCGCGTGATCTGCAGTAAGAACCCAAAGCACAAGCAGCGGCAGGGTTAAGACATGGCACGTATAGCTGGAATCGACCTGCCCCGCGACAAGCGGGCGGATATCGCACTGACCTACATCTATGGTATTGGCCGTTCCAAAGCCAACCAGATTTGTCAGGCCACCGGGGTTGACGGATCGATCAAGATCCGCGACCTGACCGACGAGCAGGTCCGTCAGATCCGCGAAGAGATCAACAATCACCACAAAGTGGAAGGTCCACTTCGCACCGAGATCCAGATGAACATCAAACGTCTGATGGATATCGGCTGTTACCGTGGACTTCGCCACCGTCGTGGACTACCTGTGCGTGGCCAGAACACAAAGAACAATGCACGCACTCGGAAGGGCCGCAAACGTGGTCCGGTGAACAAGAAGAAGTAAAGCGCTGCGAAAGGACAGGAAGCGATGGCCGCTCCCAAAAAGCGCGGAAAGAAAAAAGAGAAAGTCGACGCCAATGGCTTGGCGTACGTCAAGTCGTCGTTCAACAACACGATCATCACGTTAACCGATCAGTATGGTAACGTGGTGTCCTGGTCGAGCGCCGGTCGTGTCGGCTTCAAAGGCTCGCGCAAAAACACTCCCTACGCTGCCACTCAGGCTGCGACAGGTGCTGCAAAAGCTGCCATGGACCTCGGTATGCGCCGGGTTCAGGTTCTGGTCAAGGGTCCCGGCGCAGGCCGTGAATCCGCGATCCGTGCTCTGGCAGCAGCGGGTCTATTAATCACGGCGATTCGTGACGTCACCTCGATTCCCCACAACGGGTGCCGTCCAAAGAAACGCCGCCGCGTCTAAGTATTTACAATCGTTTCCTCTCGGATGATTCGGGAGGTCCCCCACAGATGGGCAAGGGGTGAGGACAAGCTGAGGGCGCCCGACCCGGATGAAGGGGTTTTGGGATGCAAGTGGAAGAGGAAATTCCTTTTTCACGGACAGGAACCAAAATCCTGTAAACGGGTGGTTCGATTTATCGGACCTGTCCCCTCACAACGAAAAGGTCAGGATAAAACATGGCACGTTACACCGGACCCGTATGTAAGCTTTGCCGCCGCGAGGGACAGAAATTGTACCTCAAAGGGGAACGCTGCTACGGACCAAAGTGCTCCTTTGAGCGGAAGGAATACGCTCCCGGCCAGCATGGCCAGGGTCGCCGCCGCAAACAGAGCGAGTACGGTATTCAGCTTCGCGAGAAGCAGAAGATTCGTCGTATTTACGGCGTGCTCGAGACCCAGTTCCGCAATTCTTATGAACTCGCGAACCAGATGAAGGGCATTACGGGTGAGAACCTGTTGCAGATGCTCGAACGTCGTCTCGACAACGTGGTCTACCGCCTCGGCTTTGCGCCCAGCCTTCGCGCTGCGCGTCAGCTGGTGCGTCACCGCCACTTTATGGTCAATGATCATATCGTAGACATCCCAAGCTACCTTGTCGGTGAGGGCGATATCATTCGCGTCAAGCCGCAAAGCCGTAGGTTGTCCGCGATTCACGACAGTCTTCGTCGCGTTAAGGAAGGCAAACTGGCTCCGCACCTCGAGTTGGATAAAGCAAAACTCGAAGGCAAGATGCTCCAGATGCCTGCCCGTTCGGACATTCCGTTGGATGTCAACGAACAGGCCGTGGTCGAGCTGTACTCGAAGTAACAAAAACTATTTTCAGGGAGTACGTGCATGAGCACCCTGAACTTTCAAATGCCGGAAATCATCGAGCTGGACGAAGGCACCTATTGTGCTACCTATGGCAAGTTTTTCGTCCATCCGCTCGAGCGTGGGTTTGGCGTTACCGTTGGCAACAGCCTCCGCCGCGTTCTGCTTGCGAGCCTTCAAGGCGCTGCGATCAGCTCTGTGCGCGTAGAAACTGACCCGCCTGTGCTGCACGAGTTCTCGACTATCCCCGGTGTTATCGAGGATGTCGCGGAAATCGTGCTGAACCTGAAGGAAGTCCGTATCAAGCTGCTTAACAAGCGGCCGAACAAGGTCTTCCTCAGCTTCAAAGGCGAGGGTGAGTTTACTGCTGCCGATTTGCAGAAGGGCAACACCGATTTTGAGGTGTTGAACCCCGAGCATCACATCGCCACACTCACCTCAGAGTCGAACTTCTCGATCGAGCTGACGATCAAGCGGGGCCGCGGCTACTTTACCGCCGACGAGAACCGTGAAGCGAACATGTCTATTGGCACGATTCCGATCGACAGTATCTTCAGCCCGGTTCGCAATGTCACCTTCGCGGTTGAAAATACCCGCGTTGGACAGCGCACCGACTACGAGAAATTGATCCTTGAGATCTGGACCGATGGCAGCATCACGCCGGATGACGCGTTGTCTCAGGCAGCGAAGATTCTGCGGGATCACATTCAGCTCTTCATCAACCTCGACCAGACGGCCGAGGAAGAGCCGGAGCAGGAAATCGACGAAGAGGTGCTCCGCATCCGCAAGCTGCTTAAGCAGCCCGTCGAAAGCCTGGAACTTTCGGTTCGCAGCGCCAATTGCCTGAAAGAGGCGTCGATCAAGTCGGTCGCCGATCTCGTACGGCATACGGAAGATGAGCTGCTCAATTTCAAGAACTTCGGCCGCAAGTCTTACATCGAGTTGCAGGAACGTCTCGAGGGTAAAGGGCTTGAATTCGGCATGGACGTGGACAAGTTCCTGGGGTCGGAATCGCAAATCTAACCGTCCCCGGTTGAGGATGGGTTACGGTTCGGTGAATTTGGAAGTGCCGCACCGCAACCAAAGAGGAGTCTACTGTGCGTCACCGTAAAAACAATGTGGGCTTGAACAGAACCGCCGCCCATCGGCGTGCGTTGCTGGCCAACCTGACCACTGCGCTGGTCACCCACAAAAAAATCGTTACCACGCTGCCAAAGGCTCGTGCAACCCGCCGTTATGCGGAGCGGATTATCACCTTTGCGAAAAAGGGTGATGTTGCCGCACGCCGTCAGGTCCTGCGCAAGCTTCATCATCGTGACGTGGTCAAATTGCTTTTTGACGAGATCGGTCCGAAGTTCAGTGACCGCAACGGCGGCTACACCCGCATCATCAAACTCGATAACCGTAATGGCGACAATGCTCCCATGGCGGTCCTCGAGCTGGTCGGGTTTGCCACTGATGAGCCGGCGAAGGGCAAGAAGAAGAAAGCCGCCAAAAAGGCTGCCGCTCCGAAGAAAACTGACGGGAAGAAGGCGGCCAAGGTAGAGGAAGAGGTCGCTGAGGCCGCGGAAGAAACCGTGGAAGAGGTGATTGAAGCCGCTGCCGAAGAGGTGACGGAAGAGGTCGCGGAAGCTGCCGAGGAAGCGGTGGAAGAAGCCGTTGAAGAGGTAGTGGAAGAGGCTGCTGCTGAAGCCGCAGAGGAAGTTGCTGAAGAGCCTAAGGCTGATGAAGCTTCCGAAGGCGACGCTGAGGAGAAGAAGGAATAACCATTCTCTTCAGAATTTGTCCAAGCATTCCAATCCCCGGTCGACCTGTGTTGGCTGGGGATTTCTGTATTATGTTCTGGAGTATTCATGGCAAAGGGTAAAAAGCGAGAATATTGAGATGATCGTACGGGATGAGTTGGCAATTTCAAGGACAGTGCTGGCAAACGAGCGGACACTGCTGGCCTATCTAAGGTCGGGAGTCGCGCTCTTAATAGCGGGCATTTCGATTATTCATTTTGCTCAGCAAGCCTGGTTTTATGGAGTAGGGATTGCCTGTCTCCCTGCGGCTGCGGTCACAATCATCATCGGAGTCCAGCGATACAAAAAAATGAATGTTTCAATTAAGCAACACAAAGAGAAATCTGAAACCATTTCCAAGAGCGAATAACGGGGGACGGACTGTTCTCTTTTAAACCTACAACCCCAGGTTTCTATCCCCGGAAACTCATTTTAATTTTCACGGATCACGCAGAAAGGTGCTGAGAGACAGTTCCGACTCCTGTCCATAATGATGCTGGAGGCAGGAGGGTGACGTGTGAAGTAGTGTTGTATATTGAATTTCCCACGCGAAAGTGGAGGGTAGCACGGTGGAGTGCATCCTGTAATGAAGAGTCTGAAACTTCAAAAAGTCAAGGTGGGAGACGTCCTCGGCAAATCCCTTTTCAGCGAAAAGGGTGAGCTGATGTTGGCGGCGGGCTATGAGCTTACTCAGGAAATGCTCAATCTGCTGAAAAAGCACGGTTATAGGCAGGTGTATCTTTATGACGAGGCAACCAAGGATATCAAGCCTCTGGATGTAATATCGGACGTTGTCCGTGCCACTACCACAAAGCGGCTCAACAACTCCTACGGCGAAGTCGCCAAATCCCTCGACCGCGTTCACACCAGTCCACTCCATATGAAACACCGGCTGGCGGATGACCACTCGCTGCGAAAAATTTTGCCGGTAGGAGAGGTCAACAAGGCTGTTTCCGGGTTGGTTGAGGAGATTCTGGACAACAACGTTTCGCTCCTTTCCAGCCTGCCGATGAAATCCATTACGGGAAAGACTTTCGAGCACGCTATCGATACGGCTGTGCTGACCGTGCTCATCGGGCAGCAGTTCAATTATGAATACAAGGAGTTGAAACTGCTCGGGTCGGCATCCCTGCTTCATGATGTGGGCAAGCTTGTCTTCCCGCAAATTGGTGAAAAGCAGGAGTTTACCCTATCGTTCCAGGAAAAATGGCTGATGCGGGAACATCCGACCTACGGTATGCTGATCCTGAAGGGGTCCGATCCCCACAGTTATGTAGAGCAGACAACGATTTTACAGCACCATGAACGTCCCGATGGAAAGGGATTTCCCCAGGGGATCAAGGGGGACAATGTCCCTCCGCTTAAAACAGTCGAACCCGATCCAACCAGGATCTTCCGTCATGCCGAAATACTGGCTGTTGCCAACGCCTACGACAACTACATCTCCGGCGAGATGGATGGTATCCTATACACCCCGCAGGCTGCCGTATCGGAACTCGTTCAGCAGGCAGGAACGGTGTACAACCCCCATGTTCTCCGAGCATTAACGAAAGTGATCCAATTCTTCCCGGCAGGTGGCGAAGTGATGATTCACAGCACATCCTCCGGCCGCTGGGACGGATTCAAGGGTTTTGTCATGACTGCAAATTCTCAGGAATATGCCAAACCTGTTGTGCTGCTGATGCAGGATGCACATGGAAACGATATCGATCCGGAAGAGGTTGATCTCCGCGAAGAGGAACAGGTGCAGCTCGAGCTGATTATCTGAGCCAAAGAAATTTCCTCGCCTCTCTATCATTGCACCCCCACTCATGTCTAGCTACTTTGCCGCAGATAAGTGTGAAACGATCTCTGTGAAGCTGAGGCATCTCGGTTATTGGTGGGACTGGATGCGGGATTGTAACGAACCCTAGGAAAGGCGACGAAAATGATGGGGCGGCTGCCGAAATCGATTTACCTGCTGACAATGCTTGTGATTCCATTGACCGTTTGGGTAACCCTCATGGGACTATTGGTTCCGGGGTACTACGGTGCGATTTCGGTATCAATGCGTGCACAGGCAATCGGACAGGATCTGGTCACGTTGGTTTTTGCAGTGCCTGTAACATTCGGAGCGTTGATTCTCTCCTTTCGCGGGAGTGACCGGGGCGATCTGCTACTCTTGGGTCAGCTTGCATACCTGGTTTACACGTACATCTCCTATGCAGTTCTTGTGCCGTTTAACAGCATGTGGCTGATTTCGGTGATCATCTTGTCGGCTTCGCTGGGCGCGCTCATAGTTGGTTTAACATCCATCAATGCAAAACGGATCGCCTCCAGCTACTCGGGTTGGTATCCGAGAAAAACCATAGCGGGTTACATGATGTTTGCCGGGGGTAGTGTCGCAATCATGTGGTTGGGTGGGATGATTATTCCCGCGATGATCCGTGGTGGATTGCCACCCGAAGTCATGGAAGAGTCCGGTGGAAACCTGATAATTCAATTGCTCGATTTAGGAATCATCGTACCGTTGTCGATTACGACAGGTGTGCTGCTTTGGAAGAACCGTTCGATCGGTTACGTTCTCGCGTCCGTCGTGTTGGTCAAGGCGATGACCCTGGTTCTCGCGGTACTTTCGATGATCGTATTCATGACAAGAGCTGGAACGCCTGCTAATGCCGCACAAATTATCCTTTTCCTGATTCTGTTCCTCTTCGGGCTCGGGGCGTTGGTCGTCCATCTTGGAGGATTGCACCAGGACGATGATGAATAGGGTTTCTTTCAGCCCGAAATGACGGGAAGAATGGCAGGAGACTCATGGATTCCTGGAGGATATCTTCTGCGATACCCGGAGCCGATTGATCGAACAGCCTTGACAATAGCCCTTCTTTGTCCGTTCTTGGCGGTCCGGAAGTAGAGTGAAAGAAGAGGGTTGTCATGGAATTCACAGCGTTAGTTGCAACACCGCTATTCAAGTTTGTGTTGTTGCCGTTAGCTATTGTATTGGCACGAATTACGGACGTCAGTATCGGGACGATCCGGGTGATTTTTATCTCCCGTGGAATGCGATCACTCGCCCCGGTTCTGGGTTTCTTCGAGGTTCTGATCTGGATTGTCGCGATCAGCCAGATCATGAACGCCCTCAATGCGTGGTACTACTATATTGCCTATGCCGGAGGATTTGCGCTGGGCACCTGGATTGGAATGTGGATCGAGAGCAAGTTAGCGTTGGGAATAGTCAGCCTTCGTGTCGTAACCCAAATGGGGGCGGAAGAGTTGCTGGTGGAGCTTCGCCGACAGGGATATGGTGTCACCGCTATCACTGCGGATGGGGCACGCGGTCCAGTGAAAGTACTCTATACCCTTTTAACCCGACAGACCTTGGATGAAGTGATAAAGATTGTGAAGAATTACAACCCGCACGCGTTTTATTTTGTCGAGGATGTCCGGTATGTGCGGGAGGGAATCTTCCCGAAACATGATGACCGGCAGTTTCATCTACCCATCCCCCGCAGGCTCAGAAGCGTTACAAAAAAGAAGTAATCATGAAGTGATATAAAAGTGACAGGGCTCGTACCGTTATGGCGCGAGCCCTTTTTTACTTGATGACTATACTGTGGTCAGCTGGATACGCCGTAGAACGTTTCCACTTTGCCCGTGAGATAACGAATCAGGGAATCGGATGAAGGGGCACTACCCGTGACACGTTCGACGAGTTCCGTGGGTGAATATCGCCGGCCGTGACGATGAATCTTGTCACGGAACCAGTCGCGGATCGTCAGGTACTCGCCCGCCCGAATCAGTTTTTCAAACGGTGCGATCTCGCGCTCAAACGCCTCGACAAACTGGGCGGAGTAGATGTTACCCAGTGCATACGTAGCGAAATACCCTATTAGTCCCACAGACCAGTGAATGTCCTGCATGCAGCCCTGCGAATCATCCGGAACATCGACTCCAAGGTACTGCTTCATCTTCTCGTTCCACGCGGCAGGAACATCCGCGATTTTCAGTTTGCGGTTGATGAGGGCGGTCTCCATCTCGAACCGGATCAAAATGTGAAGGTTGTAGGTGAGTTCGTCAGCTTCCGTTCTGATCAACGACGGTTTCATTTCGTTAACCGCGAAGAGGAAGTCGTCCAGAGATGTACCCTTCAAAGAGGGGAATCGATTTGTGAATTCCGGCAGGAAACTCTCCCAGAATGCCCGGCTCCGCCCAACACGGTTCTCCCACATGCGGGACTGAGATTCATGCACACCCAGGGAGACGGCGGTGCCAAGCGGCGTCCCGAAATGTTCTACGGAAAGGCCCTGTTCATAAATGCCGTGACCCGCCTCATGCAGAGAGCTGAGCAGAGCGTCCGTGGCGTGCGTTTCTCGGTATCGTGTTCCGAACCTGACGTCATGCGGCCCGAGGGTGATGCAGAAGGGGTGTGCTGTCTCGCCAATTCCCCCACGGTTCAGGTCATACCCTATTCGAGTGATCGCCCCGATGGTGATTTCCTGCTGAGCTGCTGGAGAGAAAGAGCCGTGAAGAATGTTCGGATTCGGGTGACGGTCTGCACCTGCAACTGCTTCGATCAGTGGCACAATGTCCGTGCGCAACCCACTCAGCACCCTGGATGCCTCCGCGCGGGTCATGCCGGGTTCATACAGGTCAATAAGGGCATCGTAGGGGTCTTCCTTGTACCCGAGGTGGTCGGCAGTCTCTATCGCCAGTTCAAACTGCTTTTCCAGCCACGGGGCGAAGAGGCTGAAGTTTTTCTCTTTCCGAGCCTCAATCCATGCCGTTCTCGCCTGCACTCCGGTCGTTGTAATCTCCTCGACAAGACGCTGCGGGATCTTCACTTTGCGGTCGTAGTCCCGTCTCCATTCTCGCACATTCGCCGCTTCGTCGCTCTCTTCGCCGCCAAAAGCATCAAGCTTATCCTCAAGAGTATCAAGGAGTTCACCGATCTTCCCGTCTGTTGCACGCTGGTGGGTAAGCCCATCAATCCGTGCAGCCTGCCGGGCTCGCCATTCGGCTCCCGCTGGTTGAAGTTCGGTCTGCTCGTCCCAATCGAGAATCCAGCGGATGGTTTCCAGTTCCGCAACCTCAGCCATCCGTTCTTTCAATTCATCGTAAGACTTTCGTGCGTCGCTCATTTTAATTCCTTGCTTGGTTGGCGCTGTGTATGCGCGTTCAACGTAAACTCAAAGAAAGTTGAGGGGCAATAAGAGGCGAGCCATTGACGATAAAAAAGGTAAGCCTAACAGGACGATCTATGTATTTTGAAAATTCTTAAGGGGAGCAGGATGCCATGACTGGAACGGACACAAAAGACTACAAGACCCTGCCGGGGTCCGATCTGCCCATCGTCGGGCTTATTCATCTCTTGATTCTTTATGTTGCCTGGGGCAGTACCTACCTCGCCATCCGTATCGCGGTTGATCCTGTTGACGGTTTCCCGCCCTTCTTCCTCGGAATGATTAGAGTATTTCCGGCGGGTGTAATTCTGCTCTCCCTCCAGAAACTTCGCGGCGGCAAAATCCTGCCGACCCGAAGTGAATTGTATCTGTTGATGGCGACGGGCGTGTTGATGTGGGTTGGTGGCAACGGGTTGGTTAACTGGGCTGAACAGCGAGCGGATTCGGGTTTCTCCGCGTTGATCGTTGGCTCCATGCCCATCTACGTGGCATTGCTGGAGGCGGTGATTGACCGCCGCTCTCCCTCTTTCAGGTTGATTGGGGGGCTGGTCGTCGGTTTTGCCGGGTTGGTTGTGCTCTCCTATCCCGTTTTGCGGGAGGGGTCGACTGGCGATCTGCTGAGTGTCATTGCGCTGTTCATGGCTCCGCTCTTCTGGTCTATCGGAATGATTCTGCTCGCCCGACGCCCTGTCAAACTTGGATCGCTCGCGATCAGCGGCTGGCAACAACTATTCGGCTCTGTTGGATTTCTCGTCTTTCACCTTGTGGTTGCCGAGCCGATAAGGATTCCCGGCACAACGGCATGGCTGGCCTATGGCTATCTCGTGGTCGCTGGGTCGTTGCTGGCGTATACGAGCCTGATGATCGCCCTGCGCATCCTGCCGGCATCTCTCGTCGCTACCTATGCATACGTTAACCCGGTGATCGCTGTCTTCCTCGGGTGGTTAATTCTTCGGGAAGAGTTGACTGTCTGGACGATTGCCGGAGCCGTTCTGGTGCTTCTGGGTGTCGGAGTGGTGTTCGAGGATCGTCGCAGGCGCAACAATGCAGCCCGAAAAGCCGCAGCGGGCCACCCGTAGCTGTATCCTGGGATCAGTAGTTTTTTCAGGCGAAGAGGCGCAGGATTTTCTCCTCGGCCACCCTGGCCGCATACCTGCCCGCTTCAATCAACGGTTGCATCTTTTTGAATTCTGCCCAGTGGATGCTTCGTACATCCGGGACAATGACCAAGTCCGCTTTTTCCAGGTAAAATCGATTGAGATGGATCTGCATGATCCAGTCCGTGCGTGAGAGAATGTCGATGCCGCGCTTGTAGGGGCCTTCGAAGTAGAGATCACGGGTAACATCTACAACGATGATACTTGCGTCCACCTCCGGCTCGTCAGGCTCCGGGATAGGGACGTTTCGGGTGACATAGCCATCCACGAGCAGCATTCCGTCATATTCGACCGGGGCGAAAACGCCGGGAATGGACGCGCTCGCCTGTACCGCGGTGGCGAGAGAGCCTTCGCGAAGCGTGATGTCTTCACCGCTGATGAGGTCTGTGGCAACGGCTGCGAAAGGAATTTTGCAATCTTCAAAGGTCGCATCTCCGAACATGTCGCCCATCACGGCTTCCATTACCCCTGGTTCGATCATGGACTGTTTCCGCACCATTTTGGTGAGGGTGTAGGCGCGACGAAGGCGGGCTCCGAACTGTTCAATGCTGTCCGGTTCATCATCTTCGTCATCGTTCAGCATTTCATCGATGTCAAAATCCTTGAAATGCTCGCTCTCAATGGTTTTCCGTGTGATCTCTTCAAGTTTTGCAGCAGAACCGTGCAGGCAGTACATCGCTCCGACGATCGCTCCTATTGAGGTTCCGGTTACCAGGTCCGGTTTCAGACCCAATCGGTCGAATTCCTGAAGAACCCCGATATGGGCCAACCCGCGAGCTCCACCACCGGAAAGCGCCAAGACCGTCCCGTCTGTCAAGCCAATTCGCCGTTTCAGCCATTTCCAGTTCATCTACATTCCCTTCGGACGAACGTTTTAACCTGCTACCCAAACGTAGGGGGAATCTGACCATCTCGGGGAGACGTACGACTGATGGTATCCCCGAACGATTCAGCACCAAAATTCGCCATAAATCACAAAAACAGTTATAACCCCGGACATTAAACAGAAAATATTTCCTGCTCCGGGATCACCCAGAGTATACAATTACACCGGAGGAAGGTGGTCAGGTTGCTTGCCACTTCCGGGGAGTGGAGCCTACCTTTGGCGACTACTATACTTTTGCTTTTTAACCGGTGCCTGTGAGTCTATTCAGGTGCCTGCTGGGAGGAACAGCATGTTGCGCCAAAGAGCCACGATGTTCGCACTGCTCGCTGCGTTGCTTATGGCATCCTCTGCCTTTGCACAAATGGAGGCGGATAGGCCGGTTGCACCAGGGATTGATCCGCCGAAAACGGCGGTGAATCGACTTGCGTCTGCAGGGAGTGCCGAAGAGTTTCCAGACGCCGACTACATGATCGTCTTTGAGGATCAAGTCAGTAAAGTAGTCGAATCCGGAGTCACCTACGTGGATCTCTATACCCTCTATAAAGTATTGAACGAGGCGGGTACGGTTTCCATGAGCGCTCTGCGCTGGGATTATGATCCCCAGAGCAGTTTTGTAAAAGTCGTGGAAGTGAACATCATCCGCGGCGGAAAACGGATTAAGGTTTCATTGGATGGACTGCTGGATCAGCCGGCTCCCCAGAGCGCAATCTACTGGAGCAACCGGATCAAGATGCTGCAGCTTCCGCGTCTGCAGGTTGGTGATGGCATTGAAGTGCGGATTATGCGCAAGGGTTACAACTACGCTCTCTTGAAAGCGGAAAGCGGCTTCAGTGGAACACCGGCTGTGGATGCCATCGCAGCGCAGGGCGATGACCGCTACATACCGCCCATGGCTGGCGAATATTTTGACATCGTCCTTTTTCAAGCAGATGTCCCGATCGCGGAAAAACGGTATACGCTCGTTCTACCAAGCAGCAAACGGTTGATCAGCGAGGTGTACAACGGACCGCTTTATTCGAAAACGTCTTACACCCCGGACAGTACGATGTATACGTGGTGGAGGCTTGATGTCCCGGCGATGGTGCATGAATTGAGGCAGCCGGACGCTTCCGACTTTGTGACCAAAGTTGTGATGTCCACCGCCGAGAGCTGGGAGGCGAAGAGCCGTTGGTTCTACGATGTAAACAAGAACCAGTTTGAGGTCACGGATGCCATTCGGGAAAAGGTGCAGTCAATTCTTGCGGCCGCCGGCGTACAGAACGGTTCCGACATGGAAAAAGCAAAGGCGCTGAACCATTGGGTGGCTCAGAACATCCGGTACAGTGGCCAGACCATGGGGGACGGTGAGGGTTTTACGCTGCATCCGTCGGATCTGCTCTTTGAATACCGCAGCGGTGTTTGCAAGGACATTGCGTCGATGTCGGTCACTTTCCTTCGTGCAGCCGGACTCGATTCCTATCCGGCGATGACACTCGCGGGAGGCAGGATCGAAAATCTTCCCGCTGACCAGTTTAACCACTGTGTTGTGGCCTTGCGGCAAAAAGACCGCTTCGTTATGATCGATCCGACCTGGGTCCCATTTAACAACGACATCTGGAGCAAGCTGGAGACAGAGCAGCAGTATGTCATCGGTACGCCGGAAGGCGTGAAGCTGAACGAGATCCGTTACAGCCCTCCGAACGAATCCCCGATAAAAATCACCCACGATGCCGAACTTCTGGAAGATGGGACGCTGGAAGGTAAAATTCGGATCGATGGAAAAGGAGCTGGGGATTCACGCCTGAGACGGTTCGTGTATCAACGTCCCCGCAGGGATATTATCACCTATCTCGAAGAGACACTCTCTGCCATGAGCAACCGTGTGGAAGTGACTGCGTACGATCACCGGGTTGTTGATGATTTTTCCGGTGACATGTGGTTCACCATCAACTATAAGATTCCGCAATACGCCGTTGTGATGGGGGATGCGATGGAATTTCATCCTCCTGCGGTCCGTGCTGCGATGAAGCACAGCCTTCTCTTCCGCGCTGGTTCTGTAGATTGGGAGGAGGAGCGGGAGACGGATGTTTTCCTCTACTATACTCAGCAGCTCAATGTGCAGGAAACGATCCGTCTGCCGAAGGGCTACAAGCTGGTAGACAATATCAACGTTGAAAAAATCGATGAACCCTATGCGGGTTTCTCGGCGGAGGTTTCGTTGAAACGTCGCAACCTGACACTCTCCACCATCGCGGAAGTGCGCAGACGTCAGATTCCACCAGACCGTTATCCCGAGTTTTACAAGGCTGTTAAGGCGCTGGAATCATGGGGGAATCGAATAATCCGCGTGTCGAAGGGGGGTGCATGATGAGAACGCAACGAATTTCCATGATACTGGCTGCCCTTCTGTTTGCGGTTATTTCAGTGCATGCAGAGCCGTTCACCTACAGCGGTCGGATGGATATCGGCGGTATGCTGGCTCAGGCTGATACGACCTATGATATGGCTGCCGAGGATGTGGTCGTGCTCCTGGCAGGACAACGGGAAACGATTACCCTGGATGGGCGTCGTTCCGTGATGTATCACCGTATTGTTCGTATCACCACCGATTATGGAATTGAACACTACGCGGACCTGCGAATTCCTTTTGACAGTAAGCGTCAGGAACTTGATGTAAAAGCGCTGCGGGTTTGGCGCGAAAGTGAACAACGCTGGATAGAACACAGACCTACAGCAATTGTTGAGACGACACCATACGAGACAGGAGACGCACCAGCCTATGCAAGCCTCCGCGAAACAATGCTTCTCCATGATGGCGTAGAATTGCCATGTGTTCTGGAGGCGGCCTACGTGATCACAGACAAGGAACCTTATCGGCTAGGTGTAGATGGGATGTACATCTTCCCTGAAGAGGAGCCTACGCTCTGGTCGTGGATGGTGCTGGAACTTCCGGAATCCATCTCGCCTATGATTGTGGAAGCCAATGGTGTACCCAGCGCCGAGACCAGCCAGGATGTCGGTAATGGATTGAAACGCTGGTCTTGGAAGATGGGTCCCCTTCAAGCCCGCCCGGATCCGGAAACAAGCGATCCAGCCGCCTACCTACCGCATGTGACATGGTCAACATGGAGTGGTTGGCCACAACTTGGTAGCGATCTCGAAAGGCGGTTCCGCGAGGGAATGGTCTTGAATAAAGATCTCTCGGACAGCGTGAAATCCTGGGTAAACACCGAAGAGGATCTTCTCGAACGGTGCCGGAGTGCAGAAGAGTTTGTGAAGAGAAGTGTCGCTTTTATCAATTACCCGGATGAATGGTTTTGGCCTGCTCCTCGAAAAGCCTCGGATACATGGGAAACCGCATATGGTGCTGGTGTTGATCGAGCAGTGTTGATGGCTGCGTTGGTCCAGGAGGCGGGACTGCAGGTCTGGCCCGTGTTCCGTGGACTGTCAACGGCTGATGTTGATGAAGGGATCGCTACTATAGCGAGGATGGAACCTGTGGGTCTCTGGATCAGCGGCGAAGGGGTGGAAGCGCTGTATAAACCTGCCGACGGAAAACTGACAACGGGACTATCGCCTATCTTCGGACGGTCCCTCTGGTTTGCAGGAAAATCCGAAGCGCCTGAGATGCGTGGCGTGGTAGAGAACGAAGTCGCCAGGATAGAGATTAACGTTCTCCTGAACGAGGAGGAGGAGAACAAACTCGTTGGTGATGGCCATTTCACAGGTTACTGGACCCTGAATCCCTTCGATGCAATGTCTGGTGATGAAGAGGCTGCGCGCGAAACACTTGAGAAGATTGTAGGTGGAGTGATTGATGGCGCTGAAGTCGGCGGCTACAACACGACCACTTTTGATCTGTTCACGAGTGCGTCCGGGTTTGAGGTGAGCGCGGAGCTGGACGGGGAAGATGCCTACGGGAGAACGCCGCTGGTAATCGGTGATCCAGGAATGGGGTTGTTTACCATGCTTCCTGGCGATGTGCACCTCTACCAGAAAAATAGAGGTACTCCTGTGTTCCTCCAGAATCCAGCTGAACAGAGCGTGGAGGTCCAGATCGACTTGACCGCTCACACGGTGTACAATCTTCCTCAGCCAGTCGTTATTGAAAACGAAGCGGGAAGGTTTGAACTACGGGTGCAGCAGGAGGGGACGCAGGTTCTCGTAAAACGCACCCTGAGCCTCGACAAACGCATCTATCAGCCGGAAGAGTGGCCCGCCCTTCGTGAGCTTCTCCTCGCGGAAAAGGACGAAGCAAACCGCACGATATTGCTGAAGTAAGCAGAGAATAGAAGGTGTAAAGAGCCCGCATAACATCAATGGTTGTGCGGGTTTTTGTTGTTACCAGTATCGCTTGATGAGGGTGCGAAGATAACGAATCGCTGCTGCCCGGAATACTCCCCAGGCACGACGATCATCGGGCAGATTCACCAGTTGTTGTTCGATTCTGTCCAGCTCTTCGCGGGGGCATGCCCACCAGTCGGAAACCTGCTCGTGGGGGTCAAGAGTCACGGGTGGGGCGGAACCGACGTTAAGGATGTAGAAATCGCTGAAGAAGGGAATATCGTCACCGTTTGGCAGCCTGTAGTGTAACCTTCCGATAAGGGTGGGTTGCGAGTTTTCAATGCCTGCCTCTTCCGCAATCTCGCGTACAGCGGCAATGATGGGTTCCTCGCCGGGTTCCAACCCTCCTCCGGGAAGACGGTGGACTCCCTGTGGGTAAGCGCTCTTTTGCTGCATCCAGATGGAGCCGTCCGATGCGATCAGCGCGAAGAGAACCTCGCCTCGCCTTCCGGGTCGGTTGAGTGGGGGAAAGTCGGCGTCCGGGAGGACAGTGCTTGGTGCCTCGCTGTCGACGGGGACACCTCGGATGGAGCTGGCAATCAGTCCGCAACCAAGCTCACGGAACGAGAGGTAAATTGTATCACAGCCGAGTCCACCGACGATTTCACGCAGAGCAATTGCCGAGTGAAGGATAATGTCCGCCCATCCGGCGTGGGTCGGAGAAAGGATTGCCGCTCTCTGGTCCAGCGTCATGTTGCCAAGTTTCTGGACGATCAGGTCAAAGGTCTCAGGGGTAAGGGTTGTGGCTGGTTCCGTCTCGGGCTTGTCCATGAGGCTGGTGGCAAGGGCCGAAAAGGCCATCGCTGTAATGCCGGTCAGTTTTACAGTCGTGCCGGTTGGAAGCGGTTCGATACCCTCAATCCGGAGCCGCGCTTCCCTGCGTATTACCTCGATTTCTTCGTAGCTGGGCGGGTCACTGATGGGAACGTGCGAAGTAAGCGACCGTGATCCGATGGAATAGCTGGCGAATGTTTCAGGCAACTCTCCCGACCCGAGAGAAATTTCTGTCGAGCCACCGCCGAAATCGAGCGTTGCCAGCAAACCATCGGAAGAGTCTTCATCGCGAACGGTGAAAAACGAGGCGTTTGCCTCTTCATGTTCGAGCAGGATGCGAAGCCGCAAACCAAACCGATCCATGAGCGCTTTGGCGAGTTCGCCGGGGTTTCCAGCTTTTCTGAGTGCCCAGGTTCCGATGCAATCGACATCGCTCTTTACTCCGGATTCAGAGAGCAGCACTTCTACTGCGTCAAGCGTTCGCGACATTGCCTCAGAGTCAATAATGCCCAGTGATTCCACTTTCGCTGCCATTTTCGTAATGCGGAGAGAATGGGACATCTCCACTTCGCCGGACAGAGTGGAGTAGGCGTGGGTGAGCTTGGCGGTGTTCGAGCCAAGGTCCAGCAGTGCTCGGTCTATGTGGAGGGGTGTGTTGGACGAGGGATCAGTCATGAATGTGGCGAAGCTCCGTTCCAACCCTGCTTGCCCAGGAATCTCCAACGTTGCTGATTACAACCGCCAACTCCTGGACGATGCTGGGATCAAGGTGTCCAGAATCCACCGCTTCGTGCAGCATGCGCAGAGCCTCTTCCATCGGGAGGGCTTTGCGGTAGGGACGATCCGTGACCAGGGCATCGTAATAATCCACTGCGGCGATGATCCTGGCCCCATGAGGAATTTGATCTTCCTTCAAGCTGTCAGGGTATCCACCACCGTTAAACCACTCGTGGTGGCTGCGGATAATGGGCAGCGCCTTGTTCAGAGAGCGCAAAGGTTTGCAGATATCTTCGCCCTTGATCGGGTGGCTTCGCATCACCACCGTCTCTTCTTCAGTAAGTGGACCCGGTTTCAGAAGGATTTTTTCGGGGATGCCGATTTTTCCGATGTCGTGGAGAATCCCGCCGCGCCGGAAGGAAAGCAGTTCATCATCCGTGGCTCCCAGTCTGCGCCCAACGACAACCGAATAGTGGGCGAGGCGGGCACAATGGCCCTGTGTATAGGGATCTTTGGCTTCTACGGCGAGGGCGAGGGAGAAAATCACCTCTTCTGCGTGTTCGAGATCGTCTGTGAATTGTTTGAGTCTCAGCAGTGAGTGTACCCGTGCGGAGAGTTCGGAGAGGTGGAATGGTTTACTAATGAAATCATCCGCGCCGGCTTCAATTCCCATCACCCGGTCCTCTGTGCTGCCCAATCCTGTAAGCAAGACAACCGGAATCAGCCGGGTTGTGCGTTCACCTTTGATCCGTTTGCAGAGTTCGAACCCGTTCATCTTTGGCATCATCACGTCCGTGAGCACCAGGTCGGGTGGATCATTGCGGAGCGCTTCAAGAGCCTCTTCGCCGTTCGTCGCCAACTGGGGACGGTAGCCGAGGTTCTTGATCATCTCGTTAAGCAGTTCGAGAGTGGCGGAGTCGTCATCCGCAACGAGAATCCGAGCAGCTGGATGGTTCATGGGCGCTCACAATTCATATGAATGGGTAAAGCCTGATACTGAAGATAGTGAATGGATCAGATAACGTGGATGAGCTCGCCGGATTTTTCGGAGGAAACCTCTCCAATCTGCCATGCTGGAACACTAAAATATTTCATTTCACGGATCATCTGCTCGCCGCGATCCTCCGGAATTGATATCAGCAGGCCACCGGATGTTTGTGGATCGGAGACGATTCTTCGCAGTGGATCCGGCACACTCTCCTCGAACTGAACGTCTTTCTCCACGTATGTCAAGTTTCGGCGCTCCCCTCCACTGTAAAAGGAACCGCTCGATGCGATTTCAAGGGCTCCCGGAAGGAGAGGGAGGGATTCAGTAAAAATCTTGATGGATACGTGGGATGCGCGTGCCATTTCGCGGGTGTGTCCGAGCAGTCCGAATCCCGTGATGTCGGTGGCGCCGTGGGCCTCGGCCTGGATTGCCTGTTCGCCTGCGATTCGATTTAACTGCACCATGGAGGCGATCATCCCCTCCACATAGTCCTCTCTGGCTGCGCCGTTCATCATGGCGTTGGAGATCAGGCCGGTGCCAAGGGGTTTTGTCAGGATCAGTATATCACCCGGTTTCGCCCCAGCATTCGCCAGAATTTTGTCCGGGTGGACCGTTCCGGTAACCGAAAGGCCAAACTTCAGCTCGTTGTCAGTTACCGAATGCCCACCGAGCACCTCGACACCCGCCTCGATGCAGATTTCCTGACTCCCCAGCAGGATTTCAGCGAGTGCATCCTCGTCAAGTTCGTCCGCCGGAAAAGCGAGGATATTCAATGCTGTAATGGGTTTTGCACCCATCGCATAGAGGTCGGAAAGACTGTTGGCGGCTGCAATTCGGCCAAAATCAAAGGGGTCATCCACGATGGGTGTAAAAAAGTCCAGAGACTGCACCAGCGCCATTTCATCCGAAAGGCGATAGACCCCGCCATCATCCAATGTTGACAGGTCAATCATCACTTCAGCACGGCTGCTGTGTGCCAGTTTTGGGAGCAGGCGATCCAGCACCGCCGGATCAAGCTTGCTCGCTCAACCGGCGCACCGGGTGAATTGTGTCAGCCGATACTGGGATTTAGCACGTTTGGCCGTCATTCCAGTCCCGTTGTCCTTTACACCTGTTGGCCTTGTGGATGGGCTGTCTGCCCTGATTCCCAATATACATAATTCTCACACCCTTGCGAGGGGATTGCCATCATTACGGTGCTTGATGGGCGAACAGGAAAGATGGCACGCGTTTTGCTTTTTTGGGTATTAATAAACAAACATGACGGGCGCCTTGCCCCATTTTGATACGGAGAGATCATGGGTCTTCTGCTTGCAGTGGACGAAGTTATAGAAGCGCGCAAGCAATTGCGCCAGATGGAGACAGTTATCAACGATTCGCTGATCGATCATGAGGAGCGTGCCCCGATCATGGACGCTTATTATCGCGTCTGGGATCTGTTGACTCAGGCGGTTGAGGGGCTGCAAAAATCGCTGCTCCCTGAAGAGAATAGCGTTGCGATTACGTTCCTGCCGGGAAGGTCGGAGAGTGGTACAAAACTAGAGGAAAGCGGACCTTCCTACCGTGCTCCCCGACGTGGAGGTGATCCTTGGGGTACACTGCTGCTGCCCGCTGAAGCGATTGACTGAATCCGGTTTTTCAGGATCCCGAGCTTGAGGAGGCTGTTGCTGCTACTGTTGCCGCTGTAGTTGCTGCCAGTGCTGCGGCCATTGCCTCACGGATTGCTTTGTCCACCATCTGGTCCGTACCGATTTCCTTCAAACGTGCCTTCAGCTCTTTTCGCTCCTCCTTTGGAATAAGTGGAGTGACCAGAGAGGCAGCGTTGGCGAGGTGAATCAGGCGGTACTGCTCGGCACTGGCATCCGCTTTACCTCTCAGGATCGCGAGGATCGAATCCACGAGGTTATCATAACGGCTCCTGTCGATCAGCTTGTAATGGGAGTAGGGGATCAGGCCGAGGAACCGTTTCCGCTCAATTTGCAGCGTACCCTCCATCACCAGCGATTCTGCTGATCTTGGCAGAAGCTTTTTGACGCTGTTGGAAAATGTGAGTATCCACTCAGACGATTTCGCCGACCGTTTCTTTTTTACGATTCTGGCGAGAGCTTCATCGAACAGCGGCGCATCCAGCGGCGTTGGATCGACGAGATGTACCTTTCCTTTTTCATCCAACCGAATTCGTTTTGTGTTGATCAGCTGGATGAATATCTCGCCGGCGAGGGCAAACCGCAGGTAGTTGGAGCGAAGCCCGCCGGACTCCGGTTTGATGCTGAGCAGCATCAGCTCTGGCAATAGTGAATTCATGATCACCCCCATGTTCCCGGTTCAAGATAGCATGTGCGGGGCGTCTACTCAATTTGCATCACAAAATATAAAGCCGGACCTTGCGTTACGCGAGGTCCGGCATCGAGTCCAAGCCAGTATGCCCGGCTCTTCCAGTGGCTCCGGCTACTTGAACTCGATTGTCTCCAGGTTTTCCCATGCGACGTATTCCGGCTCCTTCTTGTCCTTGCCGTAAATAAGGATGCCGTCATTTTTCGAGGTCATGTCCTGTCCACCTTCAAGGCGCAGGGTTTCGCCGTTTGTCAGCACAACGGTTGCGCTGTTCCGACTGCGGGGCGTAATGGATTTGATCCGTTCGAAGGGGATGTCAAACTCGACATCAAACAGGTCGCCGTTAAGCATTTCCCACGTTTCCGATTCATCGATGTCGTAGACGATAAAGCCTTCATACTTGTTTCCATCGATGTCCGTAACCGTCCCTTCAAGTCTGCGGCCTTTCTTGTATTCGCTGTAAGCCCTGCCACTTTCGCCTTCGTCGTCAAAGGTGACCTTCTCGAAGGCATCCCAGGAGGTTTTCAGCCTGCCGTACCGATCATCTTCGACCATGATCCCACGGATAGAGCCGTCAACATCATTGGTTCCCTCAAGGCTCAGTCGTCGGCCATCCTTGAATTCAACCCACGAGCTTGACCGGCTTCGACGCTCGATTACACGGATGTTGCCCATCGGGATTTCGAGGTCGCCATCTTCGGATTCGCCGTCGAGAATGTCAGTAGAAAGGCACTCTTCGCTGTCCCACTGGATATATCCTACATACTTCTCGCCATCCGCCAGCAACGTTCCGTGGAGGCGGTATCCTTCCGGCGTCACGTTTTTCGGGGTTTCCATGAATTCGATGGTGTCGATTTTTTTCCAGTCGAGGTCAATGGCACCTATGACGTTGTCGCGCACGTGGATTTCGCCGCCGACATCGTTGGAGTATCCGGAAACCGTGTAGACCTCACCGGATTTCATCAATAGTTCTGCATCTTCGCTTCCGATGACAGTGATTTTTTGAATGTCACCGAACCTGGCGATGAAGATGCGCGATTCAGACCAGTTACCGATAGCGATGTCGATTGCGCCGCCTAGCACGCTGATTCTCCTGCCCATTTCGTTCTGCCGCCGCCACGATTCGTCTGCGCGCCAATCCGCACGTTCTCTCTCACGTTCTGAACGCCGCATGCTCACAGCCACTCGCTCTTCGGTGACAGCCACGCGTTCTTCGGTGAGACGTAGCCGTTTGTCAGCGTCTTTCGCCTTTTCCTCAAGCTCGGCGATTTTCTCCTCTTCTCGGGCAAGACGGGCCTCCTCCCTCGTCAAGTCCTTGATTTCCTGCTCAAGTTTTCGGAGTTCCGTCTTTGAGATACCCCTGCTCGTACCGCCTAGTTTTTCCAGTTCCTTGGCGTAGGGACGGTTCTCTTTGTAGGAATGGAAGAGGTCATCCCAAAAGGCCTCTTCATCATCCCACCTGAGCAAACCGACATAGGTGTTGCCGCTTCGGGTGGTCACTTTACCGTAGATGTAACCCTGGTAGGGGTGTTTGGCCTCTACCGGCGTGGCGGAAAGCAGGAGCAATGCCGCCAGCAGTAAAAGCAGGGTTACCGAAATCATCCGTTTACGAAACATCGTCAACTCCTTTCACGGGGATGAAATCCACCGCTATGCTACCAGAGGTTAAGTTCTGAGTTTTGTGATGCCGGAGTTCCCGGCGTAGGCGTATTGGACGCCTGGGTTGCTGACGGTTGATCACCATTTGACCTGTTGCGAGGAGGTTCCTCCTCGCGGCTGGAGTTCATCGCGAAACCGTAGGCCTGCTGGTTCACCGTCTGCATCACTTCCAGCATTTTCCGGTGGTAACGAGGGTCTGCCTGAAGCAGCTCAGTCGTCAGCTCAATAAACCGGTCTTCCGACATCGATCCCGAATTTCCAGCGAGCTGAATAGTTTTCTGCTCGGGTTGGAAGAAGGGGATATCCACATGGAGCACACCGGAGAGCGACAGTCCGACAGCGAGAAGAATCGTTGCCGCTGCAGCAAACACCCGGATATTGGCTCCGGAAAGAGGAATCACTCTTGCGCGTGGGGACGCTTCCCGTAATACGTTTTCCCAGAGATCTTCACGAGGAGTTATCCCGGCTCGGTCGCCCGAAGGGGCACTCATCCCGCGATGCATCTCTCGCGATTCTGCCCAAAACTGCCGGAGATCACGATCGCGGATGAGCGCATCGATGGCCTTGCGCATCTCTTCGCCATCAAGCTCTCCATCGAGTATCGCGGAGAGATTCGCTTCGAATAGTTCCCGCTCGTTAATGTTCATGGCTCCAACTCCACATCCAGATACCCTTTATCCCTCAGGTGATCAATCATCTTTTTTCGTGCTCGGTGCACATTGATCTTCACCTGCGCCAGGTTCCATCCGGTTGTCCTGGCGATATCACTGTAGGCGCGGCCCTCCAGCACCCCAAACTGAAATGCCACGCGATAACGTTCGTTCAAAGTTTCGAGGTAGTCGTTTACGACTCCTTCCAGATCATTCGCAACGGCCTCGTCATCCGGGGCAAGGCTCTGCTGGTCGGCCATGCGGTCCATCGGGTCGCCCTCTTCAAACCTCCCGAGGCTTGAGGCGACTTCCGGTTTCAACCTGCGGACATGGTTGACCATCAGGTTATGCGCGATGGTGAAGAGGTAACTTTTTACCTTGCTTTCATCTCGCACAGCCGTCCGCGACCGTATCGCACGTACGAAGGTTTCCTGAAGGATATCCTCCGCATCGGCGCGATGACCGAGCCGGTTGACAAGGAACGCCAGCACTTGAGGACCGTACTCCTCGTAAGCATGGTGCCAGAACTCCAGATCCCTGGGTTGTCCCTCCATCCGCTCCCCGGAATTACCTGCTTGAATACCGTGACACTGAATATGCGTCTCTTAACAAAATGCCGCCGTCACGGCTTTTCAAAGCTACAACCTGTCCGGCCTCCGTGCTGAATGGCGGGTTGACCGGTTATTTTTCTGTTCCTTGATGTCTCCCCGGTCAGGATCACCGCCGCTCGGGTATAGGACAGTTACTGCAATAAGAGGTTACAGGGACAAAAAGGGAGTTGTCTCTGGGGAGAGCCAGGAGGATCAGGTAAAACAACATCGGAACTGGCGCTGCGGAGTTTCAGTCAGGGAGGAAGCAGACGAGGTGAGCGTTTATTCTTCACTCGCCCGCTTCATCTCCATGTGCGCCCATTCTTGTTGTTACTCGAGTAACGTTTTTCCAACTAACCGGCAACAAAACAAGTGGCAATGTGTAACCTCCGCGATCAAGAGGAGTCATATGAGTAGCTTGAAATCGCCCATTTATACCGCTTGATGTTGATAAACATCTGTTTATACTGAGCCGATTTACTTAGCTGCGAGTCGTCCATGAAGTCCCTCCTGGTATCTGTCGGCAGAATGGTCCGCCGAGACAGACTCTATCTGCTCATCAGTGTCACTGGTCTGGCCTTGGGAATGACTGTTTTCATGTTGATGTCGGCTTATGTGCGCGATGATTTAACCTGGGACAGCATGCATGTTAAGGGCGATCGAATCTATAGGGTCGTCCACCCCCGTTCTTTCGAGGGGATGGGAGAATTTGTATCCGTATCGGTACCCATCGCGCTGGGACCGGCCCTCAAGGCAGACGTTCCTGAAATTGTGGACATGACACGCGAGAGAAGATGGAGCCGGATATTCATGCAGCACGGAGAACAGCCGGGGATTTATGTCGGTAATATCCGTTTTGTCGATGACAGCTACTTCAACATTTTCACGTTCCCCTTCATATACGGTAGTCCGGAAAACGCATTTTCTGCGAAACGCTCCATCGTTCTCGAGAAGGCTATTGCCGAACAGCTATTCGGTGACACCAACCCGGTGGGAGAAACCCTTCAACTAGCCGATACCCTTTCTTACACGGTAGCTGCTGTGGTGGACGTTCCGGAGGTCGGATCGCATATCGGCTTCAACGTGCTGATGCTCGTGGATGCTGGGGCTGAGGATTTTGGGATAAACCTCGAGTGGCGGTATAACAATTCGACGACAGTGTATGTTCTTCTCGCCGAGGGTGCGGATGCCGGGGAAGTCTCCGGGAAAATCAAGTATTTCATGAAGAACTATATCGACAATGCAGTCGTCGATGCGGCATCGCTCTATTTGCAGCCCCTGAACGAGCTACATCTCCGTTCTGCCCACATACGAGGCCCACAAATTCACCAGGGGGATGCAACGACCACGATGGTGTTCGGGATTATCGCACTCCTCGTGCTTACGCTTGCAATCATCAACCATGTAAACCTTGCCACGGCCCGGTCCATTCGGAGGGCAAGGGAAATAGGGATCCGTAAAGCGGTGGGTGCGAATCGGCAGCAACTCGTTCGCCAACTGATCGGCGAATCGATGATGATAGTTACAATCGCTGCCATCGTCTCTGTTGGACTGACTCTGTCGCTTCAACCTGTTTTTGAGGATGTGATTGGACGACCGGTCACTCTCAATCTCTTTGACGGTGGATTTTTCACCATTACCCTTTTGCTGCTGATTCCTGCTGTCGGATTCCTCTCCGGGCTCTATCCGGCAATCATCATCTCTTCACTAAGGCCCGTGACAATCCTTGGCAGCACGGGCAGCGGCTTTGCGGCCAAAAGCACCCTTCGCAAAATCCTGATCGTATTCCAGTTTACGGTTTCGGTGGCGATAGTGATCACCACCACCGTGATCTACAGGCAGATGCAGTTTGGGATGCGGATGGATCCTGGGTATAACCGGGAGCAGGTTTGGATCATGGCGCTGCAGGAACCCTTTATGCAGCAAAGGGCGTTCGAAATTCGTGACCGGATCAGGACTATTCCGGGAGTTGAAGCGGCTGCCAGTTGCTCTGACTATCTGCTCGGGCCAGCAAGCTCATGGTCGATGGAACCGGAAGGGACCGGCCTCGCAAACTGGGTGACCACGGTCTACTCGATGGATCCATCGGGAATCGACGTCTTTGGCCTGAAACTGTTGCAGGGCAGGTTTCTCTCTGCGGATCACCCCGGCGACCCAATCGGAGAGCAGGATTCGCTGGGATCCATTGTCATCAGCGAAGCGACGAGGAAGAATCTCGGTTGGGAAGATCCGATAGGGAAGACGTTCAATATCTGGAATCACTACTTCGTAACAGTGGTTGGTGTCGTGGACGACATCAGGTTCGAATCCGCCCGGGAAGATGTTGAACCGATTGTTTATCTCCAGCGAACTGGATATTACGACAATGGGTATCTTGCGATTCGGTTACAGGGTGGAATGATCCACGAAGCGATCGAGCAGGTTGAAGCGATGTGGGAGGCAGAATTCCCCGACCGCCCCCTCGAATCCTATTTCCTTGATGAGCAGGTGGAGTGGCTCTATCGTTCCGAAAGGAAACTGGGGAAAACGCTGCTCGCCTTCTCCGTGCTGACTTTCTTCATCGCATTTCTTGGTTTGCTCGGTCTGGCTGTCCATTCGACCGAGCGGCGGAGCCGGGAGATCGCGATACGCAAGGTGCTCGGGGCTTCGCTTGCAAATATCAACGTTCTGGTTGTTTCGGAATTCGCCCGCCTGATTCTTATCGCCAACCTGATCGCCTGGCCACTGGCTTGGTGGTTCACCTGGCGCTGGCTAGAGGGGTTTGCCTACAAAGTTGGTGTGGGTTTGTCGGTCTTCCTCTACGTTGGCATAGGCACACTGCTGATCACCTTTGTGATTGTCGCGTTGCAGGCGTGGCACACGGTTAACCGCAATCCGGCGGAAGTGATTCGGGAAGAGTGAACAGGTGAAATAGGCAGGCTGCTCGACTATGCGGCCCGGAACCATAACGTGTCGGGAATGCCGGTTTTCCCGGGACAATCTGGTCCCGGGCCTCACTTTTATGCCCGACAGTGACTAACATTCGACTTGCTGTGCTCTCCGCACATTCCTACCTTTGCCCCGATGAAGAGGATGTCGCTTACCCTGATCCTGCTGCTGGCCACCTTGATGGTCATCGCCGCGCAGTCTCCTGACGATGCTCAGCGTCCGGACCGCTGGACTGTGCTCCGTGATTCCGTGGAGGCGGGTTCTTCGCCGGTGGTGAACGTGGGAGACGAAGTTTTTGTGGATGCTCTTTCGCTTTCGGATGCGCTTGGGCTTCACTATCACAGGGATGACGCCGGTCGCTATGTCTTCAGCCTTCCTGCGAATCCAGTAGTCTTTGTTCCCGGCGGATCATTCGCCCAGGTAGGTCTGGACATCATCCATTTCCCCTTGCCCGCTTTTTCCCAGGACTTTCGTTTTTATGTGCCAGAGTCGGTTTTCCTCGAAGTGCTGAGCGTTTATCTGCCGGGCGAAGTCAGCGAGGATTCTCTCAGCAGAGTGATCGCCTACAAGCCGCCTCGACACCCGCTGCTTTTCCTCGATGCGGTGGAGGGGGAGGATGACTGGCGCTGGCAGTTTGTATTCACCAAACCGTTGGAAGGACAGATCGTACTGCTCGATACCGCTACGGTTGCGCTGGCAATTGACGGTTATGCGCCGGGATCCGACTCGCTCAACGTGGGCGGCGTGGAGCTGTTCGGCGCCTCGTGGAGTGTGGATCTCGCGAACAAACGCTACCTGCTTGAGCTCCCCCGGGCAGTCCGTTCGGCAAGGCTGATGGGACCAGACGCGGGCAATGTGTTGACTCTCGTTGTCACGATGGCTGAACTGAACGAAGAACCCGCACCCCCGATCTCTTATGACCACCGGACGGTGGATGAGATCCTCGCGGAAGAGCGCGGAAAGTGGAAAATCGATAAAATCGTGATTGATGCGGGGCACGGGGGCAAGGATCCGGGCGCGGTCGGTCGTTCAAAATACCATACCCGTGAAAAGGATATTACGCTGGAAATGGCGCGCCTGCTACGGGACGAGGTAAAAAAACGGACCAACATTGAAGTTGTCATGACTCGTGACTCGGACGTGCTCCCCTCTTTGGGTGAGCGGACAAGGATTGCGAACAAGGCAGGCGGCAAGCTGTTTATCAGCATACACTGCAACTCATCAACCAATCGCAGGGCGAATGGCCAGTACACCTTTTTCCTCAGTCCGGCGAGGACGGAACGGGCGATGAATGTAGCTCTTAAAGAAAACAGTGTGATCAAGTACGAAGAGCGGCGAGAAGATTATCCTGACCTGTCCGAGGAAAATTTTATCCTTCTGGCGATGGCGCAGGCACAGTTTGTCAAGGAATCGGAAGAGCTGGCGACTCTGATCCAGAGCCATATGGCAGCAGAGACGGGCCTTCGAAACCGAGGAGTGGACCAGGCGGGATTTTACGTGCTCATCGGAGCTTCCATGCCCGCCGTGCTCGTGGAAACAGCCTTCATCAGCAACGCCCGCGAAGAGGAGCTTCTCCGCAGCAAATCATTTAGAAAAAAGGTCGCCTCGGGCATTTGCGATGCGATTATCGAATTCCAGAAACGGTACGAAGAGTAACCCTTTCCCGGCATCCGGGTCCCCTCATTTCCTTATCTTATCGGACTGTCGCCGTCATGGGGAGTACTGGCAAAAAGGACGGCGGTTTCAGGCGAGGACATGACGTGCACATCCTGCTTACCAACGACGATGGGTATCAAGCGCCGGGAATCCGGGCGATCTATGATTCCCTGATCAAGCGCGCAAAAGTAACTGTTGTTGCTCCGGACCGGGAGCGTAGCGCCGTATCCATGGCGATCACGCTTACCGAACCACTCAGAGCATGGCCCATTGATCATACAGGAATGAATGGTTGGGCGATCAGCGGAACACCGGCGGACTGCGTGAAACTCGGTGTTGCGGAATTGATGGACGAAAAGCCCGACATGGTCATCAGCGGGATCAATCAGGGGACGAATGTTGGCTTGAATGCAAATTATTCAGGGACCGTCGCCGGAGCTGTGGAGGGGGCCCTGCTTGGGTTGCCCTCGATCGCTATTTCATTGGGCTCCTTCAAAAGCCATGATTTTTCAGGTGCGGTGAAGGCGGTGAACTGGGTTCTCGACAGGATCGGCGAGGTAGAGCTTCCCCGTTTTACAGCGCTGAATGTGAACGTCCCCGAATGTTCCGCAGAGGAATTGAAAGGCGTCCGTATTACCCCCGCCTCCTCGGTCATTTTCCGCGAAGTAGTAGAGAAACGGATGGACACGCGCAATAAGGACTACTACTGGCTCGGCGGTAAGTGGGAAGAACTGGATGCATCCAATCACGGCGATGCCGAGGCTACACGGGATGGGTACGTTGCAATAACACCCCTGAAAGTTGATTGGACCTCAAAGGAGGCTCTGGAGCGCCTTCGCGGCAAAGGCTGGGAGCAGGAGTGGGCATGATGGGCGAATTCGACACCATTGTAGTTCTCGATTTCGGGTCGCAGTACACCCAGCTGATCGCCCGCAGAATCCGGGAAAATGGCGTTTATGCCGAGATCCTGCCCTGCGATACGCCGATGTCTGCGGTGGAAGCGTTATATCCTGCGGGGTTGATCCTCTCGGGTGGTCCCGCAAGCGTCTATGAAGAGGGTGCGCCCACTGCCGACCCGAAATTGCTGGAAATGGGGCTGCCGGTGCTCGGCATCTGCTACGGCATGGGTTGGATGGCCCAACGGCTCGGCGGCAAGGTTGTTCCTTCCGAGCATCGCGAATATGGACGGCGGGAGATCGAACTGGTCGAGGCGCAGGGCAGCCCGTTGCAAGGGATTGACAATAAAAGCGTCACATGGATGAGCCATGGGGACCAGATCGAAACGGTACCCGAGGGATTCCATGTTGTCGCCAAGTCTTCCACATGCCCGGTTGCGGCGATGTCCAACCCGAACAAACGCTTCCACGCCGTTCAGTTCCACCCCGAGGTGCGACACACCGTCCAAGGCACAGAAATCCTGAAACAGTTTCTCTTCGAGATTGTCGGCGCAAAAACCGGCTGGTCGATGGAGGCGTTCGAGAAGAGCGAAATAGAGAAAATTCGCAATACCGTTGGGGGTGGCCGGGTTATCGGCGCAGTTTCCGGCGGTGTCGATTCCTCGGTGATGGCGGTACTACTCGCCAAGGCGCTCGGCGAAAAATTCATTGCGATCTTTGTGGATAACGGGCTCCTGCGCAAAAACGAACGGGAACAGGTTGAAAAACTCCTCGCCGGACGGCTGGGGGTGAACCTTCAGGTTGTGGATGCCCGTAAGAAGTTCATTGACGCATTGGCAGGGATTGAAGAGCCTGAGGCGAAGCGCAAAGCGATCGGCCGAACCTTTATCGAGGTTTTTGAAGAGCAGGCGGCCAAGCATCCGGATGCAAACTGGTTGGCGCAGGGTACGCTTTATCCGGACGTAATTGAGTCGGTCAGTTTCAAAGGTCCGTCGGCAACCATCAAAACTCACCATAACGTGGGTGGATTGCCGGAGAGGATGAAACTCGAACTGATCGAGCCGCTGAGGGAACTTTTCAAGGATGAAGTCCGTGACCTTGGAAGGGGTATGGGTTTACCGGAAGAGCTTGTGGCGCGCCATCCATTCCCCGGGCCGGGACTTGCAGTTCGGGTGTTGGGAGAAGTGACCGAAGGCCGGCTCGAGGTTCTCCGCGAGGCCGATGCAATCTTTATCGAAGAGTTGCGCGCCGCGGAGTGGTACAACCGTGTGAGTCAGGCGCTTGTGATACTTTTGCCGGTCAAAAGCGTTGGCGTGATGGGAGATTACCGCACGTACGAGCATGTTGTCGCGCTCAGGAGTGTGGATACATGGGACTTCATGACAGCGGATTTCAGCCCCTTGCCGCATGAGCTTCTTGGCAAGGTTTCGACACGAATCATCAATGAGGTGAAAGGGGTGAACCGTGTCGTCTATGATGTGTCCAGCAAACCTCCAGCTACGGTGGAATGGGAATAGGGGACAGAGGATGATTCGGGGAAAAGCGCAATTCGCACTGGTTTTAATGGCATTGCTGGTTTTCGTCTCGGGGGTTTATGCGGACGAGATGCCCTCTGAGCTGGTCGTCGGCAAGGATCTGTTCGAAACGGGACGGTACCTCGAAGCGTTGGCAACAGTAGAAGGCTATCTGGCGACGGAACCCGATGGAGTCTACACCGTCGCGGCTCAGATATTTGCCGGTCGGTGCGAGGTGCGCCTGGGACGCGGTCTCGCGGCGGTTCGCAGGGCTGTGGCGATCATCGACCGCTACGGTGATGAGGGCCCGATGGCTGCCCAGGCCTACTACTTGCTGGCGACCGCGAATCAGGAGATGGGCGATAACTGCGAGGCGGCACGAGCGTTGGTCATGCTGCTCGATCGAAACCCCGACGAGGAGTTGGCACAAACCGCAAGAGACCATCTTCGCGCCCTATTGAAGGGTCCGGTAGCCTACCGGGCTCAGACGTTGATGATGATTGCTCGAACCCCGGCAACACAGGATTCCCTCCGCGAAATGTTCCCTGCTTCCTTTTCCCAGGCAACGATAGGCTTGATGGTGCCGGAGAGCAAAGAGGCTACAGGTCCAGCGGAACAAATCATTAAAGGGGTGCGGGCAGCTCTTGAGCAATTCAGATTGGAGACGGGCAACGAGGTTGCGCTCGAGCTGGTACGCACTCCAAAATCTGCCGCGCATGCGGTTGCTAACGTTCGTGAACTGATTCGTGCGAAGGGTGTTTGGGGTTTGATTGCGGTTGGCCCTGAACCGGTTGTTGTGGCTGCCGCTGTTGAAGCACAGGCGGCGGGTGTTCCGGTGATCCTGCCTGGAATGAGGCGTGATGGTCTGGGTGCGTTGGGCCCAACGGCTGTTCTCCCCGACGCTGATTGGCGCCGAGAAGGGGAACTGCTTGCTTCCTATGCCCTCGATTCTCTCAGATTGCATGACTATGCCATCGTCGCCCCTTATACGGATCAGGGGCAATCCACAGTAGCCGGATTCCGCGACTATATCGAGAAAAGCGATAGCACGCGGCTGCTCGCGATGGAGTGGTACTTCCCGGAGGAAGAGGTTTCCCTCTCCGGTCAGTTCCAACGGATCAGGAATCTTGGTTTCCGGCTTCAGTTTCAGGACACCCTGTTTGCTGGCGGCAGGATGCGACCCTACAATTTCGAGTTGCCGCCCTTCCCCGGCGACACTTCCCGTTTCTACGTTGAACGCGTCGTCCTCGATACAGTTTTGACGCGTTATTTCGGAATGGATTCACTATGGATCGACACTCTTTCCGTGGACACGGTTAAGGTGGATACGCTGGCACTTACCCCTGAGGACAGTCTGAATTCCAGTTTGATGGAGTGGGTGCGATTGAATCGGATAGCGCCTTTTGACAGCACTCGTTTCGCACACCTTTGGCAGGCACGGCTGGACAGCATCAAAAGAACGGTGGAATTCAAAACCGGGTTGATCGATTCGAACGCGATTGAAATTTCCGTCTATGACGGCCTGTTCCTTTTGATTGAACCGGGGACGATCCCCTTCTTCGCTCCCCAGTTTGCCTTTTATAATTTCAACACAATACGCCTAGGAAATTCTGCCTGGTACGATCCGGAGGCGCTCTACAAACACAGGCAGTATGTACAGGATTTCATTTTCCCGGCCCCGTACTGGCTTGACCTGAACGAGGGACCAATCACCTCCCTGCGAACCTCCCTGCTGCGTGAAGGTGTTCGAGAAGTGACCTCATGGAACATCCGTGGCTTCGATGCGGCCAGCATTCTGCTCGACCAGATTGAAAAGGGAAGAGTTGGTCCGCAGGATGTGGGGGAGGGGATTACAAAGCTGGATTCCGTCTCGTTGGCGGCGGGGTTACAGCACTTTGAGGAACGGCAGCTGACCGGCAGAAATATGTGGCTGCTGACCTACCAGGAAGACAGGGTAAAACTCGAGGATCTGCAGGCGAGGTTGGACAGCCTCTATCCACCGGTAGAATCCGATACACTTCTTTTTGATCCTGACAGTCTTGGAGAAGTCCTTAGCAGGGAGGAAGAGGAGTGAGTCCGTTAAAGGCGCTGATACTAGGGCTGGTTCAGGGACTCACGGAATTCCTTCCGATAAGCTCGTCTGGCCATCTCGTGATCTTCAATTATCTGCTGGGAGTGGAAAGCGAGAGCATTGCGTTTGAGGTGGCGGTCCATCTGGGGACGCTGCTCGCGGTGATTATCTATTTTCGCGAAGATCTGCTTCAGGTCATCGTCGATTTTTTCCGCGGAGGCGATGGCAGGCGTGTTGGGTGGATGCTGATTGCAGCGAGCGTGCCGACAGGAATTATCGGCTTGACGTTTCAAAAACCGCTCGAAGCGCTTTTCAACTCTCCCCGTTCGGTAGGTATTGGCTTGTTGATAACCGCCGTTGTGCTGCTTTTCGCTGAAAAATACAGACAGGGAAATAGAAGCCTCGGAAAAGTTCGGCTTCAGGACGCTCTGCTGATTGGTACGCTCCAGGGGATGGCGATCATTCCGGGGATAAGCCGGAGTGGGTCGACGATTTCAGCAGGTCTGTTCGCCGGATTGGGTCGCGATGCAGCAGCCCGTTTCAGCTTCCTGCTGGCGATCCCTGCGATTCTGGCGGCGGGAGCTCTTCACGCCAAAGACTTTGTAGCTCTGCCGCAGGAAATGTTGCTGCCGTCCCTGATCGGGGTGGCAACATCAGCGATAAGTGGCTATCTGGCGATTGGCATCTTGATGGCGGTGCTTCGTAAGGGAAAACTCTACGGTTTCTCCGCATATACGGCAGTAGTTGGGTTGCTGATACTGATTTTTCTGCCCGCCTGAGGCTGAGTTTAGATTCCGAGGAGAGAGTTGACGGCTGCCCGTGATCGGGTCGTCAGTAGCTGTCCCATAGTCCCGTCAAAGGGTTCTTCAACCTGTTTGATGATCTTTCGGGTTTGGGTATTCATCAATTTCAGACGGATGAATCGTTCCTCCCCTTTTGCGTAAACCTCGCCGAAAATTACCAAATCGGCGGGAATGAATTCCGCTGCGGTTTCTGCCCCTGAATCTCCGATCAGACTAGTCGCTTCCAGCTTCTTTTCAGCAAGGGTGTTTTCCATCACGCTGATCGGAACCAGCTCGTATCCCTCAGTAAACCGTACTGCGCTCCTGATACAGGTACTCATACGGGACTGCAGGTTTGATACACTCTTGTCCTTGATCTCGATTTCGATGACTACGACTCTCTTGTTCTGGGCGAGAGACACCGCCTCAAACGAGTAGAATAGTAGAAACAGAAGAAGAAACCGGGCTGTAGACAACCAGTTTTTCAAAACGTCCCCACGTAAAGCTGAATTATTATCGTCAGAAGCAACTCTTGATATAACAAGAATTTGAAAAATCATTGATGGAAGAGAAGAAGAAGTCCACTTTTAATAATGGTATAAATCAAGAGAATACGCAATAGCCTCAGAATTATTTTGTTTTTTTCACCTCTTTCGGGTAAAGGAGGATGATCTGACCGTAGTACGATGACTCTGATAGTAACCTGTTTCATAAAGATGCAGCGTCCCTCGCCATAGGCGGGAGTAACGTTTCCACATTTCAGGAAACGGGAGAAAGAACCCATGAATTCCCTTTGTGGAAGCTCGAGCCCGATTCGTTGCGGTATGTGTTAAATATCACTAGCTTTCTCAACGTTTGAACCCACCTGAAACGATGATTGAGGTGGGATTCGGCATGGACGCTTCACCTAATGGAGAGGGCCATGAGTCTTAGTCAGGTTGCCCGCGAGATTGCGGCATCCCCAACGCTGGCGCTGAATGAAACAGCGCGATTGCTGAGAAGCAAAGGTGAACCCGTAATCCACCTTGGCGCGGGTGAGCCGAAAAACCGAGCACCGATAGCCGGTATCCTCGGTGCAGCAGCAGTTTTGAAAGAGGGGGACATCAAGTACACACCCACCGAGGGTGTCCCGAGTCTGCGACAGGCGATCATCCGGTACACGGAGGAGAATTACGGTCGCCTGGTGGAACCGGAGAACGTGATCGTCTCCTCCGGCGCAAAACAGGCACTATGGAACTTGTTGTACACGTTGCTGAACCCGCAGGACGAAGTCATCATTCTCGCTCCCTACTGGGTCTCTTATCCAGAGATGGTGAAAATGGTGTACGGCGTCCCGGTAATCGTCACGCCTGAGGATGGGACATTCCATCCGCGGATGCAGGACATCAAACAGGTCGTTGGCAGTTATACGCGGGCAATTATCGTCAACAGTCCGAACAACCCCTCGGGCGCTGTCTACTCCGAAGAGTTCATGGCGGAGCTGGTCGAATTCTGCGAGAAGAAAGACATCTGGCTGATCAGCGATGATATCTACCACAAACTCCTTTTCGACAACCTCACCTGGCCGAGTCCTTACAAGTTCACGAAGAAGGATAAAGAGAACACGAAGATCATCTCGCTGAACGGGATCAGCAAACTCTATGGGATGACCGGGTTCCGCATTGGTTGGACGGTTGCGCCGAAAAAAATCGTTGAGGTGTTAACCAACGTTCAGGCGCAGACCACCTCTACGGCTCCACTGGTGTCGCAAGCCGCCGCGGAGGGTGCGCTTCGAGGCGTGCAGTCGGTAATTGGACAGCTTACGATGATGCTGCAGAACAATCGTGCGGTGATGTTGCAGGAATTGAAAGCGTTCAGCGGTGTTACGATTACGCCGCCAAGTGGAACCTTCTACTGCTTGCCAGATTTTTCCGCCTACGATAAGAACTCCGTCAGACTCTCGAAATTTATCCTTGACAAGGCGATGGTGGTCACTGTTCCTGGTAAGGAATTCGGGATGGAGGGACATCTGCGCCTGTCGATTTGTGGATCGGTGAAAGACATCAAACAGGGCGTCGAACGCATCAAGTGGGCGATTGATCCCGAGTCACCGAATGAATTGTTTATCGGCGAGAAAAAACTGGTGAGGGACTGGCTGTGAACAATCTGCTGAATATCAAGACTCCGGCGGAGAGCCAGGCCAGCGCACTCGCATCGGATTATGGGATCAAGATGCATGGCATCATGAACCCACGAGTCGTCTACTGGAATCTGCCAACGGAAGCTCTCTATGAAGAGATTGTCTTCCGTAGCGAAGGGATACTGACCAAGGGTGGTCCGGTGATGGTGAATACCGGCGGCCATACCTCGCGTGCAGCAAACGACAAACTCGTCGTCAAGGAAGCCAGCAGCGAAGAGAACATCTGGTGGGGCGAATACAACCGTCCCTATCCATCAGAAAAATTCGATATGTTGCATCAGCGCATGAACGGATATCTGCAGGGTCGGGATCTGTTCGTGCAGGATGTCTATGCGGGTGCGGACAAAGATTATCGTCTCCCCGTGCGTGTCATCACAACACACGCATGGCAAAGCCTGTTCACTCGCAACATGCTCCTCGCGCCGGAAAACGCGGACGAATACAAACAGTTCGTTCCGCAATTTACCCTGATCGCGGCGCCCCTGTTCAAAGGCATCCGCCAGATCGACGCGACCCTGAGCAACACCTTTATCGCGTTGAACTTCCAGCAAAAGCTAGCATTGCTCGGGGACACCTTCTACGGTGGTGAGGTCAAGAAGACGATCTTTACCGTTATGAATTACGTGCTGCCGCTGGATGGCGTTCTCTCCATGCACTGCTCGGCGAACGTCGGCAAAGATAAACGGAGTGCGCTCTTCTTCGGCCTTTCCGGAACAGGGAAAACGACTCTCTCGGCGGATCCGTCTCGTGACCTGATTGGAGATGATGAGCACGGTTGGTCGGAAGAGGGTATCTTCAACATCGAGAACGGCTGTTACGCCAAAGTGATCAGTCTTTCAGCCTCGGCGGAGCCGGAGATTCATGCTTGCACACACAAGTACGGCACGATCCTCGAGAACGTGATCACCGATCCGGTGAGCAGGAATATCGATCTCGATGATGATACCTTGACCGAAAACACACGCGCCTCCTATCCGCTGGAATACATCGACAACGCTGTGCCGGAAAAAGCGGCGGGACATCCTAAAAACATCATCTTCCTCACCTGTGATGCTTCCGGTGTGATGCCTCCGATCGCCAAACTGACCCCTGATCAGGCTCTTTACCACTTTATCAGCGGTTATACGAGCAAGGTTGCCGGGACGGAAAAAGGACTGGGATTAGAACCGGAGATTACTTTCTCCTCCTGCTTTGGTGCACCCTTCATGGTCCACCCGCCGAGCTATTATGCGAACCTTCTGAAGCAGAAGATCCTCAAGCACGATGTCAACTGCTGGCTGCTCAACACGGGGTGGGTTGGTGGCAAATACGGCGTTGGCAAGCGGATCAGCATCCGGTATACTCGTACACTGCTTAATTCCGCGTTGGATGGTGATCTGTTGGACGTTCCGTTCAAGGTGGATGAGGTGTTCGGATTCGAAGTTCCGCAGAAGTGCGAAGGCGTTCCGGACGAAATTCTCGATCCAGCGAGTTCCTGGTCGAGCCGCGACGAGTACAACAAGGCTTATCGCCAGCTCGCCGCGCGTTTCATCGAAAATTTCAAGAAATACGCCTCGGATGCGCCGTTGGAAGTCCAGAACGCGGGTCCGAAGAAGGATTGATCGTCTCTGAATTGATCTGCGAGAGAAATGGCCCTGTCAGATTCTGGCAGGGCCTTTTGATAGACTTTTTCTGTTCGTCAGCTAAAGAGAGCTTAAAGCCGCTTTAAACCGCTTTACGGCTTCGCGAATTTCTCCCTCTGAAGCCGCGAAGCTGAACCGGACATATCCCTCGCGCCCAAAGGCCGTGCCGGGAATGATCGCAAGTCCTTGTTTCTCCAGCAACCACTCACAGAGGCTCATCGAACAGTCGAGTTTGAATCCGTCAGCCTCACGTCCATCGAGGAAAGATTCCACGTTGACAAAGGCGTAGAAGGCGCCTTCGGGGCGCAAAAGGTGAGTTCCTTCCACCTCCGCCAGAAGATCGCCGATCAGTGCGGCTCGGCTTGCAAAAGCACGGTTCATTTCGTCAGGTTCCGGGCCGGAATCCAGCAGCGCCTGCAAAGCCGCTTTCTGCGCCGGTGCATTTGGGGAGCCGGTTACCTGCGATTGCACCTTGCCCACAGCAGAAGCGAGGGGGTGTGGTGCCGCAAGCCAGCCGATGCGCCATCCGGTCATCGCGAACTCTTTGGAAACACCGTGGATTAGTGCGGTCTGTTCGTACAGCCCTTCGATAGCAGCAAAACTGCGGTGCGGGCGTCCGTCATAGCGAAGGGTCTGGTAGATCTCATCCGCGATCAACCAGATGTTTTTTCCCAATAAAACCGAGCCTACAGCCTCGACCTCCTCCGGTGTCCACGCAGCCCCAGTGGGATTGTGTGGTTGGTTAAGGATCACTGCCACTGTTTTGTCGGTAATCTTCGCGCGAAGGGCGTTCGGGGTGACACGCCACCCCTCTTCCTCAACCGTTTCGAGAATCACGGGCTCCCCACCGGCAAGTCGGACGAGGTCAACATAGCTGGCATAGCCGGGGAGCGGCACAATCACCTCGTCGCCGGGATTGACCACGGCCAGCAGGGTGCTTGCAATCGCCTGCTTGGCTCCGCAGGTGATGACTACCTGCTCGGGGGTGTACTCGAGATTGTGACGCTTTTTGAGGTCATCCGCGACAGCTTTGCGCAGGGCTGGAATCCCGGAGGCGGGGGTGTAGCGGGTGAAGTTTTCTTCAATGGCGTTAATGCCCGCACGCTTGACGTTGGCGGGCGAGGGGAAGTCTGGTTCGCCAACAGTCAGGTTGATGATGTCATGTCCCTCCGCGATCAGCTTCTTCGCCTTCGCGGCGATCTTTAGCGGCAGGGAATCTGTCAGTGCGTTGGCACGATCACTCATGGGCAAACCGGGCATCTCTCCTCCGGAAACGGGTTCTCTTGTAGCCCGCAAAATAGCCAATTTCGTCCCGTCTTTTAGGAGCCACAGGAGGCCTTATACTCACAGTCTAATACTTAATTAGGGACTGTCCCTGATTAATTTCACAAGAAAAACGACCACATAGCGTGGCCGTTTTTCTCTGTGATGTGACTGGAACCTATGATCCGGCGACAACCGAGCAGATGGCAGCGGTTTTAACGATATCGTCCGCGCTGCAGCCGCGGCTCAGATCGTAGAAGGGTTTCGCCAACCCCTGTACGATCGGGCCGATGGCCTGTGCGCCTGCGAGACGCTGGGTCAGTTTGTAGCCGATGTTGCCCGCGTCGAGGTCCGGGAAAACCAGCACGTTTGCCTTGCCGGCCACCGGGCTGCCGGGAGCCTTTTTGCTGCCCACCGATTCCACGATTGCCGCGTCAAGCTGGATTTCGCCGTCCACGTTTAAATCGGGCCGTTTCTCCTTCACGATCTTCACCGCGTCGATCACCTTCTGGGTGTCGGGGTGCTCGGCGCTTCCCTTGGTCGAGAAGGAGAGCATGGCGATCATCGGCTCGTCCCCGGTCAACGCCTTGTGTGTGGCGGCGCTGGAGATCGCGATGGAGGCTAGTTGCTCCGGGTCTGGCTGCGGCACGATGGCGCAGTCACCAAAACTGTAGGGAGTGCCGTCCGGCATGACCATCAGGAAGATGGAGGAGACGACACTTATTCCCGGTGCCATGCCGATGGACTGGATCGCGGCGCGCATTACATCACCGGTTGTGTGGGCCGCTCCGGTCACGCCACCGTCCGCATCGCCCATGCGAACCATCATCGCGCCGAAAAAGAGGACATCTTTGACGGTTTCGCGGGCTTGTTCGAGTGTGACGCCTTTGTGAGCGCGAACCTTTGCGAATTCCTCCGCATACTTTTCAACGCGTGGATCCGTTGTCGGGTCGATGACTTCGATGCCCGCCGGGTCGACTTCCGCAGTCTTAACGCCGGCCTCGATCTCGGCGGGTGTGCCGAGCACGATGGGTTTGGCGATGGATTGATCCTGCAGGCTTCGTGCGGCCTGCCATGTGCGGGGATCGCTGCCTTCCGGCAGCACGATGCTCCGCAAATTCTGCTGTGCTTTCCCGAGAATTCGGGTGATGGGGTCCATTGTTCTTCCGAGTGGTTAACTGTTGATGTTGAACTTCGCAAGAAGACGTTGTTTCACACCAGGCGGTACAAATCGGTCTATGTCGCCACCGTGTTGGGCAACGCTCTTGATTATCGAACTTGAGAGGTAAGTGTACTCGTCCTTGGGCATCATGTATACAGTATGCAGGTCCGGGGCGAGGTGGCGGTTCATCAGTGCCATCTGAAATTCAAAATCGAAATCGGATACGGCACGGAGACCACGCACCAGCGCAACTGCACCGTGACGTTTGGCGCCTTCCACAGAGAGGCCGTCGATAACGTCTACCGCGACACGTCCGTTCACATTCATCTCTTCGAGGGCCTCTTCGATCATCGCCTTCCGCTCCTCAAGTGTGAACAGCGGTGTTTTGCTGGGATTGGCGGCGATAGCGATGATGATCTTGTCGAAAATGTCAAGGCACCGTTTGAGGATGTCGAGATGGCCATAGGTCACCGGATCGAAGGTTCCGGGATAAATGGCCGTTCGAGTCGTATCCATCCTTTTTCACTCCTCGATGGGTGCGGACGGACAAGGCAAGCATCTATTGCCCCAGGTCGCCTGTTGGGCCCTGTTCGCCCACATGATTCGCTCCGGCGCAATATAGCGGCGCCCTTCACCCAGTCGCAAAGACCCCATGAGTACCTTTTTGCCCGGAGCCATAAAAAAAAACGCTTCGAAACTCGCGTCCCGAAGCGCTCTGAAAGTCGTGCAGTATTGTTGACCTGTCCTCCCTATTCCGAAGTTTTTTCTTCCTGAGTGGCGAGGACAGCATTGCGCAAGCTCACAAAAATCTGATCGTAAATCGATTTCGAAACAACGTACACCGTCGGTTCATCATTCTTAAGCGCGAAGTACCGTTCGCCATTTGGATCCTTAATGAACCTTAGGTGAGTCACGGTTCCGTTGTCCGTTTCAAACTCGAACCAGTTGTCCGGCTTATTCCAGTTGAGTCCAGCAGTCTGTTCAGCTTTCGCGAAAGAGACAGCACTTAACCTGACAACCGAGCCAAACCACCGTTTCATTCCGGTTTCGTCCACCGCTTCACCCTCGCGGGGAGTGGCGAGCTCCCAATTACTCTCGGCGCCGCGCCGCAGCGAATACTCTTCGGTTGTGAACCGAATCATCGATTCTTCCGGCGTCTTCACGATTTTCTTGTTCCGCCAGTTCTCGCTGTTCCGTTTGAAGATGGGTTTTGCGTTGCCACGAACGAGATAGACGGACTCGCCATTCGCCAGCCGTGCGTAGGAGTTGGAGCTCGCGAAATGTGTGCCGCCAAGGACCAGATCGACCGATTTCTTCTTGGTCTCAAGGGTGATGGACAATCCCGTGCTATCCACGCCATACTCGCCGAAACGCTCTGGATTCGATGAGACTTCGCTCTCGATCCGCATGTCTGCGACGCGCTTCAACGCCTGCTCGACAAAGCGGTAATTGGCTGGCCAGTCAAGGGGTTTGGTGAGTTGCCATCCCTCGGAGGTCCGTTCCAGTCGAGTTGTGTCGTCCGGTTGATTGATTGTAATCGCGACGACGTTTGCAGTATCCAGCCCGGAGAGGGTCACCTCTTCAGCGACAGGCACGCTGGTCGATTTCATCAGCAAGTAGACTCCAGCAAGCAGCAGGATTGCTATACCTAGCCAGAGTAGTTGACGGGTGCTCATGCTGCGGCCTCCCGGTTTCTACGACGTTTCCGAATTTGCCAATAAACGATGCCGATGAGAATGGCGGCAATCGGCGGACCAAACCAGTTGAAGTATTTCCAGAAGCTGCGCTGGCCATCGCTGATCTCCGCGAGGGGACGCAGGGCAACTTCGCGAGAACGGAGCTGAATCAGGTCCGTGTCGCCCATCAGCCAATCGACAGAGTTGAGGGCGAAGTAGAGGTTCGCCGGTGTGGTCATATAGGAGTCGCGGAGGAAGAGTCCGTCGCCAACGACAATCATCCTCGTGCCGGCGGGGGATTCGGTTACCAGTTCATCCTTGTTGATCGGGGAGTTCGCCGGAAGTTCCGCCTCTTTGTACATGCTCTGCAGCGGGCCTTCAATGGCTGCTGCAAGAACGCGCGATGAGTCCGTGAACTTCTCTTCCGGTATCTGGTTATCAACGTTGATGCTGAACGGCCTGGTTTGTACGAAACTGTTGTCGCTCGACCAGAAGAGGGGCGTCACCTTCCCGGTGCTTCCCGCAAGGTGATTGCTCGTGTCGATCTCCGAGGGGAAGAAGAGCGAGATCAGATCGAGGTCAGTAACCGTCGGGTTTTCGGCGCTGAACTGTGTGATATTCGGGAAGAAATTGTACGTGATCGTATTCTGGATCGTGAAGAAGCCGCGACGTTCCTGAATGTTGATCATGTTCGCGTTTTTGTCCGCGATGAGGTTGGCGTTGATGGCGAACCCGTAGGGAACGGTCATCTCGGCAAAATTGAAGCCGCGCGCTTTAGCGGTTCCGCGCTGCAGGTCGCACTCAACCGGGCTGAAGAAGAGGCCTACACTGCCCCCTTTCATCAGATACTGGTCGATGAGGACGAGCTGGCTGTCCGGGATTTCCTCAATCGGAGAGGCGATCACCAACGCGTTGATATTCTCCGGATCGGGTGTCTCCGTGCTAAGGTCGAGTGTGCGGACGACGTAGTTGCCTTTCAGAAGTTGGACGAGCTGCTGCATCTCCTCGTTCATGTCGGGCTCGCCGTGGCCCGTGAGGAAAGCAACCGTCTGCTCCTGCTGCTGGGTCATCCTCTTGATCATCGAGGTGATGTTGTACTCGAGTCCGGAGGTTGTCTGGATAGTAGGAATCGTCTCCTGCTTGTCCCCATAGAGGAGGACCATGCCGAGATATACCCGCTTCAGCTCGAGCTTGTCCTTGTTCCAGACGTTCTCCTGGAAGGGCGGAACACGGTAGCCCTGGGCCTCTTTTTCGAGCTCTTCGTCCGAGGCCGGATCAATGAATTCGTAGCGAAACTTGCCGTGACCATAGGTTTGGTAATCGGAGAGAAGGTCGTTCAGGTAGCGTTTCACATCGTTTAACTGCGGCGAAAGGTTCTCGCTCGCAAAAACCTTGATCGTCAACGGATCTTCGAGATTGCCCGCCACCTTTTTCGAGGCTTTGGACAGGCTGTAGATGTTGCCTTCCGTCAGGTCAAACCTGAGGAAGGCTGTGTTGGCAATCAGGTTCACCAGCACCAGCAACACAACGATGAGCAGGATGCCGATGCCGGACATGAGGCTGGTTCGTTTCATCGTGCTCACCTCCTAAAGGAACTTGCGCTGCATGGTCACCCGTGAGGCGAGGAGCAGCGACAGGAAAATCAAACTGAGATAGTAGACGACGTTTCTGCTGTCTATCACACCTCGGGCGATGTTCTCGAAGTGGTAAGTCGTCGAGAGATACTGCACCACATCCGCCAGCGGTCCCGGGATCAGCGCTGTGACGATCACGAGGATCGCCAGAATGCCGCTGATCAGAAAAGAGAGGATGAACGCCACAATCTGGCTATCGGTCATCGCACTTCCGAGCACGCCAATCGCGAGGTAAGCGCCACCGAGCAGGATCAGCCCGATGTAGCCCGCGATGATCATGCCTCCGTCCGCATCTCCGAGGATGCCAATGGTTAGCGGATAGATGAGCGTAAGCAGCAGCGCCACTCCCCAAAGGGACAGAGCGGCGAGCCATTTGCCGAGAACAACGTCGAAATCCCGCACCGGCAGGGTGACCAGAAGCTCCATCGTTCCGCTGCGACGTTCCTCGCTGATGAGACGCATGCTCATCGCGGGGGCGAAAATCACGAGCAGGAAGGGGAGCAGGTCGAACACGCTGCGCATGTGGGCGAGGTTCTCTTTGAAGAGGTTGAGCGTAAAAATCCACCCGGTGATCGTGAGGAACACCGCGAGGACGATGTAGGCGGCGGGGCTTCCGAAATAGCTTTTCATCTCCCTGCGCCAGATGGCTGACACGATAGCGAAGTTCATGCGGCCTCCTCTCCGGCGGTAGCCGCGTCCGCCGCATCACCCATGGTCAACTGGGCGAAGATCGATTCGAGCGTCTGCACCTCGCGGTTCATGCCGAGCAGAGTCCACTTGCTCTTGACGACGAGTTTGAATATCTCCTCGCGCGGGTCGCTGTCACGGTCGGTGATGACCCGCAGGGAGGCGATACCCTTTTCCAGCTCTTCCAGACGTTCGATGGATTTGACCCCTTTGACTGTTTCCAGCGAAGCAAAATCCGGTTTGCTGTTTCCGGGGAATTTGACTTCGAGGTCGATCACCGAATCGCCACGGTACATCCGCATCAGGTCGTCCGTGGTACCGTCCGCACGAAGCTTGCCCTGATGGATGATCACAACCCTGTCACAAGTCGCCTGGACTTCCGGGAGGATGTGTGTCGAAAGAATGACCGTCTTTTCGCGGCCAATCTTTTTGATCAGACTGCGGATTTCCACGATCTGGTTCGGATCGAGGCCGATGGTCGGCTCGTCCAGAATCAGGATGTCGGGATTGTGGATCATCGCCTGAGCAAGTCCAACACGTTGACGGTAGCCCTTGGAGAGTTCCGCGATCGGTTGGCTCAGTCGGTCTGTGAGACCGGTCAACTCGACCATCTCCTCGATACGCCTGCCACGAATCTGTTTGTCGATCTGACGCAGCTCGGCGATATGGGTGAGGTACTCGCGGACGGTCAGCTCTGTGTAGAGTGGGTTGGACTCAGGCAGATAGCCGATCATTCCGCGCGTGATAAGGCTCTCTTCGACCACATCGTGGCCGTCGATGGTCACACTTCCCTCGGTCGGTGGGTAGTAACCGGTGATTACCTTCATCGTGGTCGATTTCCCAGCGCCGTTCGGACCCAGAAAGCCCAGAATTTCGCCGGATTTGACCTCGAAGGTGATACCGTCCACCGCGGGGAAGGTGCCATAGTACTTCTTCAGATTCTCAATGCGAATCATCGGAAGTTTCCTCCCTTCATAATGGAACAGAGCATTGTTATGAATTAACCGTTACGTAGTTCTTTACGATTGAAAAATCGCCGGGTTCCCATTTGACTCCTGAATTGGAGAGGGAAGTGGCACTCACGGAGTTTGAGTGTCAGCGATGGTCGGAAAGGTAGGTGAGTCCTTGGTTTACAGCAAGGTTTGAAGCTCCCCTCGGGGAGTGGTCCGGATGTAGGCAGTTATCTTTTTTACAATTCGAATCGCAACCCTATTGATCCGCTCCAGCCGCCAAATTCGGTTCGATAATCAACATTGTCGTCCCCATTGAAAAATGAATTATAATCGGGGGTAGAGATATAGGCAATTCGGGTGAATATGCTGAGGAATGGCAGAATCTTTTTCGCTTGTCCTGCACCCAGAAACCACCCATGAACATGGCTGACTGATTCATCATAACCCGGATAATCATTCTTGACTGTAAGTTTCAGATATGTGGCTCCGCCATCTATCCAGATTCGACAGCCTGAATTCCCTTTTCTTGCGAAACGAGTTCCAACACTTCGATAGTCGAACAGGTAAGAGTAGGTAAAAGTTGTACCATCCGAACCGTATACAGTTGTCTGTGTAACTTCTAAATCCTTGGTAGGTCTGGTCAGATTTCCAATGATGTAAGCCGCCCCATATTCGTTGGCAAGCACACGCAATTCTACATCTGCCTGGTAACCGAATCCCCATCCGTTATTGTCCGTGAACAGGTATTCCTGATAAACCTCATTGGTGGAACGATATGCCAGCCCCGCAACACCTATGCTGATTTTGGGGAATGGGGATTCATTCTTCAGACTTTGAGGAGAGGCTTTGGAGATATTTGGATAAATAAGAAGGATGAATGCCGGCAACAGGAGAGATAGACGATTTTTCATACTTTCCCCATGCAATTATTGATTTTGTAAAAGCTACTCTGTTGGTCCTGTTCAGTGCAAATCCCGGAAGGGAAAGATGCTATAACACTCTTTACGATGATGTGATTTCACTATCTGGTCTCGCAGTGTCAAATCGTTGATGAAATGTGATTTATCTAAATTAGAGGGCTACATTACTTCATCAGCAAGCATTGGATTTGCTGTAACTGATGCAGGAACAATACAATACTGGCAGAGGTCGTCACACGATGCTCCTGGAACCCGAACTGCAACACGTAATTGACCGCCTGAAAGCCCATTTCGAGCGTGAGGGATGGTTGCTCGACCTTGATCCGGTCCAACACGGGATCAAACTGACCCTCGATGCAGGGGGTCCAACAGCCACTGGAACTCTCTATTTTTCAAAGAAAAAGGGTCGGTTCTCCTGGGTTCCGAACGGTAAAGGGGATGCGGCAATGGCCTCCCAGCTCGCGGATGCCATCCACGAACGGATCGGCAACACCAACGCCGCTAGTTCCAACGGGAAAAGCTCCAAACACGCCGCCGGATCCTCAGAGCTGAAGCTGAAAGTCTGGATTGGCACAGATGAAACAGGCAAAGGGGACCTTTTCGGGCCGCTTGTTGCGGCGGGGTTCATCGCAGATACTGATATTGCCCCGGAACTGGCGAAATTGGGCGTGCGTGACAGCAAAGAGCTGAACCGCACAGCCATCGACCGTATCGCGGGGGAGTTGCAGAAACGTTATCCCGACCGAATCGCAGTGGTCGAAGTCGGCCCGAAGCGGTATAATGAGATTTATCCGGACTTTGAGACTCGGGGCGGAATCAACGGTGTGCTCGGTTGGGCGCACGCAAAGGCGATTGCGGAACTGGCCGTTTCGAAATATCAGCCGACCGCAGCGGTGGTGGACAGGTTCTCTCCTCGTGACCGCGTAAAATCGCAGTTGCCGACTGAGATAAAAATCCGGGTAATTGAACGTCCCGGCGGCGAATCGAACCTGGCGGTTGCAGCCGCGGCGATCCTCGCACGCAGTCGATTCGAAAAAGCGCTCGACCGAATGGGAGAGGTTCTCGGTTGGCGGCCGCACCCCGGTGCAGGAGGACCGTCGAACAAGGATCTTGACCGGCTCATACGGGTGAGAAAGCCGGAGATTTCCAGCTTCGTAAAAATGCACTTTGCACCTGTCAAGTCTAGGGGGTTAATTCGATGAACCTCTTTTGGGTTGTGGGCGAAAACAGCGGCGACCGTCACGCCGCACACCTGATCCGCGAGCTGAAAAAAGCAGCTCCCGAGTGGACCCATGCCGGCATGGGCGGCGCCGCCATGCTGGAAGCGGGTTGTGAGATCGTTGCGGATCTCTCGGAAACCTCCCTGATGGGGCTTACTGAAGTGGTGCGCCATCTGCCTCGCCTGATGAAACTTCAGGACCGGTTGGTGGATGAGGTCCAGAGGCGAAACATCACGCTCGTTGTCCTCGTAGACTTTCCCGACTTCAACCTGATGCTCGGGAAAAAACTGCGGAAGCAATTCGGCCTGTCGAAGAAGCTCTTCTATTATGTCAGTCCACAAGTCTGGGCCTGGCGCAAAGGACGGGCGAAAGGGATCGCGGAACTCGTGGATGCCATGGCGGTGCTGTTTCCTTTTGAACAGGACCTCTACAAAAAATACGGTCTTGAAACCGTATTCACCGGGCATCCGCTGGTTGGAGAGGTTAAGGCGTCTGCGCCGGTTTCTGAATTGCGTAAAAAATTCAACCTCGGCAAGCACGAGGAGGCTGTGGCGATTCTGCCTGGTAGCCGCAACCAGGAGGTGGAGCGCCATTTCCACCATCAGCTGAATGCAATCCGCGAACTGCGCAATACCGTGGAAGTCCCCGTAAAGGCGCTTGTGGCCAGAGCCTCCACGGTTAACAGGGAAGTGCTCGAGCGTGAGATCGGCGACATGAAAAACGTCGACATCGTCGAGGGTGACACCTACGATGCTCTCGCGGTGAGCTATGCCGCGCTGGTCAAATCGGGCACCTCCACCATCGAGGCTGCTTTGCTCGGAACACCGTTCGTTGTCCTTTACCGCACTTCGGATCTGACCTACGCCGCGGCAAAGATGCTGGTGAGAGGGGTCAAATATATCGCGATGGTCAACGTCCTCGCCGGCAGGGAAGTGGTGCGTGAACGCCTCCAGAGCGAGGCTCGCGGCGACATACTGGCGGGCGACCTGCTCGCGATCTGGAGCGGAAGGAAACGCAAAGATGTCATCGCCTCGCTGCAGGAGGTGAGCGGGATGCTCGGCGAACCCGGCGGAACAACAAGACTAGCCGCATGGATGGTCGAACGGTTCGGGGAGAAGAGGTGAAGGGGTTTACCCGAAAAGAGAATTTTGTATTCGGTACTATCGGTGTGGTCGGGGCGGCGATGGTCCGTCTGCTCGGAATGACCATGCGCATCCGCTGGATCGGACGTGAAACAGTTGTAAAGCTTGGTGAAGAGCCGCACATGCTTGCCGTTCTTCACGGCCGCATGTTCTTGCCGGTGCTGAAGTTTCGTAAACGTGGGATTACCGCACTTGCTTCTCCCAGCCATGATGGTGAAATCGTAACACGCGTCGTTCAGCGACTCGGTTACCGAGCTGTTCGTGGTTCGACTCGCGACAGGGCGGCGGCCGGGTTGTTGAAGATGATCCGCATCGCCCGGGAGAATGTGGTCGCGAACATGATTGATGGTCCGAAAGGTCCTCGCGAGGATCCCAAGATCGGCACCATCGCCATCGCACGCGCTGCGCACATTCCTATCGTTCCCCTTATCGGTTCGGCCGCCCCAGCATGGGAATTTCACCGTGCCTGGGACCGTTTCCAGCTTCCCAAACCCTTCTCCCGCGGATTCATTCTGGTCGGGGAGCCCTTCATCGTCCCCGAAGATGCCAGCGGTGATGAGCTGGAGACATACAGACTGGAGCTGAAACAGAGGTTGATTGAGGGGCGTGAACGAGTGGATGCGCTGGCCTGGCAGGCGGGTATGAAACCTGGGCTGCTCGCGCCTTTGGGAGCGTTCTGGTCGTTTGGTTCGTGGCTAAGGGGAAAACTGTACGATTGGGGAATCAAGCGTACGCACCGTTCCCCCGTGCCTGTGATCTCCGTGGGAAATCTGACTGCGGGAGGAAGCGGGAAATCCCCGTTGACCCTCGAAATCATCGAGCAGGTGAAGCAACTCAACCAGAATCTCAGGCTGGCAATCGTCAGCCGGGGTTATCGGCGCTCAACGAAGGGGTTGAGGGTTGTCTCCGATGGTGAGCGGGTGTTGATGTCAGCGGCAGAGGGCGGCGATGAACCGGTGATGCTGGCGGAAAAACTGCCGGGAACTCCGGTAATTGTAGCCGAACGCCGAGCAAAGGGAATCCGCTTCGCCGCTGAAACCCTGAAAGCTGATATCGTGGTGCTCGATGATGGTTTTCAGCACCGTGCGGCCTCCAGGAATCTGGATGCCGTATTGCTCGATGCCACTGCACCAGCAACACACTGGCGACCGCTGCCGGATGGCCGGATGAGGGAAGGCTTTTCGGCGCTGAAAAGGGCGGGAATTGTGATTCTGAACGGTGCTGCGCCTGATCCAATTCTGGAAAAACTTACGGCAAAGGTGCGATCTTTTACCACGGCACCAATTGCAAGGGGTGGGTTGGTCCCCTATGCCGTGCGGGATCTGGAAAGCGGCGAAATTTATATTGCTAACTACCTTATGGATAAAAGACTTGCGCTTTGTGCTGGCATTGTCAGTCCGAAACGTTTTTATGACTCAATCGAATCTCTTGGTGTCAAACCGGTTCTGCTTCGGGACTGGCCGGATCACAAGTCTATAACTCGGGAAGATGTTGACAAGCTGATGCACTCCGCGAAACGGCGTCAGGCGGATGCAGTTGTAATTACAGCCAAGGATGCGGTGAAATGGCCGAAGGTCGAAAAGGGTGATCTGCCTGTCCTCGTGCTCGAGATGAGATGGGAATGGAGCGAGGGCAAAGAACAACTGTTAACAGCTCTTGTGGACCTGATTCGGGAGACGGAACTGGAATAAGTCTTGCACGAGATAGGCTGGACCGTTACTTTCAGAATTGCCGCCGGAAGCGGAAGGGGGACGCCAGTTTTCAACCAAGGGCCCATAGCTCAGTGGTTAGAGCCGCGGACTCATAATCCGTTGGTCCCAGGTTCGAATCCTGGTGGGCCCACTTGCCCCCGGAAGGGTATTTTGAGCGCACTCGCTGGTTTTGATTTGGGAATCGATGGTGCGAAGACGGTAGGAAGAGAGGGACTGTTTCGTGATACTGGGAGAGAGATGCAAAACAATTGTGTCGGAGGCGTCTTATGATGGGCGGCTTCGATCATACTCTCATCAGCTATAGATGATCGTGCAGAGCTCTCACGGCTCGGCACGATCTTTTTTATCATGGCATTTTGGTCAACAGTGAGGGGATCCATCGAATGACGGCTATTGACGTTCGCCGGGAACTGGAAATGGTGGCGCGTCTGCAGGAAGTGGATGCGCAGCTCAAAGAAGTGGAGTTGGAAAAAGGCGATCTTCCGGCAATGGTTAAAAAACTCCATGCGGAAATTGAGCAGCGCGAGGGAGAGAAAAAGGAACTTGAGTCACGCTTGAGCGAGTTAGCCAAGCAGCTTCGCAGCAATGATGGTCAAATTCAGATGATGCGTGTGAAGCTGGACAAGTTCAAAGAACAGCTTTATACGGTTACCACGAACCGTGAATATGACGCCATCAACCAGGAGATCGATCACCTTCGCGGACAGATTGAATCCATCGAAGGAAGTCAGGGCTCTTTGAAAGATGAAGAGGGGACCCTGAACAACCAGATCGAAGAATTCACAGCACGGCTCGAGGAGTTGAGTAACGATCTGAAAGAACGTGAAACCGAACTTGGCAGCAAGAAAGGTGACACGCAGGTCGAGGAAGACAAACTCCATAAAGAGCGGGAAAAACTGATCGTTCAGATCAAGAAACCGATTGTCGCGCACTATGATCGTATCCGGAACCTGCGCGAAGTTGGTTCGGCCCGTCTTTACGGTGGAGCCTGTGGTGCCTGTTTCGCGGTGGTGCCTCCCCAACGTCAAGCCGAAATCCGCAAGGTGGCGGACGTTATTCTTTGCGAAAACTGCGGCGTGATTCTGCTTCCCGAGGAAGAATTCCTCGAGACGTCAAAGTAACCCACCGGGACTCCCTCACGGCGATGTGAGATTCCCGCCTAGCACCCGCTCGCGGGTATAGGCGTTAATCAGCCCGAACTACAGCGAGGCAACCGGACGGTCGCCTTCCCGGTTTTCCGGGGGGGAGGAAAGTCCGAACTCCACAGGGCAGAATGCCGGCTAACGGCCGGGCGCCGAGAGGCGACGGATAGTGCCACAGAGAATAGACCGCCGATGGTTCCGGTTTGTCCGGATCACAGGCAAGGGTGAAACGGTGGGGTAAGAGCCCACCGCGCGGGTGGCAACATTCCGCGGCACGGTAAACCCCATTCGGAGCAAGGCCAAATAGGTGGGGAGCGATGTGAAACGGGGAGCGTATGCTTTCACGTCCATCCTCGGAGCTGCCCGCTCCGATCTTACCCACGGGTAGGCTGCATGAGCTAGGCCGCAAGGTCGAGCCAAGATCAATGACCGTCACCCGGTTCGCCGGGGACAGAATTCGGCTTACAGGTTGCCTCGCTCTGGTCCGGGTCCCTGATTCGATGTATCGTAAAACCACATAGAAGACCACATGGAAAAAAAATGGGAGCTTGCCACTCGGGATGACACACGGAGCGTAGAGGAATTTGCGGAGGAGTTGGGGGTTCGGCCGGTGGTTGCCAAGTTGCTTTTACAGCGAGGCATAACCAGCGCCGCCGAGTCCCGTGCCTTCTTCCAGCCCGAGCGTGAGGCGCTACATGACCCGTTTCTATTCAGGGACATGCGTGCGGCCGTGGACAGAATCACCCGAGCATTGACGCAGCGGGAGAAGATTTACGTCTTTGGTGACTACGACGTGGATGGGATCACTTCCGCCAGCCTGCTTTACCTCTTCTTCCGGGATCTGGGCGGCAATGTCCAGTACTACATCCCGGATCGCCAATCTGAGGGTTATGGCCTTTCCGTCGACGGCATGGAAGCCGCCGCACGGGATGGTGCGCGCCTGATCGTGACAGTCGACTGCGGCATCACGGCTCACGTGGAGGTGACAAGGGCAAACGAACTGGGTGTGGATGTGATCATCTCCGATCACCACCAGCCCAGCGAGGAGTTGCCCAAGGCGCTTGCGATCATCAACCCGAAGAGGGTGGACTCTACCTATCCGTTCAACGAGCTCGCGGGAGTGGGGGTTGCGTTCAAGCTGGCGCAGGGTGTGGCCAGAACGCTTGATCTCGACAATTCCTATCTCGACAAGTATCTCGATCTCGTAGCAGTGGGTACGGCGGCTGACATCGTCCCGCTGGTGAACGAAAACCGCATCTTCGTCCGGCTCGGCCTTGAAAAACTGAACCGTGAACCACAGGTGGGCATTCGCACCTTGATCGAGACCGCAAAACTGCGCCTCGGTCGGACGGATGTTGGCCAGATCATCTACGGCCTCGCGCCGAGGATAAATGCGGTGGGACGGCTTGGAAGCGCGAACCGGGCGGTGGATCTGATGATCACCTCCAACGAGCAGCGGGCCCGCCACCTCTCCGAAGAGCTGGAGCAGGAGAACCGCGAGCGCCGCAGGATCGACACCAAGACCCTCGAGGAGGCGGTGGACGAGGTCGAATCGACCTTTGATCCTGAACGGGACTACGGCCTTGTCGTCGCGCGGCAGTCCTGGCATGGTGGAGTTATCGGAATCGTAGCCAGTCGCTTGATCGAACGGTACTACAGGCCGACAGTGATGATCTCAATCGAGGACGGTATAGGCAAGGGATCGGCGCGATCGATCCCCGGATTCGACATCTACGAGGCGCTCGGCAAGTGCAGCGACTTGTTGGAACAGTTCGGCGGTCACACCTATGCCGCAGGGCTTTCGCTTCCCGCCGAGAACATCGGGAAACTCAGGGAACGGTTTAATCAAGTTGCCCGCGAGACGCTGTCGAAGAACGACCTCGTGCCGAAGTTGAACATAGATGCCGAGTTGGAGTTGTCGGGCGTGGACGACGTTCTGCTTACGCAATTGAAGAGCTTCTCACCGTTCGGACCCTCCAACCCGATGCCGATATTTGTGAGTCAGGATGTGGAGCTCTCGGGGTATCCGCGCATTGTCGGTACGAACCACCTGAAATTCAAGGTTCGCGCCGGAAACCGCACCCTTGACTGTATCGGCTTCAACCTCGGTGATCGTATCAACCGTATGGATCCGATGCGTCCGGTGAACCAGATCGTCTACACGATCGAGGAGAACGAGTGGATGGGTTCCACTTATCTGCAGCTCCGAATCATGGATGTGAAGGGCGACGAACCTGCGTTTGCGTAGGGGTGCGTTAGACAAGAAATCAAAAGGGCGGCCATTTTCTGGCCGCCCTCTTTATGTGTGAAACGAGGCTACCACCCGCCATTATCTATCTCCAGAACCTGCGGGAGAGGAGGAGCAGAATCGGGTAAATCTCGAGACGGCCGAAAACCATCACCCCCGCAAGAATCAACTTTGCCAGCGGATCCAGTCCAGCGTAATTCCCAACCGAACCGACCGTTCCTAGTCCGGGGCCGACGTTGCCGATGCAGGCGATTGTGCCGGAAACCGATTCCACCAAAGGCGTCCCGGTCAAGGCAACCGCCAGCGAGGCGAGGACAACCCCCACCAGGTAACTGACCACAAAGAACATGGCGTTTCGCACCGAATCAGCGGGAATCACCTTGTTCTCAACACGGATCGTCACAATACTGTCTGGGTGTCCCAGCGAATAGAGGCGGGCGCGGAGCAGTTTCCAGAAAAGCACAACACGGTCCACCTTGATACCGCCCGAGGTAGATCCCGCCGAGGCGCAGATTAACGCGAGCACCATCAGAATTGCCTGCGATCCGCCCGGCCAGATGGATGAGTCCGTGGTGGCGAATCCGCTGGAGGTGCCGATGGAGATCACCTGGAAGGCCCCATGCCGAATCGTTTCGCCCCATGTTCCAAAGTGTCTCGCATGGAGGTCTAGTGAGACGATAAACGTTGAGACAGCGAGGATTCCGAGATAGGTGAATGCGGTGGTCGTGCCTCCCTGTGGGCGTTCTCTCGATACGAGAAATCCGAAGAGCAGCGCGAAGTTGACTCCCGAAAGCACCATAAACAGCATCACGATTGATTCTACGGCTACGCTGTTGTAGGCGGCGATGGAGGCGTTGCGGACGGAGAAGCCGCCCGTGGCGATCGTACCGAACGCGGTAGTCGAGGCGTCGAAGAAGGGGAGTCCGGCGACCATCAACGAGAGCGTTTCAAGCGCTGTCAGGCCGACGTAGACGTAGAGGACGATCTGGGCAACGTCACGGGCGCGGGCCACCTTGGGTCCGAGAGCAACAGGAGATGCTTCAGCCCGCATCAAACTTCTGCCACCTGAACCCAGCGAAGGGAAAACAGCCAGCGCGAGAACGACGATCCCGACGCCGCCGATCCAGTGTGTCATGCTACGCCAGAAGAGAAGTCCCGCGGGGAGCACCTCAATATTTCTGAGGATTGTCGCTCCGGTGGTGGTGAACCCGGACATGCTCTCGAAGAGGGCGTTGATCAGGTTGAACGGGCTGCCCCAGAGCAGGTAGGGGAGTGCACCGGCCACCGACATTGCGAGCCAGCCGAGGGCGACCACAGCGAGACTTTCGCGCGGCATGAACTCTTTTACCCTTGGCACAAAGACCATCGGAAACGCGCCAAAGCAGGCGACCAGCACTGAAGAAATCAAAAGCACCGGCACCGCATGGCCATCGAGCAGCATCCCGATAATCGCACTTGCGAACATGCCCGCCGCGCCAAGGAGGAGGATCAGGCCGACATATCGCATGACAACGGTCGGCCTCACTTTTTATTCCTCCCGCCGAAGGTTCTCTCCACGATGTCCAGCGACTCGGCCAGCTCCTCGATCTCATCCCCGGAGTGAACATCGGGTTTGCGGAAATGCTCCGTCGTCGGCCACCGTTTCACAGCGTGCAGAAGTTTGTTCAGCGGTTTGACCGTGTGCTCGTGCAGCAGCCATGCGAACATCAGCGTGAAGATGATCGCGGCGATAACCAGAATTCTGCCGGGCAGGGTGGCGCGGAACGCCTCGTCCGCGATGTGGATCGCCTCCCCATACATCTCATCCTGATTCACCCGGCGCAAACGGTCGACCGAATGAGTGACACGAAGAAACGCGGGCATCATCTCACTCTGGTACGTCTTGATGTCCCGTTTGCTGCGGAGCGCCTCCTCCAGCGTCCGGAACTCCAGATAGCTCGCCTTGATACTGTCCAGAATCGCGGGTTCGGCAAGGATGGTGACGTTATTGACAGCAACATCCAGGGCGGCTTCAAAAGCTGCCTGGGCGGCATGGTCGAGTGTGTCGGCTGTCGCTGTCTCTCCGCTGATTCTCAGCAAAATGGCGCTGTCCATGCGCTCGAGGGCGATGCTCATGTCGCGAGCGGCCTGAATGCTACGGTCGTTTTCGTGGAGCAGGGCCTGGACGCTTTGCGAAAGGTTGTGGAACCGGGCCCACGACCAGATGCCCGAGGCGAGCAGCATCAGGACGGGGATCAGGAATCCGAGCAGGAGTTTTTTTCCAAGGGACATGGTTGCTCCGGGTTAATCGCGACGATAAAGATATAGCAGCGATTCCGGAGAGGCTAACTCTCTGGCAAAGTGTGTGCACATCCCGAGGAGGGAGTCAAAACAGCAAAATTCCCCTAGAGGGATTCGCCGCCGTCAAAATAGAACTTGGTAGACCCGCCGGGCGAATAGCCGAGGTCAATGGTGAAGACGAGTTGTGGCGGCAAAACCAGTCGCAGACCGACACCATATCCGACTCGCGTTGGTTTCCAGCCTCCCAGGTCCGAATCTGCAACCGCACCTATATCGGCGAAAGGCAGGATCTCGAGATCGAGTTTCCACGTTGGGAAGGGTGGAATGAAAACCTGCGCGATGTCGGTGAAAAGGGTGAAATCGCTGGCGAATCTGTAAGGTAGTTGGAACCGGGTGGCGATCAATCGCCGTCCAAAATCACGGTTGTATGGCACACCGCGAAGGGTTGTTGAGCCGCCGAGGTCGTTGCGGACGCTCGTTGGTGCCTGATCCTGCAGCCGTACCCAGAGGCGGCTGTAAAACCTGAGCCGGTCACTGAAGGGCTTGGTGTAGCTGAGCCAGAAATCGGAAGCATACGTCAGGCGAGGGGTTGTGTACTCGATCCCATCCGCCCGTCCTGCCCGCAGGGCGAAATCGATAATCACACCATCCATGGGGCGCGAGGCGCTCGTCGTCCGCCACCTCGCGCGAAAACCACCGAGGACAAGGCTGCCTCTGCGAAAACGCGAAATGGTGTTGATGTCCAGCGGAACGCCATCCGGAGTTTTCGGCTCGATCCCCTGGGTAAAATCGAGCCACACTTCCGGTCCAAATTCAAACTGTCCTTCCGTTTTACGAAGGGCTGCGATTTTGAACTCCCCGCGCTGAAGCAGGCCAGTCGCGTAGGGATCGGTGGAGGAAAAGGACTCGACATACACGTCCGCAGGATTCAGCCAGCTTCGGAAGGTGAAAAGGTAAATATTTTCCTCGGTTCCCGCTTCGCCGCGAAGGGTGATGCCTTTCTGCCTTTTTGTGGAGAGGGCGGAGTTCAGAATGATGGTTGTGTTACTGTCCTTGCTGATCCCACCGCCGACACCGAACACAACGCCAAAATCCGGATTGACCGAGAGATAGGGCGCGGCGAGGAATTCCCAATCCGCAGCCTGCTGTACTGGCTGCTCGGCGGATGCGTCTCCAGCGAAAATCAGTAGCAGGGCAAGGGTGAAGGGCACTGCAAGATGCTTGCGAATTCCGACCATGCGAACCATCTCCCGTTTCATAAGACAGAGAAAAGTAATCGTCTCGGGAGTAAAAAGAAACGAAAATCGGTTCCACGGGCCAATGATTCATCGGCGACGCTTTCAATCAGATAGAGGAAAAACGGAAGATTTGTGCGTAAGCCGTGAAAGAGTCCTTATTTTGGCAGACCGGAATCACTCTGATTGGAGGGGTACCTGAAATGACCAGCTTGATTCGTCTGCTCCGTCCAAAACAGTGGGCCAAAAACGTACTCGTTTTCGCGGGGGCGATATTTGCCCAGAAATTCAATGATCCTCAGAGCTGGATTCTTTCGCTGCAAATGTTTGCCATCTTTTCCCTCGTTGCGAGCGGGATTTATGTCTTTAACGACATCTGCGACGCCGCGCAGGATCGTACACACCCACAAAAGAAAAACAGACCCATCGCAAACGGCGAGGTCAGACCAAAGGTCGGGGCTGCGATATCGGTTGTCCTTCTCGCCGCTGGCCTGGTCTGGGCGTGGAACATCAATTCCTGGGTGTTCAAGGTGATGTCTGCCTATGCCGTTGTGATGATCGCCTACAGTGTTCGATTGAAACATGTACTACTGCTGGACGTTTTTATCATTGCGCTGGGCTTCATGGCGAGGCCTCTCGTCGGTGCAGCCGCCATCGGAGTGGAGATCAGCAAGTGGCTGATGATTTGCGCCTTTTTCATCGGGTTGACACTCTCCCTCATCAAGCGGAGGCAGGAGCTTGCCCGAACCATCGAAAGTCAGCAGGAGGTCCGAAACAGTCTTCGCAGTGCTCCTCCCCTCCAGGTGTGGGATATGTGGATCATGATGATCTCCGCGATTACGATCCTCGGGTATACGCTCTACACTATCGACCCGATTACCGTGGCGCACATAGGTAACCAGAAATTGATGTACACGACGCCGATCGTGGTCTTTGCGCTGTTTCGATATCACGTCGGCGTGTATGGAAAAGGGTATGGGGAGGATCCAACCGAGGCTGTACTTGCGGACCCCTGGATTATCTCTTCAATGCTTTTGTGGGGCCTGTCAATCCTGATCGTGTTGACCGACTGGATATGATTCTTCGTAGTAAAAAGGTGAACAATGCCTGATAAAAAGAACAGGAAAGAAACGGCTGCTCCCAAAAAGGGTGAAAAGACCCGGAGCACTGTAAGGAAGCCGTCGATAAAAAAGTCAGCACCCGAAATCATCCTTACCCAGGAAACCCAGCAGGGATGGGGAAAGCATGATACTGCAGTCGGGCTTGGGGCTTCTCCTTCGAGTCTGGATGAACTTGTGAGGGCTGTTCGCATAAAGGAACCGAGTCGCCGTATCGGTCGGGGTTTGGGCCGGGCTTATGGCGATGCGGCAATGAATGACGGGGGTGTTGCGATACGCTTCAACCGTCTTGACCGCGCGGTTTCCTTTGATCCCGAAACAGGCTTGCTAGTCGCGGAAGCGGGGATGACGCTCGCCGCAATTCTCCGTATGTGCGTGCCTCAAGGGTGGTTTCTCCCGGTTACTCCGGGGACGGCCCATCCCAGTCTTGGTGGCAGCGTCGCCTGTGATGTTCATGGCAAGAATCATCACAACGCCGGGACAATAGGATCACATGTCAAATGGATCGATCTGGTGATTGCCGATGGTGATGTGGTCCGCTGCTCGCCGAAAAGGAACAAAGCGCTGTTCAACGCGACCATCGGTGGCATGGGGTTGACCGGATTGATCTACCGGGTTGCCCTGCAGATGCATAAAATTGAAACCTCCTTCATCGTAGAGGAGGCAAACCGTGTTGGTAGCCTGCCCGAAATGATGGAGCGGTTGACCGTTTCGGACGCAACTCATCCCTACACGGTTTCCTGGGTGGATGGTGTGTCGCCGGGACCATCGCTGGGCCGGGGGCATGTGTTGCTCGGACGGCATGCGTCACTGGGCGAATTGAAAGATCGTCAACGAAACTGCCCGCTTGCACCTGCGAGCGAGGGGGCGATTCCGGTTCCGTTCACACCGCCGCTTTCGCTGGTCAACAACCTGACAGTCCGGATGTTCAATGCTCTCCAGTATCATCGCGCCCCGGCAAGAGTTCGAACCCACACGATCCCGTTCCGGCCCTATTTCTATCCGCTCGATATTGCCACGAACTGGAATCGTCTCTATGGTACACGCGGATTTTACCAGTATCAGTACGTCGTCCCCTTCGAGGATGGAGAGGTGATCGTTCGTGAAACGCTGAGCAGGTTGCAGAAGGAGGCGAAGCTTCCTTCGCTCATCGTACTCAAACGGTTCGGTGACGAGGGGGAGGGGTATCTCTCGTTCCCGAAACCGGGATGGGTCATCGCCATCGATATCCCCATTTCGGATGGGCTCGATTCGATTCTGAACGAGTTTGATGCGATGGTTGCCATGACTGGAGGAAGGGTATACCTGGTCAAAGACGCCCGCATGAGTCCGGAAACGTTTCGCAGAATGTATCCGCGTTTTGGCGAGTGGTTGAAGGTCAAAAATGAGGTTGATCCGAAGTGGACCTTTTCTTCGAACCTCTCGCGCAGGCTGAAAATGGAGGAGGGAGTATGAGCAGGTGGTTAATCGTTGGGGCGGCAGGGGGCATCGCCTCCGCAACAGCACGTGAACTAGCCTCACGGGGCCATCAACTCGTCCTCGCCGATGTTCCTGAGCAGGAGGAACGGTTGAAGGGGGATGCCGATGATCTGCGGCTGCGGTACGGCATCACTGTCGAGACGGAATTGTTTGAAGCGCTCGAGGAGAAGAAGCACACCGCTTTGCTCGACAAGGCGGAAAAGTCTGCTCCTCTTGAGGGCGTACTCTGGGCGGCTGGTGTGATGTGGCCGCAGGAGGAGTTGCAGGCCGATCCCGGCAAAGCGGAGGAGCATCACAGGATCAACTACACCTCAGCTATGCGGTTTCTGTCGCTCGTCGCTGATCGGTTCGAAGAGAGAAAATCAGGGCAGATCGTGGCCATTGGTTCGCCCGCGGGAGACAGGGGCCGTCAATCGAACTACCTCTACGGCGCCGATAAGGCCGCACTCCATGTGTTCATGCAGGGGCTTCGCCAACGTCTTGCCAAGGCGGGCGTAAACGTACTCACGATTAAACCGGGCCCAACCCACACGCCGATGACCGCAGGGATGGAAAAACTTCCATTGCCATCACAGCCCGCGGATGTTGCGAAGGGAATTGCACGCGCCATCGACAAACGGTGCGAGGTTGCCTATGTGCCGGGCATCTGGCGTCTGATCATGATCACCCTCCGCCATATCCCGGAAGCCCTCTTCAAAAAGGTGAAGATGTGAGATTAGAGTAGAGCCTCGCGGGAGGTGTTCTGAACCTTCAGGTATGGCCCCACTGCTCCTTATCTTCCGACATGATCACGTATCACGAAAAAGCGCTGGTCTCCGCCTGTTTGCTGGGGGTCCGCTGCCGGTATGATGGTGGACATTCCCGCAGCGAGGAAGTACTCCAACTTCAGGATGAGATGGAACTTATCCCCATTTGCCCGGAGCAGAACGGCGGACTTCCCACACCCCGTCCAGCCGTTCAGTGTACCGGTGGAGATGGGTATGCCGTGTTGGATGGAACGGCAACCGTGACAGAGGTGGAGAGCGGGATTGATCACACCAGCGAGATGCTGCGTGGTGCGGAAACGGCCCTCGATCTGGCAAAATTCTACAAAGCGAAACATGCGTACCTGAAAAGCCGGAGTCCATCGTGTGGGTGCGGAACGGTCTGGATTGATGGTGAGATCTCGAGCGGGGACGGCGTCACAGCGGCGCTTCTGAAACGTAACGGCATCACGGTACATGAAATGGGCAGGAAGAAAAATGGCTGATCCGCGGCTCCGTGCAATCGTTATTGGTTATGGACGGGTTGGCAGGCCACTCGCCCAGGCTCTGGAACAGGCAGACATCAAAGTCGTTGCTGTGGGTGAGCATCCCGACAGTCCGAATGTTGCCCGTGCGGTGGAGGATGGATTTCTGACTCTTCCCGTCGAGCATCTTGAAGAGGATGCAGATTTCCTGTTCCTGACTGTACCGGACAGGAATATTGAGGTGGTGGCGTTGCAGCTTGCGGAGAGTATTTCTTTGTCCCGGGGGAAACGGAGTGGCGAAGCGGAGCGTATACAGGAGGGGGATGTCCCGCCGACAGTTGTCCACCTCTCGGGAGGGATGGGGCTTAAAGCCCTGAACCCTCTGCGTGAGGCCGGATTCCTGCGGCTTGCGATGCATCCGATGCAGACATTTCCCCCGGAAGCCTCTGCGGATAGATTCAGGGGAATCCACGCGGGCATCACGGCTGATCCGGACGCGGTTGAGGTTGCCGAGCTGCTCTGTGAACGTTTGGGGATGACGCCGCTGCAGATCCCCGAGGAGCGGAGAAGCGAATATCATCTGGCTTCCGTGCTCGCCAGCAATTTCATGCCGCTGATGCTCGAGTTGGGTGCGCAAAAGCTGGAGTCGATCACGGGAGACCGTTACCAGTCCCTCGCCGCCCTCTGGCCGCTGATGGCCGGGATGACTGAAAGTCTGCGAACGAACCTGCCCGAACAGGCGATGACCGGTCCTGTTGCGCGGAACGACCGCGAGACGGTTCGGAGGCATCTGGAATCACTGCCGGACGACGAGGCAAATTTGTACAGGACATTGTCAGCAGCATTGGTTAAAATGGCAGGCACCTCTGATCTTCTCGATGACGAGCAGGCTGATGAGTGGTTGGCGTTTCTGAGACCCGAAAACAAATCAAGCGGAGCTGGAAAGTGACACAGAATCGACGGATCCTCTGGGCCGATGATGAGATTGAATTGCTAAGGCCCCACGTGCTCTTCCTCGAGGGACGCGGCTACGAAGTCATGACCGTCACCTCGGGTGAGGATGCCGTTCGTGCGGTGGCGAAGGAGCGATTTGACGCGGTTCTGCTGGACGAGCAGATGGCTGGACTTGACGGTATCGCAACCCTGCGGCGGATCATACGGCTCAGCCCCGGCCTGCCGGTGATCATGATCACCAAGAGCGAGGAAGAATCGTTGATGGAGGAGGCGATTGGACGCCGCATTGACGATTACCTGACGAAGCCTGTTAACCCGAGCCAGATTCTCTCCGCCCTGAAACGTCTGCTGGATTCACGAGCGATCAACCAGCAGCACATCGCGCAGGAATACGTTACGGAGTTCAACCGTATCAACGACGAGCTGGATGAAGGTCTGGATTGGGACGAGTGGCTGGACCTTCACCAGAGGCTCAACCGCTGGTCAATAGATCTTGCGAGCGAACGAAATGTTGAGCTTCAAAGCCTGTTGGAACAACAGATTGATGCGGCAAATTTCAGGTTTAATAGGTACATAGAGCAACATTACCCCACATGGCTAAAGAGTGAGCGGCCCGAACGTCCTCCGCTTAGCCACGACATCGTTCGTGAATGGGTTGCACCACTCCTCTCGCGGAGTGAATCGGTGTTGTTGCTGGTTCTCGATTGCCTGCGCCTGGACCATTGGCTGGCGCTCGAACCGATGCTTCGTGAGGATTTTGAAATCGAAACAGACCTTTACTATTCAATATTGCCAACGGCAACACCCTATTCACGGAACAGCATTTTCTCCGGGCTATTGCCAAGCGAGTATCCAAAGGTTCATCCCGACCTGTACCAGAAATTGAAATGGGAGGAGGATCTGAATGTCAATCGCTTCGAGCGGCAGCTTCTAGACCGTCAACTAGCGAAACTCGGACTCTCGCTGACTCCCGAACCGAAGTATGCAAAAATCCTTGATCCGGAAGAGGCGCGCCGGGTGGGACGTCGGGTGTCCGATTACTTCGATCAGCCGTTGGTATCGATGGTGTTCAACTTCGTCGACATCGTCGCCCATCACCGCAGCACCGAAGAGGTAATTCAGACTTTGATCCCGGACGAAGCTGCCTACCGGAGCATAGTACGTTCATGGTTCGAGCACTCTCCGTTAAGGGAGATGCTGACAGCCTTCGGCAAACGTGGCGTGACAATCGTTCTCACCAGCGATCACGGATCGATTCGGGTGAAACAGCCCGTGCAGGTTGTCGCGGACCGTAACACTTCAACGAACCTTCGCTACAAGCTCGGGCGCAACCTGAATGTCGATCCCAAGCAGGCGGTTCGAGTGAAGAATCCCGAAAGCTGGGGCGTTGCTTCGCCGACGATGAACTCAGACCTTCTGCTCGCTCGGGGAAACAATTACTTCATCTACCCAACCGGTTTCAACAAGTATGCGGATAAGTTCAACGACAGTTTCCTGCACGGTGGAATCTCGCTGGACGAGATGGTGATGCCGGTGGCAACCATGCGCTTCAAAGGGAATCGTTGATGAAGGCTGACGTTGTCTGGAAAGATATTCGTTTGGAGAGGACGCATACTCCCGAAGAGACGCAGGAGCTGGCTGGATGGTTTGCGGAGCAGCTTGTGCCGGGCGATTCTGTCGCGCTGGTCGGCGAATTGGGAGCAGGAAAGACGACCTTCGTCCGTGGCATCGTTCACTCGCTGGGGTACGAGGGCCGTGTACGAAGCCCCTCGTTTACGCTCGTCCATCGCTATCCAACTACTCCCCCGCTTGTGCATGCCGATCTTTACAGGCTATCGGATGTAGACGAACTCATCGCCCTTAACCTTGAGGGAGATTTGGAGCAGGGTGTTCTGCTGGTTGAGTGGGCGGATAAGCTTGACGGGGAGTGGGGAAATCCTGGCTGGCGTGTAGAGTTGGATATTCCCGACCTCACCAACGAAGGACTTCGGGAGATACGTCTGATGAAGCGTGAGGAGGTGGAGGGGTGAAATTATTGGCAATCGACACATCCAGTCCTGTTTCATGCTGGACAGGTGTGACCGAAAATGAACCTCTCGATCCCCACGTGGTGGATGATGGTAAAAAGCATGATGCTGTCCTCGCGGAAGGTGTTCAGAAATGGTTTGAGCAAAACGGGCGGGATGGACTGGAGGCGGTGGCTGTTGTGGTTGGGCCGGGTGGCTTTACCGGCCTGCGTGTCGGTGTTGCCTTTGCCGTGGGTCTTGCCGAATCCCTTGGGCTTCCTGTTGTTCCTGTGAGCACGTACGAGTTGCTGGCAGCCTCAGTGGAGGAGGGCGTCGTCTGGGCGCTCCCCTTTGCGAGTCGTGGGGAGGTCCGGGGCCGCTGGATGAACGGTGGTGCTGAGCCGACTGAACTCGGCGATGTGGAAATCTTTTCCCGCGAGAAACTTCCTGTAATTAAAGCAGATAGCACAATTATACCGTTGGGCCAGGGATATCAGCGGGAGAAAGTGTGGATCGACGAAATGCTGGGAGAACGCCTGCAAACAGGTAAGATTTTGCCTGTGGAAACGGCTTTGGCGAGGGCCTCCGCAAATGGCTATCGCCTGGGTCGGATGGTTGCGGCACACGAGATCGACGTGGATTACGGCGCAGAATTCCGCCCCACGCCCAAGAAAGACGCATAACACCCGGCTTTATGGCTGAATCTGGGTGGAAATACCGAGATTTAGCACGTTCGTTGCTTTCTTAACTTGTGCAATTTCCTTACCTTGTCCCGCAGAATCAATGACCATGCTGTAACGAGGTGGACGTGGAACTGTTTCGTCTCGGATTTCTGACCGTCACGATGGTCGATGTAGTTGATATTTTCCTGGTTTCGTTTGTTTTTTACAAACTCTACGAAATCATGCGAGGCACCCGTGGGTCGCAGATGTTCCTCGGGTTGCTATTGATCCTCGTTGCCAGTTTTATCGTCGGTGCCATCGGTATGCGTGGAATGTCCTGGTTAGTCGGATCTATTGCGCAGGTCTGGGTTATCACCTTCGTAATCCTGTTCCAACCGGAACTGCGCCGCCTTCTGATTCAAATGGGTCAGACCCGCCTCATTCGAAGAATCTTTCGAGTTGCTCCCACACGAGTCATAGATGAAGTTTGTAAGGCGGCAATACAGCTCTCTCAAAAGCGGTACGGCGGCCTCTTCGTGCTTCAGCGCGACATGGGTATGCGTTCAATCATCGATACGGGTGTAAGAATACAGGCTGAGGCCAGGTCGGAACTGATCGTCAGCATCTTCTTCCCCCGCACACCTCTGCACGATGGCGCGATTGTCATCAACGGCAACCTGATTGAAGCGGCGGCTTGTATCCTGCCTTTGTCGGAAAATCCGAACATTGATCCGAGCCTCGGCACGCGGCACAGGGCGGCGCTTGGCGTAGTGGAGGAGTTCGACGCCGCTGTGGTCGTTGTCAGCGAAGAGACCGGCCAGATTTCCCTCGCCTATCGCAACGAATTTGTGGAGCGGGGAATGACCGAGGATGGTCTTCGGACGGCGCTCGAAAAGATTTTTGAGCGTTTGACTGGCGTAGAAGAGGGCGAGGAACGGAGCTGACCCCGCACAATCCGCTACCGGGCATCACACCGCTTAGTCCACGACAAGGAGTCCCAAAAGCATGAATCCCTCGGATACTAAAATCAATCGCGGCTCTTTTGGGAAAAGAGCGCTGCCGGACATCCTTGCGGTCATGGTGATGTACCTGGTCACCTTTGCCCTGTTCTACAATTTTATCATCTCTGATGTCCGGTTTGCTCCAACACCGGATCACGTGACCGCCAAGACGATGAATACTGTGGGTCGGAGCATTTCCGAGGAAGAGGGGGGAGTGGCAACATGGAACCCCTACATCTTTCTCGGGATGCCGATGTATTCATCCCTTTCCTATTATCCGGGCCATTTACTGAATCCCATCGGACACCTCGTCGAGGGGATCAACTATATCTGGGGCTGGGACAAGGATCGGGTTCAAAAACTGATTTCCTGGTATTTCCTCAGTGGCATTTTCATGTACATCTTCGCGCGGGGAATCGGACTTCCTGTATGGGCCGCTCTGCTTGCGGGATTGACGATCCTGCTGAATCCCTACAATATCTCCCTTGCCGAGGCAGCGCATGGCAGTAAGCATTGGAGCATCTCGGTCCTGCCGTTGGTATTTCTATTTACCCACTGGACAGTTACCAGGCGAAGGTGGATAGATGTGGGCCTGCTCGCGCTGTCCATCGGAACGCTGTTTCTTCTTCATCATGTGCAGATTGCTTACTACGGTGCGTTGTTCGCGGGGTTCTATGTCCTGGTCTGGGCAATCCTGAAATTCTTCAAGGACCGCATAACGGCGATCAAGGGATTTGGGCTTTTCGCAGCAGGTGGACTGCTCGGACTGGCGATGTCCGCCTACCAGTATCTCCCTGTATTCGTTTATCAGAAACATTCAATTCGTGGGATGGCCCCTCTATTCGCCAAAGCTGGAACGGGGACCGGACTCGACTGGGAGTATGCGACTTCATGGTCCCTGCGTCCCCTCGAGGCCCTGCAATTTCTCGTACCGGGTCTCTTCGGGGTTGGTGGCAGCATGAGCCCGAACCGGGCGATGACCCCGGAAAATATTACCAACTACAACCTCTACTGGGGCGACATGCCCTTCACTCAAAGCAACCTCTACATGGGCATTATCCCGCTGGTGCTGGCGATCATCGGGGCGGTGTATTTCTGGAAACGGAGTGATGTGGTCCGCTGGATGACCATCGCTTCCCTCGTTGCGCTGGTTGCCTCGTTTGGAAAGTATCTGCCAATCATCTACGGTCCCATGTACTACCTGCTCCCGATGTTCGACAAGTTTCGGATCCCCTCGATGATTCTTGTTGTAATGACTATCGGAGTGGCCGTTCTGGCGGCTTATGGACTCATGGGTCTGGTGAAATTCATTCGAAAGAGTGAAGATGCCCCCGGAAGTGAAAAGGGTTTCAGGATCCTGTTTGGGTCGTTGGCTGGACTTTCGCTTCTCGGAATACTGGTGGCGGCAGTTGGAGGAAACGGCCCGTCAGTGGAGAGCGGGTGGTTCATACGCGCACAAGAGGTGCAGGCCTATGGGCGTCAGGCCCAGGCGCTGATCAGCCTTCGCTATGCCATGTTCACAAAATCTCTGATGACCGCTTCGCTCATCCTTGGTCTCTTTTCCGGTACAGCTCTGTTGTTTACCCGGTGGCGTGATTCTGGAAAGATGATCGCTGCTGCGTTTGTCACGATTGTTATTCTGTTGACGACCGTAGACCTGTTCCAGCTGGATCGACGGTTTATGCACACTTACCCTGCACGGAAAACCTTCAGCTCTCTGGATGTTCGCCCCACAGTCACCTGGTTGCAGGCGAAGCAGAAAGAGCTCGGAGAACCATTCCGTATCCTGCCGCTGGGCAACCAGTATCAGAATGACTATTGGATGTACCACCGGATTCAATCGGTTGGTGGATATTCCGCGGTGAAGACACGTGTGTATCAGGACCTCGCTGATTATGCGCTCGGAATCAGCAAGGGGATGCCGAACCTCAAGGTAGCGGGATTGATGAACGCACGTTTTATCGTCTCAGCCCAGGAACTACCAGGCATAATCGAGAAACAGTACACCGAACCGGGTGGCGGCCTTTTCGTTTACCGAAACCCTTTCGTGCTTCCGAGGGCGTGGTTTGTCGATTCCGTGGAAGAGGTGACAGACCTTCAAGAGGCAATGAACAGGATTTCCTCCGAAGACTTTGACCCAAGATCGACCGCTATCGTGAACCAGTCTGTAGATTTCACGATTGGAGGTCCGGACACCCTTTCGAAGGCCGTCGTTCCGGCGAATGCCTACCACGCCAAGTCGATGGAAATCGAGGCGAGCACACCCGACACAGGATTCCTCGTAGTCAGCGAACTCTGGTATCCGGATGGTTGGCGGGCTACGATAGATGGCGTGCCGACGCAGATTTATCGCACCGATTACGGCTTCCGTGGCCTTGTCGTGCCTGCTGGCCAGCACCATATCCGAATGGAGATTTCCCTTGCTGAGGTCAGGGCAGGGTTCTGGATCAGCGGTATCAGCCTGTTCGCAATTGCAGGATTACTGGGCTGGAGCGGTTGGCGCGAGTTACGCAGGCACCCTAAGGGAGATGCATCCGCGTGAATCCGCTCAAACCTCTGAGGACTGCGCGTCATAAGGTGATTCGGCGCGCGGGGATGGGTGATGTTGGTCGCAAACTGGCTTCAGGGGCGACCTCCATCTTTTTTCAGAAGCTGTATCTCATTCTGGCGACCATCGGCGTGCAGGTAATTCTCTCTCGAACGATGGGTATACAGAAATACGGCGTTTACGCGTTTGCGCTGGCCTGGATTCAACTCCTTGCTATTCCCGCTGTTTTTGGAGTTGATCGAATCGCTACGAGGCATGTTGCCGCAGAACTGGTCCTGAATCCTGATCTGGCTCCCAGACGCTTTCTGCGCTGGTCTTTTCGCATCGTACTGCTATCCTCGGCCGTAATGGGGCTGTTTGCCTTGATTGCCGGGTTCTCCATGAACCTGTGGGTCAAGGAATATGTGCCCTCCATGACCCATGCTTTGTGGGCGGGGATTCCACTCATTTTTGCCTTTGCTCTGCTCCGTCTTCAACAGGGAACGCTGCTCGGGCAGGACAAAGCGGGAAAATCACAAGCTGGCGAAATGGTTGTGATGCCGACCCTGTTTTTGCTTTTTGCGGGTGCAGCAGCCTATTTCATGCCAGACTCATTTTCGGCCGTAACAGTCCTGTTAATTCAAGCGGGAGCCGGTTTTATCTCCGCTCTCTTTATCTACATCCAATCTAGCAAGAGCCTTCCGAAAGAGATCGGGGTTTCAGAAACATTTCGTCCCAAAGAGCATGTTCAGAGTGGCAAAAATTTCGTCATCATGTCAATTGTCCGTTCTGCGAACACGCGAGTGGACATCTTGATCGTCGGGGCGATGTTGGGAGCGGGACTGACCGGCATCTATTCTGTTGCGAATCGTGGCGCCGGCATGATGCTACAGGCTCAACTCTCTATCAGCCTGAGTCTCTCCCCAAGCATTGTTCATTTCAATACGAAACGGGACTGGGGCCGGATTCAGCGGTTGATACGGAAGTCGGCCTACATCAATTCGTTTGTTTCGATAGGCATGGCTGCTGCTTTGGTCCTCTTTGGAAAATACTTCCTGCTCCTTTTTGGGGAAGAATTTGTCGTTGGATATAAACCACTTCTGATTCTGGCACTGGGGCAATTTCTGGTGGCGCTTTTCGGGCCCGGTCAGGTTTTATTGGTCATGACGGGGCACGAGAGAGATTCCGCTATTGTACATACGATCGGTTTGATTGCGCTTGTACTGCTGAACGTTCTGCTGATTCCCTCTTTTGGCATGATGGGCGCAGCGTGGGCGACATCCATAGCGCAGGTAGCAACGGCGGCCCTCCTGCTGTCCAGATGCATACGAAGAACCGGGATTTCTCCGGGTATTTTGGGTCCCTCCTGGGGACCGAAAAGCGGGGAGTAGAAAAACATGAGTGACGGGAACACACATGATCTGAAAGTTGTTTTCATTACCGGTTCTGGAAGGAGTGGGTCCACACTTCTGGACAGGGTGCTGGGTCAAGTGGATGGAATCTTTTCGGCAGGTGAGTTGAGGGGAATAGCCGAACGCAGCGTAATCGGAAACAGGCTCTGCGGATGTGGTAAACCTTTTCGGGAGTGTGAGGTCTGGCAAAAGGTTTTTAAGGATGCTTTCGGCGGGTTCGATGGGTTCGATGCGGATCGGTTCATTTATCTGAAGGAGAGCGTTACACGAACCGGGTCGATGATGAGAATGGCGAGCAGGTTGAAATCGGATACCGTAGAAGAGGCCGTTGAATACACCGCCATTATGGAGAAGTTGTACCGGTCGATTGCGAAAGTGACGGGTGATCATGTAATCATTGATTCATCAAAGTACCCGTCGCACGCTCATCTGATTTCACAAAACAGTACTCTGCAGGTTTATCAGCTGCACCTCGTCCGCGATGCGAGAGCTGTAGCACATTCGTGGCAACGCAAGAAACTGAAAAACGATACTGTAAAACCGGAGTACATGCCCATTGAACATCCGGTTCAATCAGCAATTGGATGGTTAACCTGGAATTACGCTGCGAACGTTCTTCCCGTAAGAACGGATTCAAAATACCTGAGGATACGTTACAAGGATTTCGTCCGTCGTCCGCAGGAGATGGCTGCCTTGGTGATGGAGTTTCTTGAGGAGAAGCAGCTCCCGCCCTTTGTTGATGATAAGACCGTGAGGATGAAACCGAACCACACTGTGTCGGGAAATCCTGCCCGTTTTCATAACGGCAACGTGAAAATTCGGGAAGATAAAGAATGGCGGGAAAACATCAGGCCTGCGACGAAATTCTGGGCAACATTGATCGGCGCACCATTGCTTGCACGGTACGGTTATTTCAAGAAAAGCAGAAGGAGTAAGCCTTGAGCAGTGCGGGGATCAAAATCCTCTATATCTCGGGTTGGACTCGCAGCGGGTCCACTATTCTTGACCGCATTCTGGGTCACATCGAGGGATATTTTTCCCTGGGTGAGTTTCGATATGTCTGGGATCGTGGTCTCGTAGACAACAGGCTGTGTGGCAGTGGTGTTCCTTTTCGGAATGATGAGATCTGGACGCAGGTTTTTGACAAGGCGTTCGGAGGAATGGATCCTTCGCTCGGCACAAGAATGACCGGGATTCGCGACAGGATGATCCCGAAACGTGCGTTAGGGTGGATGCTACTCCCTGGCGGTTTTATCAGACCGCGCGGATATTCCGAATTCATGGAAAACCTGCGGAAGACCTACGAGGCAATTAGTGAGGTTACCGGGGCGACGGTAATCGTTGATTCCTCAAAGTCTCCCCCTTATGGTCACTTGCTAGCGAGTCTTCCCGGATTTGACGTCCGGACGGTTCATCTGGTTCGTGATCCTCGCGCAGTGAGCCAGTCGTGGCTAAAATCAAAAACGATTAAAGACGGGATCGAAGGGGAGGCGATGAGTGTGCTCCACCCGGCGAACAATGCATTTCACTGGAATTACTGGAACTTTGCTTCGGAAATTCTGGTTCGGGGATACAAGCGACCGTATATATTTTTACGGTACGAAGACCTGATGGAGAACCCTCGAGTGGCAGTAGACTCATTGACTGCTTTCATGGGAACGCCTGGAGTGCGTGCGCCATTCGTAACGGACAACAGCGTCGAGCTGGGAGCGGATCACACCGTGTCGGGAAACCCGGACCGCATGAAAAAGGGCATTATCGAACTCAAAGCCGACAATCGGTGGATGAACCAATTGCCTGCCTCGGCCAGACGTTGGACAGAATTTATTTGCTGGCGCGGAATGAGGCGGTACGGTTACAAATAGGGGATGGTGGGGCATGTCACGGCTGACGATTCTTCACATAGTGCACGACTTTTTGCCGCACCACAAACATGGGACGGAACAGGCGACCTATCACCTCGCAAAATCTCAGCAGACCGCGGGACATCGTGTCGCGGTTTTCGCTGGCGAACGGGGGAAGTTCCACAAAGAGGTCGAGATCAAGCTGGAGTCCTATGACGGCCTGGATGTCTACCGAACATGGTTTAATCCCCGGTCAGAAAACGGCTTTCTGAAACATCCCGGATTTGCATCAAGGTTTGCTGAATTTCTCGATGATTTCAAACCGGATATTGTTCACATTCAGCACCTTAGCACGCTGTCTCTGGACCTGGTTCATGTTGTCCGTGAAAAAGGCCTGCCCATCGTCGGTACTCTTCACGACTACTTCTACGTCTGTCCGAGAGTTCAGCTTATCAAGGGCGACAGGAGCCTTTGTGAAGAAAGCAACAGGCTTTCCGACTGTGTCGCCTGCCTTGCGGACTCGGACAAGGATCCACTGCTGGAGCGGCTTGGGGCACTGCCGACAATGGTCCGTAAAAATCTTTTCGTCCCACGTTCGTGGCGTGGGGTGTTCTCCTACATCGCAGGGGTGGCCACTCCGACAAAACCTCTGGTCAGGATGGACTCAATAGAGAGAATGCGGCATAGGACTACTGCAGTAGACCAAGCACTGGCCCAATTCCAGAGGATCATTGCTCCGAGTGCGGATCTTGCGCGTCGATTTGAACGGTATGCCGAGATGAAAGAGGGGCGGGTGACTGCACTTCACCACACTGTCGACACTTCAGCACTCACATTTCGAAAACGAGTGAATCTCAAAGCACCGGTAAAAATCGGATACGCCGGGAAAATCTTGCGTGTAAAAGGACTTGAGGTTCTGTTGAATGCTGTCGCCAAGCTGCCCGCAGGGTTGGTTGAGGTTGATGTTTACGGCGCACCCTCATGGAGCAGTCTTGAGGATGTGGTCTATTTCAGGCGAATGAAAAAGCTCGCGGAAACGCTGCCTGTTACGATTCATTCCGAAGGATACAAGCCGGAACAGGTTGGTCAGATCTTCGATTCCTTCGACCTGTTTGTCATCCCGAGCATCTGGTACGAAAACTCTCCTCTGGTGATTCAAGAGGCCTTTGCGGCTGGTGTACCTGTGGTATGCACCGATCAGGGTGGGCCCGGTGAACTTGTACGTGACGGAGTTGACGGGAGACATTTCAAACATCGGGATGCAGGTTCGCTGGCGAGTGTCCTGAGGGAACTTGCAGAAGAGCCGTCGAAAATTGAAAAACTTAGCGCAAATGTCGTTCGACCTCGCACTCAGGGGAATTACCTTGAAGATGTACTGAAGATTTATATGGATGCCATCGAGGAAGTGCAGCATGGATAAGGCTCGGAACGGCAAAAAGAAAACTCCGTTTGTAGATCGAAGAGCGCCAGCCCGCCAATTCAGTGCGGCTCGCCTTTTCCGTTGGGTCATCGTGGTCGGTGGTTTGCTTCTAGCCGCAGGACTTTTCTATTCCGTTCAAGTACTTGTAGAACAGGTTCGGGATTCGGCGCGAGGGTACCTGTACAGGTCCGTGGAGATTTATCGGGATCTGCTCCTTCGCGGGGATGCCGCTCTCGCTTATGATGCTGTACAGGGTATTGATTTTCCGATGGTGCTGACCGACGAGGAATTTCATCCCCTGTCGTGGAAAAATATAGACGTTCCGGAATCCGCGGACAGTGTGGACGTAATCCGATATCTGAACCGTCAGATTCGGGATTTTCAGGAACAGGGAAATGTTCCGATTTCCGTGGAAATACTGCCGGGGCAGGTCAACTACTTCCACTATGGCGATCCGAAACTCGTCCGTCTGCTTCGCTCTCTCTCCTTTACCAGTGCCATCGTCATCGCTGTCTACATCTTTCTTGGCTACATAGGCTACCGTTCAATCCGTGAAGCCGAAACCCGTTCAGTGTGGGTTGGAATGGCTCGAGAAACCGCCCACCAGCTCGGCACACCGATCTCCTCGCTGCTCGGATGGCTGGAGGTGATTGGTGACGGGGACGAGGCGACACGGTCAAGCGCCATCGAGGCGATGCATCAGGATGTCACGAGGCTTGAAAAGATTGCGGTTCGGTTCAGCAAGATCGGGACATCAGAAAAACTCGTGCACATGCCGGTGTTTGACGTTGTGGATGAGGCCGTTCGCTACATGCGTACGCGAGTCGGAACATCCGTTTCCATGGAGATTAACGACGAGGGTGTTGGTGAAGCGGCGCTGCAGCCGGAACTGATAAGCTGGGTAATTGAAAACATCCTTCGCAATGCTGCACAGGCGATGGGTGGCGAGGGGATTATTCGGCTTACATTGCATGAGAACTCAGAGGGTAGTTGTGTTGATATACAGGACGAAGGTGTAGGCATAGCCCCTCGTGATCGTGAAGCGATTTTTCGTCCCGGATACACGACAAAAAAACGTGGATGGGGATTGGGACTCTCTTTGGCCCGGAGAATAGTGCAAGAGATGCACAACGGCAGGTTGTACGTTCGAGACAGTAAGCCGGGTGGGGGGACAACTATACGGATGGTGCTGCCAAGGTGAAGCAACACGATGTGGATGTTCTGGTCATTGGTTCGGGAATCGCAGGTCTCTCCTATGCGTTGGAGATGGCGGCGAATGCCTTGGTGATGGTTGTTACAAAAAAAGACCGCGCCGAATCGGCGACGAACTATGCTCAGGGTGGAATAGCTGCCGCCATTGGCGAGGATGACAGCATTGAGATGCATGTCAATGACACCCTCGTCGCCGGCGGAGGGCTCTGCAACGAGCAGGTCGTCAGGATGGTTGCCGAGGAGGGACCGGACAGGATCCGGCAGCTCGTCGACTGGGGCGCAAAATTTTCACAAGATGGCGACCACCTTGCCCTCGGCAGGGAAGGTGGACACAGTAAAAGCCGTATCGTCTATAAAGATGATTACACCGGACGTGAGGTGGAGCATTCGCTGATCGCTGCGCTGAAAAGCCACCAGAACGTTGATATCTGGGAAAATGCCCTTGCGGTAGACCTCGTCACAGACCGTCACATCATTGCATCGGTTCGCGCCCAGAGCCGCAGGTGTTACGGGGCCTACGTATACAATAGTGAGAGCGAAAAAGTCGAACTGATCCGTGCCCGCCTGGTGCTGCTTGCAACGGGTGGAATGGGATGTGTCTGGTTGAACACGACAAATCCAGCCATAGCCACGGCCGATGGGGCAGCGATGGCATGGCGTGCTGGCGCGAGGATCGCAAACCTGGAGTTCATGCAGTTCCATCCTACGGCGCTTTACAATCCCGGTGGCGGGGGCCGTTCCTTCCTGATTACGGAAGCACTGCGGGGATTTGGCGGGGTGTTGCGAAACCATGATGGTGACCGATTCATGGAGAATGTTCATCCGCTCGCCGAACTCGCCCCTCGTGACATCGTGGCCCGCGCCATTGACTCCGAACGGAAGAAGTGGGGTGTTCACCATGTCTGGCTGGATATCTCCCACAAACCTGCCGAATCGGTGCGTAATCGGTTCCCCATGATTTATAAAACGCTCCTGGATGAACACGGTATCGACATTACTTCGGAGCCGATTCCGGTGGTGCCTGCCGCGCACTACCAATGCGGAGGCGTCGTAACGGATTTAGGCGGAAGAACCAATCTGGAAGGGTTGTTCGCAGCCGGCGAAGTGGCATGCACGGGTTTGCACGGCGCCAACCGTCTTGCCTCAAACAGCCTGCTCGAAGCGGTGGTCTTTTCGGCAAAAGCCGCGGAGGAGAGCCGTGAACTGCTGAAGAAGAATGGCAATGAACACCTGCCGGAAATACCCCCCTGGAACGATTTCGGCACGTACGATCCCGAAGAGTGGGTGCTCATAAGCCACGATCGAAGGGAGATCCAGGTACTGATGGAGGACTATGTCGGCATCGTGCGGAGTGATCTCAGGTTGACACGGGCGGCACGCCGTCTTGCGCTGATCACGAACGAGGTTGAGGATTACTGGCGTCGTACGGTGGTGACTCCAGATCTCGTGGAGCTGCGAAACATGGCCCAGGTGGCGAGACTGATCGTCAAATGTGCCCGTCAGCGGAAGGAAAGCCGCGGTCTGCATTTCAACACCGATTATCCTGAGATGGATGACCTGCTCGGGGCACGGGATTCGGTGATCTAGGCTCGCATGTATTATCACACAGGATAGTGTGAATAATGCGCCACAATGAAGAGAGTCGCTGGTTGGGTCAAGTCTGTAAACTCTTGAATTTATTGTTTGTCATGCTACGGCATAATCATTGCTCATCCTCCTTCATCTGTGTTATACATCGAGGCGAAAAATGGTGAGAAAATGGGTTGTTGGGAGTTTTGCATGCGCTCTGTTCGTTCTGGCAACGTTCGCTTCCCTGCCGGTGAGGGCGGAAGATGTTCCGGTGGCGTGGCTGGATTCGTTGGAGGCAAACACTTGGCGGCATGATTCGGATAGTCTGGGTTACACCTTCATGATCACCACCCTACAGCAGAAACTGGACAAAAAGGGCGAAGTGACCAAGGTGGACACGGGTTGGACTCGAGTTGTGTTCAACGAAGAGGGAAAACGCGTATTCGAACAGTTGGATGAATCGGGCACTGTGACCGATACCCGCGTGGCTGAGGAGGAGGAAGAAGATCTGGAGGATGACGGCGAATCTATGGAATTTTCGTTGAACCCCTTTGCGGCATTCAACCACAAAAACAGAACAAATTATTCTTTCGCTATGCTTCCGCCCGATGGAAAGGGGCGTCCCCGGATACGCATAGAACCTGTGGGGGAGAATGAAGGATTCTTTGGCGACTATACGATTGACTCGGAGTACTGGGTGCCGCTGGAAATATCGGGCCATCCCAGCGAACCGCCAAAGCATGTCAAGGAAATGAACATGACGATGTATTTCTCCCCGGATGAACAGGGCTTCAACCTCATTCGGCGTGGGGAAACGACCATTGAAGCCTCTTTTCTGCTAATCAAGATTCGGATGCGAATGATACAAACCTACAGTGATTACAAGCGGGTAAGGTAGCCCAAGAATAAAAATCAATAGTGGTGATTTAAATAAGAAAGCACCTGATGGGAACATCAGGTGCTTCAGTATTTTCAGCACAACGCTATAGTTATTGTCTCTTGATCTTCTTTGTTTTCTGCGGGGCGATCATGTTCTCCGGTTTCAGCAACTCCTCCAGATCCTCTTTCGACAAAAGGTCTTTTTCGAGGACGAGGTCGTAAAGGCTGCGGTCGGTTTCAAGCGCCTCCTTCGCGAGCTGGGTACAGGTTTCGTACCCCAGTACTGGATTCAGCGCAGTGACAAGGCCGATGCTGTTGAGCATCAGCTCCCGGCATCGTTTTTCGTTCGCAGTAATTCCCGATACGCATTTCTGACCGAGTGTCATCATCCCGCTACGCAGCATCTCCATGGATTCCAGCAGACTCTGGATGATCACAGGCTCCATCACATTCAACTCAAGCTGTCCTGCCTCAGCCGCCATCGTTACGGTCAGGTCGTTTCCGATCACTTTAAAAGCGATCTGGTTCACCACCTCCGGGATCACCGGGTTCACCTTTCCGGGCATAATCGAGGAGCCGGGCTGCCTCTTCGGCAGGTTGATTTCGCCTAATCCCGCGCGGGGACCGCTCGAGAGAAGACGCAGGTCGTTGCTGATTTTTGAGAGTTTGATCGACAACCGTTTCAGCGCGGAGGAGTACATCACAAACGCACCCGTGTCCTGGGTTGCCTCTACGAAGTTTGACGCCAGCTGAAGATCCAAGCCGGTATGTTCTCGCAGATGGTTAAGAATTTTCACCGGATACTCGGGGTCGGCGTTGATCCCTGTCCCAATTGCTGTGCCGCCCATGTTGATTTCCTGGAAAAGGGCGACGTTCTGCTCGAGCCGTGCGATCTCCTCTTCAAGTGTTGCGGCCCAGGCGTCGAACTCCTGCCCCAGGGTCATAGGCACGGCATCCTGAAGCTGGGTGCGTCCCATCTTGAGGATGTGGTTGAACTCCCTGCCCTTCTCACGGAAAGCATCAATCAGCTCCCGCAGTACGGGAATGAAACGGCGGTGGCTTTCGATGAGTGTGATCCGCAACGCTGTCGGATAAGCGTCGTTCGTGGATTGCGACAGGTTGATGTGATTATTCGGGTGGCAGTGGACGTATTCGCCTTTCTCGTGGCCGAGCAGTTCCAGGGCGCGGTTGGCGATCACCTCGTTTGCGTTCATGTTGGTGCTGGTTCCGGCGCCACCCTGAATCATGTCTACGACAAAATGAGTGTGGAATCTTCCGCCGATGATTTCGTCACATGCGCGGACGATAGCCTCTGTCGTCTTTTTGTCGATCAGGTGAAGGTCATGGTTGGCGAGAGCTGCTGCCCGTTTCACCTTGGCCAGCGAGGCGATCAATTCGGGATAGTGGGAGATGGGGATGCCTGAGATGGAGAAGTTCTCCAGCCCACGGAGGGTCTGAATGCCGTAGTACGCCTCGAAAGGTACTTCGCGCTCACCGAGCAGGTCATGTTCCGTGCGAGTATGGCCGGAGGCGTACTGCTCGCCAGCACTGACAACGTGCGTACTGATCTGACGCATGCGACGGCTGATAACCCGTGCGATCCGCGAGAGTATTTTGCCGCCCGCTTCGGGATACTCGTTAAACAGCGATTGAAACTCATCACGCGGGATAGTCAGCAGGGTTGATCGTTCCAAGGTTCGGGAGGTCGTGTTGTGCGGGTAATCATCCATCAACGAACCTTCACCGAGAAAATCACCCGGCCCAAAAATCGCCAATCGTCTCTCGTCCCCGGCTTGATCAGTTTTGAAAAGTTCAACCTGGCCCTGCTGAATCAGAAAGAGCCTGAGTCGAGGAGTGTTCTCCTCGAAAAGCGTTACCCCGGCTTTGACCTTCTCAACGGTCATTCGCTCGTTAAGCCATGAAATCTCCGCTTCGTTCAGGTCTTGAAAAAGCTCAATATTCGCAAGGAATTTTTTGCTTTTGCTTACCACCATACCGCCTCCCGAGAATTGCCGCCCCGGTATGAATCGGGGACCGTAACCTAGAGGTTTTCTACGGTTGGGACAAGGGTAAAATGGAGACAGAATCCCGCCGAGCTGTCGGGATTCAAAATTAAAAAGAGCTTGAAAATCAGCGGGTCAGTTTGCGTTGCCAGTACGGGTAATGAATCTCACCCTCTTTGTCCGAGTCCACGAGTTCGAAAAGCCCGGTTCCCCGCTTGTCGAGGAAGATGAAATACACGATTCTCTCGATGTTGTAGTAGTGCCAGACCTCAGTTCTGTCGCGGAGTTCTATGGAAGAGGGCTCCCCATAGGTAATCCAGACTCTGCTCTGATCCAGTCTCCAGTCTGAGATGATAGTGTGGTTCATCCGTCTGGGTATCTGTGGCTGATACTCTAGTGGGTGAGGTGAAACTGGTGAATAGCAGGATTGAAAGAAGGCCTGAAACGGCGGAGCTATGGCGCATCCGTAGCTATTTCATAGTCTCCTCCAGCGTTGTCGGCACATCCAGCTACGCGGATTTTCGCGAGGACAGAGCTCTGCCGACTTCTATCTGATTCATACCCTCGTAATCGGGTACTACGCTCCGTTAACCTTTGTTGTAATTGTCAGTATGATCTCCGTACACACCGTCTACCGGCCTATTCCCGCGCCATAAGGTGTAAAACTGTCTGACGTACCATCGTCAATAGTCGCCTTGACTTCACGTGCTTCCCATCCAGGATTACTCAACTCGTTTCGTGCTGTCGAATGAACGAGCGAGTAGAGTCCTAGATCATTCCGGTCTACAAACACAAAGATGATTCCGCCTTGAATCGTCTCATAATCCCAGATCTCGTACGCATGGACAACTTCGGGGCTTGCTGCGAAGTATTCAATCGACGAGGGTTTTCCGTAGACGATGTAGATACGTCCCCGTTCGCGTTTCCATCCGGGACGCCCCATTATGAGTCCAAAACTTTCGGACACATGCTCGAGACGTTCCAGGAACATGGCGCGGAACTCGTTTGTGGCTGTGGTTGTGTCCGGGTCCAGAGCTTGATAAAGGTGTGCTAGCAATGCGCGTTTTTTGCCAACATCATAGACTCGGCTCATCAGTCTCTTCTGGGAATCCTTGAGGAAATACTGAATCGCGCCAAATTCCACCTCGATCTCTTCATCGCTTGTAGAGTCGGGATCTACTCCTGCGATGGTCAGATCAATCTGCTCGACGGGAAGCTCCAGACGCTGGATCTCAAAGGGGCGTTTAGTTACGACGGAGTCTCCGGTGACCAAATCTGCGACCGTAAGCACAAATTCATACTTGCCCGGCGAGAGAGTCGAAAAGTCGAGGTCGCCCCAGGCATTGATATCCGAATCGTGCGTACGGCTGGAGATTACTGGCAATTCAATCGCGGGGTTGCCCGCGCTGTCGATCACTGTTGGAGTGACGGTGTGCTGGGCGCCACGCTCAATGCGCAGATTGTAAATCTCGGCATACCATTTAGTGGCTTCCCGCCCATCTCCAAATATGGGGTCGGCGTCGGGCACAACCTGTGTGCCGTTGATGTCAAACTCCTCCGATCCACCACGCGGGTCAATGTGGGAGGAGAAAATGATGTCGCTGGTGGCGAGGTCAACATTGGTGAAATAGCGCACATAACGCTTCATCTCTTCTACATCATAACGCCGCCCGATCATGTCCACAACGCAGACTTTTACATGGAATTCACCGGGTGCCAACCCATAGCGGGCTGTTTCAGGAATGCGGACGTTGCCCTTGCGTTTCTCAAGACTTTTTGACCAGTCGCTTCTCTTCCAGTGGTCTTGAGCGAGGAGCTGATCGTATTGGTAGAGAGAGAAACATATCTCGTAATTCGCTTCTACACCCTTCTTTTGGCCGGGTTTGATGTCAAGTTTGTCACGGTTAACCAGGGCGTTTACCTGAACGACAGAGCGGGTGTCGTCGTACTTGAGCACCACCATGTCGATGGTTACCAGATCGTCGATCATTTGCAGTCCGGCAGTGTCAATCAAGGCTTGTTCGGCCATAGCCTCTTCGTCATCATCGACAGTCTGAGCGACGACAGGGAGTGCAGCAACGAGAGTCGCGAAGAAAATCACGAAGAAAAGCGCGAATTGCTTGTACATAACTCCTCCTGACGGGGTAGAGTGCGGACCAGAAGCGGGGGTGTACCGCATCATTGTTGAGTGACTCACCATAATTGTGCAGGTTTCGAATAGACCATTCCGGCTACCAGCAAAGGTAGTAAGAATGAAATAAAAATGTTTGTGAAATACGGATCAGAATCATATCAATCACGGGATTGGGGAGCAGCCGGGAGTTCGTATATTGAGGTGTCAAACGAGTGTTGCCATGATATCGCGACCACACAAGATTTTATTACTCCCGCTGATGCTTGCCTTTGTTGTTGCGGGGTGTGCAAAAAAGGCGAAAGAGTATAAAAACTATCCCTGGGCATCGGGTGACGCCTCGATTCGAGCGGTGCTACTGGGTACGGACAAAATTTCTACAGGCGCTTTTGAACTCAATGTTACGATGAACGAGGAGGGAACAGAGGTCTGGTTCGCTCGGGCCAGAGCGGGAACTCTTAACGAGAACATGACCATTCTCCACAGCCTCTGGGTGGAGGGCAAGGGGTGGAGCCGTCCCGACACAGCCTCTTTCTCCGGTAAGTTTGTTGACGCCGATCCAGCAATAAGCCCTGATGGCAAACGCCTTTACTTCAGCTCCAAACGAGGGGCCAACGGCCTGGCAAAAGGAGATTTCGATATCTGGTATGTGGAAAAAGCGGGCGAGGGATGGAGTGAACCGGTGCGGTTGCCCGAACCAGTCAATTCTCACGAACACGATGTTTCCCCCTGCATAACCTCGGATGGCAGCCTCTGGTTCTGCTCGAAACGCGAGGGCGGCGAGGGAGAGTATGATGTCTGGTACGCCCTCGAAAAAAATGGCGTCTTCGATGAGCCGGTAAACGCTGGACCGATGATCAACGGGTTGGGGTCGGAGGTGGATGTCTGCCTGACCCGCGATAGTAACCGGCTCTTCTTTACTTCGCACGACCAGATGGTGCATTTCGGTTCTGGTGATGTCTATATGATGTCGCGTTCCGGGGAGGAGTGGAGCGGACCCTTCAACCTCGGCCAACCTGTGAACAGCGAGGCGATGGAGTGCTGTCCCTCGCTGAGTCCCGATGGACACTACCTCTTCTTTTCAAGCACCCGCTCTCTGGGTCGCGGATTTGTGCCGAGCGAGGATGGGACGAGCATTTCCCTGCCAAATATTCCCGGCAACGGTCTTGGGGATATCTACTACGTGGACCTCACTCAAATACCTGTAGTCCAGGAAGTCGGCTGGGGTGGATGACATCAGTTACACACGACCGTTGGAAGAGTTACAGTTTGAGTGTCGGAGAGATAGCCTCCTCGTGTTCGAGCAGCCACTGTTTCCGCTCCACACCGCTGGCATACCCCGTCAGAGCACCAGAGGCTCCAATCACCCTGTGGCAGGGAATGACGATCGAAATTGGGTTGGAACCATTGGCCGCTCCCACCGCACGGCTGGCTGAGGGGTTTCCCATTCGCGCCGCCTGCTCGCCGTAACTGATTGTCTGGCCGTAGGGAATCGTCTGTAGCGTTTTCCAGACCTTGCGCTGAAACTCGGTCCCCTCGGGATCGACCTTAAGGTCAAAGTCTTTGCGCGTCCCCGCAAAATACTCCTTCAGCTGGTTGACGACATGCACACACTTCTGTTCGTTTTGTTCCGCACCCACAGTCACAGGCTTGTTTCGGTCGCGGGTCTCGACAAAGTCGAGCATCTTCAGAACCCCATTCCCGTTTACAACGATTAAGATTGGACCGAGTGGGGAATCCATTTCCGTGAAGTAGTCCATATCCTCTCCAGCGTTGAAATGCGCCCCTGTGGCGCGTCGAGAGGGAACCGTTAGCCTCTGTTTATCATGATACGCAACCCTGAACAAAAGTTCAAGTCTTGCGCTTTACGGACTCCTTCAGGGGCGAGTACACTGGTTCTCTTGCAAATATTTGTGTTTCCTCACTTTATATCAGTGCCTTGAACCTTTGAAAGGGTGTTGGATATTGATCCGGCGCCCTCCTTGCTGTGTTGAAAAAGTTCATTCGTTTCGCAGTGCGACGACCGGGTCGATCCGGGCTGCACGGTTTGCTGGATAGAGCCCCGCGATCAGGCTGACTCCGATGCCGAAGAGGAGCGCTACGGCGATCAACCAGATAGGCAGCGCAAACAACTCCATCAAAGGCACCTGCTGACGGGCGAGATACGCTCGGGCAATCCCCATGGCAACGCGAGAGATCAGCCATCCAAAGGCGATTCCAAAACTGGCGCCCAGGAACCCGATCGTTCCGGATTCCGCGAGGAAGATCAGGTGAATGTCCCGGTCATCCGCACCCAGCGCCTTAAGCACGCCTATCTCTCGCTGCCGTTCGAGGATAGACATGACCATCGTGTTGGCGATTCCCAGCGCAGCGATCAGCAGGGCAACGAAGCCGATGGTGCCGAGTCCGGTGGTGAAGATCGCGAAGAAGATGCGCATCTGCTTGAATTCCTGCTCGTAACTGAATGCGCGCAAACCCATAGACTTGAGCGAGTCCATCACCGCGTCATGGGAAAGCATCGGTTCCATTTCGAGTGTTACATGGTTGTACTCACTCACGTTTTCCAGACCGCTTCCCGGAATCGGCAACGTCCCCTCGCGCACGGAAGAGTAAAGGGTCATCGGATCGTCAAGTTGTGCACTGGCGGCATACCGCTGGGCTATCGCTTCAGGGATCATCAGGGATTTCAGCCGCAGAGAGCGGACGTCCCCATGGTTTAAGACACCTGTGATGGTCAGGGTGTCGCGGAGTTCACCGCGATCCTCAAAGTATCCGCGCGCAAAACTCCCTGCCGCCTGCAGGAAAGCATTGTTCACCGTTTTCCGCAGGTAGTCGTTCGACCGCAGAGAATCAATCTTCACACTCCTGTAAAGCTGCAGGGGCGAAGGCATGTCCGTAACAACCCGGACAAAGGCACTGTCGAGGCTGCTGATTTTTCTCGCCACTACGACCTGTTCTCCGATAGCTGAGTCCGCCTCAGAGAATCCCAAGTCTTCCAATGCATTATCCAGTATCAACACCTGCTGGGCTGAATCGCTATCGAATGGTCCACCTGCCTCCCATTCCTTGAACGAGCCATTGTTCAGGTAAGCGAGCGAAATCCCCTGAGCCTCCAGCCTCGCGGTGGAATCATTGCAGGATGCGTTTAAAAAGAAGGAGTCGAAGGGAAACGCGGTCACAACTCCTGGGAGTAGCCCCAACCGTTCCACCATCTCGCGGTCGAGCCGGACAGTGGAGGTGTCGGTCGTGGTGCCAGCGTAGACCTGAATTTTTGTCATCAAGCCGATTTTTTCAAATTCAGATTTGATACTGGCTTGCATACCCACGCCGAAGGAGACCATCGCGGTGAAGGTGGCGATGGCGATGATCACCCCAATCGTGGTCAGCATCGTTCGGAGTTTTTTCAGCCAGAGGTTCTGGGCTGCGAGTGTGAGGATGTCGCGAGCGTTCATTTCGAGACCTCCTCTCCTACGATCTGTCCATAATGGAGACGGATGGTTCGTCCGGTGATCTCTTTTGCAAAAGCTGTATCGTGGGTGACGAGGACAACGGTCAGTCCGGCTTCGTTCAGTTCACTCAGGAATTGTCCTATATCGCGGGTGTTCTGCTCGTCAAGGTTTCCGGTAGGCTCGTCGGCGAACAGGATTTCCGGTTTTGTGACCAGCGCTCGGGCGAGAGCGACTCTCTGCTGCTCGCCGCCCGAGAGATCAGAGGGGCGATGGTCCAGTCTGTCGAAAAGCCCCAGTCGTTCAAGCATGGCCGTGGCAGTCCTCCGCCGTTCTGAACGGGGCAGGTCGATAAAAAGGAGGCCGAGTTCGACATTTTGCAGGGCTGTCAAGTGGCTCACTAGGTTAAAGGACTGGAAAACCATACCGACCTTGAGAGCTCGGTAACGGGCGAGTTCCTGCCTGCTCATCTGGGTCAGATTGCGGCCATCCACTTCCACACTTCCAGCGGTGGGAGTGTCGAGTCCGGCGAGGAGGTTTAGCAGTGTTGATTTTCCGGAGCCGGAGGAGCCGATGATCCCAACGGATTCCCCTCGTCCTATTTCCATGGAAACGTGGTCGAGCGCGTGCAGCTCCTGTTTGCCGCGCTGATAGGTTTTGCTCAGACCCTTAGTGCGGATACCCTCAAACGCAATCAAATGATCCCCTGGTGAGATGGTTGACCGGCTTCTATTGTCATGCAAAATAAGGTCTGGGGTTCCAAAGAAAAACCCGCCATACGGCGGGTAGACAATCAATAATGCAAAATGTTACTCTTTCGGTTCTTCCGGCGCCGGTTCCGGGGCAGCTTCCGCTTTGGCTGCGGGTTTTGTGCTCAGCCCGAAAGGCAGATAGATCGGACAATACGCTAAAACGGCCGTAAGGAAGAGAACCACTCCTACAAGGCCCCACCAGTTCTTGAAATAAACACCGAGAACGATGATGATAATGCCCAGTACCAGGCGGATGATGCGATCAACTGTACCCATATTGCTTTTCATGGTACCCTCCAAGTTGAATGCGAAGAGCCGTAGTGCAACCCTCCGCTGTGAATCTGGCAAGGGAGTTGTCCCAAGTTCCATTATTTCTCGAATCGAACCCAAGAAATTGAGAGACGTACGGGGCTCCCGGTAACATGGACAAAGGCGAGCCGTCTGGGTTGTCTGAAAAAATCAGGCGGCGAGGAGGTGCTGGAGAAGCGTACGAACACCGATCGCGACGAGCATCAATCCACCAATGATTTCAGCGGTTGCGCGCCAGCGGTTGGAAACCCAGGCTGCGATGTTCCAGGCGAAAATCGAAATCGCCGTGGTGACTATACCAATCACTACTGCCGCGATTCCAATGTTTATTCCGAAAGCAGGCAGGCCGATTCCGGCGGCGAGGGCGTCAACGCTTACTGCAATGGAGAGCCCGATCATCGTCATTCCGCGGGAAAGGTCGTTTGGGATATTCTTGCTCTGGTTCTCACCACGGATCCCGTTGTACGCCATTCGTCCACCAATGGCGAGCAACAGGAAAAACACGATCCAGTGATCCCAACTCTCGATCCGAGATAGGATCAGTGTACCGGCAATAGCGCCCAAAAATGCAAAGAGAGCCTGAAACAAACCAAAGTGGAAAGTGATTCTGAATGCACGCCGAAATCCCCGACACTGTAGTCCGACAATGGCGCTGACGGAGAAGGCGTCGGCTGCGAGTGCCATGGCGAGGAGTAGAAGTTGGATCATTTCCATCAGTCGAGTTCCGCAGTCTATTTGTGATTGATCAGGTCGAGCACCATCTCAAATTGGCTAAGCAGTCCCCGCTGGAAACCGCATGCCAGGAAAAATTCCGGCGCGAGATCTTCTGGCACCGTAGCGGAGATAGTCCATGCCCGTCCGGGGAATTGGGCAAAAAGCGATTTCATCAGACGGGTTCCCCAGTCCTTCCGTCGTTTGGATCGTGGGACCAGGAAAGCATCCAGGTATGCTGAATGGTCTGTTATTCTGCTGACTACGGCAAAGGCGTTTCCATCGAGCGTGAATGCGCGTGAGGGAGGCTGGATGCTGAACATCGAGTCCCCACTCCGTTGCCAGGGAAGGTCTGCATCACCTTCGTTTACGATGGCCCGCGCAACCTCTCGAGGGTCGATCTCGGTCAGCTCGTCCGCCGTGTTGCCGTTTTCCTCCTCGTTGGGACGTTCCCATCCGACGAGCATCCGGGTCGGTTTGAATCCGAGGTGGCGGTAGAGGGCCATTGCCGCCGCGTTGCCATCAATCACCTCGAGCAGCATGCGGCGATACCCCATTTTCCGGGCGTCTCCAATGCACTTTGCCAGCATCGCCCGCCCGATTCCCTTACCACGGTGATCGGGAAGGACTGCCATTGCAGCGACACGCTGGGAAAGACCGCGGCTGGAAATAAATATGAATCCCACCTCTTCGTTGTCCACGAGGCTGACATGGCTTGCCGCCAGATCGATCGATTGAGTAACCACAATCCAGGAGAGCATCTCAGGCGTCATATTGACCGGAAAGAAGTAGTCGACATAGGTCCGGCTGAACAGATCGGCGAGTTCCACCAGTGAATAATGGGACGCCGATTTGAGAGCGAAATCAATCTCCATGGAGTGGGTCATGTTCCCTCCGGCTTTGGTAAGCAGGGCAGCATTACCCCTGCCAGTTCTTCGCTGATCGAAGGTAAAACCATCTCAGTACGAAAAGGAGGAGAAGTCCGAGAAGAACTCACCTTCAAGCTCTTCCTCTCCTCGAAACGTATCTGGTTATACTTTTATAGCCGAGGTTTATGCTCAAGATTCCTGAAAAGTCCGTAGTATTCCTCTTTCGTGATAAATGTTAAATGCATAATAATACAGGGCATTAAATAATTTCCGTACTCCTCAACGGTGTCCCCGTTTTCTCCAGCCCCTTAATTGTGTTCAAAAAGAAAAACCCCGCCTGATGTGGCGAGGTTTGAGATGAATTGAGGTCGAATGATTACTCCGCGGGACTCCACTCGCCCACAGCCTCAGTGTGAATCTTCACCGGACCCTGACCCGTCCAGTGCTCCTCATAATTGTACCCCCAACCGAGGTATTCGGAGGCTCCTCCGCCCGCAGTCGTAATCAGGAACCGGTCGCTCAGGGTGCCGATGGATTCGGCCACTTTTGCGGGGGAGTCCTTGTCGCCGCCCTGTGGGTCTACATGAATCCATCCGTACCCCGGGAGGTAGACTTGGCTCCAGCGGTGAAAATAGAGGTCCGTTGAGGCGTCATCGCCGCGAACGACCACAGACCCGACATAGCGCGCCGGAATTCCTGCCGCCCGACACATGGAGATGAACACAAAAGTGTATTCGCTACAGGAACCGTTACCCCTCTCGAGAACACGTGGTGCCACATTCCAGCCGCCCGCCAGCTCATAGTAAAGACGGTCGCGGATATACTTGTGGATGTTGCGCATCATCCAGTAGGGATTGGTCTCGTCGCCAACAGCCTCTTTCACCGCCTTCTGAATAATCGGATCGTTGATTCGGTACTTGTCCTCGTCTACGAGGTAGAGCTTGCGAACGTCCTTCGGGATTTCTTTCAAGGCCCCAACGTTGTGTGGATAGACGAATTGCCGCGCGTTATAAAAATTGGCGGTCTGTGTCAGGGTGATCCGATTCCGCTCTGCCAGTCCCGGGTTTTCGTAATGGAAGTGTGCTACTGGTTGATCCCAGCGGTCTTGCAGGATTTCGTCCGGTGCGGGCTCAAAAAGTGGTTCCCCAATCAACTCCTGATTTGGCAGAGAAGAGGGGATGGCGATGTAGGCGTCAAGCTCGGGAACGCTTCCCGGCCCATAATTACGGAATTCGTAAAAGAGCTTCATCGTAAGCTTGCGGCCAAATTTCCGCAACAGTGTACCGTCATCCTTCGTACTCAAACTGTACACCCGGTCTGTCTGGTAGTCAGCGGCATACAGCTTGTCGCCCATCATGGCAAGCCCCTGAACGTGCGGAGCCGGAGCATCCAGGCTGAGCACCACCTCACCGTCATGGTCCGGGGCGATCAGGTAGATTCTGTCTTCGACACGATCGCCGCACCAGAGGTAGCCGTTCCACCAGGTCAGCCCGGTCGAATTGTCGGAGGGTGCTTTGAATTCCACAACCGTCGTGCCGTCATCAATGGAGAGTTTTGCGATCAGATCCGAGGAGGGGTCGACAATCCAGAGATATTCGCCGTCCCAAGCCGCGTCCGCAGGCATCGGCATCGGAGAATCGAAACTGTGTAACGTCAGCCCGGTTTCGGGATTAACCCGATAGATTTTATTCTCGCCGATATCAACACACCAGAGTGCTTCGCCATCCCATGCCAACCCTGTGATGATGTAGCCGGGCGCCGGCATGGACTTGAGCACCTTTCCGCTTACGGGATCAAGGGCATAGAGGGAATCGCTCAGACGATCGGCAACCCAGATCGACTTTCCATCGAAGGCAAGTCCGGTTGGCGCGCTGCCGGGAGTGTTCAGGCTGTCGAGTATCGCCCCCGGATAGGCATGGACCGCGGAAGTCACCATCAGGAGCGTAATCACTGCTGCAATCGAAGTTCGAATTCGCATAACCGGCTCCTCAGTTTTCTGGTTCTGGACGAGCAGAAAATAGGGAGGAAACAGGCCAGCAACCGAGACAGGGAGCGTAAAAACGATTCTTCTTGATTAGTTATTCGCAGTCTACTCGTTCGTCTGCGGGTAGCCGCCTGCCGCATCCGTCGGGGTTTGTTTGTCCGGCGAGTAGTAGTTTGTGTAGTACTTGAAACCGTGACGGCTTGCCCAGGGATGAAGAAACCGCTTTTCGAGCTGGGTCAGGAAGACCAACATGAACAGGGTCAAAGACGCAGAGAAGAGCCCGAATATGATATGGCCGTAGCCGATAATTATCCCAATTGCTGCCGAGATCCAGATCACTGCGGCGGTTGTCAGTCCGAGGACTTTGTTGCGGCTGGTGAGTATGGCTCCTGCGCCGAGAAAACCGACTCCGCTGACAATTTGTGCGGCGATACGGGCGGGATCCGCGATGCGAATACCTGCTCCGATGATCTCGTTGCCGATCATGAACATGGCAGATCCCATCGTGATCAAGACGATTGTCCGCAGTCCTGCTGGTTTCCCGCGAAGCTCTCGTTCAAGGCCGATCATTGCGCCGGCGACTGCGGCGGCGGTAAGACGGCCCATCCATACGAGGGCAATGTGAAGCTCAAGACTGTTCAGATTCATAAGAAAAACGCCTCCCGATTGTTAGGAAGGCGTAATAATATGAAAACTTTTGTCTCTCTGCTTTATACAACTCAGTGGTTGGGCCAGAGACGGAGCCCGATTCAAAGCTTTAGTGAACCGAGTTGAACCATGTCATCTTCAACCGGATCGTTCTGTTGGCACGGTTGTAGGTAAAGGCGTAATCCGTGGGCCGGTTCTCGTCGTAAACGAGATAGGCCCAACTGCCCGGTGCCCAGTGCCATGCGAGGAGCAGGTTTGTGAGCAGGTCGTCTTCCTCTTGAACCTTCTGGATTGAGCCTCGCAGTGACAGGTCCAGAGTTGGCGACCATTTGCAGCGAAGACGGGTGACAGTGTATTCGGAGCGGGCCTTGTCATTTATTCGCTGGGCTCCCTCGATCTGAATCCATTCTCCACCGAGGGTGAATTCCAGGTTGCCGAGAGGGCGCCAGTCAATATCATACTCGATATCCCACATCTTGCCTTCGCGGTATGTGCCGTGGTTGATCTCCGCGTATAGATCGAGTGGTTTGCGGTCATCGGTTTCAATCCAGATCCAACGGGAAAAACCGGAATGGAAGACAGGGAAGAATTCCCCATAGTTATCTTCGAATGTCCGGTCCCAGGTCAATGTCGAATCGTAGACTGCCCGTTCGCGGTACCAGCCTGCACCCCAGTGCTGGCCAGCTCCCAAAAAGAAGTTCTCCTTGGTCCGGAGGTTGCCGTTCCAGTTACCACCACGCTCAAAGAGGGTGCCGTCCGGCATGGATTCGATGTAGGCGTTGATGTTCACGATCCAGTAGTCGAGAATGCCCGACTTTGGGTAACGTCTATATTGCGCCCAAAGCCACTCGTCGCGCTTGTTGGAGTACCCCGAGAAACCAAGATCGGTGATATTGAAATCCTTCCCGAGATAATCGTTCCCAACCGAGAAACGGAGAGCCTCAGTAAGGACATAATAAAACTCGGTTGTCAAGCCCAGGGGTTGTTCGCGGTCCCCGCTCCTGTCCACTCCGGCTGCGTTGAACTTGAATTCATTTTTGTTCCAGCGGATGTGGCTGTCGAATGAGGCGACGTTCACATGAAAATCACTGTCGTCATACTGCGAGGTAAAGGTCAGCCCCGATGTATTAAGTTCCCCCATTTCAAAGATGCTTCGTGCCGCACCCGTGAACCGTTTCTGCCCGGATTCACTAACATCCTGTACGGCCAGAACGCTGGAACGTGTACGACCCCAGTTTCCCGTGAGCTTGGCGCCAAAGTCCGGGTCTGTGATGTTTCGGGTGTAAAGCAGGGTGAAGCCCTGGATGTCAAAGATGTCGACGCCTTCCAGGAAGAAGGGGCGTTTCTCTGTGACGGATACGGGGTAGTCCGAAAGGTTGATCACCTCGTCGTCCACGTCCACCTGCGCGAAGTCCGGTTGGAACGTAAGATCCATAGTCCACGAAGGCGAGGGGACGACTTTGAGGTCGATACCGATGTTCTCCCACTCGTTTATGCTGGAAAACCCTGATTGATCCGTGGCTCCATCCCATCGTCCCACGACATGGGGCAGGAGTTCAAGATGTGTCCCACTTTCGATTCCAGCGAGACCTTGAAGCGTTCCCCATTGGCTCGCTCGGTTTCCGTGGGTTCTGGATTGAGGGACCCAGTAACTCTCCTCGCTGAATCGGTTGATGCCGCGTTCAACATTGATTCCCCAGCCATCCGCCCGGTATCCGGAATGACGGAACGTGGTGAAGGGAATGCGCATTTCCGCACTCCATCCATGATCATTCTCGACAACTGCGGATTCCCAGATTCCATCCCACGTTTCATCGTAATCGTAATCGTTTGAGATGGTGCCGTCCACCTGCACGCCACCTGCCGTCAGTCCGAAGTAGTAACCGTTCAACTTGTCGTGGAACGTGTCCAGGTAGAGGAGGACGTAGTCGCTGTTATCGCCCTGATCACGCCTTTGCAGGCGACCGGAGATGCTGTCCGGAGCTGTGTCGTGGCAATCGAACGCGATGAGCAGCGCGTCAGGCGTATAGCGGACGTAGACGAAGGTTTCCATCCGGGAGGGTTCGCCTTCACGGGGTGATCGCTGGACAAAGTGGCTCGCCGGCGTGGAGGTCAGCCAGCTATCCTCGATGTATCCGTCCATTTCGATCTGGTCGATCTTGTCCGCAGTCAGTGTAAAACCCGGATTGGCATGGACTGCGACGGACAGGGTCAGCAGTGCCACAAAGGTCAGAGTCGTCCGACGGTGCATGTCATCTCCACGGAGTACGTCCGCACGAAGCGGTTTTGTCTTTGCCGGCTCGGAAAATTTCCCACGTGTGGGTGGGACTGCTGGAGGACGATGGTGGCTCCGTGCTCCCCGAAAGGTTTTCGAGGCCCCTGGGCACGATGTCGCCTCATCCGGTGGGTTCCTGTCACCCGAAAATATAGGGCAATAATGGTCAGAATCCACCTTTGACAAAAACGTGTGAATAGTTGACGGAGCATTTGTCAAAAAGGTTACAGATAAGTCTATCCTGGCTAATTATTTAGGTTCTAGACTATGGAGCGTTGGATCATCTGTAAATACACCATCCACGCCCAATCGGAGCATCCAGTCCAATTGATCCGGGTAATTCACCGTATAAACGCGGAATTTCAAGCCTCGGGCGTGGGCATCAGCGATAAAGTCGGGTTCGATGAATTCTATGCTGGCGTGGATTGCGGATGCCTCAAGTTCTTCCGCAAACCGGGCGAGGTCGAGCGGGACCGCCATGGTCAGGGCGGCTGTCGGTACATCAGGCAGAAGTTTATGAAATTTATGAAGTTCATGATGCCGGAAAGAGGAGACGATCAGGCTTTCTGGCGACCATAGTCCTTGCAGGTCAGAGGAAAGCGCGTGTGCCAGCGCTTCACCAGTGTTTGATCCTTTCAATTCCACGTTCAATCCCGCGCGACCATGTGTCAGCTCGAAAACCTCGCTTAATAGTGGTATTTTCTCGCCTTGACCAGCGTCAAATGATCGCAACGCTGCTGCTGAGTGTTCCCAGAGAAAGCCCGTTCCATCGGTCGTTCGGTCCAGACGGTCATCGTGGATGACAAAAAACTCCCCATCCACGTGATGAACATCCAGTTCTATCCATCCAGCGCCCAATTCCATCGCTTTTGAAAAGGCTGCCAGGGTATTTTCCGGCGCATGGGCTTTTGCGCCCCGATGGGCGAAGAGTATGGGTTGGTTCATGCAGGCTCCGACTGTGTCACGGCAAGATTTCCCGGAAAGTACGCCAATAGGGTATGGGAGGGGTACTTGCGGGGGAGAATGTGAGTGGCCCGACAGATATGGGTGGCCCTAAGGATTTGGGTGGCCCGACTTGCTTGCAAGTCGGGTTTTTCATACCAAACACTATTTCCAGTTTTCAGGAGAAGGGTGGCCCGACTTGCTTGCAAGTCGGGTTTCTCATACCAAACACTATTTCCAGTTTTCAGGAGAAGGGTGGCCCGACTTGCTTGCAAGTCGGGTTTCTCATAACAGGCATTATGTCCAGTTTTCAGGAATGTCAGGAATTAATGATGAGTTGGATTTCCCATTCAGGTAGTAATTCGCACTTGACCACGGATAATCCTCAGGAGTCTGTGACAATCCAATTCGTACGGGATTATTGTGAATGTACTCTACCGTTTTTCTCAATGTCTCGTCGCCAAATACATTTCGGTCATAGCCGCCACCATGTTGCCAAAAGCGCCAAACGGTCTTCCCCCGACTAATGATTCTTAAATTATCTGCGATTTCAGGTTCTTCAAGTCTAAGCCACTCAAGAGCGTCGGAGGAGAAGGGGCGTTTAATGGAAGTTAGAAGTGAAGATAAAGAGGTCTGCTGTTTTGGGTATAGTAACAGGTGAATATGATTGGGCATAATCACCCATGCATATAGGGCAAACCCGTGTCGTCTGCGAGAAGCCGCTAAATGCTTAAGGAAAAGATCACAAAGATGAGATAACCGGAACAGCCTGTGGTGGTGATAACAACCGAAGGTGAGATAATGAGCGTGACCTTCTTCCGGATAGTGTGGTGGCATTGCAGAAAATAGAAAGAAGGATGTTGAAGTCAAAGAATTGAAAGTGACTCAGCTATATTTTCCGAGAATCCAGACTTGGAAAGCAAGCCCAGCCTCCCTTCGAACTAACTCTCTTTCCCTTCAATAAGTGCTTTTAATATGTTGAGACGCTCTATTACCACAGCTACTCCTATCATCAATATTCCACCAACCAACATTATGTATGCTTCTATGAGCTGAAAGTGTGTTCCAACAAGCGCACCAATGAAATGAAATGCTCCTATTACAAGAGCTAGGATTCCGAAGATTACCATTGTAGTCACCATTTTTACCTCCTTCTTTTATCTAGCAATAAAGGAATAAGTGGCCCGACTTGCTTGCAAGTCGGGCCACACTGTCGCTGTTTAGAATTCCATATATTTACCTACAACACAATCTCCCGGTCTTAATTTATCCCATTCTTTGATCAGCACTCTCTTACCAATTCTATCAAACCAGTACTTTATAACTTTTTCCTTCTTTCCTAAACTCCCGTTGATTTTAGAACAGTCTTTGATCGCAAAAGAGGCATCTTTTCCATTACATCTTATATGAAAATGAGGGGGTGGATGTTCATTAGAGTATATATGAATTGAGATTTCGCCTATTTCAGCGACTCTTTTTCTTGTCTCAACAACAGTGCCGTCTGATAAGACTTCACAAGAAGACATAAATAAAGCTAGATCCGATGTGGCGCTATTAAGATTTAGAATTTGATCATTAGGATCTATCATAAACTTCGACTCCTCATGGTTTTAGATAGGAGTGTAGCCCGACTTGCTTGCAAGTCGGGTGTCTCAGAGATTTTGATGTGGTATTTAGTTCTCTAGCTTATCAAATATGTGGCATGTAGAACCTTTGGACAAATCAAAGCTCAGGATCTATTGAATTGAATCAGGGGGTTATGCGAAGGCAAATCTTGTTGAGAAACCCGACTTGCAAGCAAGTCGGGCCACCCAAATTTGTGAGGGATGTGGATTCAGGATTATCTGAAATCAGGAATTAATTTGTCACCCATTTGCGTCTCCCCGCGCACATCTTTTCTGTGGACCATGCCCGCTTATAATGCTATGTTTCGCCCGATTGCCCGGCCCGGACCGAGATGTCCGGGCTTTTATGATTTGTCTGGAGTGATAGATGTCCGTAGGAACCCGAAACAACATCCGCAATGTGGCGATTATCGCCCATGTGGACCATGGAAAAACGACTCTCGTCGATGCCATGCTGCACCAGTCCGGTCTGTTCAGGGAGAACGAGCATGTGGCGGAGCGCGCACTCGACGGGCTGGACCTTGAGCGTGAAAAAGGGATTACGATCCTTTCCAAAAATACCGCGATCAAATGGCGTGACACGACGATTAACATCGTGGATACCCCTGGCCATGCCGACTTTGGCGGCGAGGTGCAGCGCGTGCTGAAGATGGTGGATGGTTGCCTGCTTTTGGTGGATGCCAGCGAAGGTCCATTGCCACAAACCCGCTATGTTCTCTCCAACGCTTTGGCGGCGGGACTAAGCCCAATCGTTGTGGTTAACAAAATCGACCGCCCTGACCAGCGTATCAACGAGGTCGTCGACGAAGTACTGGAATTGTTCCTTGATCTGGACGCGACCGAAGAGCAGTGCGATTTTCCGGTCATGTATACGATTGCGAAGGCTGGAACTGCGACGTCGGATCCGGCAATACCGGGGACAGACCTCCGTCCGCTGCTCGACATGATCGTTGAAAATGTCCCTGCTCCGACTTTTGAAGAGGGACACCCGCTTCAACTTCAGATCACATCGCTGGACTATTCCGATTACCTCGGACGAATCGGCATCGGCCGGATTATGAACGGAACGATCCGCGTCGGTGAAACGATCATGATGACTGGGGGCAACGGCGGCGAGAAAGCCAAGATTACAAAGCTGTACGGTTTCTCCGGTCTGAAACGGACCGACATTATGGAAGCCACCGCGGGCGACATCGTGGCCATCGCCGGAATCGAGGGGATCCGCCTCGGCTGGACGCTCACCGATCCCGAAGACCCACGTCCGCTGCCAGCGTTGAAGATTGACGAACCCGCGCTGGAGATGATCTTTTCGGTCAACACCTCACCCTTCGCCGGGAAAGAGGGTCAGTTTGTCACCAGCCGCCAGCTCCGCGACCGTCTTTTCAGAGAGACGCAGGGCAACCCAAGCCTTCGTGTGGAGGAGACCAAATCGGCGGACAGTTTCCGTGTCTTGGGACGTGGTGAGCTCCAGTTTGCGATTCTGCTCGAGACGATGCGGCGCGAGGGATTTGAAGTAGCTGTAAGCAAGCCGCAGGTGTTGATGCACCGGGGCGAAAAGGGTGAGCTTCTCGAGCCGTGGGAGCACCTGATTCTCGACACACCGGAAGAGCACATTGGAACGATCACCCAGACTCTCGGCGTACGCAAAGGCCGGATGATCAAGATGGTCAACCACTCCTCCGGATGGGTGCGTCTCGAGTTCGAGGTTCCCATGCGTGGCCTGATCGGACTTCGCAGCATGCTCCTCGTCGAAACGCGCGGCACAGCGATCCTGAACCACATCTTCCTCGGTTGGCGTGAATTCGCGGGCGAGGTACCCCACCGCACCAACGGTGTTCTGATTGCGGACCGTCAGGGCAAGGCCAACGCCTACGCCTTGCAGAACCTGCAGGAACGAGGCCGGATGTTTGTGGGGCCGGGATTCGAACATTACGCCGGGATGATCGTCGGCGAGAACAACCGCAGCGATGACATGTGGGTCAACACTTCGAAAGAGAAGAAGTTGACCAACATGCGTGCATCCGGCAGTGATGACAACTACATGCTCCATCCGCCTAGAAATCTGTCGCTGGAAAATGCGCTGGAGTTTATTGCAGAGGACGAGCTTGTGGAGATCACCCCGAACTCGCTTCGCCTTCGCAAGCGCCATCTGACCGAAGAGGCTGCACGTAAAGCGAACAAGGCGGCAAACAGCAAGTGAGAACGGATTCGCCTCGAATAGAAATAATTAGGCGCTCAATATTTGAGCGCTTTTATTTTGTCCTGACATATCGACAGCTAAATTCCCTTTCAAAGGAATTTCAACCTTGAGGTGAGTATGGCAGGATCAGCAGAGAAACCGCTTCATGTGGTGGTCGGCGCCAGCGGTCCGCTGGGAAAATGGGTCGTACAAACGCTTCTGGAACGCGGGGATGTTCGTGTGCGCGCGGTAAGTCGAAGCGGTGGAGGGGAGCACGGCACTGAGGTGGAAAGCGTCGCAGCCGATGCACTGGACCATGATCAGATCATCAAGGCCTGCGAAGGAGCTTCTGTGATCTATCACACGATGAACACTCCCTATCCGGTCTGGAAGAGTACGCTGCCGGTCATCATGGAGGGGATCGTCGCTGCTGCGGAAGTGGCAGACGCCAAAGTGGTTTATGGAGACAATGTCTACTGTTATGGCAAGGTAGATGGTCCGCTCCATGAAGATCTTCCCTGGGCAACGAAAACAAAGAAAGGAAAGGTTCGGAAAGAGGTGCTGGACATCCTCATGCGGGCTCATCACCAGCGGATTATCAGAGCCACAGTGGGGATGGCCTCTGATTTTTACGGTCCCGAGGTGACAAATTCCCACTTCGGCGAATTCATGATCCCCAATCTTCTCGCCGGCAAGGCGGGCCTCTATCTTGGCAATCCAGACCTTCCGCACTCGTTCACCTACATCGAAGATTTTGCCCGTGACCTCGTCACACTCGCGATGGACCAGCGTGCGGATGGGCGAACGTGGCACACGAGATTGCAGCCGCCGGCAAGAGTCCACGACCTCGTACAGCAACTTGGCGAGATGATCAGAAAGCCAGCGAAACTGAACACCATGCCGCCGTGGCTGCTTGCCGTGATGGGCATATTCAGCCCGATGATGCGGGAAATCGTTGAGATGTTGTACCAGTTCCGAAAACCCTTTATCGTAAGCGACAGTGCATTTCGAGAAACATTTGGCGATACGGCTCCAACTTCGTTCGAGGAGGGTCTGAAGGCCACCCTTGAATGGTATCGCAAGCAGGCATGAGCGGTGCCTCCCGGGACAAACTCACGGGCAAATTGTTTTTTATCATTGCGTTATACTCTGGATAGAAATTTTGGACAACGGCGAGAGGATGGCAAAGTGATGGGTGTTGAGAAAAGGACGATAATCGCGGCTACTGCAGCGGCGATGCTAATCGGTTTAATGGTCTGGCTGACTCCACTTCTACCCGCGAACGCTCGAGTGTGGGGTGTTGATGCCTTCGTTTTCCTTCCCGTTGGTTACAGAATCGGGCTCACCCTTGCGGCTATTGTCTTTGCAGTGCTGAGCATCGCAGCCATTCGCGACAATCGGCTCGCAGATAATTCCCTGGTGCCTATGAGCCTTCCACTGCTCGCACTGGTGGTTCTCTTCTTCCTTCCCCCAGCAACAGCGATGCGCGGGGATGGCCAGCTCCTTCTTGACGCCCTTGTCTTCAACCGACTGCTTCCGCTGCGCGCTCCGTTGACAAGCATCATCGCTAATTCATTCTACCAGACTGGATGGTTTCCCGGCAATCCTGAGGGGGTTTTCAGGATCCTCGGAAACCTCGGGTTCATTTTGCAGTCGATTGCGCTTTACCTGTTGATCAGACAATGGAACGATGCCACACGGAGGTGGACGGCCTCCATCGGGATCACATTCACCGGGTTGTTGCTGGTATATGCCGGGATACCCGAGTATTACTCCCTTTCGTTGGGAATGGCCGCGCTGGGGTTGGCGCTCTCCATGAAACCGATAGAGGAAGACCGCTATCCCATCGCCGGTTTTGTGGTTCTGCTTGTGGCGGTGTTTCTGCACTACCAGAGCATCGTTCTTTTCCCCGCGTTTCTTCTTCTGCTCCAGCGGAAAATGGGAAGGCGCAACTCCTGGCTGCTGTTTGGTGGAGTATCGCTCGCAGCGTTTGTTCTGGCAATGGTTTTCCTCGGCGACCATCTGCTCGCGCCCTTCGGACCCAGGGTTAGTGACGGATACAGTTTCTTCTCCCTGCGCCATCTTCTCGATTCATTGAATCAGTTTTTCTGGGCGATCCCGGCGACTCTGGTTCTTGTGATCTCCCTGTTGTTCGCTGACAAGGGTGATAAAGAAAAAGGGAATCGTACCGATTTCCTGCTCGCCGCAACGCTCGGTGCGCTCGGTTTTGCTTTCCTGTTTATTCCCGATCTTGGAATGGCCCGTGATGCGGATCTGCTCGTTCTGTTCGCGGTACCAGCAACGTTTTTGCTGAGTAGCAAGGCAAGAAGGTTCGATCACGCTGCGCTTCCGTGGATTGCCGGAATGATGATCTTTGCGGGAGTGATGGTGACCGGTTCGCAATTGACGGTACAGGCGAAGGAAAGCCCTTCGGTGGAACGCTATGTCCGTCTGCTCAGGCTCGATCCCGGCAGAAGCTCGGCATTCGGGTGGGAGTTCCTTGGGCAGCATCTGATGGAGAGAGGTGATTACGAGGAGGCCAAGGGGGCCATTAATATGGCGTGGAAAATGTCAAAAAATCCCCGCTACGCAATCTTCATGGCGTCAATCAACCAGCAATTGAGACATTATGCCGAGGCGGAGGAATGGGCTCGAATCGGCACGGCGGCTTTTCCGGACAGGACGGATGCTCAACTTGTACTCGCCAGAGCTCTCTATTTGCAGGGCAAGTATCGGGAAGCCGTGGAACCGTTAAGTATTACGTTGAACACCGGCCTCTTTGATCAGGCAGTCATTGTGATGCTGGCGGATTCGTTCATGAAAACAAGTCAACCACAAAAAGCCATGAGTCTGCTCACAAATAGTCTGCGAAGCGGGCTTGCCCCCAATGGAAATATCGTGACGCTTCTGGCGGAAGCACAGGAAGCACTTGGTGAAATAGCGATAGCGGGTGAAATTTTCTCGGATGCTTTGAAGATGAACCCGCAGGAACCATTCAAGACTCGTGCAAGGGAGGGGTTGTTGAGAACCGGGTATGTGCCGCCTGAAAATGAATAGGGTTGTTCTGGGTAAGTACGGTTGAAAAGCGCTTCCTTAGATTATATCAAGATTGCACCTTGTCTTTTGGAGGAAGAATATGGCTCACTTGACAGTGCGAGATGGTTATAGAAGCCTGGCGGACCGGCTCAACCGATTTCCGCAGGGTGCTCCCCTCTCGGACAGGCTCTTCCAAATTTTGCAGATACTGTTCAGCGAACGGGAAGCGGAACTGGTTGCTCAGCTCCCGATCAAACCGTTTACAGTAAAGAGCGCTTCCCGAATATGGAAAACGAACGAGGCCGATGCGCGCAAGACCCTGGATGAGCTCGCGGGACGAGGGGTACTCGTAGACGCGTATAAAGATGGTGTCCCGTCCTATGTTCTGCCGCCGCCAATGGCGGGTTTCTTTGAATTCAGCATGATGCGGGTTCGCGAAGACATCGACCAGAAATTGCTGGCGGAGCTTTTTGAGCAGTACATCACCGTGGAAGAGGAATTCATGACCTCCCTCTTTGCCGGGGCGGAAACTCAAATGGGCCGTGTCTATGTAAACGAAGATTCCCTGCCTACAGAATCCGGTTACGAGTTGTCGGTGCTCGATTATGAGCGTGCCAGCGAGGTGGTTCGTACGGCTTCTGCAATCGGTGTGGGTACGTGCTACTGCCGCCACAAAAAAGCCCATCAGGGCACCGCATGCGACGCCCCCATGGAAATTTGTATGACCTTCAACAGCACGGCAGATTCGCTGACCCGCCATGGTGTTGCAAAGGAAATCGACAAGTCCGAGTGCATGGATCTGCTTCAACAGGCGCGGGACCTGGGTCTCGTGCAGTTCGGCGAGAACGTCAGGAAGCAGGTGAATTATATCTGTAACTGTTGCGGATGTTGCTGTGAAGCGTTGCTCGCCGTGCGCCGCTTCGGGCTTGAAAGCCCGGTACACACAACCAACTACATCCCCGAGATAGACCTCGACAAGTGCAACGGTTGTGGCAAGTGTATTGATGCCTGCCCGGTGGAGGCGATGGTCCTGGTAAACGCGGGCGATCCAGTCAAGAAAAAAAGACGCTTGGCAAAACTTGACGATACAATGTGCCTTGGTTGTGGGGTCTGCGTTCCCTCCTGTCCCACGGATGCGATCAGGTTGGTGGAACGGGAGCAGCGACTAATCACCCCGCTGAACAGCACCCATCGAGTGGTCGTCATGGCGCTCGAACGGGGTCAGTTGGCCAATCTTCTTTTTGACGACAAATCGCTTGTCTCACACCGATTGCTCGGAGCGATGTTTGCTTCCATTCTCCGGTTGCCTCCCATCAAGCGGCTCGCAGCTACGAAACAGGTCAAATCGGTTTATCTTGAGCGGTTGGTTGAGCGTTACGAGGCGACTCATTCCTGAGCTGCCTCAAACACTTCAGCGAAAAAGGGCAGCAGCTTTCTTACTCCACTACGAACGGATTTGATAACCATGAGTGATGTTCCCCCGACACTGACAGAACAATACAAAGTGCGTGCCTACGAAGTTGGCCCGAGCATGACCACCTCGCTTCCGACAATCGCCAATTACTTGCAGGAGACTGCGGGGAATCATGCCGATAAAATCGGTGTCGGCGCCGATTATCTGATGCCGAACGGTGTTTTCTGGGTGCTCAGCAGGTTGCGGTTGATCGTTGACGAGTATCCGGGGGGGCATGAGGATGTTGATGTGTTGACATGGCCGTCAGCTCGTGAGAGGTTTGCAGCTTTTCGTGACTTTCGATTAATGAAACGCGATGGTTCGGAATTTGGCCGGGCGACAACTGCATGGCTGATTTTTGACCTTGACGCCCGCAAGATGATTGAATTGCCGAAGTGGGTTTCAGAGAAGTTTCCGAATTCACCTCCACGCAATCTCGATTTTGAGAGTCGCACAATTCCCCGTTTGAAAGAGGTGAGGTGGGAACGTGTAATCGTAGCGCGAAAAACGGATCAGGACATGCTGGGGCATGTGAACAATGTCCATTACCTGGAATGGTCGCTGGAGGCCGTTTCCCCGGAATGGGAATTGGACAAACAGTTGCTGGAGATCGATATCCAGTTCCGGGCAGAGGGGCGAGCTGGAGAAGAGCTGGTTTCTCGTTGTGGACAGGATGGCGGTCAGGAGGGTGTGTTGCTCCACTCGATTTTCCGTCCAAGTGATGGAGTTGAGTTGGCACGCGCGAGAACGATTTGGAAACTGAAATCCTGATTTTTTTACACAAAAAAATAACCCGGGATGTTCTATCCCGGGTTTTTCTATTGCCAAATCAGCTTAGAAATCCTTCAAGTCCTCATCGTCGAGGTCCAGCAGTTCGCTTGGGGGAACCTCCTTGCCGGTCGATTTGTTCGACTTCGGCAGGGAGCGGGTATCTCTTCTCTCCTGATTGCCGCTGCTGATCTGTTTCTTGCCGCTCCCGCCCGTTAACGAAAACTGCTTAAGCATTTGCTCCAACTGCATGGATTGCCCGGTCAACTCTTCCGCGGCGGCTGCACTCTGCTCCGCGTTTGCGCTGTTGCTTTGGGTAATCGCATCGACTGAGCCCAGCGCTTCCATGACCTGGAGAATGGAGTGCGATTGCTCACCGCTGGCATGGGCGATCTCTCCAACCAGTTCGCTTGCCTTGTCCACACCCGTAAAAATTTCATCAATCGCCTTGGCTGTTTCCTCTGCCGCCTGGTTTCCTCTTTTCACTCGCTGGCCCGTCATGCCGATAAGGTCAGTTGTCTCTTTCGCGGCGGTAGCAGAACGATGGGCGAGATTGCGGACCTCCTCGGCGACAACCGCGAACCCCTTTCCGTGCGCACCAGCTCGAGCGGCTTCGACAGCCGCATTCAGCGCGAGGAGATTTGTCTGGAAAGCGATGTCCTCAATGACTTTGATGATCGATCCGATTTTATCTGAGGCTTCGCTGATCTCACTCATCGCAGTCATCATCATCGACATTCGTTCACGACCCGTTTCTGCATGACCTCGTACTTCGCTAACCGTACCATTCGCTTTGTTGGCGTTCTCGGAATTGACGCGAGTCTGAGATTCCAGCTCCTGCACAGAGGCTGAGATCTCTTCGATGCTGCTCGCTTGAGTAATAGCGCCCTGGCTAAGGCTCTGGCTTGAGGAGGAGACCTGCTGTGCTCCGTTGTTTACCTGCTCAACGGCAACATAGATGTTGTGCAGCACTTGGTTCAGGCTGGTGAGCGATGTGTTGAGCGCCTCTTTCATCACGGCATGGTCACCGAGATATTTACCCTCTACAAATCGCGTGAGGTTCCCTTCAGACATCTGCTCAAGCGTGGCAACAGTATCACCCACTGGGGCGAGAATGTTGTCGATAATGTTGTTGATGCCCAGCAACAATTCCCGATACCCACCCTGGAAATTTGAGGTGTCCGCGCGAACCTGAAGGTTGCCCTGCTCGGCCGATTCAGCTAATTGCATCGTCTCGTCAATCAATCGACGCAGATTGTCGCGGATCTGCGCGAGTCCGTTGCTGATTCGGATCTGTTTGCCAGGCAATTCCCGCATCTTGCGCTCGAGGTTCCCCTGTCCATATTCCACCAGGATGTCCATCGATTCATCAATGGGGGCAATAATGGCATCGAATGCCTTGTTCACACCCGCCAGCAGTTCAGAATAGGCGCCCTCGAGATGCGAAGAATCGCAACGCTGATCTGTTTCTCCTTCAACAAGCATCTCGGATGTCTGATGCAGATTCTGCTGCATGGTGCGGAGACTGTCGATCATCTTTTTCATCGCGATGCCGAGATTATCTCGTTCAGATGCGATGTGAACCTTGGCGTCGAGGTTTCCCTTAGCAATCTGTTCAGCCTCTTCCGTTTTACGGCGGAGGTTTTCCTGCAACTCTCCAAAGGCGTCAGCCAGCTCACCCGTCTCGTCGTTGTTGTGAACGTCGAGCTCGCCGGAGAGGTCGCCCAGCATGATCTTCTTCGAGAAATCAACACACTTGCGGATAACTCGGACCACCCTGCGGTCGATGATTACAATCAGGATGACGACGGTTGCGAGGATGGTGCCTAACGCGAGAACAACGGCCATAACACGTTGCATGGCGATCAGATGGTTCGTCTTCTCCATTGAGCTGCGAAGGCTGACTATCACAAATGGATCACCTTCATTCCCCTCGTGGCAATCAAGACAGGCAGTTCTGGCCAGAATTGGTTGCGCTACACGGAGCACCGCCTCACCCTTGAAAGTTCCCGATTCAAGGATCATATCGCCTGCTTTAAGTGCTTTCAACTCAAATACATCCATCTCATCTTCAGCCCCCTCACGGAGGCTGTTTGTGGGGATCACACGCAGTTCACGGGTTTCGCCAATAGTTTCGGCGGCACGCTGGAATGGCGCAAAATCACTGACCCCTTCGCTCATGGAGAACACGAGAGATTCCGTTACCAGGTCAGCAAAAACATGGGCTTCCAGTTTAGCGGACTCGATTTCGGCTTTCTGCTGGCGTGAAATCAGTACTCCCATTGAGATGGAGAATGAAATACCCAGGGCGATTACGGCGAAAAAGGCAATTTTGTAGGAAAGGGAAATCTTCATCGGCACCTCTCTCGAAAGCAAAACTCATTACAGAAGCAGGAGAGAAGAAGAATAGGAGGGTCGAGATGGAAACAAGATAAACGGAGTAAATCCAAAAATGTTCGATTAGGCTCTAAAAATCACAAAGACTATAAAGCGATTTCCAAGGTTGGCTCGGTTTGTCGAAAAGGACGAATAGCCGGAATATTGCTAGGGAGCGATAAGTGCAGCCCGTGCTTTTGCTATTGATTCTTCAAGGGCTTGGCGCATCAGAGGGGGGAGAGTCTGGTTTTTAACCTGCTCGTTGAATTTCAGTGCGAGTTGATGTTTTCCCAAAGCTTCCGATACAATGGCGAACGCAGAATAATAAGTAGGATCGGTTTGTGTGGCTACGTTATTTGCTGCGAGCAGTGTACGCTCCGCTTCCTCTACATTACCCTCTTGGTAAAGCAGGAAGGCCAGCATGGCATAGGGCTGTGTGTTTTTTGACTTGCGTTCTATCGCTTTGTATAACAGCTCCTTTCCCTCCATAATGTTACCCAGCGAGACATTGATATAACCCAGCAACCAGTACCCTTCAGCCCTGTCCGGCATTTGTTTCACAATTTCATTCGCATGATATTGAGCCTGCGGATAGTGACCGCGTTGCAGTGCGCCGATCGCCGCCTGATAGTCATATCGCCAATTTTTGGAGTTCTTTGCAGCTTCCACATAGGCTTTGTGCGCTCCCTCCATATCTCCTTTGGCCCGGAGGTACATCGCGAGGGATTCCCATCCATACCCGGATCTGGCCGGATCAATCTGTAATTGTCGAACGAAGCGGCGGATGCTTTTCGCCTCGTTATTGTGAAGAGCCAGTTGGGGCAGAACGCCGAGAAAGGCTGTGAACAGGATCGCGGAGAGCACCGCAGGACGATAGGTGAAATTCTGACGATTCAGTCGCAACAACAACCAGAGCGTGCTGGGAATCGCGATAATGCTTACGAGATCCGCATCCCGTGCCATGCCAAGATCCGGGGAGAAGACAAAGGCATACCCAAGCGCCCCCAGTGTTCCACCAAAAAGAAATAGCTGGGCGGCATCGTCGAACAGTCCGGCTTTTTTATGTAAGCCCAGAGGAAGAAGCACGAAGAAAGCGACGGGCAGAGCCCAGCCGAAAAGGTTCAGGAAATCGATCAGGTGACGGAGATCGAAGAGGGTATAGCCATCCCGGGGTGTATTTCCCAGCGGAGCCAACAGGTGACGCTTAAGGAATAGAAACGCACCGACAACGCTGAACAATGCAATGCCCGTAAAAAGGAGGAGGACTTTTCGTTTACCCCATCGTTTTAACCCGGCTGCAGCGTAGGCCGGGAGAAACACCACCGACATCGGATGGAGCGAGACAGCGACCAGCATCAAACCCAGTCCAAGAAGTGGGAATCGGTTCCGATCAAGATCTCTGATAGAAAAGACGAGGGCGAGGGCAGTGACAGCATGCACAGGAGCGTAGTATTCAACGAGTCCCGCCGACGTCAGCAGGGTACCGGTAAACGCTAGGGCAACTGCTGAACCGAGTTGTGCGCCCGGGGTCTTCATCGTTCGAGTAAAAAGCCAGATCGCAACCAGATACGCCGCAAAGAATACTCCATCCATGATTTTTGAAAGGAGCGCCGGATTTTTGTCGAGATTTGTTACATCTAGTGTGATCTGATGAATCCACGATGTGAGCGGCGTGCGTAGAGAGGGAGCCAGTCCCTTTGAAAAATCCGAGGTCAACAACATGCCGTCGCCGCGCAAGGCGGTCACATCCGGCAAGAACAGACTCAGTAAGAAGACAGTCAACAGGAGCGCCGGAATCAAGAGGCGCATTGTCCGTACTGTCAGTTTTCCAAGGATGAAAAAAGCGGCAACCGCCAGCAGAATAGCAGCGGAGATCCAGATCAACCGTTCTCGGACAGGAGAAAAGACGAGACCGTCAAACCCCCACAATCGCCAACTCGAAGGAGCGAATGGGCTGGCGTAAACCAGTGCCGCCAGCAGTCCCGCACCAATCCAGGAAATCAATGCTGTGCGCTTGTCGTCGTTGTTCACCATACCGGCAGGGTTCCGTTGTTTGCGGCGAAAACATCCGTTAATTGATCAGGCTAAGAAAGTACGGTTGAATGTGCAACCCCGTGTTCAATTGTATCTCAACGAGTGAGTAAACTACCCCGCGGCAAGCCGCGAGGCATTTACAAGCCTACCGGCTTGTATTCTCAGAGACTCAGGTCTTCTTGGTGCAGCGGCTTATAATTCTTCCCAGTTCCCTGATTCTTCACATAGTTCTTCAGCGTTCCCTCGTCACCGTGATAACCCACCGTCGATATGAAGTAGCCTTTCGTCCAAAACTCACCACCCCAAAGCCAAAGCTTTACGGCTGGCACTCGCTGAAACACCTCACGCGCTGTCACACTTTTTATCGTACGAACAAGCTTCGTCGGACTATAACTCGGAACCGACTGCACAAGAAAATGCACATGGTCGCGGTCTGCTCCTATCTCCAAAAATTGCACCTCGTACCGTCGCGATATCTCAAGGCACACATCCCGGATTACCTCATCCACGCGATCATTTACCACCGCCTGGCGATACTTCGCTGTGCAAACGATATGGTAGAGCAGTACTGATACATTGTGCCGTTTATGAACGATCTCACTCATGCCATACGGTAGAAAGACTCGCTCACCGAAGCAAGCTTCGAGGTATTAAACCGCAAAGAGTATAAAA
>Ga0272443_10000184_pt1 | contig 119246 bp, 104 predicted proteins | sample SSMAcet12_FD_193581 | JGI IMG/M metagenome (GOLD analysis project Ga0272443, IMG submission 193581) | Marine sediment archaeal communities from Little Sippewissett salt marsh, Falmouth, MA, United States - SSM-Acet-12 | ecosystem: Environmental > Aquatic > Marine > Wetlands > Sediment ... | reverse complement strand
GCATCCCGTTGATCGGCACCATCGCCGCCGGCCAGCCCCTGGAGGCCATCGAGAACCTGGAAGCGGAACTGCCCATCGCGCCGAGCCTTTTCGGCTGCACCCGCTGCTTCGGCCTGCGGGTGAAGGGTGACTCGATGATCGACGCCCACATCATGGACGGCGATCTGGCCATCATCCGGCCCGGCCGGCGGGTGGAAAACGGGGAAATCGCCGCCGTGATGGTTCAGGACCTGCTTATGGAGGCGACGCTCAAGATCGTGCGCTGGACACGAAGCGCCCTGACCCTTCACCCGGCCAACGCGGCGTACGACACCATGGTTTTCAAGGGGCCCCGGCGCAAGCGGGTCTCGATCCTGGGCAAGTTTGTAGGGGTTGTCCGCAGGGCTTAGTGCGCCTGTTCGTAATCCGGTTTCATTGCCGTACTATTGGCCGGAACTCGCGAAAAGTTATTTTTCGGCTTAGGGTTCGCGCAAAAATAAGTTCGCAGATTTGGTAGCTTAGGCGCCCAGCCGACAAGGCGTGAAAATGAAAGACATATTGGGAATATGTCGCATTTTCACAACGCAGACGGGTGGGATGCATCGGCTTTCAAAATGTGAAGTTATTTTTGCGCGAGCCCTTATAGCAGGGCCGCCTGGGCCTTGCCCTTCTCCTCATCGACAAAGCGCAGCAGAATCGCACCGGCAGCAAAGAGAATCAGCACCGAGGCCATGCTCCAGCGGGCGGCCAGGGCGCCCACCTGGGCCATCTCCTCGGGACTCGGGGACGGCGGCATCAGCACCCGGCGCATGAGCAGCCCCACGCCGCCAATCAGCATCGGCCCGATAATGGCGGCGAATTTTCCCAGCATGTTGTAAAAACCGAAAAACTCGGCCGGCTTGTCCGCCGGAATCAGGCGTGCGTAGTAGGATCGGGAAAGGGCCTGGATGCCCCCCTGAACCAGACCGATGACGATGGCCAGCACGTAAAACTCCTCTTTGCGCGTCATGGAAATGCCCCAGAAGGTTGCCGCCACGTAAACGGCGATGGCGATATAGATCCCCTTGCGCGGCCCGATCTTTTGCCCCAGCCGGCCGAAGGCAAGGGCCGCGGGAAAGCCGACGAACTGGGTGATCAACAGGGCCAACAGCAGGTCATTGGCGGCAAATCCCAGGCTCATCCCGTAATCCACGGCCATGCGGATGATGGTATCCACCCCGTCGATATACAGCCAGTAGGCGCACAGAAACAGCAGCACCGTTTTCATGTGCCGGATGCGCTTGAAGGTTTGCCCCAGTTGGACAAAACCTTCCCGCCAGCTTCTTTTCAGGGATTGGGCACCCGATGGCCGGGTCGGTTCGGGCACCCAGAGAAGAACAAAAATCGTGAAAAATCCCCACCACAGGGCCACGCTCAGAAATCCGATGCGCACGGCCTGGCCGGCGTCGGCCAATCCGAACCGCTGGGGCATCACCACCATCAGCACGTTGACCAGAAAGAGCAGTCCCCCGCCCAGGTAGCCCATGGAAAAGCCGAAGCCGGACACGAAATCGACCTCGCCTTCCTGCGCCACCTCCGGCAGCAGGGCGTCGTAAAATACGTTGGCGCCGGAAAAACCGATGACGCCAAGAATGTAAACGGCCAGGGCGAAAGTCCATTGCCCCTGGCCCACAAAAAAGAGCGCGGTGGTGGTCAACACGCCCAGATAGGCGAAAAAAGCCAGAAACCGCTTGCGGGCCGATCCCTGGTCGGCAACGGCGCCCAGAACCGGCGCGGCCAGAGCCACCAGCAGGCCGGCGATGGCATTGCCCAGACCCAGGCGCGCCGTGCTCAGGTTGACGTCCACGCCGACACTCCAGAACTGTTTGAAAAATACGGGGAAAAAGCCGGACATCACTGTGGTGGCAAAGGCGGAATTGGCCCAGTCATACAGGGCCCAGCCCCAGACGGCCTTTTTCGGTTTTTTCATGGCAAGGGCATACTCCTGAGACGGACGGTCTTCAGGGCTATCGCATTTGGATCGTTTCCTATTTTTCGCGGCCATGGGCCACTCCTACAATATCCCGTACCATAAAAATATGGCTGCTTTCGCCGTAAGAGCCGGCCATGCCTGCGACAACGGTTTTCCACATTCGGTTCCAAATGCAATCACCCTGGGAAGGTCCCGATTTGGACTTGAAAAAAGGGGCCTCCGACCGTATGGTCTCCTAAGCAGCCGATAGCTCCCAACCCTTCTTTCGAGACGGACGACTCGCATGGCCAAAAACAGCGCCAACGCCAATCTGCCGGCAATCTTTCAACATGGGGATTTTGACGCTCACTTTAAAGTATTCCACGAGCTGATGTCAAACAAGGTGTTCGAGATCCTTCTGGTTGCCAGCCCTTACGATGCTTACATTCTGGAGGAAGACGGCAGCCTGGCGTCCAAGATCATCAACGAGTACCGGGGCCTGAATCTGAGCCGCCCGCCCCGCATCACCCGGGCGGCAACGGCGGCCAAGGCCATGGAGGTGCTGACCCAAAAGGCATTCCATCTGGTGATCGCCATGCCGCATCTCAACGACATGGATGCTTTCGACCTGGGCGCACAGATCAAAACCGGCTTTCCCGAACTGCCGGTCGTACTTCTGGCCCACAGCCTCAAAGGCATCGATCCGCCGCCGGAGGGCAAGGATTTGAGCGGCATCGACCGGATCTTTATCTGGTCGGGCGATTCCGATCTGCTGCTGGCCATCGTCAAAAGCATGGAAGACCGGCTCAACGTCGCCGCCGACACCAGCCAGGCCATGGTGCGGGTGCTGATCCTGGTGGAGGATTCCCCTTTGTACACCTCCTATTTCCTTCCGCTGATTTACAAGGAAGTCGTCAACCAGACCCAGGAAGTCTTGGAGGAGAGCCTGAACCAGGAACACCGTCTGCTCAAGATGCGCGCCCGCCCCAAAATCCTGGTGGCCGAAAATTACGAGCAGGCCATGGAATTGTATCGCCAGTACGGAGACTATCTGTTCGGCGTCATCTCGGACACCCGCTATCCCAAGGGCGGAAAGGTCACCGCCGACGCCGGCTTTGCCTTCCTTTCCGAAGTCCGCCGGGCGATTCCGGACCTGCCCCTTCTGCTGATCAGCAACGAACCGCACAACAGGGACCTGGCCGCCCGGATACCGGCAGCCTTTCTGGACAAAAACAGCGACGATCTGCTTGGCGAAATCCACCGGTTCTTTCTTGGCTCCCTCGGGTTCGGCGATTTCATCTTCAGGCGGCCCGACGGCAGTGAAATCGCCCGGGCCGCCAATCTCAGGGAACTGGAAGCAATCCTGCCGAAGGTTCCCGACGAATCTTTGATCTATCATGCCACCCGCAACCGTTTCTCCAACTGGATCATGGCGCGCAGCGAAATCGCCCTGGCCTCTCACCTGAGAAAAGCGCGGGCCGCCGACTTTTCGGGAGTGGAAGAGATCCGACAGTTTATCGTCGCCCACATCCATGCCCTCAGAAAATGGCGTCAAAAAGGTGTGGTGGTGCACTTCAATTCCAAGGACTACGATCCCGACATCTCCGATTTCGTCAAGATCGGCAGCGGCTCTCTGGGCGGCAAGGCCCGCGGACTGGCCTTTGTAACCAACCTGCTGCGCAAGTCGCCCCACTTGCAGGAACACTACCCGCAGGTGACCATCCAGGTCCCAAAAACTCTGGTCATTACCACGGAAGGCTTCGACGCCTTTATCTCCCACAATGGGCTGGATTTTTCCGCCACGGCGGCATGTACGGACGACGAGATCGCCGCTGCCTTTCTCCAGGGCGAAATGCCTCCCTGGCTGGAAGAGCAGTTGAGCCTTTACCTGCGGGCCGTTCGTCAGCCCCTTTCCATCCGCAGCTCGGGCCTGCTGGAAGACGTTCATAATCACCCGTTCAGCGGCCTTTACAAAACCTTCATGGTGCCCAACAACCATCCCGACTTTGCTGTCCGCTGCAACCAGTTGAACAACGCCGTCAAACTGGTCTACGCCTCCACCTGGTTCAAAGACCCGCGGACCTTCTTAAACAGCACCGCCTATCGCATCCGCCGGGACCAGATGGCCGTGATCGTCCAGCAGTCGGTGGGCAATCGCCATGGCGCCTTTTTCTATCCCGACATTTCCGGAATCGCCCAATCCCACAATTTCTATCCCGTGGCGCCCCTGAAAGCCGAAGACGGCGTGGCGCGAATCGTCATGGGATTCGGCCGGGGCATTCCGGAAGGGGAATCGTACCTGCGGTTCTCGCCGGCCTACCCCAAAACGCTGCCCCAATTTTCCAAAATCGACGACATTCTGGCCAATGCCCAGCGCCGCTTCTGGGCTCTGGCCATGGAGAACCTGCCCGACGCCCTCTTCTTCGACCGGGGGGCCAATGTGGAACTGCGCCACGTGGAAGACGCCGAAAACGAAGAACCGCTCAAGCGGCTGGCCAGCACCTACATTCCAGAAGAACATCGCATCCGGGACAGCGCCCAAATCCCCGGCATGCGGGTCCTCACCTTCGCCCCGGTGCTCAAGTACGACCGCTTCCCGCTGCCGGGACTGCTCAAGGACCTGCTGGAAATCGGCCACGAAGGCATGGGATGCGCCGCCGAGTTCGAATTTGCCGTGGACCTCACCGGCGATGGGGACAACAAAGGAACCTTCAACATTCTCCAGATGCGGCCCATGTCCGCCGGCCAGGACATGCACGATGTGGAAATCAGCGCCGAGGATATCGCCCAGGCCCTGTGCTTCTCCAAACAGGCCATGGGCCACGGCCGCATCCAGACCATGGCCGACATCGTCTTTGTCCGGCCCGACACCTTCGATCCCGGCAAGACGGAAGCCATTGCCCGGGCCATCGCCGGGGTCAACCAACGGCTGAAAAAAGAGAAGCGCCCGTATCTGCTGATGGGCCCGGGACGATGGGGATCTTTCGACCGCTGGCTGGGCATCCCGGTCAAATGGCGCGACATCGATGGTGTGGGAGGCATGGTCGAAATCCGCAATGAGGCCTTGAAGGCCGATCCATCCCACGGTTCCCATTTTTTCCAGAATATCACCGGCAACGGCATTCCCTACCTGACCGTCACCGAAGGCGAGAACGGAACGATCCGCTGGGATGTTCTGCAGGCCCTGCCCGTGGCGGTCTCCGACACGTATATCAACCACGTGCGGCTGCCGCAGCCCCTGATCCTCAAATGCGACGGTAGACACTCGCTGGCGGTGGTCCTGCTCAAGGAAACTTCCGGACTATGAAATGGTTTGCAGGCAAACGGCCGGCATTGGCCCTGACAGCCATCGTGATCCTTCTGGGCGCCTGTTCCTCCATCAAGCGCCCCGTCCCCTCACTTCCGACACCGCCGACATCGGAATTGGTTTTCACGGAGAACGAGCAGATCGCCGGGGAAATCATGGCGTACCTGATCCAGGTGGTATTGGGGGTGGCCGGGGCTCCTGAAAAAAGACAGGCCTGGTCGACCCGCGGCCTCGATTTACCCCTGGACTTTGCCATGGTATCCAGACGCATGCATGGGCCGGTGCCCCTGCGCACGGAGCTGATGGTGCTGGACACCAACATTCTCGGGCTTTCCCGGGTGCTGTACCATTACGATCCCCGCCTGAACCTGTTCAAGGGAACCCGCGATCATCAAAGCCTCTTTCCATGCGCAGAACTCATGGCCATTCGTCTGCTGCTGCTGCAAAAACGCCACCACGACGAAACGGTGAGCATGGCCGCAATAGCGCGCCATGCCGACCTCTTCGCACCGGAAAGCCGGGACGCCGCCGGTGAGGAGCTGACCGCCATGGGGTTGACCGCGGAGGAATTCCGATTTCTCAAAGATGTTTTCCGGTCCGAACCGGCTTTTTTGCGCTATATGCAGCACCCGTTCATCGTCAGCACCTTGCGCAAAATTGGTGTGGCCCGACCGGACGCCTTCACCCTCGCCGCCGACCTGAAGGCCTCCTACGATCAACTCTCGGATCAGTCCCGGAACGGAACAGAAGACCAACCGGTTACCGTGGCCCTTGTACCGGCGATGATCTCAGCCCCGGACGAAGGCAAGAGTCCTTCAGGCGACTATATTCAGGTGCTGAAAACCGTCCGTACCGCTATTAAAACTGAACTGAACCGGCGGCCGGAACTGCCCACGTCAACCCCTCGTCCGGTTTTTTTCATACCGGATCGTCCCGTGACCATCTATCCGGAAAACGCCGATCGGGTCATTGGCCAGCTCTGTCCAACGGCCGACTTCACCGTTATCCTCCTGGGCAAAAACGTTTACCGCGCCGTCTTCATCGACCCGGATACCGATATTTACCCGTATAAGAGATGGCTTTACCTGGACATCGACGACGTCCGCTACGGGCAGACCGACGCGGATATCGGAACTATAGTCAGCGCTATCCTGCCGGTTATCGAGGCACGAGCCATGCCGCCCGCCAAAACATGACGGAATCATAAAAGACCCGAACGCCTTTGTTTACGATTTCTCCCGCCAGTTTTGGAGAAATCCCCGCTAAAGGAAATCCCGAAAGCGTCGATACCAGATTCAACGAACCGAAACGGTTGAGCGCAAAAGTTTTGCGGCGATGCAGACCAGTCGACCGAATGAAACCGGAATAAAAAGGAGCGTTGATCATGGGCAATAAAAAGGAAATCGTTTACTTTGACGAACTGGGGTTCGGGTGGCTGCTGGACAAGGATATGCTGGATAAAATCCGGGAAAAACAGGCGATTGAACAGATCATGATTCAACGGTCGCTGGCCGAACTGTTTCGCAGCCGTAAACGCCTGTAATTTCCCGCCGCCTTGCAGGGTAACACCTTTTGTTGCCCCCTTCCGACACCGCTATTTTCTCTTGCAAAAAAAAGGGATTGCGCTACTGTGGTCCCCATGCATCCCTCCTTCCGAAAATTTGCCTGTTTCTGCCTGGCGGCCGGCCTGCTGGCCATTCCATTCACCTTGTGGGGCCAGGAGCCGTCCGCAACCGCGACGCCGACGCTGTCCAAAGCGGTCATGTGCGAAACCATCGAGGAATATGCACCGGTGAACACGGCCGTGGTCTTTTCCATCGAACAGGGGCGTGTCTCCTGTTACACGGAATTCGACCCGGTGCCCGAGAAAACCTATATTCATCACAAATGGTACCGCCGGGACAGCCTGGTCACGGTAAAACGACTGACCATCAACCCTCCCCGCTGGTCTTCGTTCACCAGCGTACAGCTCAGGGATTCCGACAAAGGACCCTGGCGGGTGGAAATTACCGATGCCAACGACACGCTCATGCGCACATTGCGATTCAGTATAACCGATTGATCCTATGGAAACGTTGACGCAATTGACTACCGGTCTTCGCTGGCAGGATATCGTCGATATCCTGCTCAACAGCTATATCCTTTTCAGGCTCTATGTGCTGTTCCGGGGGACCAACGTCATCCGCATGATCATGGCCATCGCCATGCTCTGGATCCTGGAGCGCACGGCGGTATACATGGGTCTGATCGTCACCAGTTGGGCCATCCAGGGCATCATCGCCGCAGCCGCGCTGATCATCATTATCGTTTTCCGCAATGAGATCGCCAGTGTTCTGCAGACCCGCAACTTCAAATCTTTTTTCTGGGGCATCCCCCAGCGCCAACTCCAGACGCCGGTGGACATTATCGTCGAAGGTGTGTACGAACTGGCTCGCCGCAAACTGGGCGCACTGATCGTTCTGCCCCTGAAAAAGGGCATCGAAACCGTGATTCAAAGCGGCATTCCCTGGAAAGGCAAACTCTCCCGTGAAATGCTGCTGAGCATTTTCTGGCATGGCACCCCGGTACACGATGGCGCCGCGATCATCCAGGGAGATCAAATCGTGGAAGTGTCGGCCATTTTGCCGTTGTCCAAACGAACCGACCTGCCCTCCCACTTCGGCACCCGCCATCGCGCAGGCATCGGCCTGGCCGAAAAGTCCGACGCTTTGGTCATCGTGGTTTCCGAGGAGCGCGGACAGGTGACGGTGTTCAAGGATGACAATGCCATCAATATCGACAACAACATCGAACTGCGGCAAGTGCTGCAGGAAAATGCCGGCGAGGCAGCTGCGGCCAGGGGGTTGAAAAGGCAGGCCCTGGAACTGGGAGCCGCTGCCATGATCTGCCTGGCGGCCATCACCGGCATCTGGTTCAGTTTCGCCCGGGGACTGGAAGCGCTGGTGACCCTGGAAGTTCCCGTGGAATTCATGAACCGGGCCCCCGGCCTGGAAATCTTTTCCGCTTCGGCCAGCAGCGTCAGCCTGCAGCTCAGCGGTTCGGGGAGTCTGATCAAATCCATCCGGTCCGATCAGGTGAAGATCAAGCTGGATCTGGCCAATGCCGTTGCCGGCGAAAATCAGATCCCCATTGCCCGCGAGAGCATCGCCCTGCCGCCCGGTATCCAGCTCAAACAGGTCGATCCGCAAATGCTGGTGGTCAACATGGACCAGCCGGTTCAAAAAACCCTGCCCATCCAGCCCGACTGGACCGGAAAGCTGGCCGACAACCTGATCCTGGAAGACGCCCGACTGGTGCCCGACACAGTCAAGGTGGTGGGCGGCAGCCAGATGCTCAAGGATATCCATACCATTTACACGGAAAAAATCCCCTTGGACAACATTACCACCGGCGGCACCGTTTCGGTCAGCCTGGTGCTGCAACCCTCCTCTTTAAAGCTGGAAGATGGCGCCAAAAACCGCATTGACGTCATCTACAAAGTCCGCCAACGTCCGCCAGCCTCGCCGTGATCGCCGAAGGCCGAGCCGTTGTTCCTTGGCATGTGGCCCATTTCGTCTTTTAAATTTTGTTTGATCCGGTGAAATTTCCAGTGTAAACATTGAGTGGCCCAATCACTGATGAACTCGCAAATAGTCGAATTTGGTCCATTGATGTCATTCCCGCGGAGGCGGGAATCCATAACCAATAGGAAATACTGGATTCCCGCCTCCGCGGGAATGACATGTCTGGTGACTTTTTGCGAGACTGCCAATAACTGAAATTGCTACGTATTTGTATGAGACGATAAATATGCTTTTCGACAGTGTCCCAAAAACCCGCAGTCTGCTGGAAGCGGCAGGCTATATCTGCACCCGTGAAATCGCCACGGTCATTTTTCTGGCCGCCAGCACCCGAAAACCCGTCCTGGTGGAAGGCCCCGCCGGGGTGGGTAAAACCGAACTGGCCAAGGCGGTTTCACGCTGCCTGGGCCGGGAGATGATCCGCCTGCAGTGCTATGAAGGGCTGGATGAAGCCAAAGCCCTGTACGAATGGGAATACGCCAAGCAGCTGCTCTACACCCAGATGGTGAAAGACAAGGTTGCCGATGTGGTCGACCGCGCCGACAGTCTGGCGGAGGCCGTGGAATGCATTGCCGGCCAGGAGGACGCCTTCTTCTCCGAACGCTTCATGCTGCCCCGCCCCCTTTTGCGGGCGATCCGGTCCGCCGCACCGGTGGTTTTGCTGGTGGACGAGGTGGACAAATCCGATCCCGAGTTCGAAGCCTTCCTGTTGGAAATTCTCAGCGATTACCAGGTCACGATCCCCGAGTTGGGCACCGTCACGGCAACCCATATCCCCTTCGTGGTGCTGACTTCCAACAGCTACCGCGACATGAGCGACGCCCTCAAGCGCCGCTGCATCCATCTGTACATCGACTACCCCGACCGGGACACCGAACTGGCCATCGTGCGGGAAAAAGTACCCGGCATTGCCGAAGGGCTGGCCGGACAGATGGTGGACGCCATGGCCCGCATTCGCAAACTCGATCTGAAAAAGAAGCCCAGCATTTCCGAAACCCTGGACTGGGCCAAGGCCCTGATCGCCCTGCAGGTGGACACGCTATCCCCGGAAATCGTCGCCGATACGCTCAATGTGATCTGCAAACACCGGGAAGACGCCCGCCAGGTAAGCGATCAGGCCCGGCAGGTGGTCAATTTCGGGTGACTGAGGTCCGAGGAAGAAAGACGGAGGGCAGACATCTGAAGCCGGAAATCTTGCCTTAACCTTCCGACCTCAGATATCCGACCTCAGACCTCTGAATCAACAATGGAAAACATTATTCTGCAGTTCACATCCTGCGCCCGTGCCTCGGACCTGCGCATCTCCACCGCCGAGGTCAGGGATTGCCTTGCCCAGATCCGCCTGATCGATGTCCTGGACGAACGGCAGTTCAGCGCCGTTTTGCGGGCCAATTTTGCCAAGAGCCGCCGGGAGCAGCAGCGTTTCGACCACCTGTACCATCTCTTTTTCCATGAACTGCAGGTGCATGCGACGACGGCCGACGCCGATTCCCTGGCAGCTCCCGTAAAAGCCGTCCGTGAGGCGCTTCAGGCAGCGGCAAAGGATCAGCAGGAACTGACGGCCATATCCGAATTCATCACCGGCGAGCCGGCAGCGTACCTGCAACTCCTCCAGGAGATCCAGAGCGAGGGCAACAGCCGCAGACAGGGTCCGGGAAGCAACCTTGGCGCCCTGGTGCGCCGCTTTCCCATCCTTCGCGCCCTGGACCGTGCCGCCGAACTGGTAGACCGGCATCTGGAAAACCATCGAGACGCCCTGCACTGGGAAATCCGTCAACAGATCGAGCGTCACCTCAAGCATCGCATTGCCGTTGCCCGCAACCTGCTGACCCGGGAAGAGGCCCCCGAGGCGGACAACGTCCGCAGGGACGTGAAAGCAGCCAATACAGCGCTGGGCAGCCGTTCCTTCAACGCCCTTTCCCCGTCCGAAACCATTCGCCTGCGCGAAGCCATCGATCAATTGGTTCGCAAGCTCAAGGACAAAGCTGCGCTTCGCTATGCGACCCGCAGCCGGGGAGGGCTGGATGTGAAAAAGACCCTGCGCCGGGCGGCCCGCTACCAGGGGGTTCCCGTCGAAATCGTCTTCAGGCACAAACCGCCGCGCAAGGCGCGCATCGTGGTATTGTGCGACATTTCCGGCTCGGTGTGGTCCTCGGCCAAATTCATGCTCAACATCCTCTACTCCCTGCAGGAATGCTTCGAACGCGTGCGAAGTTTCGTTTTCGTGGCCGAGGTGGCCGAAGTTACCCGGTTTTTCGATGACCATGGCGTGGAAATCGCCATTGAAAAAATTCTCACCGAAGCGGGGATCAATTACGGGGCATCCACGGACTATGGATTGACCCTGCGACAGTTCCGCAGCCGCCATATGGACACGGTCACCAAAAAAACGACTTTCATCGTAATTGGCGACGGCCGCTCCAATTATGCCAATCCCGAAAGCCGAATCCTGGAGGAAATCCGCGACCGATGCCGCCGGCTGATCTGGCTCAACCCTGAAACGGAACAGTTCTGGTATACTGGCGACAGCGAAATGCGAACCTACCGCCCTATCTGCAACGAGGTGCGGCCATGCCGGAATCTGAACCAGCTTTCCGCCTTTATCCAGGACCTGGTGCTGTGAGGGGTGGGATAAATCGATGTTGAATGATGATACCGGGGCTACCGCACCTTTGCTGCATGCCCTGCTGACCTGTCCGTTGGAAGAAATCGCCCGCCCCATGGACGATTTCGACGCCTGGCGAGATGTATGGGAAACCGCAGGTCGGGACTGGGCGCAACCCATCGAGCGCTGTGTATGGGCGGGCCTGCGATGCGACCGACTGGCCTGGGCCTTTTTCACCGGTTACCAGGAGGCCATCCGCCGCTTGTTTCCCGGTCTGCCGGCGACAACCATCTGTGCGATGGCCATCACCGAAGCCGGCGGTAACCATCCGCGGGAAATCCGAACCTGTATCGTACCTGCCGACCGTGGCTACCGGCTCAACGGCGAAAAACGTTTCATCACCGGCGGCGCCCATGCCGAACGCCTGTTCGTGGCGGCCTCCACCGGCATTAAAGACGGCCGAAACCGGATTCGTGTGGTCCAAGTGGACCGCAATGCTGCTGGCCTGACGGTTTCCGCTATGCCTCCCATGCCCTTCATTCCTGAAATTTCCCACGGCACCGTTCTTTTCGAGGATGTATTCGTCCCATCGGAGCAGGTAGTGGAAGGAGACGGCTATACCGGCATGATCAAACCCTTTCGCACCATCGAGGATCTGCACATAACCGGCGCGGTCCTGGGGCATCTTCTGGGAGCCGCCCGGCGCTTCGGCTGGCCGACGGAGATCGTCGAGCAGGTGAGCATTCTCTTTGTCGCGGTGTGCGCCTTGGATTGCCAGGATCCAACGTCACCGGCCACCCATGTCGCCGCCGGCGGCCTTTTTCGACAGGTCGACGCCTTGATTGCAGCGGTCGATCCGCTGTTGTCCGGCGCCGATTCTGAAACCGCCCGTCGGTGGGCTCGGGACAAACCGGTGCTGAAAGTTGCCGACAAGGTCCGGAAATTGCGGTTGGAAACGGCTTGGCGCCATTACGGCCGGCTGGCCGTGAATAGATAGATTGGGAAATTCTGAATTTATTATGTGTATGGATCGTGTATAATGAGCCTACGATACACTCCCGGAGGATGCCATGCGTACCAATATCGACATTGATGACGAATTGCTGGCGGAAGCTTTTTCGGCAAACCGCTTTCGGACCAAAAAAGAGTTGATTCACGAAGCGCTGAGAGCGTTTATACGGTTAAATAAGCGCAAAGATCTGACGGAACTGGCTGGTTTCATTCAGTTCCACGAGGACTATGATTATAAAGCGCTCAGGGAAACGAAACTCGTTACTTTATCCAGCGCTTCTTGATGTTGTACAAACTCAGCGCAAACAATCCCACACAAAACCCGCCGAGAATCACCAGGTCCAGAGCAAAAGGCATGAGATGCCGACCGTTCACGGCCCCGTGGAGTACATCGACCCCGTAGGTCAAAGGGAAAACATAGGCCAGGGGTTTGAGCAGCATGGGCAGCCGTTCGATGGGAAAAAAAAGCCCGCACAGAAAAATCATGGGAAACCGGAAAAAATTGGAAAACGTCTGGGCCTCGAACACCTCGCTGACTGCCACGGCGATAAAAAGGCCCAGAAAAGTGGAGGCCACCGCGATCATCAGGACGGCCGGGATGAAGGCGCCCCAGAAAACGTTTGAAAGATCGGTGAGAAAAAGGGCCATGGCGATGGGCACGAAAGCGTTTACCGATCCCATGATGATGGCGCCGCTGGTCTTGGCCAGCATGAGAATTTCCAGGGGGATGGGCGCCAGCAGCAGGCGTTCGAAGGAACGGTTTTTCTTCTCGAAGGTGACCGTTACGGCCAGCATGGAGGTGGTGCCGAAGAGAATGGATACCGCCACCACCCCCGGCAGGATCGTGGCGATCCGTTCCAGCCCGCTTCCGGTTTTGATGAAAAACATTCCCGTCCATGCCAGGGGAAAGATGATCCCCCAGCTGATGTTGGGCGGTTTCAGGTAATAGGTCCGCATGTCTTTGGCCAGGATATTCCAGAAAGCGATCCAGGACTTCATTTTCCCTTGCCCCCTTTCTCTTTCTCCTTGCGCATGACGTCGGCTTCCAAGCCGGTGATCTTCATGAAGATATCTTCCAGGGAGGGCCGCAGCCGCCGGGCTTCGGTGACGACATAGCTGCTGTCCTCCAGAAACCGCACCAGCGGCCCCACGCCGATGGGACCATCCGAGGTCACCCGAATATAGCCTTTTCTTGTAAGGGAGAATTCGAAATCGGGAAAACGGCCGTCAAGGTCCGATGGGATGCGATCCACCGGATTCGCGCAGGCCAACTGCAGGCTCTGCCGGGCCTGCAGTGGCTGGATAAGATCCGCCACCGTCTCGATGCGAACGATGCGGCCTTCCACAATAAAGGCGATGCGGTCGCAAAGCCGCTCGGCCTCCTCGATGTAATGGGTGGTCAAAAAAATGGTGGTGCCTTGGCGGTGAAGCTCGGAAACCAGTTGCCGCAGTTGCCTGGCGCTGGCCACGTCAATGCCGGTGGTGGGCTCGTCCAGGAAGAGAATATCCGGCCGGTGGATGATCCCGGCGGCGATGGTGAGTTTGCGCTTCATGCCTTTGGAGTATCCGGCGAACTTGCGGTCAGCCGCCCGGGTGAGATCGAAATCGTCCAGCAGGCGGCGGGCCCGCGTCTCTCGTTCGCGTTTGGCCAGACCGTAAAGCGACGCACAGAAACATAAGTTTTCGAACCCGGTCAACTCCGGATAGAGGTTGCTCTCATCGGGCACGACGCCCACCAGATGCTGTGCGGCCCGCGGATTGCCGGAGCAGTCGATGCCGCCGATCCGGATGGAACCGGCATCCGGACGGGCCAGCCCGGTGAGCATATTGATCGTCGTAGTTTTGCCGGCGCCGTTGGGGCCGAGAAAACCGAAAAGTTCACCCGATCTTACTTTAAAATCCACACCTGCAACCGCCGCAACATCGTCGAAGCGTTTGGCCAGCCCCGTTACCGCAATGGCGATTCCGTTTTCAGGATTCATTGACTTTGGTCTTTCTCAAATGTTGTTTGCATCGGCCAAAACCATCTATATGGCGTTTGCCTGTAATTAATGGGTATTCGATCAATTTGCAATCGAAAGAGGGACTTTTTATGAGAAATGAATGATGGCTCGCCTTTGAAAAAACCCTGGATTCTTTCCTGCCGATCCATCCGATGAATGCAGCGCAAACCATATGGATGGTGGGGTTGGTTTTTGGGGAGTTGATTGAATGCAGGTTAAATGCATCAGGAGCGGCGGGGAAGCGCTCCTGTGTTTATTTTGCTGTTCGTGGTTTAGAGAAGATCATGTAAGCAGTTTATTTGGCCCCACCTGGCCCTCCGGCCCCGCCACCGCCGCCACTGCCGCCTCCACCGCTGCCTCCACCAGAACCGCCGGGTCCGCTGCCTGAGCCACCCCCTGCACCGCTGCCGCCTGCACTGCCGTCGTTAGATCCCTTCGCGATAGAACCGGCATGTTGCGTGGCCACAAGCCGACCCAGGTCCTGATGGGCCTTTTTGGCAATCCTGGCGCGCAACTGTTTCATCTCCTGGAGGGTGTATTGATTTCGAAGCGCCTGTCCGACGGTGCTGGCAACCTTCGAAGAATCATATCCCATGCGTGCCATGGTACGAATGGTCTGAACGGTCTGAATGGCCATTTGGTCCGTTTCCGTCCGGTTGCGGGTTGCCGTCTGCTGGCGGCTTTCGGTCTGCAATTGATTGATCATCGCATCCATGTCCCTGGACTTCATCCCTGCCGCCATGCTGTCCGCGATGCTGTGTGTCAGCGTGTCGATGTTTGCTTTGTCGTCGGAAAGCGTTTTTGCAACTCGGTTGGCGTAAGCATATCGGCTGCGTACGGTTTCCATGGCCCGGATGACCTGCTGCTCTTTGACCTGTTTGGCCATACCCTCCATAGCCTTGCTCATTACCGGTTCGGTGGGAAGCCCCGCCCTGGCCGCACTCATCACGATCTGTTGGGCGTGGATTCGGTTCTGCTCCTGGAACCGGTTCTGTACCATCCGGGTCAACATTTTCTGCGCCTGGGCTTCGGGAATACCGACGGCGCTCATTTCCCGGCTTTGCTGCTGCACGCTTTGCATGGCCTGCTGGGACAAAGGAACAGGTTCATCGGCCAAAACCGTTGCGGCAAATAAACCCAGCATCAATAAGACAAGCCAAATCTTTTTCATAACCCCTCCTTAACGAAAGCTGTGATGCTCTGATTGTGTAACGATTAAGTCCGGGGGAGGTTACAGTTGCGGGTAATAAATACAGTTCTGGGATCCGAAATCATCATCTTCTTTCAGTTTGCAGGGGGGCAGGTAAAACGATCCGTCCAGTAGATAGTAGTAGCGGAAAGAATTGTTGTTCGGCACGGTAACCACCCATCGGCCATCCTCATTGCGGGCTCGATGAGGCTGGAAACCGTCAAGGCTGCAGGCAAAGATCACCTCGTGCGCCCCCGGTTCCTCCAGGACCATCGACAACGTGTCACCCTGCACCTGATAGTAGTGGGCGGTACACCCTGAAGTCACAATCAGAGTCAAAATGATCGGCAGCATGCGGATCATACCCGATTCTCCACGGTCAGGATGGAATTCACACCGCCGAAATCGTCTTTCTCGCTTGTCGGCAGGGTGGGATCCGCCATCTGCCGGTCACCGTCCAGGATATAGGCGAAACGGTATTCTCCGGAAGGTATTGGCACGTTGAGTTCCCAGTAGCCGCTGTTACCGACAGGCCGCATGGACAACCGCTGCCAGCCGGTAAACGATCCGGCCAGTTCCACCTGCTGGGCCGATGGTTCGTAAAGGACGAAGCGATTGCGGCAGACCGTTGGCGAGGGATTCTGGAATCCGCTGAAAAGCAGGAGCACGGCGGCGGTGAAGCCGGCGGCGGCAACCCCTAAAGGTTTGAGCAGACGGACCAGAACGGCCCGGAACGGCGGACGCCATGGGGTTGCCGTTGCCATTGCCGGCATTTCAGGCATTTTCCGCAGTTCCTGTTCCTGTTTCAGCAGTTCCAGGGTTTGAACGTAAAAGGACCGGTCCGAGCGGACCTTTTCCACAAACTGCCACTTTTCGTCCAAATCCATCTCGTTATCGATATACATACTGGAAAGATAGTCCATCATTCGTCTCCAAATCGGTTAGCACCATGGTAATCGTTTTGCCAAATGACGTTATTCCTATCGTGAACGCCGGGAAGACGTGAATCCCTCGCACTCATTGGACACCAAGAAGCGCCTTCAACCTCAGCCGCGCCCGGTGAACGCGCACTTTCACATTGGTCTCACTGATTTTGAGCAACTTGCCGATCTCCCGATAAGAAAAGGCTTCAGTGGCCAGCAAGGAGATCAACTCGCGGTCTACGGGATTAAGCTTTCCGATGGCATCGAGCATTCGCCCGAAGGCCTCCTTTTCCATCAACTGACACTCCGGATTGGCCGCCGAAGCGATCTCTTCATTATCGTCCAAGGCTTCCTCGCGCCGCTTGCGGACCGCATCCAGGGCTGCATTGCGGGCGATGGTGTACAAAAGGGGCCGGTTGCTGCCATTGCGCCCGTAGCTGGAGAGGCAACGGGCAAAGCTCTCCTGGGTCAGATCCCCGGCGAGTTGAACGTCCCTGGTCATCCGCAGCAGATAGGCGTAAACCCGATCTTTGTTTTCTCGGTAGAAACAGTCGTAAGTATCCACAGTAAACATATAACGGGAGAAATGGATAATGGTTACATGAATGTAAGCCGGAAAATTTTATTTTACAATCAATGGCTGCTTGACTTCTATCCGCAACTCACATAAATGAACAAATAAATTATTTGTTCATTATAATAACTATGAAGCCAAAAATCGAAAACGACATTATTTTTGCCGCCGCCCTGGAGGTTTTCGCCTGCTACGGGTTCAGGAAAACGACTGTTCAGGATATCGCCGACCGATTGAACATGACCAAGGGCAATCTCTACCGCTACGCGAAAAACAAGCGGGATCTTTACGAAAAAACGGTTTCCTGGGCCCTACTGCGCTGGCAGGACAACGTCCGCCGCGCCATCGCCGAAGAATCCGAGGTTGAGAATCAATTCCTGGTGATGTGCCGCAGCGCGGTGACCTACCTGGCCACCGATCCCGATCTCAGGCAGGTGCTGGCGGCGGACCCGGACATCTTCCCCATGTTTCCCGGCAACGATCCCTATGCGGCAATCAATGCCGCTTCCATGGAGATGATCAAGACCCTGTTGAAGCGGGGCATCCGGCTTGGGCGTTTTCGAAAGGTGAACATAGACATGGCCGCGGAGACCATTTTCGGCATCTATAAAATGATGATCATCCGGGCATACATCCGCAACGAGGAAAAGCGCCTGGAGCAAATGTTCGAACAGGCCCTGGAACTGATGACCCACGGCCTGCTGCTATCTTGAAAAAAGGTAAACGTTTGTAAAAATCACTCACATCTACAGGAGGCGGCCATGACAGACCAACTGATCTATTTGAGCAGCGAATGGCGCGACGAAGCCGAAAAGCGGCTCAAGGCGGAACTGGAACCGGAAAAGATGAAACGCATTACCTCGTCCATGTCCAACATCTACACCAAATGCCCGGACGGCAAGGACCGCTATCTCTTTTTCGGATTTCGTGACGGCCGCCTGGAAACCCTTTCCGTCGGGGAAGCAGAGCCGCCGGAAGCGGAGTTCCGGATTACCGGCACTTACGACACCTTCGCCCGCATATCGAAAGCGGAACTCGGTTCTCAGCGGGCGCTGATGACCGGCAAGCTCAAGCTGAAAGGCAACATGGTCAAGGCCCTCAAGCTGGCCTCGATTGCCGACCGGCTCAACAAGGTTCTCGCCACCATCCCTGCATCCTATTGAAACGGAGGTTGCCCATGAATCCGAACAACGATCCCTACTATATCGATTTTCCCGGCCGCATCCAGGCCATTCAGAAGGCCATGGCCAATGAAAACATCGACGTCTACCTGGGCTCGCGCCTGCGGACCCTTTCCTGGACCCTGGACGCCTTCTGCCCCTGGCGCAGCTTCGTGGTGATCCCGGCCCGGGGCCTGCCCACGGCCTTTACCTTCGTTATCGACGCCGCCCGGGTGGCCGACGATTCCTGGCTGGATGAAGACCATGTCCTGGGATTCGCCCCCATGGGCGGACAGGACCAGATCGAACAGATATCCGACTGCATCCTGGAGCATCTGAAGGGCGGCAAAGGCCGTGTCGGCATCGAAAGCGGCATGTCCAATTACCTGCCCGAGGGCAACCTCACCCACTACGAATACCAGCAGTTTCAAGCCGCCCTGGCCGACGCCGAATTGGTCAACGCCCACACCATCGTCGACCGGTTGGCCCTGATCAAGGATCCGGGCACCATCAACCGATTCCGCGAAGCCTCGCGGATTGTCGATGTGGGTCACCAGGCGGTTTTCGAAGCCCTTTCCAACGGTGGGTACAAGGATGTGACCGAAACGGAGATTGCCGGTCTGGCAGGCTATGCCATGCGCAAGGCGGGCAGCGAATGGGAATGGTCCTTTACCGGCGGCAACGAAATCGCCAGCGGGTATCGCACCGGTTACATGGGAGGCGCCTGCACACCGGCCACCCGCAAACGCATCGCCCCCGGAGAACCGCTGATGGTGGACATCCACGCCATGTTCAAATTGGGCTTAGGCGATCATAGCCACAACTATTTCATCGGCAGCGCAACGGACCGCCAGTTGTGGCACGCCAACAACTTCATCGACATCGTCAAGCTGACCCTTGAAACCTATCGTCCGGGAATCACCCCGTCCCAACTGGCCGAAGAGATGATGGACTTTGCCGAGTCGCGCGAATTTGCCGACTACATGGTTCCCGGCTTCGAGCACGGCATCGGAATGATGGGCGACGAGTGGCGTATCGGCCTGAACGACGGCCCGTTTCCCTACTGGACCAATCCGGACCACGTCTACCGGGAGAATGAAGTCCTGATCTGCGCCATGCAGTATGCCTGTCCTGAGGAGGAGATCGGTTTCCGCTACGAAAATCCCATTGTCCTGACGCCCTCGGGCTGCGAAGCCATGTCCCGCTATCCGCTGGGCGTGGAGGTTATCGTATAATCTGAAACGCCGGGAGAAAGGCCGACGCCCATCTCCCGGCTTCATTTTAACCCTCCTGAATCATAAATTAAATGGTCGGACCATCCCCGGCTTGACCCTTAATTTCGGGCCATGGTCCCTGCCGGATGGCGCCGGAATTTTTCCGATGAAGCCCAAACCCTGTCAGATTTTTATTCAAAAATAACTATTTCTATATTATTTCTAATAGTTAGAGAAAAACCCACGCATAGCACCCTTCAGGTGATATCGTCACAAGTACTTAATTTTCTATATTTTCTTGACAAATGGGCCAACTCCTGACATCAAGTTAATCGTGATGGTCGTATTTATCACTTACAATTTAGGTGGTTAGCCGTATCGGCACGGTCTGAAGCCGTTTTACGGTCGTTGCTGGATGGCAGCGCCGGGCGATTCAGGTCGGGATTGCTATACAAACTATGCGGAGGAAAAAAGCAGCATGAGCCTGACAAAAGCGCAAATCGTGGAGAACATCCAGGATCAGACCGGACTCACCAAAATAAAAGCGACCGAAACCGTCGAGACCCTGCTTGAAATCATCAAAGACTCCTTGTCAACGGGAGAAAACGTTCTGGTCAGCGGGTTCGGAAAGTTCTGTGTGAAGGAAAAAAAGAAACGCAAAGGCAGAAACCCGGCTACGGGAGCGGAGATGATGTTATCCGAGCGCCGGGTGGTTACCTTTAAATGTTCCGGCAAACTGCGCGACAAAATCAATTGATCGCCGTTGCTTTGCACGTACCCGATTTCCGCAGGGAAGACCTATTGTGAAAGGAATCGTTGTCAGGTGGCTGTTTCTAACGTTTGCCATTTTCATGGCCGCATACATGATTGATGGCATTCGCGTATCCGGGCTGCCCGCAGCCATTATGGCTGCCGCGGTTCTGGGTATCCTGAACGCTTTTTTCCGCCCGATCCTGTTCATTCTCACCCTTCCTTTGACCATTCTCACCCTCGGGCTGTTCACCTTTGCCATCAACGCCATCCTTTTGATGATGGCATCCGGCGTTATCGGCGGGTTCGATGTGGATGGCTTCGGAAGCGCCCTTTTGGGCTCCCTTTTTATCAGCCTCGTCAGTTGGCTGCTCACCATGTTTATTAGTGAACGGGGAACGGTGCAGTACATCGACCTGAAGCACAAGGGGGGCAACCGCTGGGAACCCTAGCCCGCACGAATCAATCAGCGTTTAAACCAAACCTTTCAGCCTTCAGCTTTGACCTTTGAGCCACCGGCTATCAGCCATTTTCCTCTCCGTTCCGCAGCATCACGATATGCTCCTTGATTTCATTCAAGACAAAATATCGGGTCAGGGCATCTGCCACCTCGGCCGGGGTCGGTGCGACACCGGTCACCTGTTGAATAAAATCGGAGACGGTCTTCAAGGCGTCAACCAAAACGGGATCTTTTTCTAATGGAAGGTTCATGATTCTTTTCCGGGATGGGGTTTTCCGCAGACCTTGCAGCGGCCGTCGGGGCCGACGATGCCGATGCAGTTGCCGTCGATACACAAAATTCGATCTTCCCAATCGTCTCCGGCATCCTTCTCTTCCCCGGCTTCAAGCTCGTCGGTTTCGGGTATTTGCTCACCGGTGATCGACGATTCGGAAGAGACATTGTCGATTTCATCCCCGGCTTCAGAGGCATCCTCCGCAGGTATCGGCAACTCGCCCTCATAGGGCAAACCGCAAACCTTGCAGCGCCCGTCGGAACCGACAACGCCGATGCAGTTGCCGTCGCTGCATAATACCCGGCGGTCCCAGTCTTTGTCCGTGTTGGTCATAGTTTGCCTCCAGCAATGGATAAGGTAACGAATTTCTAACAGACCCGATAACGGCCAGATCAACCTTCGGCGGGTCATACCACAGACGACGCCGGTTCTCAATCGGGACAAACAATCCGAGGGGAGAAAAAAAACTAAAGGTCGACGGCACCCCGACCGATACTATTGGTAAGCGCTTAGAAATGAGTGCGCCAAACTCCTTTCCGCTCCTCTTCCTTGAAAAATGGCGGCCGATTCGGTCGCCATTTTTTTATCCGCATTAAAGTTTGACAGGTCTATAATCGTTTCGATATACTTCTAGTCTTGACATTGTGAAAATGCAATAAACAAAAAAAGGAACGTTTTGGTGAAAAAAAAGAAAGTCGATCCGGGAAAGATCAGCCGGAATGCCCCCTGCCCCTGCGGCAGCGGAAAAAAATACAAGCATTGCTGCCTCAACAAACCCGCATCGCCCCAGCCCGATGACTTGCAATACGCCAAAAGACACCGCATCCGTATCAAAACTCCCGAACAGATCCAGGGGATTCGCCGGGCCGGACGTCTGGTCATCGAAACCCTGGATCTGGTGGCCGGCCATATTCGACCGGGTGCGGTTACCGAAGAACTCAACACCCTGGTTCACGATTTTACCATTCGCCGCGGTGCCGTCCCCGCACCGCTGAATTACCGGGGTTTTCCCAAAAGCGTGTGCCTGAGCATCAATGAAGTGATCTGCCACGGCATTCCCGGTGGCCGGGTGCTCGAAGAGGGAGACATCGTCAACGTGGATGTCACCTCCATCCTGGAAGGCTATTATGCCGATGCGAGCCAGACGTATTTCGTCGGCACGCCCGGAGCCGACGCCCGCAAGATCGTTGAGGTCGCGCGCCAGAGTCTGGCCATCGGCATGGAAACTGTCAAACCAGGCAATTCCGTGGGCGATATCGGCTACGCCATTCAATCCTACGCAGAGCGTCAGGGTTGCTCGGTCGTCCGCGAATTCGTCGGCCACGGTGTGGGCCTGGATTTTCACGAAGCACCGCAGATCCCCCACTACGGTAGACCGGGAACCGGCGTTAGACTGGTGCCGGGCATGGTGTTCACCATCGAGCCGATGATCAATCTGGGCAAAAAAGAGCTTGTCGTTCTCGACGACGGCTGGACGGCAGTGACCAAGGACGGATCCCTTTCCGCCCAGTTCGAACAGACCCTGGTTGTCACCGAAACCGGCTTCGAAAGCCTCACGCCCTATCCGTTATAGCATCAACCGGCGGTCCCATCGGCCTCAACGGTCAGGACGACCAGACGCCCTTCAGCCAGGCTGCGACCAGTATGGCAGCCGCCAGGAAGCCGCACAGGATCTGCCCTTTTTTTCCCATCCGGCCCTCAATCCACAGTTGGTAAACGCCTCCCATCGGAAGACCCCAGGCAAATCCGAAAAGATGGGCGCCTAAATCGCTGCGCGCGCTGGAGCCCAGGAAAGCCAGCAAAGCCATGCCGGCTCCTATGGCCGCCACCGCTTTTTTCCAGCCTCTGCCGAACAACACCGACCGCACCGCCTGAAGGGTGCAAAGAATCCCGACGGCGCCAAAAACGGCTGTTGAGGCACCGATGGAAAGATGACCGGGCGACACCACCATGGCGTTGATGAAATTACCGGCCACACCGCAAAACAGGATCATCAGCCATCCTACGCCGTTGCCGGTGACGGTGCAGACGGCACCGCCGAAAAGCGCCGCTGCGGCCATGTTGCCGGCAATATGGGCGTCGTCGGCATGCAGCAGCAGGGCCGTGACACACCGGTAAATTTCGCCGGTTTGAATGCGGCGGGCTTGAGCGCCGAATACTTCCACATAGTCCGCCGGAGCGGAACTGGACATCACGGCCAAATGGACGCTAAGCAAAAAAACGGCCACAATAACGCCGGACAGGTTTCTGCGTTTGGCAAAACCGTGGGGGAACAGATCCTGCGCGTCGGCGGGTGGGTTTTCATCCCGATAACGCGCGACAGCATCCATGGCCGCATCGAGATAGGGCTCGGGGACATCGATGCGGAAGCCTTCTTCGGTGCCTACCACCCGATGGCCGATGCCGGTCGAGTTAAGGACGAGACTGTAGGTATGGGCCTCCTCCCGGTCTAGATGGTGGAAAAGGGGTGTCATACGGAACCTGGAGGGTATACAGGTCTGACAGACAATTGTCGGCCACCGGTGAAAAATGCGCCGCACTCAGGGCCGGCGCTTATCGGGGACCGAAACACGGACCGGTTTCGGATATCGGCAGAAGGGCTGGAGTTGCCGGAACCGTTCGGCAGTCCTGATCCGGCAACCGCAATCAATACTCTTTTACATCATCGTCGTCATCATCGTCGTCGTCGTCATCATCATCGTCATCGAAGTTGTCATCATCCCCGTCAGACTCCTCTTCCGCAGCGGCCAGCCGTGCCTCGGCAGCCCTTATGAGGGCTTCTTCGCGTGCCTTTTTCCTTCTCTGGGCCACTTCCAACCCGAGGGTCTGTTTGGCGGCCTCTACCGCCTGGCGAGCCAGCTTCTCGCCCCCCAACTCCAGGTAGGCCACAACGGTCCGGATCAGTTCCTCGTCTTTTTTCAATTCCACCGGAATTCGACGAACCACGCGTTTAAAGGAACCCATCAGCTTTTTGGGGACTTCAATATCTTCGATCATTAAACTCTCCTTGCATCGATTTTCTGTGGATGCATTATAAGTCTGCTGTCAAAAAAGTAAAGCGCTGAAAAAACCATAAAAAAACACGATATCTGCGTTACGCGTCATTCCTGGTCGATGCTGAACGCTGCTTACGTCACACGCGATAGCGTTATTCCTCTGAATTCGCAAGACGTTATCTCGAATTTTTACGCCGTCCTGAAAAAAAATTGGCCTTGACATTCAAAATGATTAGCGTTTAATATTCCATCAAATGATGGAAGCATTTATTGGAAAACGTCTGTTGGTCTTTATCAAGCCCACCCATTCATAATCTTTTTTGGCAATGGACGACCATCAATGCCCTCTACCCTTGAAAAAGCCAGAAAAAATCCGGACTCCAACAAGGCGAGGATTCTAACCGCCGCCAGAAAGCTGTTCGGCGAATACGGCTTTCAGGGGACGACGACCCGCATGATCGCCAAAAAGGTCGGCATCGACATCTCCACCCTCTATTATCACTGGGGGGAAAAGGCCGATCTGTACGAAGCAGTGATCACCGACCTGAACGAGGGCATCGAAGAGCAGTTTGCCGTTATCGAACGCCGTTCTAAAAGCAAAGGCCTGTCCGATCGTCTGGATATCGCCATCGAAGTCATGTGCGATTATCTGCACGAATCCCCTGAAATCTCAAACCTGCTGCTGTTGGGCTATTTCAGCAATTCGAAGACCGAAGTCAGTTTGGACGAAAAGGTGGCCGGGCACATCGCCAACATCGCCATTGCCATGGGACTGGCCGACGACAAGGAGCACGTCAGTCCCCAAGCCAAAGCGCGCATCATGATCCTGTGGAACGCCGTGCTGAATTTCATCTCCGGGGAAAGCTTCTTTCGTCCCATTTTGGAAGTGGAGCGGTCCGAATATCTGGACGTTATCAAAGAAACGTTGAAAGATTTGTTGATTCCGGCGTTTACCGTCGGCACGAGCACCGCGGGCTCGACAATGCCTCATAACGGTTAAAAACAATTCGCCAATGGCGCCGTAAAGCGGGGATTTGCAAGCTAAATCTGAAGGAAATTCATATCGTGCTGACCGATTGATCGCTGAACGGCGGTAAACCAACACCGACGGGAAATGACACTTTCTCAGTCAGCCAGAAAAAAGGGAGGAACACCATGGCGCTCAACATGGATGCCATCGGAAAACCCATCGGTCCCATGAGAAAAGACTACACCTGGAAAGATGCGGTCTTGTATGCCCTGGGAGTCGGAGCGGGATTTTCCGAACTGGACTACTGCTATGAAAAAAATCTTAAGGTGATCCCCAGTTTTTCCATTGCCATGATCTTCGACTTTCTGTCCCGGGCGGCCATCGCCTCGGGGATCAATCTGGCGGGCATTCTCCACGGGGAGCAGGAACTGATATTCCACAACCCCATCCCGTCCGAAGGCAACCTGACCACCAGCGGAAAAATCGTCGACTACTACGACAAGGGCAAAGATAAAGGCGCCTTGATCGTCTATGACAGCGAGACGGTCCACTCCAGCGGCAAAAAGCTCTTCACCAGCGTCGTCACCCTTTTCGGGCGCCTGGATGGCGGTTTCGGCGGAAAGGACCGCAAAAAGCCGCCGGTGGTGTTTCCCGACCGGGAGCCCGATTTCACGGTCGAGGCCGCCCCATCCCCGGACCAACCGCTGGTCTATCGTCTCTCCGGGGATGTTTTCCATCTGCACGTGGACCCGGAATTCGCCAAGTTGGCTGGATTCGAAAAGCCCATCATGCACGGCCTGTGTACCCACGGCTTTGCCTGCCGGGCCCTGATCGCCTCCCTGGTTCCGGGGCGCCCCGAACAGGTTCGGCGCATGGCCTGCCGCTTCTCCAAACCTTTGTATCCGGGTGTCCCCATCCGCACCCTGATCTGGAAAACCGGCAACGGACAGGCAGTGTGGCGAACCGTCAATGCAGAAAACGACGAAATCGTCATCGACAACGGCGAATTCGAGTACGGCGACATCCCCAAAGACGAGATCCGATTCGACGGCCGCACGGCCATCGTTACCGGCGCCGGCGCCGGCCTGGGACGGACCTATGCCCTGGAACTGGCCCGGCGCGGCGCCAACGTGGTGGTCAACGATTTCGGCGGTACCCGCGACGGAGACGGTGAGGGTTCGGCCTCGCCGGCGGATCGGGTGGTAACGGAAATCCGGGAAGCCGGCGGGCAGGCGGTTGCCAACTACGATAACGTGGCCACGGCCGAAGGCGGGGCCAACATCGTTAAAACCGCCCGGGATACCTTCGGATCGGTGGATATCCTGATCAACAACGCCGGCATCCTGCGGGACAAGAGCTTCGTCAAAATGGAGCCCGACAACTGGCAGGCGGTGCTGGATGTCCATTTGAAGGGCGCCTACAACGTCACCCGTCCGGCCTTTGCCGCCATGAAGGCAAACGGCTACGGACGCATCGTGATGACCACCTCGGCGGCCGGCCTTTACGGCAACTTCGGACAGAGCAACTACGCGGCGGCCAAGATGGGCCTGGTGGGCCTGATGAACACCCTTAAGCTGGAGGGCGCCAAGTACGGCATCAAGGTCAACACCGTGGCCCCCATCGCCGCCTCCCGCCTCACCGAGGACGTCATGCCGCCGGATCTGTTCGCGCGCTCCAAGCCCGAATATGTCGCCCCGCTGGTGCTCTACCTGTGTTCGGACCACTGCCCGGTCAGCGGCAACATCTACAATGCCGGCATGGGCTTCTTCAACCGGGCCGCCGTGGTAACCGGCCCCGGTCGGGTTTTGGTCAAAGAGGGCGAGGACCCCGGTCCCGAAACGGTCATGGAAAACCTGGAAGCCATTTCGGACCTCTCCGGCGGCAAGGAGTACCGCGATCTCAACGCCCAGGTTGGCGATGCCCTGGCCGCCTTCCAGGCACCGGCGGCAAACCCTCCGGCCGATGCCGCAAAGGGGTTCGCATCGGCGACGGCCGTGTTCGAGGCCATGCCCGGCGCCTTTGTGCCCGAAGCCGCCGCAGGCGTGGCCGCGGTCTTCCAGTACAATATTTCCGGCGATGGCGGTGGGGACTGGCACTGCATCGTAAAAAGCGGAAAATGCGACGTTGCCGCCGGCGTCCACGCCAGCCCCTCCTGTACCCTGAAAATCGTTGACACGGATTTTCTGAGCATGATGAACGGCCAACTGCCCCCCATGCAGGCCTACACGTCGGGAAAACTGAAAATCGAGGGGGATATCATGAAATCCCAACTGATCGAAAAACTGTTTACATTGTAAAACAGGACGTCCTACTTAACCATTCGATATAGGAGCACATATGGTTGGCATTACCTCCTTCGGCGCCTACATCCCCCGCCTGCGCCTTGAGCGCATGGACATCTTTCAAAGCATGGGCTGGTTCGCCCCGGCAACCGTCATGGTGGCCCAGGGCGAGCGTTCCATGTGCAACTGGGACGAGGACAGCCTCACCATGGCCGTGGCCGCATCGCGGGACTGCCTCACGGGCATCGATAAATCCGGGGTTGACGGCCTCTATCTGGCCTCCACGACCCTGCCCTTTGCCGATCGCCAGAATGCCGGCATCGCGGCCACGGCCCTGAATCTGAAGAGCGACATCCTGACCGCTGATTTCGCCGCCTCCCAGAAAGCCGGCACCAGCGCCCTGATCAGCGCCCTGGACGCCGTGAAGGCCGGCGACCGCAAACAGGTGCTGGTTGCCGCCGCCGACCGCCGGGAAACCAAAGCGGCCTATTTCTACGAAATGTGGTTCGGAGACGGTGCCGCCGCCCTGTGTGTGGGATCGGACAACGTCATCGCCGAGTTTCTGGGCAGCCATTCGGTTTCCCACGATTTCGTGGACCATTACCGGGCGTCGGGTAAAACCTACGACTACATGTGGGAGGAGCGCTGGGCCCGGGACGAAGGCTACGCCAAAATCATCCCCGAAGCAATCCAGGGGCTGATGGCCAAGCTGAACATTACGATGGACGATGTAGACCGGCTGGTGTTCCCCTGTTTCTTCAAGGCCGAACACCGCAAGATCGCCCGGCTGCTGGGGGCCGACAAGGACAAGGTGGCCGACAACCTGCATGAGGTCTGCGGGGAGACCGGCACGGCCCACAGCCTGCTCATGCTCTGCCAGGCCCTGGAAACAGCAAATCCCGGAGACCGGATTCTGGTCGCCGGATTCGGACAGGGATGCAATGCCCTGTATTTCCGGGTGACGGATGCCATCGCCGAGCTGCCGGCACGCGACGGTGTCCACGGTTCCCTGGCCAACAAGCTGACCATCGACAATTACCCGAAATTCCTGAAATTCCGGGATCTGATCCAGACCGAAATGGGCATCCGCGCCGAAGCCCCCACCCAGACGGCCATGACCGCCCTGTGGCGCAAACGGCACATGCTGCTTGGGCTCGTGGGCGGACGCTGCGAAGCCTGCGACACGCCCCAGTTCCCCAAAACGGAGGTCTGCGTCAATCCCTCCTGCGGCGCCATGCACAGCCAGGTGGACTACGAATTCGCCAACCAGCCGGCCGCCATTAAAACCTTCACGGCGGACCTACTGGCCGTATCCGTAGATCCGCCCCATTGCTACGGCATGATCCAGTTCGGGGACGGCGGCCGCATGATGGCCGATTTCACCGACTGCACCATGGACGACCTGAAGGTAGGCCTGCCCATGCGCATGGTTTTTCGCAAGCGAACCGAGGACAAGGAGCGCGGCTTCGTCAACTACTTCTGGAAAGCCACGCCGGTTCCCGGCGCCGCTGAACTGATGAACCGCATCCGCTTCGAAGGCCAGGTGGCCGTGGTGACCGGTGCCGGGGGCGGCCTGGGAAGGGTCTACGCCCTGGAACTGGCCAGGCGTGGCGCCTGCGTTGTGGTCAACGATTTCGGCGGGGCCCGGGACGGCTCCGGCGACGGCTCGGCTTCTCCGGCCGACCTAGTCGTGGACGAAATTAGAGCGGCCGGCGGCCAGGCCGTGGCCAGCTACGACAACGTGGCAACGGCCGAAGGCGGGAAAAATATCGTCCGAACCGCGGTCGACACCTTCGGCAGTGTGGACATCGTCATCAACAATGCCGGCATCTTGCGGGACAAAAGCTTTACCAAAATGGAGCCGGAAAACTGGGATGCCGTCATGGCCGTACATTTAAACGGCGCCTGCCATGTCACCCGGCCGGCCTTTGCCGCCATGAAGGAAAAAGGGTACGGGCGCATCATTATGACCACATCGGCGGCGGGCCTGTACGGCAATTTCGGCCAGACCAACTACTCGGCCGCCAAAATGGCCCTGGTGGGCTTGATGAACACCCTCAAGCTGGAAGGCGCCAAATACGACATCAAGGTCAACACGGTGGCGCCTCTGGCAGCCTCCCGGCTCACCGAGGACATCCTGCCGCCGGAGATGTTCGCAAAGATGAAGCCGGAACTGGTGGCGCCCCTGGTGGTTTATCTATGCAGCGACCGCTGCAGCCAGACCGGTGCCATTTTCAACACCGGCATGGGCTACGCCAACCGCGCGGCCATTATGACTGGTCCCGGTGCCATCATCGGCACTGAAGACGAGCCGCCCACCGTGGAACAGATTCACGCCCAGTGGGATCAAATCAACGTCATGGAAGGGGCCAAGGAACTGTCCGACCTTACCACCGCCCTGATGGATCTGATGACGCCTTCATCGGCGGCTGCACCCGAAACCGCTCCAGCCGAATCGTCGTCAGAGGCGGAATTGACCGTGGCGGCCATCTTCGAGAAAATGCCCGACGCTTTTGTCGCGGACGCCGCTGCCGGCGTCGATGTGGTCTTTCAGTACTGCATTGGCGGGCCAAGTGGCGGCAACTGGTTCGTCAGCGTCAAGGATCAAACCTGCACGGTGACGGCCGGGAAGGCGGACAAAGCCACCTGTACCCTGAAAATCGGCGACGCCGATTTTGTCCGGCTCATCTCCGGCCAGTTGCCCGCCATGCAGGCCTACACATCAGGAAAACTGGTGATCGAGGGCGATATAATGAAATCCCAACTGATCGAACAGCTGTTCAAGCTTGCCTAACCCCAACGCAGCAGGGGCCGCGACAACCCCTTCCCCATAAAGGAGGAACCATGGCAACCGGAATCAAGGACAAAGTGGCAATCATCGGCATGGGCTGCACCCATTTCGGCGAGCGCTGGGACATGGGGGCCGAAGAACTGATGGTGGAGGCCTTCGAAGAGTGCCTGGCCGATGCGGGCATCGAAAAAAATCAGATCGAAGCCGCCTGGTTCGGCACCTGCCTGGAGGAAATCAACGTGGGCAAGACGGCCATGCCCCTGTCCACCACCCTGCGGCTGCCCATGATCCCCGTCACCCGGGTGGAAAACTACTGCGCCACCGGAACGGAAGCCTTTCGGGGCGCCGTCTACGGCGTGGCTTCGGGGGCCTACGACATCTGCCTGGCCCTGGGTGTGGAAAAACTCAAGGACACCGGCTACGGCGGATTGCCCAACTTCGGTTCGTCGGCAGGCACCCTCACCTGGCAGTGGTGGCCCAACCTGACGGCCCCGGGCTCCTTTGCCCAACTGGCCAGCGCCTATGCCGCTAAATACCGCATCAAGGACGCAGATCTGAAGCGGGCCATGGCCCATGTTTCCGTCAAGAGCCACGACAACGGCCTGCTCAATCCCAAAGCCCACCTGAGAAAAAAGGTTACCGAGGAGCAGGTCATGGCCGCTCCCATCATCGCCCACCCGTTGGGTCTTTTCGATTGCTGCGGGGTCAGCGACGGATCGGCCTGCGCCATCGTCACCACCCCGGAAATTGCCAAAAGCCTGGGCAAAACGGACCTCATCTCCGTCAAAGCCTTACAGTTGGCGCTGAGTTCCGGAGAAGAAGTCGGCTACAACGACTGGGACGGCGATCACTTTATGACCACCACCCAGTGCAGCCGCAAGGCCTACGCCGAGGCCGGCATCACCGACCCGCGCGAGGAAATCAGCATGATGGAGGTGCACGACTGCTTTTCCATCACCGAACTGGTCACTTACGAAGATCTGCATATCTCGGCCAGGGGCAAAGCGGTGCAGGATATCATGGATGGCTTTTACGACCGGGAGGGCGGTCTTCCCTGCCAGGTGGACGGCGGATTGAAGTGCTTCGGCCACCCCATCGGCGCCTCGGGTTTGAGAATGCTCTACGAAATGTACCTGCAGTTGCTGGGCCGGGCCGGCGAACGCCAGTTGGGAAATCCCCGCTTCGGGCTGACCCACAACCTGGGCGGGTTCCCGTTCCAGAACATCTGCAGCATCTCGATCATCGGTAAGTATGGAGATTGAGGATCATGGAAATTCTCACCTATACCCCCGAACAGGAAGACTTCAGACACAGGCTGCGCAGTTTCTGCGAAACCCATGTCAACCCCCATGTCGACCAATGGGAGGCGGAGGGCATCGTTCCCAAATCGGTCTGGCGCCAGATGGGCGGCGGCGGATTTCTCTGCCCGGCCGTGGATCCGAAATACGGGGGAATCGGGGGCGACTTCCGCTATTCGGTGATCGTGGCCGAAGAAATGTCCCGCACCGTCCACACCGGATTGGCCGCGGCCCTGCACAGCGACGTGGTGGTGCCCTACATCGAATCGTACGGCAGCGAGGCCGTAAAGAAGAAATACCTTCCCGGCTGCGTCTCCGGTGAATGCATTACGGCGGTAGCAATGACCGAACCGGACGCCGGCAGCGACCTGGCCGGCATGCGAACCACGGCGGTGGAGCAAGGCGATACGGTAACAATCAACGGCGCCAAAACCTTCATCTCCAACGGTATCAACTGCGACCTGGTAGTGCTGGCGGCCAGGAACCCGGACGTGGAAAACAAGTACGAAGCACTCTCCCTGTATGTGATCGAGGACGGCACGCCGGGTTTCACCCGGGGCCGCAAACTGGAGAAAATGGGCTGGCACAGCCAGGACACCGCCGAGCTGTTTTTCAGCAACTGCCGCATTCCCGTGGGCAACCGCCTGGGAGAAAAAGGCACGGGTTTTCTCATGCTCATGGAAAAACTCCAGCAGGAGCGCCTGACCTGTGCCGTGGGAGCCGTATGCGGCGCCGAGCGCATGCTGGAGTGGACCCTGGATTTTTGCCGCAGCCACAATCGCAACGGGCGGCCCCTTTCCAAATCCCAGGCCGTGCAGTTTGAGCTGGTGGAAATGGCCGCCGACGTGAAGATTGGCCGCACCTTCGTCGACAAGCTGGTGGCCGACCACATCGAGAAAAAAAATATCGTGGTGGAAACCTCCATGGCCAAGTTCTGGACCACGGATCTGGCCAATCGCACGGCCGACCGCGCCCTGAGCATTCTCGGTGACCTGGCCGCCGTGGAATCCTGCCCCCTGGTGCGCGCCTGGCGGGATGTCCGGGTCATGTCCATCTTCGCCGGCACCAACGAGATTATGAAGGGAATTGCTGCCAAATTTATGGGGTTATAGACCATGAATCCATCCGGCGCCTTATCCGGCATCACCGTCATCGACCTGTCCCGGCTCTTGCCGGGTCCCTACTGCACCATGCTTCTCGCCGACCACGGCGCCCAGGTCATCGCCATGGAAGACCCGCGTTATCGGGACAGCGGGGAGTTCGTTGCTCCCGTCTACCGCAACAAACGGCACATGACCCTGAACCTGAAATCCGATGCCGGCCGCGAGATCTTCTTCAAACTGGCGGAAAACGCGGACGTCGTCGTGGAAGGCTTCCGGCCGGGGGTGGTCAAGCGTCTGGGCGTGGATTACGCTTCCGTATGCCGTACGAATCCCGAAATCGTCTATTGCTCCATTACCGGCTACGGTCAGACCGGTTCCATGAAGCATGCAGCCGGCCACGACGTGAACTATCTGAGCCGTGCGGGCCTGTTGGATCTGATGGGAGAAAAAAACCGCCCCCCCGCCATTCCGGGCATCCAAATCGCAGACCTGGTGGGCGGCGGCATGAACGGCGCCTTGGGAATTCTCATGGCCCTTTTCCATCGGGAGCGCACCGGCCAGGGCCAACACATCGACATCTCCATGACCGACGGTATGCTCGGCCTGCTGCCTGCGGTGCAGTTTTTTCAGACCCTTTTCGGCACCGAACAAACCAGGGGCGACACGTTTCTCGCCCATCGCTACGCCTGCTACAACACCTATGCTACGGCCGACAACCGCTATCTGGCCGTTGGGGCCGTCGAAAACCGTTTCTGGCAGAACCTGTGCGATTGCATCGGCAAGCCGGAATACGGCTCACTGCAATACGATGAAGCCCATCGGGAAGAAATCATTACGTTCCTGCGATCAACGTTCGAAGGCAAAACACTGGACCAATGGGAACGAGAATTCAAGGGTTTGGATGTCTGCGTCACTCCTGTCCGGACCGTGGCCGAAGCGTTGGTCGATCCGCTGTTCGCCCAACGGGGAATGACCCACGAAATGGAAGGGGGAATTTCGACCCTGGGCATTCCGGTGAAGCTTGGTGAAACGCCTGGCCGGATCGATTCGGCACCGCCGGCCTTTGGAGAACATACCGATCAAGTTCTCGAGGAGTTGGGGTACGACAAGGAAAAAATCGCCAGGCTACGCCGAGAAGGCGTGGTTTGAGTCCTCTATCGTTCCATCACAAAATCGGCATCATGGCCGACAGCCACGGTGATCCCGAATCCATCGATAAGGGCGCCGTTTTTCTAAAGCAGCAGGACTGCACAACACTGGTCCATCTGGGAGACATCTGCGACTCCAACCGCTTCGACACCGCCGATGCCTGCGTGGACCGGGTGAGAACACTCGGCATCGCCGCCGTCAAAGGCAACAACGACCACACCCTCGCAGCCGATGCCAGGGGGAGAAGAAATACAGGCATCCGGTCGGAAACGCTCTCCTTTCTGGAAGTTCTGCCCCTGTCGCTCACGGTTGGCCGGGCCACTTTCGTCCACTCGCGACCCTTCGTCAAACGATTGGGGTTGTCGGCCATGATCGGAACCATCGGAAGGCGGGACGCAGAAACCTATTTCAAGGAGAATCCCGACGGGTTGCTGTTGCGGGGGCACAGTCACACACCGGAGATAATGTACCGGATCGATAGCCAGGTTCACTTCGCGCCCGTGGATGCAGGACAAACCATCGAACTGGCCGGCAAACGGCCCTGCATCGTCACCTGCGGTGCCCTGATATCCGGTGTTGTCATGATCTGGGAAGCCGGTGAAGATCGCCTGACCTGCTGTTCGTTCAAATAGAGGAGGAGTTCCTATGTATCGCTACCTGTTCAGTCCCATCACCATCAATCAACTGGAGATCAGAAATCGCATCGCCTATCCGTCCCTGGGGTTGCTCTATTCCTACGACAGCAAGCTCAACCAGCGCTACACCGATTTCTTCCGCGAACGGGCCCGGGGCGGCGCCGGCATCGTCACCGTAGGGCCCGTAGGCGTGGACTTTCTCGGTTCGGGCCTGCTGGCCCTGTCCATTGCCGATGATGCGGTCATCGACGACTTTGCCACGGTCACCAACATCATCAAGGCCGAAGGTGCCCGGGCCTGGGTACAACTCTTTCATGCCGGCGCGTATTCTCATCCATCTCTCATCGACGGCAAGGACCCCATCGCTCCCTCGGCGGTCTATTCCAAGTACAGCAAGGCCACACCGCGGGAAATGACTATCGATGACATCCAGCAGGTTCAGGAGGCCTTTGCCGCTGCCGCCCACCGGGCCGTGGCCGCCGGGTTCGACGGCGTGGAGATCATCGGAAGCGCCGGCTATCTCGTCACCCAGTTCCTCTCTCCGCTGAAAAACCAGCGTACCGACCAATACGGTGGCAGCTTCGAAAACCGACTGCGCTTTCCCGTAGAACTCATCGGCAAGGTGAGATCCGTCGTCGGACCGGACATCCCCCTTACCATCCGCATGGCCGGCAACGATTTCGTGCCGGGCAGCAATACCGATATGGAAACCCCGAAAATCGCGGCGGCCTACGAAGCCGCCGGCGTGGACGCGATCAATGTCACCGGCGGATGGCACGAATCGCGGGTCCCCCAGTTGCCCATGGAGCTGCCCCGCACCGCCTACGCCTTTCTGGCCCGCAACATCAAAAACGCCGTCAACGTGCCGGTGATGGCCTCCAACCGCATTGCAACGCCGGACGATGCGGAGCGCATCCTGCGTGACGGGTATGCGGACATGGTCAACCTGGGTCGGGTGCTCATCGCCGATCCCTACTGGCCCCGAAAGGCAATGGAAGGCAGGGTCGACGAGATCCGCCCCTGCGTGGCCTGCTCCCAGGGCTGCACGGACGAAATCTTCAGCGGCCGGCCGGTGTACTGCGTGGGCAACCCCCAGGCCGGGTTCGAAGCCAAACGGGCAATCGTCAAAACCGATTCTCCCAAAAAAGTCATGGTGATCGGGGCCGGCGCCGCCGGACTGGAAGCGGCCGTCACCGCCGCAAGCCGGGGCCATCGGGTGGAAATCTTCGAAAAGGATCGTGACCTGGGCGGGCAGTTGTGGATCGCCGGTGCGCCGCCCCACAAGCACGAACTATTGGAATTCATCCGTTATTATCAGGCCATGGTGCAGCGGCATGGCATCCCCCTGCACCTGTACACCACGGTGGACCTGGAATTGATCCGGAACCATGCCCCCGACCACATCGTCGCAGCCGAAGGGGCCAGGGCCCTGATCCCACCCATTCCAGGAGCCGAAGGTTCCGATGTGCTCGACGCCTGGCAGGTCCTCAAGGAAAATCCCATGCTGGGCAAACGGGTGGCCATCGTCGGCGGCGGCGCCGTGGGGTTGGAAACCGCCCTTTTCGTGGCGGCCCGGGGAACACTGACGCCGGACGTGGTGCATTTTCTCATGGCCTACGATGCCATGCCTCCCGAACGGATCAAGGAGCTGATGTTCGCCGGCACCTCAAGCGTCACGGTATTCGAAATGCTGGACAAAGCCGGCAAGGATGTCGGCAAGTCCACTCGCTGGATTCTCATGGACCGGCTCGATCGCTGCGCGGTCACGATCCAGACCGGTGCCAGGGTTCATTCCATTGACAAGGGGGAAGTGATCTGGGAGAGGGAGGATTCCCGGTATTCGGACCGCTTCGACACCATTATCCTGGCGTCGGGCTCCAGGTCCGAACGCCATCTGTCCGACCTTCTGGCCGACGCGGAAATCCCCCACACCGTGGTCGGCGATGCCGTGGCTCCCGGAAGGCTCAACGACGCTATCCATGGCGGGTTTATGGCGGCATTGGAACTGTAACTATCCTCCGCAATCCTAAAAATTAAAGCCCGGCTTTGAAAAAACCGGGCAATGGTTAGGAATCTACTGCATGGGTTACTTTCGTTTGATCCACTTCCTTCGTGACGCTCCGGCAACACCAACCAGTCCCACGCCCATAAGTACCAGGGTGGTCGGTTCGGGAACCGGCGCGGCTGCCTCCGGTGAGTTTTCCGTATAATGCCCGTGCAGGTTAACCCAGGAAACGCCGAAATCTCCGAAGGATCTATCGAAAATGACGTCCAGTATATGGTCATTTCCGATAAATTCTGAAACGTTGCCCAAAGTCCACCACCCGGGGTCGACCTCCCAGTTGGCAACCGCCGGGAAGCCATTGAGCAGAATATCTGCGCTTTCGTACCCGTCGCGATCATCGTAGGTGCCAAACCAGAGAAAAACAGAATCGATGACATCCCCACTGCTTATGTCGCCCCAGTTTAGCATTTCATCGTCCAGATCGAATGACCAGGTATGGGTCGGATGGTGACTGTCGAGCCAGATGTTGTTGTGATGGGTGTCACTAAAAAACAGTGCGGTGGCGCTGCCGGAGAAGAAAAAAAAGAATACAATCGCAAAGAATAATAAGAATCGTTTTTTCATAAGGTCACCGTTTATCGTTCAACCCCCGTCTCGGGGAATGAAGCGGAAAAGATATGGGTATCCGTTGAAATGGGTATGCGCGAAAACCCGCTACAAGGTACCACAATGTAGCATTTTTTATGCCCATTCCCCATCCGGCCTACACTTTTCCTAAACTATTGTAATATTAACAATATATAATTTTCGCCAAATCTGAAAAAGCGAAACCGAACACAAATGGAACATTAATGCTATAGAATAATTACCACATTGTGGTATTTTTTTTATACTTGGAAGGCGCCGGATGGAATGTACGGATCGGCGAGAGAAAAAAAAAGGGGGGGGGGGGGGCGAAAAGGCTGAAACGGTTGATAGCCATTGGGTCCTACACGGAGCGGAGAAACCCCTCTGGATTTAAAAAATCAGGGCAGACGATAAACCATGGCGTTGATGTTCATACCCGCCCCGACCGAGGTAAATACGACGACATCCCCGGGGATGAGCCGGTGCCCCTCCAGCTTATTTCTCATCAGCAGGTCCAGCATGGTGGGAATGGTGGCCACCGAGCTGTTCCCGGCCCAATGGATGATCATGGGCATAATATCATCAGGAATGCGGGAAACGCCGTAAAGCTTGAACAGGCGGGCCAGGATAGCGTCATCCATCTTGGCGTTGGCCTGGTGCATCAGAATTTTTTTGACGTCGCCAAGGTCCAGCCCGGCTTTGTCCAGGGCCTGCTTGACCACCAGGGGAACCGTTCTCAGCGCATATTTATAAATGTCGTGGCCGTCCATCTTAATATACAACTCGTCCCCGCGATGGTCCGGGCTGTAGGAGCGGCCCAACCGCAGCATCCAGGCATTGTCCAGGGCATCCGTGCGCGTCACGTGGGCCAGAATGCCCCCATCCGTATCGCCGGATTCCAGGACAGTCGCCCCGGCGCCATCGGCGAAAATCATGCAATCCACGTCGTGGGGATCCGACACGCGCGATAGAATCTCGGCACCGATCACCATAACCCGCCGGGCGTCTCCGGAGCGGATGTAATAGTCGGCCATGATCATGCCCTGAATCCATCCGGGACAGCCGAAAGGGATGTCGTAGGCCACGGTGTAGGGATTTTCGATCTTCAGCCGGTGTTTGACCCGCGAGGCGATGGTCGGCACCATGTCCGTTCGCAGATTGCCGGCCTGCACATCCCCGAAATTCTGGGCCACGATGATGTAGTCCAGGCTCTCGCGGTCCATGCCTTCAAGGGCGTTTTCGGCTGCCATAAAGGCGATATCGGTGGTAGTCAGGTCTTTGGAGGCATATTTCCGCTTGCTGATGCCGGTAATGTTGTGCAGGGTTTCGACAATTTTCGGATTGGTTTTCTCCACGGGAGTGCCATCCGGAGTATAAAACGTATTTTCGAGGAAATGGCTGTTGGGAATCGTTTCCGATGGAATATGGCTTCCCGTGCATATAATGATCGAACTGGGCATGATCCTCCTGCTCCTAAATTTTTTATTTGATGAAATTTAAAGCATCGATAGTCAAATCACAAGGACCAAAGGGCGAATTCAGGTAAAACTATTGTCAAGGCGATCCGTGCGACGGACCGTCAGGCGAAAACCTTGCGCGTCGGTCACCACTTAAGCTAAACAATCCCTAATAGCGTCACACACCGGCTGCCCCGACCATCGACAAACAAAACCCTTTTCAGGCAGCGAGGATAAGGATTGAGACCATGTATCCACATTTAGCAAAACTCCCCATCTTGATCGGCATGTTGCTTTTATGCCTGCTGTTGTCGGTCGTGGCTCCGGCGTCAAACAGCCAGCTGGCCGTGATCGAACTCAAACACCGCCTGGCGGACGAGGTGATTCCGATCATCTCGCCGTTGCTCGAACCCGGAAATACCCTCAGCGGCGATGGTTTTCGCCTTTTCTTGACCACTTCCCCGGAAAACCTGATCCGAATTCAGTCAATCATCGCCCACCTGGATCAGGCCTCGCGCCAGTTGGCCATTACCCTGGTTCAAGGCGAAAATGCCCTGGACACCCTGAGCCGTATAACCGTATCCGGAAACGTTAGCATCGGCGACCACGTGAAGATCGGGGCGGGCAGCCGCCGGGATCAGCCGCCGAACACGGTCGACGTGGATGCACGAAGCAGCCGTTCGACGCAGCGCAGCACCGATGTACAGCGGGTCCTCGTCGAAGACGGCGCCGCCGCCACGATTTATGTTGGGCTGTCCGCACCGGTGGTCCTGGGCAGCCCCGTCCACGGCGGCGTTCGCCATCGTGAGGTGGTGGGCTACCGGGAGATGTTCTCCGGCATGCAGGTCACCCCGAGGGTTTCGGGACAGCGGGTCATCCTTGAAATTGAAACCCATCGGGATCAGCCGTCAGGCGATCTTTCCGGGGAGGTGCAAACCCAGCAGATCCGGACCCGGGTCCAGGGAAGCCTGAACGAATGGATCGAAATCGGCGGCATCCTGACCACCACCCAAGGAACCGATACCGGGTTGACCCACGGCCAGTCGGGCCGGATGACAAACCAACGACAGGTTTTCATCCGGGTGGAACCGGTTCATTGATTTAAAAAGCGTTGACAGGGTTTTAACGAAACGGTTAGTTTGAACGATCATTTCTGAAAAAACCGCCGAGTGAAGCAAGGCGATTCGCTTCCCCTAAAAAACAGGAGTACCTGTCCCATGCGAATGCTGGTATTGGGCGGCTGCGGAATTCAGGGCAGGGCCGCCGTTTTCGATCTGGCCAAAAGGCCGGATGTGCAAGAAGTGATCTGTGCCGACGCGACCTTCGAAGCCATGGATGAAATCTCGGCCTTTGTCGATATGGCCAAGGTCCGCACCGAATCTCTGGATGCCAACAACCCGGAGCGTCTGGACCGCCTCTTCCGGCAGGCGGATGTGGCGATTGACCTGCTCCCCAGGCAGTTCATGGAAACGGTCTGCCAGTCCGCCATTCGGACCGGTGTTAGCGTTGTCAATTCCAATTACGCCTATCCCATCGCCCATCTGGACGAAGCGGCCCGAAGCGCGGGCGTGGCCATCATGCCCGAATGCGGCCTGGATCCGGGCATCGACCTGGTGATTTATGGCGAAGCCGGCCACCGCTTCGACGAACTTCACGTAGTCAACTCCTATTGCGGCGGACTTCCCGAACGGTCCGCCTGCGACAACCCCTTCAACTACAAGATTTCCTGGGTTTTTGAAGGGGTCCTGGCTTCCACCAAACGGGACAGCCGCATGATCGACGAAGGCGAGGTCATCGACATTCCCGGAGCCGATCAGCACGCCCCCCGGTATGTCGGTCAAGTGGATTTCCCGGGACTGGGCACCCTGGAAGCCGTTCCCAACGGGGATGCCGTATTTTTTACCGATGCCCTGGGGGTCACCGCAACCATCCGGCAAACCGGCCGCTACTCGCTGCGCTGGCCCGGCTGGAGCGCCCTGTGGCATCCCTTGAAAAAGCTTGGCTTTTTGAGTGAAGATCCGGTGCCCGGCCTTCCCTGCAAGGTCTCCCCCTACCAGATGATGAACAAGCTGCTCGGCCCCCAGTTGCAATACAAGCGTGACGAAAAGGACCTGGTGGCCATGCTCAATGTTTTCGAAGGGTTGAAAAACGGCCGGCGGGTCCGCCTGGTCAGCCGACTGCTCATCGAACGGGATCTGGACACCGGCATCATGGCCATGGCCAAGGGGGTAAGCTGCCCGGCCAGCATCGTGGCCAGGATGATCGCCGCCGGCGAAATCCGGGAATTGGGGGTGCTGTCGCCCATGAAGCATATTCCCTACCCGGCATTCACCAAAGCCCTGCGCGACCGTGGAATCACCGTCCAGGAAGAGGAGAGCGTCATGGAGTAACGACTGGCCAGGAAACGCCTGCCTTTACCCGAATGCAGCCCAAAGGGCCTCTTGCTGAAGCAAAACCGCCTCACCGGAATCCAAGGGAACCGGAATTCGTATATTCGAGTGAGAAGGGAGAGGACAGAATCATTACAAACAAGGAGGAGAACATGAAGACAAGGATTTTGGCAGTACTGCTGGCATTGATGATGGTGGCCGCGGGAACCGCAATGGCCGGCACCCTTACCGACATCGTCAAGCGCGGAGAACTGCGGGTGGCCGTGCAGTCCGGTGCAGCGCCCTATGCGTTCGTAGACAAAAACGGAGAGCCTGCCGGCTCCATGGTGGATTTTGCGAAGGACATGGCCGACCGCATGGGCGTCAAGCTCAAGATTTTGGATTTCGACTGGGATGGTTTGATTCCCGCACTGCTCTCCGGGAAGGCCGATATCCTGGCAGCGGACATGACCCCGACCCTCAAGCGTCATCTCAAAATTACGTTCTGCGATCCGTGGTACTACGTACAGCCCTGTGTCTTCACCACCACCGGCGCCTCTTTCCAGAAACCGGAAGATGCCAACAGCCCGGACGTGACCGTGGGCGTGCTCCTGGGCTCCACCGGAGAGACCATCGCCAAAAAATTTCTGCCCAAGGCCAAGATCAAGACCTACAAGGGCGGGGGCCGCATGATCGTCCAGGCCCTGCTGGCCGGCCATGTGGATGCCGGCGTCAATGACGACCTGGCCGTGCTGACCGTTCTCCCGGATTTTCCGCCCAACTCCGTAAGGGTTCTCGACGAGCGCTTGGGTCAGGGCAAGGATCCCCTGGCTTTTGCCGTTCGCCACGAGTCGGTGAACCTGTGGCAATGGATCAACCTCTATTTCAAATTTGCCCGCAGCGACGGCAGCTACGATAAAAACGTCAAGTACTGGATGGAATCCACCGACTGGAAAAAAGATCACTAGAAATTAACAATCCCTGACGGGTGGGTGACGACGTAGGAGCGGCTTCCAGCCGCGATCAATCCAATGTGTTCGCGGCTGGAAGCCGCTCCTACAAACACCCGTCTTACGCGTTTTGCACCCCGTTTAATCGCTAATCAACGATCGGACCGCCGATGCTCGAAGGCTTCAATTTCCGCATCATCTGGGAGTACATGCCGTTTTTTCTGGAGGGGTTGCGCAACACCTTTCTGATCTCCATCGTCTCGATCTTTTTGGCCCTGATCGCCGGCATCATCTCCTGTGCCTGCCGGCTTTCTCCCTGGCGGCTGCTGCGTGGCCTTGCCATCGTCTACATCGAATCCATCCGTTCGACGCCGCTTCTGGTCCAGATCTACTTTTTCTATTTCGGACTGCCGACCCTTGGACTGCGGGTACCGGAGATCCAGACGGGCATTCTGGCCCTGATGCTCAACAGCGGTGCGTACATCGCCGAAATTGTACGGGCAGGCATCACCTCGGTGCCCAACGGTCAGATCGAAGCGGGCGTATCCTCCGGCCTCAATTACTTCCAGCGCATGCGCTTTATCGTTCTGCCCCAGGCCCTGGGGATCACCGTGCCGCCCTTGCTGGGGCAGGCCATCGTTCTGGTCAAGGACACGGCCCTGCTCTCTTTGATCTCGGTCATGGAACTGACGCGCTGCGGACAAACGCTCACCTCCGAGCGGTTCATGCCCACCGAGGCCTTTTTCACGGTGGCCTTCTTTTACCTGTGCATCTACTTCGTGCTCAAACCCCTGGCCGACTGGTCGCAGAAAAAGCTCATCTTCAGGGAGGCCTACTGACCATGATGCTTTTTTACTTCCAGCGGCTAATCGAAATCCTCCCGTTTTTTCTCAAGGGGCTGTGGATGACCGTGGCGGTCTCCGGCATCAGTCTGGTGCTGGGAACGATTTTCGGTCTTGTACTGGGCATCCTGCGGACCTCGAACAACAAGATTCTGGTAGGATTGATCGGCACTTACGTGGCCTTGATCCGGGGTACGCCTTTCGTTGTCCAGATTTTTATCGTCTTTTTCATCCTCCCGGAATGGGGCATCCAGCTGGATGCATTCCCGGCGGCAATTCTCGCGTTGTCCAATTTAGGAACGGCGTTCATCTGCGAGATCGTGGCCGGAGGAATCAAAGCCGTCCCCAAGGGGCAATGGGAAGCCGCCACCTCGTCGGGCCTGACCCTGTTTCAGCAACTGCGCCATGTCATCGTCCCCCAGAGCATGCAGACCATCCTGCCGCCGCTGGTGGGTCAGTATGTGCTGCTGATCAAAGACTCGTCGGTGGTATCGGTGATCGGCGTGGTGGAGTTAACCCGTGTGGGTTGGGTCACCGTGGTGCGCATCCCCGAAGGGCTGATGGTCTTTTCGCTGGTGGGCATTCTCTATTTTGTCATCTCCTACCCGCTGATCCGGCTTTCCAACCGACTCGAGGAGAAGATGGCCACCCAGAAAGTCATGTTATGATTCAATTCAACGGCGTCAACAAGTGGTTCGGCAAGCTGCATGTCCTCAAGGATATCGATTTACAGGTCGCTGCCGGAGAAGTGGTGGTGATCTGCGGCCCCAGCGGTTCGGGCAAGTCCACCCTGATCCGCTGCATTAACCGTCTGGAGAAATTCCAGAAAGGGGAGCTGTTCGTGGACGGCACCCCGCTGCACGATCATTCCACCAATCTGACCAAACTGCGTGCCGAAATCGGGTTCGTCTTTCAGCAGTTCCACCTCTACCCCCACATGACCGCCCTGCAGAACGTCATCCTGGCGCCGATCAACGTCCGAAAGCTGAAGCGTGCCGAAGCCGAAGAACTGGGCCGCGAGAAGCTGGCCCGCGTGGGCCTGGCCGACAAGGCCGATTCCCATCCCAGCCAGTTGTCCGGCGGCCAGCAGCAGCGCGTGGCCATCGCCCGTGGGTTGGCCATGGCCCCCAAAATCATGCTTTTCGACGAACCCACCAGCGCCCTGGATCCCGAAATGATCGGCGAGGTATTGGACGTCATGGTTAAACTGACCAGCGAAGGCATGACCATGTGCGTGGTAACCCACGAAATGGGCTTTGCCCGCCAGGTGGCCCACCGGGTGATTTTCATGGACGAGGGCCGTTTGGTGGAAGCCGGCAATCCCCATGATTTTTTCGACAACCCCCAGACCGACCGCGCGGCCCAGTTCATCAGCAAAATTCTGACCCACTAGAACCCGGTGAACGGCACCTGCGGTGAAATCGGACCGCCCGCAACACCACCACATATCCGGCAAAGGCCAGCGGAATGCCGAGAATCAACCCGCCGGCGCACAGATCGACCAGGACCAGGGGTGACTGTTTTACCAGGTTGATCATCTCGTCGGCAGTGAAGGCCGCCGGCCACCGGACCCCATTGGAAACGCCCACCAACCTGGCACCCACCCAGTAGTTGACCGGATAGATCAGAGGTGCCGTGAATACATTGGTGATGTTCACGCCCACCATGGCCGAGATCTTGCTCCACCCCAGCAAGGACGCCAGCGCGATGCTGGTGACGAAATGGGCCCCGAGAAAAGGCGTCATGCCGATCATGAGCCCCAAAGCGAATCCGAGGGCGATTTCCCGGGGGGCGCCTTTTAGTTTGATGAAGCGCTCGTAAATTGAACGGAACTGTTTCTGCAAACGAAAAGAAAACACCTTCACCCCTCACTGCGGTGTTAAATCCGATCTTCATTCACAAAAAAGGACACCCCCGATCCGGTCACCTGGCTCCGGCCGGTTCTCAGGAACATGATGATCCCGATAGTCTGGAGAAAAAGAATCGTCGCGGGATTCCAGAACTGTCGGATCCCTGCTGCAATGTTCCCGGCATGACCCGCGGCCGGGAAAAGGAACGGAAGCAGCAGACCGTAGGGAACGGTCGCCAGGCTCATGATCTGGTAAACGCTGATTTTGCGGTCCCCGCGATAGTCGACCCGCAGAAATTCGGAGAAAAAGCGCCAGATCTGGGTAACGAACAGGCAGAGAAAAAAGGCCCATGCATAGCTGCCGGAAAGATAAAGCAGGGTACCGGCCAGCGCACTGGTACTGTACAATACCGCCGTAACGGCCGGGACGGCAAAAATCTTCTGTCCTTCCAGGTGATGGGCATAGGCGATCTTCTTGGTGCAGCCGGTATAGGTGAACGCCGCCCACGAAAAATAGCGCTGAACCGCTTGCGGCATCCGGTCCATGGGCTTGCCGTAGCAGCACCCGAAACTGATACAGGCCAGCCTGCCAATGCCTTCTCCCAGAGCATAGGCCACCATCATCGCCGACAGCATCGCCATGGGATCGAAACCGGTCCCGGTGAAACGCCGGGCGATCATTTCCAGCGGCACCACCAGCCAGGGGCCCAGAACGATGCCCAGAAACGAAGCCGCGCCCACACTGAAGGTGCTGGGCTTTTTCTCCACCCAGCGGGCGACAACGCTCGATGCCGGCAGGCAGATCCCCAGGATCGTGCAGGTGATGGCAGCGAAAACCGGAATGGGTACCCCGGCGGCACCGGTAAGGATCAACACCAGGGCAACGGCGGCACACAGGGCCAGGGCGTTGAACAGGCCGTAGTAGGTCATATTCCGGCCCTGCCAGGAACCGTCGGCCATTTTTCTGACAGGAACGGCACAGATGATCTGCCAGCGCTCCCGGGGAAGGGCGGAAAAGCCCCAGATGAAAAGGGGGATAAGGAAAAGCGCCAGTGCCGCGACAAAAAGCCAGTTGGCCATGAAGAATGCTCCTTCGGATAGGGGTAGGGTTCCAGGATTCAAGGGGTCAAGGGACGGATAGAGGAACGAGGTGTATAAATAATACTCCGCAGAGACGAAGGACGAAGCGTAACGCCGATATCGGCCTTTTTACCTATACGCCCCACCGCTTTTTCTCCCCACCTCCGACCTCACCTTCACATCCGTCTCCACCAGAGGCACCCGGAAGTGAACGGTAAACCGGCTGGTCACGTCCTGCCGCTGCATATTGGCCAGAATATCCTCGGAAAACACCACACGATGGGGCTGGAAAATCAGCACGTCGACGCTGCTCCCCGGTCGGTAAAGGCTTTTGGGGCAGCCCCTTTCCAGAAACATGCCGGTACCGATGTCCAGGGGATCGTCATACGCATGGGTGCTGTAGCACTGCACGATGTCGCCGATCATCATGGCCACGACCTCGATCATGGCGACTACCCCGACCCCCGTACCGCCGGGAACATCCGTATCGATGATGGTGACAACTCGCCGGTTCTTGGAAAAAGGGGTCACTTGAGAAACCACCGCGCCGGGATTGCACGAATGGCAGCTGCCCGAAATTTCGTAGATATCCGCTACCCGTCCGGATACGGGCAGATGGTTGTAATGGTACTTGTCGGGCGTCAACCTGAAAATGGTGAAATCACCGCCATCGAAGGCCTGGAGCCACTGCGGCTTGTCCGCACCGATCAACTCGGGAAAAGAGAAAAATTTCTCCTTGAGAAACAAACTGCTTTGCTGGTCAAAGGAGCCTGCGATCATCCGGGCGTCGGCCGGCGAAACGATGCGATCGGCTGCCGCGGGCATGGGTCTGCATTGCCAGTAGCGAATCTGTCGTTCGAACAGTTTGCGGGGCGTGTTCAGGCGGTCCGTGCCCTCCAGGCACTCGTCGACATCGATGCCCATAGCCCGAATCCGGTTGCGGATCGTCCGCTGCCGGCCGGGCAGGGGCAGGTCGAAATTGAGAAAACCGAGAACGGCCGACATGCGCAGGGATGTCGCTGCCTTGAAAAGCAGCGAGGGCGCTTCCCGCGAACGGGCATAAAGTCGGTTGATCAGTGGATCGGCAACCAATCGCTCCGTTACCACTTGGGCGGAATCCCGATCGATATACTGGTGCGTGCCTGGAAAATCGCTCACGGAAATCAGCCCTCCGGACAATCGGCGGCCCCCTGCGCTTGCATGTGGGTCAACGTCAGCAGCAGCAGGTGAATCAACCGGGTGATCGCATCAACCGATAACTCCTCGGACAAAAGAGCCGGCCGGAGCGCATGGACGAAAGATGCGGCGTCCCTGCCTTTGAGAATCGAGAACAGGGCCTGATTGTAGGTGCCGCTGCGCCAGGCGGAAAGACCGTCCAATCGGCCGACCTGATCGCACCACACATCCAGGGATGCTTCCAGCTGTTCCTTTTTCAACTGCTTGCGGTAGAAGGATTCCGCCGCTGCATTAAACTCATCCGCACTCAGGTCGGTGGAAGATTTGGCTCCGGCCCGATCGCAGATGCGGCGGGTCAATCGATCGGCCGCCGCGTGATGGACCGGGTCTTCGATGCGCAGGGTCAGGTCATCCAGCGTCTGTCCGAGATCCGCCATCTCGACCAGTTCCGGTGCATCTTCTCTCAACATGGCGACCAGGCTCTTTTTGAAATCCGCGGTCCGTACACGGGTATAGCCACTGTATCGACGGCTGGAGCGGGTGTTGGACGTGCGTCTGACCATGCGGGCCAAAAAGCGGTTGGGCGTGTCCGAGCGGACATAAAAAGTCGGGATCCCTACCGCCGCTCCGAAAAAAATCTGCCGGCGTTCGCTTTCGACAAAAGGAGAGTCGGGAATATCGCCGTGAGAAATCTGTCCGGTGAAAATGGTTTTGTAGGCCAGCGCCGTCACCAGCATCTGCAGATTGGCAGCATGACCCATATCGCTAACGAGGTTTTCGAAGAGGCTGTAATGACGCCCTTCGAAGCCAGTGAAGCCCATGGTTTCGAAACAGCGGGAACGGTAAAGCATATACAGCGGCATGCAGGGATCGAACACGCCCATGTCTCCCAGGTCCTGTTTCAGGCGCAGGTCGTTTCCCAAACAGCCGTCCAGTGCAGGGCTCTCGTCGGTGGCCATCAGGACCACCAGATAATCGATGAGCCTGAAATCCGGAACATGGTCGCCCCTGAGCCGAAAACAGCGGGCCAGGCTGCGGTCCAGCCATTCCGGACCGAAAGGGGTGATGCTGTTGCCCAGAATCTGCAGGCTGGCCTTTTTCTTCCACCGCCTCCAGAACATCCGCAGATGGGTGAAATCCAGTTCGTGGGGCAGAAAACCCAGCACGCGCTCCGGATGAAAGTCCATGAAATCGATCCGGTACGGCGCCGCCGAATACGTGCCCACGAAAAGCGGCAGGAAATGCTCCACAATTTTAATGACCAAGTCGCCATAGTGCTTCTCTTCAAGAGGACCGAAACCCGAATCGGGGTCTTTCAGCATTCGGGTGAGCTTGCGGCTGCCCAGGCTGATATGGGTGCCGTTGTTGGCCAAAGAGATGTTGGAGGTATTGGGCAGCACGACCAGATTGTTGGCCACGATGCCCGCTTCTCGTAGTTTACGGACCGCGTTGAGCTGGCTGCGTGAAAGCACCTCGTGGCACAGGTGCATATACCGGTGTTTGGCTTCTCCTTCATTCCAACCGGAAAGACAGGGGCTCATAAACAGCGAGCGATAAAAGCTGTCCGAAATCAGGTTGTTCAGACGCTTCTGCCGGATCGGCGGATGGGGCGCAAAATAGAGTTCGGCCTTCTGCCCGCTGTCCGTCAGGCCGAACTGCCGGTTGGCATACTGAATGAGAAGCTGGGAAAGCAGGAAACGCAGCGCCGTCTCCCGGGCGATCGCCTGTCCCACGCCCATTTCTGGCGACATGCCCACCGGATAGAAAGAGAAGGTTTCCGGAGAGGTGTTGTCCGAAAGAAAATGGTCCATGGCCCTGCGACCGGCCGCCTGTATGGTCGGATGCGGGCAATCCTCTCCGACGGCGTCGGCCAGGGCCAGTTTGAGCAGATAACTGATGGGAATCCGAAGGCTTTCCCGCCCGCTTTCGCAAAAATGAAACCGGCAGGAATCGCTGCGCCGGGGGCTGTTCGCACAGCCTTTGTCGGATCGCAAATCGATTTCCAGGATCGACCGTGCAAAAAGGGAAAGGGTTTCCACGGGCAACCGGACCCAGCTGTTTTCCCAGACGCCCTCTTCGTTTGCTTCCAGAAAGCGTTCCAGGGCGGTCAGGCTCGAGCGGGGCGCATCCCCGCGCACGGTCCGCATTTTTAGATTTCTGAAAAATCCGGAGTCTTCGATTTCACGGGCCAGATCCACCTGGCTGCGTCCGCCGGACACGGCTGTCTGGTATTCGTTCTCCGCACCGGCCGTAGTATCGGCCGGCGTGAACGGTAAGGTGCGCGCCAGGCCGTCTGCAGTTGCGGTTTCGATGCCGAGAATATGAATCGTTTTGAACAAATTGGCCGCCTTGGCAACCGGTGCTGGACGGGGCGTGTTGCCGGGGTGTTGCCGGGCAGGTTCCGTTCGAGGTGCGAATTCTACCATATCACCTTCTGTGTTCTCTCTTTATTCTTAAAATTCGGAATCAAAAAAAGGTAAAGAGAACACTCGTTATTATGCAGGCAATGGAAGTAAACAGCACAATGATGTTGATGGCTTCATAGGGCATGGTCATTTCCTCGTTGAACACTAAAGCATCCATCAAGCCTTATCGGCCAGGATCTACCTCCGATTCGGATCGGGGCAACATTAGTTCTATGGGTTGCAAACTAAAAGCAATGAATTAGCCGCATGTTACCGGTCGATTAGAAATTGGTTAAAAAATTCGTAATCGAAAACAAACCCATTTCTAACATCAAAGTAACAGTAACGGGTATATTAAGGATATTATGAATACAATCGACCATCCACCCTTCAACTCGATCCATCGGGATCCTGAATCTTGTAATACTCCCCAAAGAAAGACAGCATCTTGAACAAAACCCTTCGATCCGTCCTGAACAACCGCATTCCCGGCCAAATTGTCATCCAGATTACCGATCGCTGCAATGCCACCTGTCCTCAGTGCGGCATGCGGACCACAGCGCATTTTGCCCGATCCACATTGCCGTCCGACGCCATAAAAAAAATCATCGATACCGCCGCCAGACAGGGTGTCCAGGCCATCTCCTTTACCGGCGGCGAACCCCTGCTGGATCTGACGCGCCTGGTGGAACTGATCAACCATGCGGGCTATGCCGGCATTCCCTTTATCCGGACCGGAACCAACGGATTTCTGTTCCGTCACCCGGAGAAAAAACATTTCGAAGACCGGGTTGCGCGGCTGGTCGAGCGCCTGGCAGCAACGCCGCTGCGCAATTTCTGGATCAGCCTGGATTCAGCCGTGGACCATGTCCACGAACAGATGCGCGGTTTTCCCGGAGTGGTGGCCGGTATCGCCAGAGCCCTGCCCCTCTTTCACCGGGCCGGCATTTATCCGGCGGTCAACCTGGGAATCAACCGCAATGTGGGCGGGGCCGCCACCCGCAACCTGACCCGGGCTGCCGCCGGCAGCGATGAAGCCTACCTGAAACGATTCCATGATCGCTATCTCGAGGCTTTCCAACAGTTTTACCGGCGGGTGATCGATCTGGGCTTCACCACGGCCAACACCTGCTATCCCATGAGCATCGATGCCCCCGAGCAGGACCGGGGCCTTTCCGCGGTCTACGCGGCCACCACGGTGGATGACATCGTCCGTTATTCTCCATTGGAGAAACAGATTCTTTTCAAGGCGCTGAGTACCGTGATTCGGCAATTTCGATCCAGAATCCGCATCTTCTCTCCGCTTTGTTCCTTGGAAGCCCTCATTCGCCAGTACGGCAGCAAAGAGCCGTCTCGGGTGACGTACGGCTGCCGCGGCGGGGTGGACTTTTTTTTCATTGATGCCGTCGACGGAAACGCCTACCCGTGCGGCTACCGCGGCAATGAGAATTGCGGCGGCCCCGGAGAGTTGGATCTCGGCCGACTGACCCCGCCAAAAGAAACCGATGCCTGCCGGCAATGCGACTGGGAGTGTTTCCGGGATCCGTCCGAAATGATGGGACCGCTGCTCGAAACCGCTTCCCATCCGCTTGGTTTTGCCCGGCGTGTGGCAGCGAACCCACGGTCACTGATAACCTGGGCAAAAGATTTGTCTTATTATCGGGCCTGCGATTTTTTCAATGGCCGGCAGCCGCCCAACTATCGAAAACTGCGGCGGTTTTCGCCTAAAAAATACCCCTACGGGAAGAAAAAACGTCAGCATTCGGAATATGAGCGATTCAGTGTCCATCCAGAAATAGGAAAATTTGGTCGAGATCGAGGCGCACGAAAAATTTTACCGCAGTCATATAGTTGATATTTCGAGGATAAAATTTTTCGCGCAACAAAGATATCGGGCAAATTGGCCATTTCTGGATGGGCACGATTTAACCATAATCTATCTTATCCTTAATCTTTTCTTAATAAACCGGTGAGCATAAGGCGACCAACAAAAAATCGGTTCATCCGGAAGAGAAGAAATATACCGGGTCGTCTGATGAGATAAGAGCAGCATGAAACCGGGGAACGACGAAAAGAAAGGAAACGCGATGCGGATCGATCTCCATGTGCATTCCAAGTATTCCAAACGGCCATCCCAGTGGATCCTGAAAAAAATCGGCACCCCCGAAAGCTTCACCGAACCGCTGCAATTGTATGACATTGCCAAACGGCGGGGCATGACCCATGTGACCATCACCGATCACAACAGCATCGGCGGAGCCTTGGAAATCGCCCATCTGCCGGGAACCTTCGTCAGCGAGGAAGTGACCAGCTATTTTCCCGAAGACGGCTGCAAGCTGCATGTGCTGGCCCTGGACATCACCGAGGCCCAGCATGAGGAGATCCAGAAGCTGCGTCCCAGCATCTACGACCTCACGGCCTACTTCCGGCAGGAGAACATTTTCAATATTATCGCCCACCCCCTGTACGCGGTCAACGACCAAATGACCCTCGAGCATTTCGAACAGTTGCTCCTGCTTTTCAGAAATTTCGAGTTGAACGGCGCCCGTAACAGCCGCGAGAACCAGACGCTCAAAACCGTTCTCAACAGCCTTACCCCCGAGGACATCGAGCGCCTGGCGGACAAACACGGCATTGCTCCTTATTTTGACAATCCTCATCAGAAGCGCCTTTTCGGCGGATCGGACGACCACAGTTCCCTGAACATTGCCAAGACTTACACCGAGTTCACCGGAAACCACGATGCATCCGTCTTTCTTTCCGCCATGCAGGACAAGCCTGCAGTTGTTCACGCCGACGCCCCTTCCCCCCAGACCATGGCCCATAATCTCTACGGCATCGCCTGGCAGTTTTTCCGCCATAAATTCAATCTCGGACGCTATACCGGCAAGGATCCGCTGGTCCGCTTTCTGGACCGGTCGCTGACCATGGAAAACGAAACGCACCCTGGCATGCTCTCACGGGTCTATTTCTTCTTCCACGCCCATAAGCGCAAACGGGTCAAACACCCGTTGTCGGATTCGCTGGCGACGCTTTTGCGCCAGGAAACCCAGAAACTGATCGAAGAGAACCCCAATTTTACCGCCCCCGGAAAAGAGAACGAGCAGGCGCCCGAGGAGCAGTGGTTCTCTTTTGTCAATACGCTTTCCAACCGCGTAACGGTCCATTTCGGCAACCACCTGCTGGATCATCTCTCCGGCGCCAATGTGTTCAATATTTTTCAATCCATTGGCTCAGCTGGCGGTTTGTACACCCTGCTGGCGCCCTACTTCGTGGCGTTTTCCCAGTTCACCATGGGGCGTGACCTGGGTATCCAGATCCGTGAGGCCTTCGACATCGAAAAAGTGCCTGCCGATATCGATCCGGCCGACGACACCCATGTAGCCCATTTCACGGATACTTTTTATGAAATTAACGGCGTCGCCCTGACGCTTCAGCAGCAGGTTCACCTGGCTACCTCCGCCAACCACCACTACACCCTGATTACCTGCGACGATGAAAACCGGCCGCCCCAGAAGGGGGTCAAGCATTTCGCCCCCATCGGCACCTACGACCTGCCGGAGTATGAGCAGCAGAAAATCTTCTATCCGCCGCTGCTGGAAATGCTCGACTACTGCCACCGGGAAGGATTCAATCACATCCATACGGCCACGCCGGGTCCCATCGGATTGGCAGCCCTGGCCGTTTCCCGGTTCCTGCGAGTGCCAATCTCCGGGACCTATCACACGGCCATTCCCCAATATGTACAAATTCTCACGGGCAGCGCCTTCATGGAAGAACTGGCCTGGAAGTTCGTCCTCTGGTACTATGACCAGTTGGATCTGATCTACGCGCCGTCCCAAAGCACCAAGGATGAGTTGGTGGACAAGGGCATCAGCGCCGACAAAATCAAGCTCTACCCCCGCGGCATCGATACGCAGCGTTTTAACCCGTCCAAACGCAACGGCTTTTTCAAGAAGTGGAACTGCAGCGAACAGCAGGTCAAACTGCTCTATGTGGGGCGGGTTTCCAAAGAGAAAAACCTCCACCTGCTGGCCCGGGCCTATCGGAAGCTCGCCCGGAACTGCCGGAATGTGATTCTCACCATCGTCGGCGTGGGGCCTTACCTGGAGGAGATGCAGGCGGAAATGGCCGATCTTCCCTGTATCTTTACGGACCGCCTGGAAGGCGAAGATCTGGCCGAGGCTTACGCCTCCAGCGATCTTTTCGTTTTCCCCAGCACCACCGACACCTTCGGCAACGTCGTCCTGGAAGCCCAGGCCTCTGGCATTCCGGTGATCGTGACCGATCAGGGCGGTCCCATGGAGAACATCCTGCCGGGAAAAACCGGCCTGATTGTCGAGGCGGACAGCGAACAGGCAATTCTCGATGCCATGCGATCATTGATCGCCGATCACGAGCGTCGATCGGCCATGGGCCTGGAAGCGCGCAAATACATGCAAAGCCGATCCTTCGAGGCCGCCTTCGACAAAACCTGGGAGATGTTCGGGACGCTCAACGCGGACAAGGTGGCCACGGCCGGATAATCCGTGAGCATCGGACTACTCCAGAAACCGAAGCAGCTCCTGCCGGTCGAACGATTTGAGCAGTCCCGGATCGTCTTCCCGCACGATATCGGCCATCAGCTTGCGTTTCTTCTCGATGATGGCCGATATCTTCTCCTCCAGGGTGCCCAGCTTGAAGACCTGCACCCCCCGCCGCTGGCCGATGCGGTGCACCCGGTCCGTGGCCTGATCCTCTCGGGCCGCGTTCCACCAGCGGTCGTAATGGATGACCACGGAGCCGGCCACCAAGTCGATCCCCGTTCCGCCGGCTTTCAGGCTGCCCACGAAGACCCGGCATTCGGGGTCGTTATTGAAGGCTTCGATCAACCGCCCCCGATTCCGGCTGGCCCCGGTGAGCACCACATGCCCGATCTCTTTTTCCGCCAGATCGTCGGCGATGATCCGGACCATCTCGGCAAACTGGCTGTAGACGACCACCTTCTGCCCCGAATCCAGGCTCTCGGTCAGCAGTTCCTGGAACAGCTCCCACTTGCCCGAAACGGCCGCGTCTTCCGCCGGCCTCTTTTTCTCCACCAGCGCGGGGTGGTTGCAGATCTGCTTGAGCAGGGTGAGCAGCGCAAAAATGTGGATATAGGGAATCGATCCGTTTTCGTCCTGCAGGGACGCCACGATCCCCCTGGCCCGCGAATCGATGGCGTCGCGGTAGAGCTTGACCTGGTAGTCGGTAAGCTCGCAGTAGCGTATGTCCTCGATTTTCTCGGGCAACTCGTCCAGCACGCTTTGCTTCAGCCGCCGCAGAGTAAACGGGTAGATCAGGCGTCGCAGCCGGCGCCGGCTGTCCGCCCCCGCATCGGCGCCGAAGTTCCGGTCGAATTCGCGATCCGATCCCAGATAGCCGGGAACGGCAACGTCCATCAGGGCCTTGAGTTCGGTAACGGCATTTTCGATGGGCGTGCCGGAAAGGCCGATTCTGATGCCGGCATCCAGGGCATTGGCTGCGGCATGGGTTTTGGTTGCGGCACTTTTGATCTGCTGCATCTCGTCGAAAACGACCACGGAAAAGGGGGTCGCCGCCAGCGCTTCCCAGTCCCGGAGCAGCACCCCGTAGGAGGTGATCAGCACGTGGGCATCTTCCAGGACCGAAGCCAGATCCCGGTCCTTGCCGTAGTAAACGGCGGCCTTCATCACCGGCGCATGCTGGCCGAGTTTGATGGCCCAGTGGCTCACCACGGTGGTGGGGCAAACCACGAGAAACGGTTTGCCATTCTCCTCGCTTCGGAGAACGGAGGCCATCAGGGCCATGACCTGATGGGTTTTGCCCAGGCCCATGTCGTCGCACAGCAGGCCGCCGAAGCGGTTTTCCCACAGCCACCAGAGCCAGCGATGCCCGATGTGCTGGTAATCGCGCAGCGTGGAGGTCAGGCCGGGTTCCGGCGGCTGGGCCGTGGGCTCCAGCGCCAGGATGCGCGTCAACTGTCCGGCGCTTTCGTCCGGACCGGCCACCACGGGGTCGGTTTCTTCCAGGGCGGAGAATCGAAACAGCTCCTGCCGGCTTAGTCGGACTGCCTCCCCTTTTGCATCGAACCGGTCTTCGGGCAGGGCCTCGGCCAGCTCGGCCAAAGCAACCATCTCCGGGGACTGGGTATCCACCCATCCGGCGGGGGTGCCGATGTACCGGTTGCCGTCCGCTCTGGCTTTCAGGATCCGGTTCAGCGAAACCGATTCGTCGCCGAACCCGTAGGCGATCGAAAGCCAGCACCAGTCCCGGTCGATGGTCGACGACGTCAGGGTCGTGGAATGCCAGCGCTTCAGCAGCTGCAATCCCTTGACGTCGGGATCGATGACAAAGCCGCCTTCCTCCAGTTCATCGCCGGCCGATTCGAGAAAATTGGGAATCTGATAGCGCTTGAAGGTCATCCGTTTAGGGGCGACGAATTTGCGGTTGCTCCCGGGTTTTTCGAGTTCCGCCAGGATTTTCAGTTCCGGAATATAGACCAGGTCACCGTAAATGAAGCGTTCCAGCTTCTCCCGCGAAAAAAACCGCTCTTCCCCTTCCGATTGAAGCACCTGGATGACCGGGTAAACGTCCAGATCGGTCTCGGTATTCCGGCTGACCCGGAAAACGCTCTTCAGGGGAATGGGGTGAATGGGCAGATCGTGCTGATTGGGCAGATGCTGGGAAAAACATTCCAACAGAGGACGCACCCGGTTGCGGGCAATGCTGGCGTGAAAAACGACCTCCTCTTCTGCATTTTTGCAGGTAACGATGAAGGCGCCGGTGGTTTCGTCCACCGATGGCTGGAAACGGCATCCGTTTTCGCCGAATGCCATGAAACAATGGTAGGCCAGCCGGAACCACACGCTCTCTTCCAGGGCCTGGCGCCGGGATTTCATTTTAAGGTCATGCAGATGACGCTCGGCTTCCGTCATGGTCAGCAGCGCCAGCCGGCCGAGAATTTCCGCCCGGTCCGGCACCGGCTCGTCCGCGTCCCTGGAAAACGCGCCCAGCCGGTCGGCAAAGCGGTTGCGGTCTCCCTCGGTCGAAAGATAGGCGACGACCCGGTTGCCGCCGGACGTCGTCACGTCCGCCCGGGTCCGGCCGTCTTTTTCGACGAATCGGGTGGTCACGCTTGCGGGCGTCAGGTCGTCGCCCCGGCTTAGCACCGTTGCCAGTTCATGCCAGACGCTGGCTTTAAATCGTGTTTCCAAATCCAGACCGCTTTTCCCGGAAGAATTTTTTTCCACCGCTTTGAACAGGGCTTTCAGATGGTCGCAGGTCCGGTTCTTTCTGCTTTTCCGTTTTCCGGATTGTTGGCAGGTACAGAATTTCTGGCTCGGCCGGCCTTCCACATAAAACGCCACCCCCGGATGGGAATCGTCGACCGAGGGCATGCGGGCCATGGCGTTTCGGTGAAAATCGATTGTCTCGTCGATCATGATTTCCTATTCCCTGTCTTGGCTTCTGGCATCCGGTGTAGAGATTTGTTCTCGCAGTGTCAAGGCCCCATCGTTCTTCGGGGCTTTCATCCGATGGTGCCGGAGCAAAAAAATCCAGCCGCCGCAGGGACGCTGCATCAACCCTTTGGAAGACGTGGGCGGGCGTTTTGTCCTCAGGCGTTTTCTGTTTAACCGGCTTATAAAGAAATAACCGTTGCCAAACAAATCCCTAACAGTGCGCTGTTACTTACACAGACAAGTTTTTCTTCGAGGAAAAAAACCGCAGGAAGTCCTTCACCACGGACAAATATACATAACGACAAACAAAAAGAGCCCTAACTGCCGCTGAAAGGATAGCTGGTTGCCGTCCGGCTAGTCCATGGTTCCCCGGCCACGGTTGTGTTCGACCGAAAGCGGGTGATTCATCGTTCGGTTACCCCGAATGTATCGGACCGAAACAATGACTATAAAAAGAAAAGAGGAACAAAAAAATGAAATTATCGAAAATCGGCAAGATCGCCCTCATCTGTACCCTGTGCCTGACATTGGCCGCGCCCTTTTCCTTCGCCGGCCCCAAAGCCAAAAAATCGAAAACCAACTTGAAGTACGTCTTTTATTTCATAGGTGACGGCATGGCCAACGTCCAGGTCCATGCCGCCGAAGCCTATCTAGCCGCTTTGATCGAAGACGATGCCGTACGCGGTGGAACCAAGGCCGACCTGCTGGCCATGAGCCAGTTCCCGGTCCAGGGTATGTCCACCACCTTCGCCAACAACCGTCTGATCACCGGCTCCGCCGCCGCCGGCACGGCCCTGGCCTGTGGTAAAAAGACCGACATCAATGTGATCTCCATGGATCCGGACACTACCATCAGCTACAACTCCGTAGCTGAAAAGGCCAAGGAAAAGGGAATGAAAATCGGCATCGTGACATCGGTAACGATCAACCACGCCACCCCGGCCGTGTTTTACTCCCACACCCCCACCCGTAAAAATTACCATGACATCGCCATGCAACTGGCGAACAGCAGCTTCGATTACTTCGCCGGCGGATACTGGAACAACAACGGTGAAGACGGTGTCGGCATGGCGGAAGAAACCGCTGTAAACAACGGTTTTGTCATCACCCACAACCTGGCCGACCTCAAGGACCAGACCCCAGGCACCCGCGTCATCGCCTTCGATACGGCCCAGGATGCCGGCGGCCATACCGGCGCGCTGTATTATGATATGGACCGTGCCGCCGTCAATGGTATGTCCCTCGCGGATTTCACAGAAGAGGGCATCCGCCTACTGGACAACGATGACGCCGGTTTCTTCATGATGGTCGAGGGCGGCAAGATCGACTGGGCCTGTCACGCCAACGACGCCCGCGCCGCCATCGAGGACACGATCGCCTTCGATAACGCCATTAAAAAAGCCGTCGAATTCTACAACGCTTATCCCGACGAGACGCTGATCGTTGTCACCGCCGACCACGAATGCGGCGGTCAGACCATTGGCTTCGCCGGCACCGGCTACGACACCTTCTTCGAAGTCCTTACCAGACAGCCCATCTCCTACGAGCATTTCGACGCGACGGTGCTAGCCCAGTACAAAGCCGACAATGCCACGCCGCCAGCCGACATCGACGACGCCATGTGGCAGATCATTTTCGACAACTTTGGTCTGGATGGCAAAGGTCTTTCCGGCTCAATGGATGACGACCTCGATGCATACCAACTGGAAATCCTCGAAGCCGCCTTCGACAAGACCATGAGCGGCACCTCGGTCAACCTGCCGGAGGAGGATTCCCTGCTCTACGGCTACTATGAGCCGCTGACCGTGACCCTGACCCACATCCTCAACCAGGAAGCCGGCATCGGCTGGACCTCCTACTCCCATACTGGCGTTCCCGTACCGGTGCTGGCCAAGGGCAAATATGCGCAGCTTTTCGACGGTTTCTACGACAACACCGACGTGGCCCTGAAAATCGCTCAGGCCATGGGTGTCGACCTGGACAACTAATCGCATTATACCGACGAACCAAACTCATCAGGGGGCAGCCCGTTCGCGGGTGCTCCCTGTTTCCATTGAACCACCATACAAAGGCCCTCATCATGTCATTCCGCAATCCGATAGCCGCTAACTCCGACCTGTGGGTCGTGACCCTTTTTTCCAGTCTATGCGTGATGCTTACTTTACTGCCCACCGGCTTCGAAATGCGCGTCCCCCAGACCTCCCATTACGAACGCGCTCGGGTCATCGCCGTCGACAACAGCGACCTGCGCCAGAGCGGCCTCATTCGCCACGGAACCCAGGAACTGACAGTGCAGGTGCTCGGCGGGCCGTTTGCGGGACAGACGACCCTTTGCCAGAATCCCCTTCAGGGCAAAATGGAACTCGACGAAATCTATGCCCCGGGCCATACCATCCTGCTCGAATTCGACGTTCGCGACGGTAAAATCCAAACGGGATTCAGTCGCGGTCATTACCGGATCCGCATCGAGCTGTTTCTGATCGTCCTGTTCGCCGTACTGATCGTTGCCGTGGGCGGCTGGACCGGGCTCAAGGCATTGATTTCCTTTACCTTTGCGGCGCTGATGCTGTGGAAAGTGATGGTGCCTGTCTTTTTAAAGGGCTGGGATCCCATCTGGGTCGCCCTGGGCGTCGTGGCGGCCATGACCGCCGCCATCGCCTTTCTGGTCGGCGGTTTTTCCCGTAAGGGGCTGGTGACGTTTCTGGGGGCTTTTCTCGGCCTGTTGCTCACCTGTGTGCTGGCCGTTTTGTTTTCCAAAGGGTTCAAGGTGCATGGCGCGGTACGGCCCTTTGCCGAAACGCTGCTCTACTCGGGCTACTACCATCTCGACCTTACCCGCATTTTCCTGGCCGGAATTTTTATCGCCGCCTCCGGTGCGGTCATGGACCTGGCCATGGATATCGCCGCCTCACTACACGAACTGAGCCTGAAAAAGCCGGATCTGACCCAGCGGGAATTAATGGCCTCGGGCATGGCGGTGGGCCGCTCGGTGATCGGTACCATGACCACCACCCTGCTGCTGGCCTACTCCGGCGGCTACATTACCATGATGATGCTTTTCATGGCCCAGGGCGTGCCACTGGTCAATGTATTTAACCTGCACTACGTGGCCGCCGAAGTCCTCAACACCATCGTGGGCAGCTTCGGCCTAATTACCGTGGCGCCCTTTACCGCCGTTGTCGGCGGACTGATTTTCGGGCATCGGAAAACCCACCCGCTGGTTATGAGAGAGGAAAAAACACTCACACAATTCTAACGCGAGACTCATTCGCGGCAAATATCCCCCGGCTAAAAATATCGCGGATGAATAAGGATGGCACCCCTTCGTATCTATTCGGCAGCACCATTGCCGGCGTTTTTCTCGCCGGTGAACATATCCATTCGGATCAGTGAAAACCAAACCTGCCGCGAGGCAGGGACGGAAAGCCACGGATCTCGGACAGCGCGCAGACGGAAAGCCCTTACCGGTTGACCGGAAGGCGTTTCGGCCATTCGGAAACGCCACATCGCCAACGCTGCGGACGGCACCCCCGAGGCCGCCGGGCTACCCCGCATATTGCGATTCGATTTTCCAAGTAGGATCAGCAACGAATAAAGGAGAAAGCGCATGAGAAAATTGAAACCATTACTGCTGGCGGTGTCCCTGCTATTCATGGTCCTCGCCGCGGCACCATCCGCAACCCTCGCAACGGCAACCGTACCGGCCGGATCGTATGCCGATGCATGGGGTGACATCATTCTTGACTCCATCAACGTAACATTTGCCGGAACCGATATAATCTCCGGCGGGTGGTATGAAGCCAATGCCGTCGCCGGAAATCTGACCGATTCCGATTCCGCCGACGCCTATGCCGAGGTCGATGCAAACACCTATTGGGGATGGGGACTTATCAACGAAACGGACCTGTATTCGGAAGCCTACGTCGAGGGCACCAACGGCCTTTCCTATGGCGATGCCGGGTATTTCGGCTCCTTTGAGGCCGAATCCGGCGGCACCCTGACGGTCACCTTCGACTACTGGCTGGCCTATGACGTGAGCACCGAAATCGGCGATTACGCTTATGCCGGTACCAAGGCAGTTCTGACCATTGGCGGGAAAAGCGTATCCGACCTGCTTTCCATCGATGCTTTCAACGGAATGGCCTTCGATGACGAAACTCCCTTGAGCACCCTCAGTATGGAATACGATCTTTTGGAAGGGCAAACCGTAAACTTCTCGGCCCTGGTTTCTTCACAGGCGGAAGTCGCTCCGGTCCCGGTCCCGGCAGCGGTCTGGCTGCTCGGCTCCGGACTTGTGGGGTTGCTGGGCATTCGAAAAAGAACCCACGGATAAAAAATGCGTCATAATCTTAAAAAGGCAGGACCTTACGGTCCTGCCTTTTTCGTTGTCACTCCATTCCTAACAAAAAACTAACAATGCCATCATAGGAATTATATATAATATCTTCAATCAAAAGAGGTTCACATGGCCCCAAAAACCAAAATCCTGTTTATCTGTCAGCACAACAGCGGCCGCAGCCAAATGGCCGAAGCCTACCTTGGAAAGCTTTTCGGCGACGACGTTGAAGTGGAAAGCGCCGGGCTGGAGCCGGCCGACGGCGTCAATCCTCGGGTGGTCGAGGTGATGCGCGAGGAAGGCTTCGATCTTTCGGATAGAAAGCCGCAAAGCGTTTTCGAGCTGTTCAAGGCCGGCAAGCTCTATGATCACGTCATCACGGTCTGCAACGATTCGGAAAACAAATGCCCGCTGTTTCCCGGAGTGACCAAACGCTGGCACTGGCCCTTCCCCGACCCAGCCAAGGTGGAGGGAACCGATGCCGAAAAGCTGGCTGCGGTGCGCCGTATCCGGGACAGCATCAAGGATTGGCTGCGGAACCCGCCGGAAGGGACCATTGATTTCAAGACGCTGACCAATGATTGATACGACGAAAGGAGCTACGCCTTACCCAGAAAGTAGTAATCCTGGCATTCCTGGCAATACGATTAGAAGTCGATTGGCAAGGACTCCTGATCAAGAGAGAATCAAGCCAATTGAAATAAGATATGAATACCACCCTTTCGATTTTGTCTCGGTTCTATGACTACCCCAACATTTTACACAACAGAAGCCCTGTTATTTTCTCTTGACAGCCAAGTCCCATTTTGACTAAATTTGCGTTTCCGATAATGCAATAATGCTCATATATCCGGCAATGATGTTTTATCCTTCAACAATGATGCAGCAATCGAAGGGTTTAGAATTCCAACTTTCCCTTGTAACGTTTCCCCTTCGTCATCCCCGCTTTTTAGCCTTCCACCTCGCTCATCTATTTGGTTTTACATGAGTATCTGAATAATTCTGCCCGGGATTTGGTAGAATTTCATCGCAGGCATGTTACCTTCAAAGGTGAATCGGTGCGCATAAAATTCGTGCGCGGCTTTTCACGGATGGGTGCGCATATGGTTTCAGCGGTGCGTTCGATTTCTCAAAAAACGATGAATTCGTTCGTGCAGAGATAACCATATTGATGAGAGGTGGTTATGGACCCTGATCCGCCTTTCTTTCGGTATTCTCGGTGAAGACGAACGGGCCTAATCGGGAGACGATCTTAAACACGTGGGGATTTAAACCGGCGGACGAAGGAGAAAAAATGCAAAACGAAACGCTATCCCAGAACAAGTGCGGGTCGGTGCTGGTGGCCGGCGCCGGCATCGCGGGAATCCAGGCGGCCCTGGATCTGGCCGATTCCGGATATTTCGTCTATCTGGTGGAAAAGGAGTCGGGCATCGGCGGAACCATGGCCAAGCTGGACAAGACCTTTCCCACCAATGACTGTTCCATGTGCATCCTCTCCCCGAAACTGGTCGAGGTGGGCCGGCACGAGAACATCGAACTGCTCACCCTGTCCACCGTGGAAGCCGTGGAGGGCGAGGCGGGCGACTTCACCGTCACGGTCAAGACCGAGCCCAGGTATGTGGATCCGGACAAGTGCATCGCCTGCGGGCTGTGCGCGGAAAAATGCCCGGTCAAGGTCGTTGACGAATACGAACAGGGGCTCGCGGTGAGAAAGGCCGCCTACCTGCTCTACCCCCAGACGGTGCCGCTGAAATACCAGATCGATGCGGAAAACTGTCTCTATTTCAAGAAAGGCCGCTGCAAGGCCTGCGAGAAATTCTGTCCCGCCGGTGCGATCAATTTCGATGACCAGCCGAGCGAAGCGCAGCTGAATGTGGGCGCCATCATTTTCAGCGCTGGCCTGAAAACCTTCGATCCTTCGGGCCTGACCGCCTATCAGCACAGCGAATACCGCAACGTGGTCACCAGTATCGAATTCGAAAGAATCCTGGCGGCGGGCGGTCCCACCGGCGGCGAGGTGGTCCGTCTTTCCGATCACAAGCCCGCCAAGCGCGTCGCCTGGCTGCAATGTATCGGTTCCAGGGACATGAATTGCTGCGACAACGAATACTGTTCCGGGGTCTGCTGCATGTACGCCATCAAGGAAGCCATAATCGCCAAGGACCATCTCGGGGCCGACTTCGACGGGGCCATCTTTTATATGGACCTGCGCACTTCAGGCAAGGAGTTCGAAAAAGCCTATTACCGGGCCGAGCAGGAGGGCATCCGGTTTTTACGGTCCAGGGTGCACACCATCACGGAGAAAGACGACTCCGGCACCCTGGAAATCGTCTATGCCACGGAGGACGGTAAAAACGTCAGGGAAGCCTTCGACTTGGTGGTGCTCTCGGTCGGCATGGAGCCCGCCGACTCGGGGGTGGAGACGGCGCGCCGCATGGGCATTGCCCTGAACCGCTTCAATTTTGTCGAGACCGGCGATCTGGATCCGGTCGGCACGTCGGTCCCGGGCATTTACTCCGCCGGGGTGATCAACGGCTGCAAGGACATTCCCCAATCCGTGGTCGAGGCCGGCGCCGCGGCCTGCAGTGCCGGGGAGCTTCTGAGTCCGGCCCGGGGCAGCCAGGTCAGGACCAAAACCTATCCCGCCGAGCGCCCCCTGGCGGACGAGGCCAGAATCGGGGTCTTTGTCTGCAATTGCGGCTCGAACATCGGGGGCTACGCGGACGTGCCGGACATTGTGGAATTCGCCCGGACCCTGCCCCATGTGGCGTACGTGGAAGACAATGCCTTTACGTGCAGCCAGGATACCCAGGACAAAATCGTCCAGACCATCAGAGACAAGGAATTGAACCGGGTGGTGGTGGCGGCCTGTACGCCCCGGACCCACGAACCCCTGTTCCAGGACACCATCAAGGAAGCCGGGCTCAATCCCTACCTCTTCGAGATGGCCAACATCCGCAACCAGTGCACCTGGTGCCACTCCAAAGACAAGGAAAAGGCCACCGAGAAATGCAAGGAAATGGTGCGCATGGCCGTGGCCAAGGCGGCCGGGCTGGAGCCCATTCCGGACCTGTCCGTGGAGATTGACAAGTCGGCCCTGATCGTGGGCGGCGGCATTGCCGGGATGAACGCCGCGCTGACCCTGGCGGAACAGGGCTTCGGCGTCAGCCTGATCGAAAAGTCACCGGCCCTGGGCGGCGCGGCCAGCCAGATCTCCCAGACGTCGTCGGGTCAGGACGTCCAGGCATATCTCGGCACCCTTAAAAAACAGGTGACCGAGAACCCCGCCATCGATGTTCTGCTCAATTCCGAAATCCAGGAATCCACCGGTTTCGTGGGCAATTTCGAAACGACCGTTTTGTGCGGGGACATCCCCCGCAAGATCAAACACGGCGTGGTAATCTTCGCCACCGGCGGCGTGGCTGCGGACACCGATGAATATCTGTACCACAAGAGCGACCGAGTCACCTGCTGGCACGATCTGGAAGCGCGGGGCCGGGAGCTCGATCAGGCCAAGGCCGTGGGATTCATTCAGTGCGTCGGCTCCCGGGACGACCAGCGGCCCTACTGCTCCCAGATCTGCTGCACCAACGCCATTTCCCAGGCCATCCACATCAAGGAAAAGGATCCGGACAAGAACATCTACATTTTTTACCGGGACATCCGCACTCCCGGAGTCAAGGAACTGCTTTATAAGAAGGCCAGGGAGCTGGGGGTCATCTTCATCCGCTACGATCTGGCGCACAAGCCCGAGGTCAAGGAGGCCGACGACAAACTGGAGGTTTCGGTCTTCGAACCCGTCCTCCAGAGACGGATAACGATCGAGGTGGATCTCTTGAATCTCTCCACCGCCATCGTGCCCAACGACAACAGCCGCCTGATCACGATTTTCAAATTGCAACGCAACGACGAGAACTTCCTCATGGAAGCCCACGCCAAGTTGCGGCCTGTGGAATTCGCATCGGACGGGCTTTACCTGTGCGGGCTGGCCCATTACCCCAAGCCCATCGAGGAATCCATCTCCCAGGCCAAGGCCGCCGCCGCCAAGGCCGCCACGGTATTGTCCAAGGACACGGTTCACGTCTCCCCGCTGGTCTCGCAGATCGATCTCGAACAATGCATCGGCTGCGGGCTTTGCGCCAGGGTGTGTCCCTTCGGGGCGATCAAGATGGAGGAAGTTCAGGATCTGGGCGTCCGGCCGGAACGCATCGCCGCCTCCTGCAAGGGCTGCGGGGTTTGCGCAGCCTCCTGTCCTCAGAAGGCTATTGACATGCTGCATTTCAGGGCTGGGCAGATAGAGGATGCCATTGCCGCGGCCTTTTAGGATGGATAGCAATTAGCTGTTAGGATTATACACTTTTTGAAACAAAACCAACGGCCAGCGGCTAACTGCGAATAGCTGAAGCCAAAGGAGAATGGTCATGCAAGAAACGGAACCCAAGATTATCGCTTTTTTGTGCAACTGGTGCGCGTACGCCGGGGCGGACCTGGCCGGCGTATCCCGTTTTCAGTACCCGCCGAATTTGCGCCCGGTGCGGGTGATGTGCAGCGGACGCGTCGATCCGGTCTTTATCCTGGATGCCCTGATGAAGGGCGCGGACGGGGTCCTGGTCGCCGGTTGTCATATCGGGGAATGCCACTACATCGACGGCAACGTACACGCGGAGAACAAGATACGCCTGACCCAAAGCCTTCTGGATCGCGCCGGCATCGGCGGCAAGCGGCTCCGACTGGCCTGGGTTTCGGCGGCCGAGGGCCGGCGTTTCGCCCAGGTGACCACGGAACTGGTGGATACCATCAAGACCCTGGGTCCCCTGGACCGCGAGGCGCTGGCGCTGCCGCTCAAGGCCGTTCGCCGCACCCTGGACGGAGAGAAAATCCGCTGGATGGTGGGCGTTCAGAAAGAGCTGGTCGAAAAGGGCGATGTCTACGATCGCCCCTGGACGGCGGAGCAATACAAGCCCCTGCTGGATCGCACGGCGGACAATGAATACCAGGAGAACCTGATTCTCAACGCCATGCAACAGGGCTGCAAAACGGCCCAGGAGATCGGCGCCCAAACCGGGCTTGCGCTCACTACCATATCCTATCTGCTGGCGGATATGGAAAAAACCGGCACGGTCGAGTTCTCGGGCTTCCGGGAAGAGCGGGCCGAGTTCATAACCCTATGATATTTGTTGAGGAGTCTTCGATATGAATAACGTTTCTGGAAACATTCAAGGATCGGTGATGGTCGTGGGAGGCGGGATAACCGGGATACAAACCGCCCTGGACCTGGCCGATTCCGGTTTTCGGGTTTACATGGTGGAACACTCTCCGGCCATCGGGGGGATGATGTCCTGGCTGGACAAAACCTTCCCCACCAATGACTGTGCCATGTGTATCATGTCTCCCAAACTGGTCGAGGTGGGGCGGCACCTGAACATCGACATCCTGACCAACACCGAGATCGAGCAGGTGGACGGCCAGGCGGGCGACTTCCGCGTCAAGGTCAAAACCAAGCCCCGGTTCATCGACCCCGATGTCTGCACCGGCTGCGGCCAGTGCGCGGCCACCTGTCCGGTGAGCGCGGTGGACACCTACAACCAGAAGATGCGGGATCGCAGGGCGATTTACATCGTCTATCCCCAGGCCGTGCCCCTCTCCTTCGCCATCGATCAGGACGTCTGTATCGGCTGCGGACTCTGCGAGAACATGTGCCTGGCCAAGGCCATCAAGTACGATGACCAGCCCGTGGAACGGGATCTCGACATCGGGTCCATCATCCTGTGTCCGGGCACCGAGGCCTACGATCCCGGCGCACTGGATTTTCTGGGATACGGCGCCAGTCCCAATGTGGTCACCAGCCCCGAATTCGAGCGCATCCTGAGCGCATCGGGACCTTATTTCGGCCATCTGATGCGGCCCAGCGACCGCACCGAACCCAAGAAAATCGCCTGGCTGCAATGCATCGGCTCCCGGGACATCAACCGCACCGCCCATGGCTACTGCTCCTCGGTCTGCTGCATGTACGCCATCAAGGAAGCGATCATCGCCAAGGAGCATTCCTCCAGGGATCTGGACTGCGCGATCTTTTACATGGACATGCGGACCTATGGAAAGGACTTCGAGCGCTGCTACAACGATGCCCGGGACCGGGACGGGGTCCGCTTCATCCGTTCCCGGGTCCATACCGTCAAGCAGATCGACGGGACCGGGGATCTCGAACTCATGTTCATGGATGAAACCGGCCAGCTGAAAACCGAGACCTTCGACATGGTGGTTCTCTCCGTGGGGCTCCAGGTCAGCGCCAAAACCAGGGCCCTGGCGGAAAAGCTGGACGTTCGGTTAAATGCGGACGGCTTTTGCCAGACCACCTCGTTCAGCCCCGTTGCCACCTCCCGGGAAGGGATCTATGTGAGCGGGGCCTTTCAGGGGCCCAAGGACATCCCCACCTCGGTGGTGGACGCCAGCGCGGCCAGTGCGGCCGCCGGCGAGATCCTGAACCCGGCCAGGCACTCCCGGACCCGGGTCAAGCAACAGGTCCCGGAAAGAAGCATCTTCGGAGAGCGGCCCCGGATCGGCGTGTTTGTCTGCAAATGCGGCAGCAACATCGCCGGCGTGGTGGATGTTCCGGCCGTCACGGACTATGCCGCCACCCTGCCCCATGTGGATTATGCCGAATACAACCTCTACACCTGCTCCCAGAACACCCAGGAAGACATCACCCAGGTGATCAGGGAAAAAAACCTGAACCGGGTCATCGTGGCTTCCTGCAGCCCCAAGACCCACGATCCCCTGTTCAAGGAGACTTTGGTCAACGCCGGCCTGAACCCCTACCTGTTCAGCATGGTCAACATCCGCAACCTCTGCTCCTGGGTGCACAAGGACAGTCCGGAACTGGCCACCCAGAAGGCCAAGGACCTGGTGCGCATGACCGTGCGCGCCATCGCCTTCAGCGAACCCCTGGAGGAGCAGGAACTGGGCATCGACCAGCGGGCCCTGGTGATCGGCGGCGGAATCTCGGGTATGTCCGCGGCCCTGAGCCTGGCCCGGCAGGGCCATGAAACCCACCTGCTCGAAAAGTCGCCGGTGCTGGGCGGGCAGGCCAGGCATCTTTTCAAAACCTGGAAAGACGAAGACATTCAGGCCAACCTCGAGGCGATGATCCGGGACGTGCAAACCGAGCCCAACATCGTCGTGCACCTGGACACGAAAATTGCGGATGTCACAGGCTTCGTGGGCAATTTCGACACCACCGTCGAGCACGAAAACGAGCAGGAACATATCGCCCACGGCGTGGCCGTTGTGGCCACCGGCGCCAGGGAACACAAGCCCGACGAATACCTGTACGGCCAGGACCCCAGGGTCAAGACCGGCCTGGAGCTGGACCGGATGCTCATCGCGGACCCGGAACCGCTCAAGACCATGAAACGGGCGGTATTCATCCAGTGCGTCGGCTCCAGGCAGGAAGAAAGGCCTTATTGTTCCCGGGTCTGCTGCACCCATTCGATAAAAAGCGCCCTGGAACTGAAAAAAATCAATCCGGGCATGGACGTCTTCATCCTTTACCGCGATATCCGCACCTACGGGCAACGGGAGGCGATCTACAGCCAGGCACGGGCGGCCGGCGTTATTTTTGTCCGATATTCCCTGACCGATAAACCGGAGGTGGTCGCCCAGGACGACGGACTGCTGGTGAAGGTCAAGGACCCCGTCCTCGGGCGGCCCCTTGACATCGAAACCGACCTGTTGACCCTGGCCGGCGCCATCGTACCCGAGGACAACGAGGCATTGGCCGGCTTTTACAAACTGCCGTTGACCGAGGACGGATTTTTCGCCGAACAGCACGTCAAGCTGGGGCCGTCCCAGTTCGCCATCGACGGAATGTTTTTGTGCGGCATGGCCCATTATCCCAAGAGCATCGACGAGTCCATCGCCCAGGGCAAGGCCGCCGCCTCGCGGGCCATTACCCTGCTGGCCCGGGAGAAAATCTTTTCCAGCGGCGAAGTGGCCAAAGTGAATCCGGCCTTTTGCAGCAGTTGCGGAACCTGCGTGGCCATCTGCCCCTACTCGGCGCCCTTTCTGGTGGAAGAGGGCCCCACCGCGGGCAAGGCCCAAATCAATGCATCCCTGTGCAAGGGCTGCGGGCTTTGCGCGGCCTCCTGCCGCTCGGGGGCCATCGCGCTGAACGGGACGAATATGAAACAGGTATATGCCATGATCGAGGCGAGTTAGGAGATAATTATGTCGAAATGGGAACCCAAAATAATGGCGTTTTTGTGCAACTGGTGCAGTTACGGGGCCGCCGACCTGGCAGGCGTCGGACGGCTGCAATACTCCCCGGGGATCAAGGTCATCCGGCTGCCCTGCAGCGGGGGAATGAATCCGAAATACATCCTCCAGGCCTTTCGTCACGGGATGGACGGGGTCTGGGTCTCCGGCTGCCATCCCGGAGACTGCCACTATCTGAGCGGCAACATGTACGCCCGCAGGCGGTTTGTCATGTTCAGGGACCTCGTGGAATACGTCGGCCTCGAGCCGGGTAGGCTGCACTTCTCCTGGATATCGGCGGCCGAGGCGGGTAAGTTCCAGGAGACCGCCCGCAAGGTGGTCGCCGCCGTCAAGACCCTGGGCCCGGCAAAACGGCTGGTCAAGGATATTCAGGGGGAAATCATATGAAAGCACTCATCGAACAAATCCGGGACCGGGCCGCGGAACTGCTTTCCAGCGGCCGGGTGGACTGCGTGATCGGGTATAAACAGGGAACCGTTCCCATGCAGGAACAGCCGTTTTTTGCCCATACCCCGGAAGATGCCCGTCAACTGACCTGGTCGGTGTTCTGTACCCAGAATCTGGCCAATTTTCTCATCAACCGGCCGGGCAAAAACGCGGTGCTGGCCAAGGGATGCGTCAGCCGGAGCATCGTGGGACTGATCAAGGAAAATCAGATCGATCGGGACGACGTTTATATCCTGGGCATCCACTCTCCGGGCATGGTGGGTGCGAGTAAGGTTCAGGAACGATTTCCGGGCAAGGTCTTGCACCAGGTTACCCTGGAAGGCGGCGAACTCGTTGTCCAGGGGCTGGATTTCACGGAAAAAGTCCCCTTCGACGAGGTCAGGAGAGACAATTGCATCACCTGCACGCACCGCAACGCAACGCTTTATGACGAGTTCATCGGCGAAAAAGGCGAAGAGACCGGCGGCGGAGACATCGACAAGGTGGCCGCCCCCTGGGACGCGCTGAATCCCGACGAGCGCTGGGAAAGTTTCAACCAGACCTTCCAGGACTGCATTCGCTGCTACGCCTGCCGTAACGCCTGCCCCCTGTGCTACTGCGACACCTGTTTCGTGGACGAGCACAACCCCCAGTGGTGCGGCAAGGGGCAGCAGCAGACGGACATCCAGACCTTTCATCTGCTGCGGGCCTTTCACTGTGCGGGCCGCTGTGTCGACTGCGGGGCCTGCGAGTCGGCCTGCCCGATGGGGATCAGGATGCGGCTTCTGACCAGCAGGCTGGAACTGAACGTCCGGGAGAAATACCAATACTCACCGGGCCTGGACATGGAATCCGTTCCTCCGCTCAGCTATTACCGGCAGGATGACCCGGAAATCAATAGCGATTAGCTTTTAGCCGTCAGCTATTAGCCATGAGCCACCAGCTATAAGCTAATTTCTCGTCCGCAAACCAAAAGGATTTACGATGTCAGACAAAATACTGAAAAAAAGCGAAATCGGTCTGCTGTTGGACAGGCTGCGGTCCGAGTACCGAACATACGCACCGGCCAGGCAGGGCACCTCCGTGGACTGGAAACCACTGGACCGGGCCGAGGACCTGTGCTGGACGTTCGGCAACACGGACATGTCCCCTAAAAAATTCTTCTTTCCCCAGACCGAACGGCTGATGCATTTCAACAACGACCCCGAGGCCCCGGAAGGCCGGGCCATGCAGCCGGAATCCGAACGCGATTTCAGGCAGGCCCTGATCGGGATTCGCCCCTGCGACGCCAAAGCCTTTCGCATCCTGGACCGGGTATTCGGCAAAGCCGAATCCGCCCGTGACCCGTACTGGCAGGAAAAACGGGAAAAGGCCCTGCTGATCGGCCTGGCCTGCAAGGATCCGCACCCGTCCTGTTTCTGCACCTCCATGCAGTGCGGCCCCCATCATCGCGAGGGGTTGGATGTGCTCATGACCGATCTGGACGACCAGGTGCTGCTGACGGGCCTGACCGACAAGGGCGAGGCCCTGATTGCCGAGTTTGCCGATGCCCCGGCCGATCTTCTGGAACAGGCCGAAGAGCAAAAACAGGAGGCCGAAAAGCCCATTGGGGCCGTGGCGAACCTGGACAACATCGGCGCCAAAGATCTTCTGGAGCTTTATGAGGCCGGCATCTGGGACAGGATCAACGAGCCCTGCCTGACCTGCGGGACCTGTACTTTTTATTGCCCGGTCTGCCACTGTTTCGACATCCAGGACGAAACCCAGGGCACCTACGGTCACCGGATCAGGAATTGGGACACCTGTATGAGCCGGCTGTTCACCCTGCACACCTCGGGGCACAACCCCCGGGGAACCAAGAAAGACCGCGTCAGGCAGCGCTTCATGCACAAATTCAAATACATGCCCATGAAGCTGGAGGGCTCCGCCGGATGTGTGGGCTGCGGCCGCTGCGTTCAACGATGCCCGGTCAATCTGGATGTGAGGGAAGTGATCGATCAGATGGGTCGGGCCGTCTGCCCGGAGCCTGTTTGAGAAATCCTTCTAAGGCTAACCAATAAAGATGGTTTCGCAAAAAGTCGAATTTGGCCCATTGATGTCATTCCCGCGAAGGCGGAAATCCATTGTTTTCGGATACTTATAGATTCCCGCCTTCGCGGGAATGACACGTCTGGTAACTTTTTGCGAGACCGTCAATAAAAGCGAGAGCATTATGAATAATCCATATCTGCCTTATCCGGTACGCATTAAAAAAATAGACATCGCCACCGAGGACAAAACCCTGCGGACCTTTGAACTGGAGTTTCTGAATCCCGACGATGCGGCCCGTTTCGACTATCTGCCCGGGCAGTTCGCTGAAATCTCCGTGCAAGGGGTCGGGGAATCGCCCATCGGCATCGCCTCCAGCCCCACCGAAGGCAACACGCTTTTGTTCACGGTAAGCGTGGCCGGGGTAGTGACCACGGCGCTGCATCATATGACGGAAGGGGATCAGATCGGCGTTAGGGGCCCCCTGGGCCATCCCTATCCATTGAAAAACCTGGAGGGGAAAAACATCGTCATTATCGCCGGTGGTTATGCCGTGACCACCCTGCGCGCCACCATGGTCTGGCTGTTGGATCCGGCCAACCGCGACAAGTACGCCGACATCACCTTCGTGTACGGGGCCAGGACCCCCGGCATGCTGCTCTACAAGGATGCCCTGGAGGAATGGGGCCAGCGTTCGGATGTCAACATGGCCATTACCATCGACAGGGCCGTGGACGGCTGGGACAAAAAGGTCGGCTTCGTGCCCCAGATCGTGGAACAACTCTCGCCCAGTCCGGACAACGCCGTTGCCCTGATCTGCGGGCCGCCGGTGATGATCAAGTTTACCCAGCCGGTTCTGGACAAAAGCGGGTGGCAGGGGGATCAAATCGTCATGAGCCTGGAAAACCGGATGAAATGCGGCATCGGCATCTGCGGCCGCTGCAACGTGGGACCGTATTACGTGTGCCACGACGGCCCGGTTTTCACCAAGGCGCAGTTGGACGCGTTGCCTAAGGAGTACTAACCCATTTTATCGAGATCCGACGAAAGCTTCCGGACGGATCGTTCAAATTCGGTCTTGAATTTCTTTTCTTCCTGACCGGTGAAATCCTTGAAGGCAAGCAGCTCCAGGGAGCGGAAGACGTTCAGCAGGTCCAGAAGACAGGATTCCGCAAGGGAGGCGCAGGCTGCCGGCCTGGCGTCCCCGTTTCCGGTTTTTGCGGGCAGGGAAACCGTGAATTTTTCCGGATCGGCTTTAAAACGAAGGGTAAGGACTGCCGTCAGAAGACGGAACAACGCATCCACGCGGTCCGTCCGGATCAGGGTGGGGAAATGGAAAAAGGAACGTTTTTCCTCCACGCTGACGTCAGCTTGTTCAAGATAGGTTACCCTTTCGAACCAGTTCACGGTGTAGGCGATGATGTCTTTCCTGGACCATTCACCCTTTTCCCAGGCATGGGCGCGGACGGCCCTTGTCATCTCTTCGATGCAGATTTCATTCGTCTGGTAGTTGAAACTGCCCAGTAAGGCGCCTTCCTGGAAAATATCGATGCCCGGGCGGTGAGCATATTCTGAAATTTCTGCACACAGGATACGGCTTTCTTTGCCGGGTCTTTGGATGAGGATTTTATAAGACGGCTTGTCTTCGTCGATCCTCACCAACTCTTCCATGGCATCGGCGGGAGGAAGGATCAGAGCTGCCGCGGAAGGGGGCAGAAAAGCGGCCCACAACCCGGGGCTCAGGTCTATGCTGGCCAGGGCGGATTTGAATACGGGAAGATCCTGCTCTTCCAGAGGGCTGACAGACGTCAGCTTGCCTTTTTCCAGCCGCGGAATGAAAAGGGTCATGATCTCTTCCAGAGCGGCCTGCCACCGGGCACTTCTCGGGTCTCTGTTTTCCTGTTCGATCCATCGCTTCACTTTTGATGTCATCGGGTCCATTGCGTGTGCCGCTCCCCTCTTGCTATCTTTTTAAAAAATATCGCCGGGACCGATTTCATAGCACAGACGCCTTCCGTGGACAATTTGAAACAGGATTATCGCGTGTAAATTTTTTTCAATTATGACGGAATGGTAGGAAGGAGACCGGATCGTCATGAGGCTGGAAAACCGGATAAAATGCGGCACCGGCATTTGCGGCCGCTGCAACGGTTAGATCAGAAATCGATTAGCATCTATCCATTTTTGCCACCACCTGCCATTTCTATCAGCCGCTTGGCACTCCGGGCGGCCAGGTAATCGAAGAATTTGAGAAAAGCGACCGATCCGAGAAGGACGATCAATCCGGCAAGGGGGAAATGGAAATCCATATGTCTGAAAAGGCTCCGAAATATAGTTCATCAGCTACTATCGCTCAGTCCTGCGGTTACCTTTCCACACTTATGTTAGCAAATGATTAGGAATGCCATATTTCCGAATTGCAGGAGTTCATCCATTCCAGGATCGTCGACATTTGCGGAATCACCTTCGAAACGGAGCGCCATGTGACCACGACAGGCTATAGAGTACCGCATTTGTCTCAATCTCTGAAAAGGCTGTACAGATAGGCAAACTGCTCGGCAATCTTCCGGTTGTTTTTCTCTTCGCCGGCGGTCATACGCCATTCAGGCGAGAGTTGGGCCAAAGCTTCATTCAGAAGCCAGGGATGAACAAAGGTCCGTCCTTCCAACATCCCTACGGCGCCTGCTTGTGCCTTTGAGATCCTGCCGTCGGCCGTGATGGATTCGATCTTCTTTTTGGTGATGGTTAGCTCATCCAACTTGGCCGAGTCCATGACAAAATCCCTTCGCTCCCAAGTGAGGCGAATCCGTGCATTAAGTGCTCGACGAAAGGTTACGGCATCGAGGTAGGCCTCGTTTGCCATATCGGAAACCAGGGCGGTATTGATGTCAGCGTTACCGATTCGATCGAGCGCCTGATGGGTAAGAGAATAGCTCACCTGCCGGTAGGTCTGCTGATTGAAAACGTTTTGGAAAAAGAAAAGCGCGATGAAACTGATTACACCGGCAATCAGCGGGGTTATCACCCACCCGAGGGAGATTCCCCGCAAAACTCGCCACTGAACCGCACGCCCACCTTTCAGAAGACCGATGCCGATCACGGCACCGACAATGGCCTGGGAACTGGATACGGGCACCAGAGGAATGGCGGGCAGCCCATATCCAGTGAGCCATTCGTTGATCCCCTCCGAGGAGAAGAGAAACAGGACCAGGGAATGGGCAGATACGACGACGAAGGCCGCAACGGGAGAAAGCCTCATGATCCCTTCACCGACGGTCATCATCACATGTCTGGAATAGGTCAACACGCCCGTGGCGATGGCCAGCCCGCCAATAAAAAAAAGCTGTTGGGCCGGCGAGACCACCAGCCACCCGAAAAGGGAGATTTCGGGAAAGGGCGCCACAGGCAGGAAAACGCCCATCACATTGGCGATATTGTTGGCCCCTAAACTGTAAGAACCGAAGGCACCCACGACGAGCAGGGCATACCGCGTCAGGGCATCCAGGTGAAACATGTGAGGTTTGAAGACACGGATGCTAATGCTCACCAGCTTGTAAAGCACAATGGATATGGCAGCCGACAATATGGGGCAGGCCACCCAGGTCGAAACAATTTTGGTCAGGGAGTGGTAGTCCGTCAGCGATCCGCTGAAAACGTTCCAGCCGATGATGGCCCCGACAATGGTCTGGGAGGTGGAAACGGGATAGCCGGCCGTGGTCATCAGGTACACGCCTGCCCCGGCGGCCAGAGCCACGACAAACGCCCCGGCGATGGCATTGATTTCGCCGAGTTTGCCCAGCGTCGCAGAGGTGCCGGCACCGCCGATCACCGCCCCCAGGACGATAAAGACGGCGCAGCAGATTGCAGCGGTCCGAAAGCGGATCATCCGTGTCCCCACGGCCGTGCCGAAGACGTTGGATGCGTCGTTGGCCCCCAGTGACCAACCCAGAAAAAGTCCGCTCGAAAGAAAGAAGGCAAACATCGGCAAATCCTCAGAGCGACCGCTTGATCACATAGATGCGAAGCTTATCGGCAACATCCTCGGCCCTATCGGAGATCTTGTCCATGTGCCGGATGAAATCACGCAACTGCATCCGATAGCTCAGGGGCAGGTCATCCTTGCTGAACACCAGCTTCTGCAGGCGGGTGGACACTTTGTCGGACTGGGATTCCCAGTATGAGACCTTATGCAGGTGATCCGCAACCGCGGTCAGATCCTTGAAAAAAGCGCGTGCCGAGCGAACCATCGCTTCCACGCATTCTACCGAGCAGGAAGCCAGTTCCAGGATGTCGTCATGAAGCTCGGGATAGATGTCCGGTTGTTCGATGTCGAAGCGCCAGAGCGCCCCTTTGAACCGGTCGAGCAAACCGTCCATACTCTCCAGCAGTTCCAGCACATCCCCTCTGGATTCCGGAATCAATGTCTGCGTATAGAGCAGCTCTTCCAGATCCCGGCGCAATGCATCGCCCACATGTTCCACGGTGGAGATATCTTCGATTTTCTTGGCGAAGGATTCCCGATTGGCTTTCAGATAGGCCTCCACGCCAAGCTGGAAAAGCATGCCGGATTCGCTGACCTTGTCCAGGAAATCGTCGACCCGCCGACCGATACCGAAGCGCTTTTTGAGGATGTCGAATGTCATTTGTCCTCCTTTTCGAATCTAAATCCCTAACCAACAGCATTTCCGTCGATGCTCACCCGCCCCTGGTCACCGTTGAATGGACTGCCGGCAATTTTCATTTGAATATTAATTGAATTCTAACAATACCGTAACGAAAGTCAAACGAACAACATTTAGTTTGATTTTTACTGATAAATTGGTTTAGGATTGGTTTTAATGTTCATTTGAACATCAATCTCCCTTGATTAAAAAATTGCTGCAATCCATGCCACTCTCCGAGCGACAGGCGCACATTGCCGATATGATCCGCCAGACGGACTTTATCCGGGTGGAGGATCTGGCCCAGCGATTCCAGGTCACCACCCAGACCATTCGCCGCGATCTGAATTTGCTGTGCGAGCGGGGGATCGCCCGGCGCGTGCACGGTGGCGTCCAACAGATGAACACGCCCGGAAACATGGCTTACGCCTGGCGTCAGGTTCTGAACCTCGAGGCCAAACAGACCATTGCCCTGGAAGTGGCCCGCCATGTCACCAATGGCGTATCCGTTGCCTTCAGCATCGGCACCACACCCGAGATCGTTTCCAGAGCGCTTTTGGCGCATACCCATTTGAAGATCTTCACCAACAACCTCAACATCGCCATGCTGGCCTGCAGCAATCCGACCTTCGAGGTCACCGTGGCCGGCGGCCGGTTGCGCAACGAGGACCGGGATGTGATGGGCAACGGAATGGAGGCGCTCTTCGAAGCGTATAAAGTGGATATCGGCATCTACGGTGTGGCCGGGGTCGACGAGGATGGAACGCTGCTCGACTTCTACGAGGAGGAAGTACGGGCACGGCAGATCATTCGTGAAAACAGCCGCCAAGCCTATCTGGTGCTCGATCACAGCAAGTTCGGTCGAGCCGCCCATGTCCGGGGCGGAAGGATTGACGAGGCTGCCAAAGTCTTTTGCGACCGCACGCCGCCGGCCCCCATCCTCGAATTGCTCTGTCGATCCGGCACGCAACTGATCCTTTGCAGGAGAGATCCAACACCATGAGCAGCATCGACATCCGGGAACTGGTCAAGCAATGGGGCGCTGTCACGGCCGTAGACAAGGTATCGCTAACGGTTCCCGAAAGCAGTCTGACCGTATTGCTGGGACCTTCCGGGTGTGGGAAATCGACGATATTGCGCCTGATCGCAGGCCTGGAGAAAATCACCTCCGGCTCCATTTTCATCGGAGGAAAAGAGGTGACCCGCATGGACCCGGCATCACGCGGTGTATCCATGGTGTTTCAGTCCTATGCCCTGTTTCCTCACCTCAATGTCCGCGAGAACATTCTGTTCGGGTTGAAGGTCAGGGGCATTTCTCCAACCGAGCGGGCCGCCCGATTGGAAGAGGCCGCACGCATGGTGGGGTTGGCCGATCTGCTGGATCGCAAGCCGGCCCAGCTTTCCGGCGGGCAGCGCCAGCGGGTGGCCCTGGCCCGTTCCATTGTATCGCGGCGACGGGTCTGCCTGATGGACGAACCCCTCTCCAACCTGGATGCCAAACTCAGGGCGGAAATGCGGGACGAAATCCGTACGCTGCAGCAAAAGCTCGGATTGACCATGGTATACGTCACCCACGACCAGGTGGAAGCCATGACCATGGCCGACCAGGTCGTGCTGCTCAGGCAGGGCCGTGTCGAGCAGACGGGACCACCCCACGAACTCTACGAACGGCCGCATACAACCTTTGCCGCCCAGTTTTTGGGGTCGCCCCCGATGAACCTGCTGAACGTCTCACTGATCGAGCAGCGCGACGCATTGGCCGCGGCCTGTGGCGGCGCCCGGACAGCCGACAGCCTGGATGAAGGCTTCATCGGTGTGCGTCCCGAAGATGTGCGGGTGGGGCCGACCGGACTTCCCGTGAACATCTCTTCCGTTGATTATCTGGGCGCGGAAACGGTGTTGCGCATGACCCATGACGGTCAGGCCCTGTTCGCCCGGATCGATGGACGCAAGGGCTATCGCCCCGGGGAAGAGACGCATATCCGTTGGTCCGCAAAGGCCATCCACCGTTTTGGCGTCGATAAAGTCCGCATCGACGATACGAGACAAAACACCAACAAAAGCAAGGAGGCGTACCATGCGTAAAAAGTGGAAATGGATTGGCATTGCAATGATGGCGACGATGTTTTTCATGGCTGCCGTCACGACCGGCACGGCCACGGAGCTTACCATGTATTACCCCGTGGCCGTCGGCGGGCCGTTGACCAAAATCGTCGACGGTATCGTGGCCGATTTCATGAAAGCGAATCCCGATATCACCGTCAAGGCAATCTATGCCGGCAACTACAACGATGCCCGTATCAAGGCGCTGGCGGCGCTGAAAAGCGGGCAGCCGGCCCAACTGTCGGTGATGTTTTCCATCGATATTTACGAACTGATCGAACAGGATGCCATCGTCGCCTTCGACGACGTGGTGGAAACCGCCGAGGAGAAGGCCTGGCTGGATTCGTTTTATCCCACCCTCATGGAAAACGGCCGTACGGCCGGGAAGACCTGGGGCATTCCGTTCCAGCGTTCCACGATCGTGATGTACTACAACAAGGATGCCTTTCGGGCGGCAGGGTTGGATCCGGACAAACCGCCGGCCACTTGGGACGAAATGGCGGCCATGGGCAAAAAGCTCACCAAACCCGACGGTTCCCAGTGGGGCGTAATGATTCCCTCCACCGGCTATCCCTACTGGATGTTTGGCGCGCTGGCCATGCAAAACGGCCAGGTGCTGATGAACGGAGACGGCAACACCACCTATTATGACGATCCCGCGGTGATCGGCGCCCTGCAGTTCTGGAAAGATCTGGGAAGCAAGTACGGGGTTATGCCCACGGGAACCATCGAGTGGGGCACCCTGCGGCAGAATTTTCTTGAAGGAAAAACCGCGATGATGTGGCACTCCACCGGCAACCTGACGGCCGTGAAAAAAAACGCCGCGTTCGACTTCGGCGTGGCCATGCTGCCGGCCAGCAAGCGTCGCGGAACGCCCACCGGCGGCGGCAACTTCTATATTTTCAAGAAGACGACGCCGGCAGAGCGCAAGGCGGCCATGCGGCTGATCCAGTTCATGACCAGCCCGCAGCGTTCCGCCGAATGGTCCATGGAAACCGGTTACATGGGCGTCAGTCCGGCGGCCTACGAAACCGATGCCCTGAAGCAATATGTCAAGGGCTTTCCCTATGCGGCGGTGGCCCGGGACCAGCTCAAATACGCCACGGCGGAGCTTTCCACCTACCAGACCGGCCGGGTGCGCAAGCTGCTGGATGATGCCATCCAGGCGGCGTTGACCGGATCGAAGACGCCCGAAGCGGCCCTGAAGGAAGCCCAAAAGCAGGCCGACCGGTTGTTGAAACAATATCGCTGAGTTCCATCGGCGCAACGGCGGGCGCCCTGCTTGCCGCCCGCTGTTGCGCTTTGCCGCATGGGAAATCCATGAAAACCCGTTTATCAAGACATGTCCAGGGCTGGCTGCTGCTCATGCCCGCCGCGATTCTGCTGATCGCTTTTACCCACTATCCCACGGTGGCGACGGTGATCGACAGCATGTTTTCCAAGGGCACGGCCATCCGACCGTCCCGCTTCGTAGGTGCCCTCAACTACGAACGCATGCTGGACGACCCGATCTTCTGGAAGGTCCTGGCCAACAACGCCTGGTTCGCACTGGGCACCATCCCCACGTCCATCGCCCTGGCCATTGTCATGGCCTTGTTGGTCAACCGATCCATTCCGGGCCGTGCAATGGTTCGCATGGCCTATTTTACGCCGACGATCCTGCCGATGATCGCCGTGGCCAACATCTGGCTGTTCTTTTACACCCCGGATATCGGCCTGATCGATCAAATTGCCACCTCGCTGGGCTTTTCCGGGCACAACTGGCTGGGTGATCCGGCCACGGTGCTTCCGGCCATCATGGTGATGACCATCTGGAAGGAGGCCGGCTTTTTCATGATTTTCTATCTGGCGGCCATGCAGAACATCCCGCCGGAACTCAAGGAAGCCTCACAGCTTGAAGGCGCCGGACGCTGGTACTACTTTCGTCGAGTGATGTTTCCCCTGCTCATGCCCACCACGCTTTTCGTTCTGATCAACGCGGTGCTCAACTCCTTCAAGCTGGTGGATCATCTCTTCGTGCTGACCAAAGGAGGACCGGACAACGCAAGCAATCTTTTGCTTTACTATATTTTCGAGACAGCATTTTCCTATTTCGAAACCCATTTCGCCGCCGCGCTCACGGTTGTCCTGCTCGTACTGCTGGGGATCATGGCCCTGCTGCAATTCTTTATCCTGGATAAACGGGTGCACTATCGATGAATGAATCCCGAACCTTTTCCCAGGTGTTTACCGCATCGCTCGAAACCGGAGCCGCATGGCTGCTGGCACTGCTCTGGGTTTCTCCTTTGGTGTATGCATTCTGGGCCGCTTTTCATCCCGGAGAATACGCCGTCAATTTCGATCTGCTGGCCCCGCTGACCCTGGCCAATTTTCGGGAAGCCCTCTCCCAGGCGCCCTTCCCCCGTTACGCGTTGAACACCTTCATCCTGGTAACCACCATCCTTACCGCCCAGTTGGTTCTCTGCACCCTGGCGGCCTATGCGTTCGCACGCTATCGGTTCCGCGGTCATCAGGTCGCTTTCGCCCTGGTGCTGGTCCAGCTCATGATCACACCGGAAATTCTCATCGTAGAAAACTACGTCACCCTGGCCCGATTTCATCTGGTAGACACCATTCTTGGCATCGGCCTGCCGTATATGGCCAGTGCATTCGGGATCTTTCTTCTCAGGCAGGCCTTTAAATCCACACCAAAGGAATTGGAGGAGGCCGCCCGTCTGGAGGGATGCGGTACGCTCGGGGTGTTGTGGCGCGTGTACGTGCCGCTGGCACGCCCCACGTACCTGGCTTACGGGCTGGTATCCATCAGCCACCACTGGAACAATTTTCTCTGGCCGCTGATTGTCACCAATTCGGTGGAAACCCGTCCGTTGACGGTGGGGCTGGGGATCTTCGGGGCTCCGGAATCGGGCGTCAACTGGTCCATCATATCGGCCGCCACACTGATCTCCGTTGCGCCCCTGCTGATCGCATTTCTTTTATTCCAGCGCCAGTTTGTTCAGTCGTTCATGTATGCCGGAATTAAATAATGCTTCTCGGTGCAAGATGGCGTTATGTTAAAGGTCAATTCAATGTAGAAAATTTTCTGATGCTATCGGGCAGGACAATATTGAATTTTTCCAATTGGCGCTTATTGAGCAGTATTTCAGCATCCTTATGCATGATATGAATCGGTATTTTGCCACCCTCCAAAATATGCGAAGCCACTTTAGCTGCCAACTGGCCATGCTTTTCTCCAACAATCACAATGGCTCCCAAAACACCATCATCATGAACCATGGATTCCTGACTACCGAATAGGGGTATTTTTGCATGTTTCGAACTCCACGCCAGGACATCCAGAGGATTCATACAGCACCCATCCTCATCTTTGATTGTAAATAGAGTCGCTAAATAGATTGTGTCATATTTTTTTTGGGCTTGTATAATTGTATCTCTCCACACTTTAAACGTACGAACCCGTTTTGAATATAAATCGAAATTCGCAATGGAGATGTGATCCTTGCCATCGAGCATGGTTTCAATGGCAGCATCACTAGTTGGACTGTCATCAAAAAGCAACAGCATATTTTTTGCGGTTTTCAATAACGGCTTGACCAACCGTAAAATCGCATAAATGGGCACTCTTTCCAATATCCCCGTAATATTTACAGGAACACTTTTATCTTTGAAATATTTTCTGGGATTGGCATTGATCCCGTAAAAGACCACCGGGACGTCTAAATTGGCAAATTTTGGTCCCAGGAAATATAAAGCATTATCGTCACCCAGCATAACCAGATCGGGATTGATCTCCTTATATGTATTCCAGGCTTTATCTGCCGCTTCTTGATGGCAGTCTTTCGATAACATCTTTGTGTTCATGTAAATGGTAGCAAGATTATACTGACCTTCCAATATTGACGAAATGCCTTTCATGCAATCATCGGTCCACTTGTAGCCCTTATAGTATGCCGAAATATTCAACACTGTTTTCTCTTTTGCCGATGCGGTAGAAAAGACGGCAAGAATTAAAATCATGCATAAACAGGAATACTTAAGTTTCATATCAACGAGACGATTGTTTTTGATTAAGGCTATCGCCACATTCGAAGCAAACGCTTCACCCATAATAAATGATCGAAAACCTGAAACAAGAAGTCAGCGACCTTTTCAGCCTTTTGAAGACATGGGTCATGCGGTGTCTATCGGCAACGCGCTTTCAGTTCATCTTCAAAAAGCATGTACACTGGTAACTGATTATCGGTTTTTTCGATAACGATCTTTAATGGCTAACACAATTCTAACAAAAAAACTGTCCGAGTTCCCTGGTCATATTCATTTCGAGAATCGGATGGTCATCGCCGTCACGACACCCCAAATCCAATTGTAGGCCAGAATAAAAGCGGGGGTCCACATGCCCAAGCCCACACCGAAAAGCCCGTAACCGGCCTTGTGAGGAAAGAGATAAAGCAATTGAAATGCCGCTGGCAAAAGGCTGAGAAGGGTTCCTTTGAGAAAAGGCTTCGATTTCAGGAAAGGCAGTACGAACAGCAACCCCCATAAACCGCCCTGGACAATTCTCGGATAAAGCCATCCTGCACTCAGGGAAGGTGCCATGAGAACGCCTGCCCATCGGGTTATTCCCAGGGCCCCGACCTGCCATGCCACAAGGCTGTAAGCCAGAGCTCCCAGGCATCCTGCCGCAAAACAAACAAGAATTTTCTTCACACCATCCTCCACTGAAGGTTTAGATTTCATTGGCTGTTCGATAACCGCTGTCCCGGAGTATACTATTTTTATCCGGTGTCCGTCCAGGAACCTGAAAATTGGGCATGGATCGGGGCGCCCGACAATTGACCGGACACAAATGCGGACCTACTCACAATTTTGAATCCCTGCCACAAAGCCTTAAGAATTTTCTCTAAAAGCCGAATAAGTATTGAAGCAGCGCAGGAGAAAGGACCGCTCGATGAACGCACCATTGAAAAATATCCTGGTTGTCGAAGACAGCAAAATGTTTGGGCATGCCGTCTCCGCAAAAATCGAAGCGGAACTGGGCTACAGGCCCCACCTGGTGACATCCTTTAAAGAAGCCCGCGACTTTTTCGACCGGCATGGCGATGGGCTGTTCGCCGCGGTCCTCGACCTGGTATTGCCGGATGCCCCTCAGGGGGAAGTCGTTGACGCCATCCTGGAAAAGAACATCCCGTCAATCGTTCTTACCGGTGAATTCAGCGAATCCGTTCGCGAAGATTTCACGTCCCGCGATATCGTGGACTATATTGTCAAAGAAGGCCCCCAAAGTCTGGACCAACTGGTCCATACCCTGCGGCGCCTGGACGCCAACCGTTCTGTGAAAGTGTTGATCGTGGACGATGCCCGGCACGCCCGCCATGCCCTCCGAAAGCTGCTGGACCGTCATCGCTTCACCGTCATCGAAGCGCAAAACGGCAGAGAGGCCTTGGAAACGCTGGGATGTCACCCGGACACCCGGGTGGTCATCACGGATTACAACATGCCGGAAATGGACGGTTTTGAACTGATCTCCCAGATCCGCAGAACGCACGCCATGGATCAGTTGGCCATCATCGGGCTTTCCGGCAGTGGTGGTTCGGTGATGTCAGCCCGGTTTCTGAAAAAGGGCGCCAACGATTTCATCGTCAAACCCTTCTGCAACGAAGAGTTCTACCTGCGCATCAATCAGAACCTGGAGATGCTCGAACATATCGAATCCATTCGCAACGCAGCCATTAAGGATCATTTGACCGGTCTGTACAATCGCCGATACTTTTTTGAGGTGGGGGAGAAGCTGTTTAAAAATGCCCAGCGCAAAAATTTCGATATCGTCCTGGCCATGATCGACATCGACCATTTCAAACAGGTCAACGACCGGTTCGGACATGCGGCAGGCGACAAGGTGCTTCGCCATGTATCCGCCATCATGACCAGCCGTTTCCGGGCCTCCGACGTGATCGCCCGTCTGGGCGGTGAAGAGTTCTGTGTTCTTGCACCTGGCATGTCCCCGGCCCACTGTTGCGATATTTTCGACACACTGCGTCAAACCATTGCATCAGACCCGATACCCGTTGACGGCAATGACATCAATGCCAGGATATCCATCGGGCTCACCGCAACTTTGGGCCCAACGCTGGAAGCCACCCTCGACCACGCCGATCAGCTTCTCTACCAGGCCAAAAACCAAGGCCGCAATCGCGTCGTCTTCGGATAACCCAAGGCGATTGCATTTGGAACCGAATATGGAAAACCATTGTCGCAGGCATGTCCCGCTCTTACAGTGAAAGCAGCGAAGTCCCATTAATCCGGAATCTTGTAGGAGCGGTCCTTGACCGCGAAAAATGGAAAACGATCCAGATGCGATTGCCCTGTCGGACAATCAATTGGCTATTGCATGCCGAATCGACACGGGGTAGAATTAGACATGTATTTTCTGGAACCGATCACAGGCGATGTCCGCCGCAAAGCGTTCCGTCCTCCCACCTCGTAAGGAAATCCGTACGAGGCAGAACCAGGAGCCATCTCCATGGTCCAATGGAACATGCCGGTCGAACCCGATGAACTGCTTTACGCCCTGAAGGTCGGCAACGCGGCCGCGCTTAACCAGATGCCACTGAAACATACACCGGGCGAGGGCCTGGAGATCGTGGACGAAGAAACCGGAAGCATACAGACCGTGCATTTCGCGGACAACGCGGTGAACCGTTTCGGCGTGGCCATTGCCCACGAATTCGACAACATGGGCTCCAAGTTCTTTTCGTTGATGAACCGCATCGGGGCGCTGATGCGGCTTCTGGAAGACGACCGGGCCAAGCCCTACGTCCAACTGGAAGGAGAGTTCACCAAAATTCGCAACGCCATGATCGAAACCATGGCGTCGTTTCCCATCTCACAGGAGGGGTTTCTGGACGTTGATCGATTTTTCAGTCACCTGGAAAAAACCGGCAATAAAAGGTCCTGCCAAGCGGAGAAAACCACCGACTCGCCGTTGGACGGATGAGGGTCGGCCCTTCAGCATCATTTCTCATCAAAATCATCCCATCTCCATCATTCACGGGAAGACGTAGACCCAATGCAAGGGCACGGCGCGCCGTGCCCCTGCGAAAACCGTTTGCGCGAAAAATAAGCTGACGGGTGTATAAACTACAGTCATTCGTTCAATAAAGCATCGACCACTTCCACCAGATTATCGATATCGAACGGCTTGAGCAGGGAACGATCGGCCCCCACGCTTTTGGCGATGGTCAGGTAGTCATCCGGGTCCATGCGGCCGCCTCCGGAGATGGCGACGATCTTCGTCTCGGGACGCAGGCGTTTGATCTCGTCGATGGTTTCCAACCCCTCTTTTTCCGGCATGAAAATATCGGTGACCACCAGGTCGGCCGGGTTCTTTCGAAACAGGGCGACGCCCTTTTCTCCGTCGTCGGCATCCTCGACAAGATGATCGGCGTCTTCGAGGGCCAGCCTTACGGACAGGCGTACGGTATCGTCGTCATCGATCACGAGGATTCTGGCCATGGACTAACTATCCTCCATCGGTTGTCTTCTCTACCAGGGCTCCGGTGGGACAGGCCTCAAGGCAGGCTTTGCAGTTGCGGCAATCTTCGGCGGACGCCGCATCGGACCCGAAATACCCCACCACCGTGTCGAATCCCCGGCCGGCAAAACTCAATTGCGACTGCCCGTTTCGACGGCCGCAGACCCGGACGCAAATACCGCAAAGCACGCATCGATTAGGGTAGTAATCGAAAACCGGGTGGCGGGAATCCACTTCCGGCTCTTTGAGCACCCTTTCGAACGGTTTGCACGTCAGGCCGGCTTTGAGAAATTTGGCGACCCCCTGAAGCGCGCAGGCTTTGTTGGCCGGGCAGTTCTTGCAATCCACCCGATGCACGGAAAACAGCAGCTTCAACGCCGTTTTCTGGAGATCGCGGACCGCTTCCGTGTCAGTTCGCACCGTCATGCCGTCTTCCACGGCGACCGTGCAGGCGGTTACGGGATCCTTGAAGCCCTCGATTTCCACGAAGCAGAGGCGGCAGGAGGCCGGCGCCTCGTCCGGCGTGTCGCTCTCCATCCAGCACAAGTGGGGGATATAGATGTCGGCGGCCAGGCAGGCGGCCAGCACGCTGCTGCCTGGCGGAGCCTGAATGGTCCGGTCGTCAACGGTCAGGGTAATTGTCGTTGTCGATGCGTCTGTCATCCGTGTTTCAGCTTTCCGTTTTCTTCTTTTCCGGCGGCCGCTCGACGATCGGCGCCAGGTGCGCCGGCGAAACCTTCACCACGGCGTCGTAATCGGGCGGACAGGCGACCATGCACTCCCCGCATTTGACGCAGAGTTCCTGGTCGATGCCCTTCTTGCGGGTGCTGGTGGTAAAGACCGCCTCCACCGGGCAGCACCCCACGCAGGCATCGCAGCCCCGGGCGCATTTGTCCAGATCGATGTAAAAAGCGGTCAGGGTCCGGCAATTGCACGCCGGACAGCGTCCCTCGGCAATGTGGGCTTCGTATTCGTCCCGAAAGTAAGCCAGGGAGGTGAGCACCGGATTGGGCGCCGTCTTGCCCAGCGCGCACAGCGATCCCTGTTTCACGGCCCGGCTCAGGGTTTCCAGTTGTTCGATGTCGCCCTCGCGCCCCTCTCCCCGGGTGATCCGGCGCAGGATGTCGAGCTGGTGCCGGGTGCCGATGCGGCAGAAGGTGCATTTGCCGCAGGACTCCTTGGCGGTGAAATCGAGAAAATAACGGGCGACATCCACCATGCAGGCGTCTTCGTCCATCACCACCATGCCGCCCGACCCCATCATGGCCCCGGCCCGGTTCAGGGCGTCGAAATCCACAGGCGTGTCCAGGAAATCGGCGGAAAGGCAGCCCCCCGACGGCCCGCCGATCTGCACCGCCTTGAATTCCTTTTTGTCGGGAATCCCGCCGCAGATGTCAAAAATCAGCTCCCGCAGGGTGACCCCCATGGGAATCTCCACCAGACCCGGATGGGTCACATTGCCCACCACGGAGAAAACCGCCGTCCCCGGGCTTTCGGGCGTGCCGATGCCGCGGAACCATTCGGCGCCCTTTTCCACGATGGGCGGAACGGTGGCCAAGGTTTTGACGTTGTTGATCACCGTGGGCCGGTTGTAAAGGCCGCGCTCCACCGGATAGGGCGGGCGGTGTCTCGGCATGCCGCGGTAGCCTTCCACGCTGCGGATCAGGGCCGTCTCTTCCCCGCAGACGAAGGCCCCGGACCCCTGGAACAGATCGATGTCGAAATCGAATCCGCTCCCCAGAATATCGGTTCCCAGCAGACCTTTTGCCCGGGCCTGTTCAACAGCGGATTCGAGAATCCGTACCGCCAGCGGGTACTCGGCGCGTACGTAAAACAGCCCTTTTTTCGCTCCGACGGCAACAGCTGCGATGGTCATGCCTTCGATCACCTGGTGGGGATTGCTCTCCAGCAGGGTGCGGTCCATGTAGGCCCCGGGATCCCCCTCGTCGGCGTTGCAGATGATCGTCTTTTCGCTGCCCGCTGCCGCCCGCGCGATTTTCCATTTCACGCCGGTGGGAAAGCCGGCACCGCCGCGGCCTCGCAGGCCGGAGGCCTCGATGCGGTCGATAATCGCGTCCGGCGCCTCGCCGAGGGCCAGGGCCAGGGCGCCATAGCCACCATCGGCGAGATACTCGTGAATCTGTTCCGGGTCGATGCGGCCGCAACGCTCCATGATCACCCGCTTTTCCCGGTTGAAACGGGAAAATTCCTGCACCGAGGGGATCATCTCGTTTTCAACGGTGGCGCCCATGATATGTTCGAAACGCGGGTCGTACTCCTGTAGAAACAGCTTGGTCAACATCTTGGCCTTGCCCGGGGTCACCTCCGGGTAGAGAATGGGCGGAAACCCCGAATCGGGATGGTCGATCACCACCACCGGCTCGGCGTAGCAGTGGCCCACACAGCCCACGGTGTGAACCAGGGCCTCCACGCCGCGTTCCTTCAGGGCCTCCTCGAAGGCCGACTTGGTTTCCAGCGCACCGGAAGCAATGCCGCAGGTCGCCATGCCGATGTGAATCTTGGGCAGCGGGCTCTGGTCGAACTGCTCCTTTAGAAGCCGGGCCTCCTCGGCCAGGGCTTGATAGGCAGCTTGGATTTTCTCTTTGGATTCATACGCGGCTGTCATTGTTTGGCAGCCTCCCTTTCGGCCTTCTCCTTCTCCACACGAACCCGCAGCACCAGCCCCTCCACCTTGCTGGGAGCCATGTGACCGTGAAGGGTCTCTCCCACCAGGGCCACCGGCGCCAGGGCGCAACAACCCACGCAGGCCACGCGCTCGATGCTGAACTCGCGGTCTTCGGTGGTTTCGCCTTCCTTGATCTCCAGCTTGCGCTCGAAATTCTCAAGGATAATCTCGCCGCCGCGCACATGGCAGGCCGTTCCCATACAGACCTTTACCGGGTTGCGCCCCGGCGGATTGAAACGGAACTGGTTGTAAAAGGAAGCCACTCCGTACACTTCGGACCGTGTGATCTCCAGGTGGTCGGCCACCAGGGCAAGCGCCTCTTCGGGCAGGTAGCCCAAAGTTTTCTGGGCTTTTTGCAGCAGGGGAATGAGCTGCCCGCGGCCGATGGGTGAGGATTCGATTTGCGCCTGCAGGGATTCCAGGTTGGCCTGATCCTCATCGGTGAGCGTGTGCGTTGTCGTCATATTTAATGAATCGTTCTTTTTTCGAATCTGTTATATTTTGTCCATGGCGCCATAGGCCGCCTGAATCCTCTCCCGCAAAAGGAAACTGAGCCGTTCGAGCATGAAGAAACCGAAGGGCGTATCCTCCTCCATGCATTTTCTCAACGGGCTCCCTTTCAGACGGACCACGGTCGAATCCTTCTGGCAACTGGCCGAAGACATGAGAACATGGGATTCGCCCAAAAGGGTCGACCAGCATCCCAGGGTTCTGCCCTTTCCCAGGGCATCAATCACCACCGAGCCCTTATGGCTGCCGATATCCATGGCGCGCTCGAGGAAAATATATCCATCGACGATGACAAACAGGTCTTCGCCAAAATCGCCCTGCCGGAAGACATAGTCCCCGGCCTTGTATTCTTCGATGCCGCAAAATTCCACGATGGTGGCCAAATGCTCGGGGGAAATGTTTTTCAGGAAATTGCATGCCTGCAGGGTTTCCTTGATCACGGACTCTGGCATGGTGTCCTCCCCAAGATGTCATGATTCGCCGGACATTCGGCGATAAGCATTCATTAGCCGCTCGCCGAGCGCCCGGGACAGGTGCTTGAAAAAGAGATAACCGCTTTCCATGTCGCTGTCCAGCAGCTTGAGCAGGCGCTCACGGTCCAGTTTGAGAACAACGACCGGTGTTGTGCAGACGGCACTGCCGCCATAGGTTTGTCGCTCGATCAGGCTTCCCCAGCCGAATGCCTCTCCGACCCGATTGCCTGTGTAGACATGCGTTTTCGAGTCATCTATGGTGATCCTGACTTCGCCCTGGGCAAGAATGAACAGGTACCGGGCCACGTCCCCTTTTTTAAAAAGAACGTCCCCTTCGGCATACGCCTGCCGCTGGGCAATACCCATAACACGGTTTACGGCGTTCTGGCTCAGGCCCCAAAACAGATCCGTTTGTCGGATATACATGGCGGCCCCATTTCTGAGGAGCAAACCCGGCGATAAATGGTGAAAAATGATGATCGGCGATAAATGCGATTAACTTTTTTATAGTATGCTCATAATGCGGTGTCAAATCAAACTTCAATGAAGAATTGGAGATTTTGGAATTGAGGGATTGGCAATGAATGATTCGGTCTGAACTCCCGTACCGTCGGACCGCATGGTGATGGCCCCATGGGTGGCGGTAACGAAAATCCGGCAGCCGGCGGCCCGGTAGCGGTCGGTCACTTCAAGATGGGGAAAACCGAAGCGGTTGCCGGCACCGGCACTGATCACCACCGTTTCTGGACGCACCGCTTGAATCAGGCCTGGCGTACTCGAACTCCGGGAGCCGTGGTGGGGGGCAAACAGCACCGTACTGGCCAGAGTTCCATCCGCCCGCCGTAGCAAGGTGGCTTCTGCATCGGCCGTGATGTCTCCGGTAAAAAGAAACGCCGTCTGTCCGAAAACGGCCTTGATCACCAGTGAACCGTCATTGCGATCCTCCCGATCGACTTCGGAAACGGTTCTGAAAAAGTCGGCAGGCGGATGCAGGACCGTCAACGTCGCCTTTCCGAAGAAGGCCGGTGGGTTGTCTGCATCCAGTCGCCGCACGAAAATATTTTTCTCGCGACAGACGGCCATCAGCGTTTCGTATCCCCGGGTGGTGTTGACATCGTCGTTGGTCCACAGCTCACGCACGTTAAAATGCCCGGCGATAAAAATCAGACCGTTGAGGTGGTCGGCATCGGGATGGGATAAAATCAGCGTGTCCACCGTGGCGATTTTGCGGCGCCACAACAACGGAGCCACCACCTGCCGGCCGATATCGAACAGGCGATTGTCCGAAAATCCGCCGCCGTCGTACAGGATCTCGGTACCGCCGGGCAGTTCTAAAAGCGTGGCGCCTCCCTGACCGACATCGATGGCCGTCACCTTGAGGTCCCGGTGCCAGAAACGTTGATAGGACCAGTAGATTCCGTCCCAAGCAGCCATGATCAGTACCGCAGCCAGGACCCATTGAGCGAGGCGCACTTTTCCCAGATTCAACAGGGCCCAGCCTGCCAGGTAGTAGGTCGCCATCTCCAATATGGACGGCGTCACGGTTTTCACGGCGGCAAAAGAGAGCCCCGAAAAACAGTCCACGATTGCCAGGGCCAGTCGAAGAATCTGGATGCACAACGCGAAGGCCGGTATGGCCGCCGTTTCGAACATAATGGAGACAACGGTAGAAGCCAGGCCCAGGGGCACCGCCACAAAGCCCACCAGGGGGACCAACAGCAGATTGGACGCCAGTCCCACCACGGACGTCTGGTTGAAATGGTGCAGGACGACCGGCGCGGTGCCGGCGATAGCCAGCGCGGAAACGAGAACGAAACCCGCCACTTTTTTTCCGATTCTGCGGCCCAAGGAGGATTCGGCAACCTCGGAAAAATCGAATCTTTCGAGGCCGACCACGATGGCCAGCACGGCGGCAAAGGAGAGCTGAAAAGAGATGGAAAACAGGGCCGTCGGGGAAAGGACCAGAATCGCCAGGGCCGCCACGGATAGCGTGTTGAGGATGTCGTGGGTGCGACCGAGGATCAGGGTAACCAGAAAAACGGAGACCATGATCACGGCGCGCTGGGTGGACGGCGACATGCCGGCCAGGATGCCGTAGGCTGCAACGATGAAAAGAGTCGCTGCGGCGGCCCACTGGCGGGTCCACCCCCGCCACAGCAGCGGGGTACAGAAGGAAAAGAGCCAGAGCAGGCAGCGATAGGCCACCGTCGCCACGATGCCCACGTGCAGTCCGGAGATGGCCAGCAGATGACCGACGCCGGCGCGGTTGAAGCGTTCGCGCAAATCGCTGTCGATCCTCGACCGGTCACCGTAAACCAGGGCCTTGAGCACACCTCGGGCATCTTTGGTGTCCGGGCCACCGGTCGCATCGATCAGGCGGCCGAGTCTGCCGCGCAGGCGATGAACGATCCGTTTCGCGGCCGATAAGGGACTGCTGCCGACAATCCGAAGTTTATCGGCCCGCACCCAGGCACTGCCGTGGATGCCATTGAAGGCCATGTAGCGGCGATAATCGAACCCTCCCGGATTGTTGAAATTGCGCAGCGAACGGATTTTGGCGGCAAACGCCACCCGGTCGCCCAATTCCAGATCGGTTTCGCCCATGACGGTCAGGCGAACCTGCCCGTGCGCTGTGTTGGATTGGCCTTGACGGGAAAGGACTTCGACGTCCAGTACCGTGCGGGTGCGGCCGAGGCGAAAAACGGGCGGTTCGAGCACGCGTCCTTGAATCTGCCACCAGCCGCTGTCCAGGTAATGGACGATGTGGTCCGGTCCGTAATCCGGAGAAACCCACGGCACCATGGAGAGGTAACCGGTGGCCAGAATGGCCAGCAGGGGCCACCACCAAGCAGAGCGATTGCGTCGCAGCGCGACGATGGACGTCGCAATAGCGGCAACCAGCATGCACAGAAAAAAGGGGGAAAAGCCCGGCAATCCGTCGCCGATGAGGATGCCGGCGATCAGGGCCAGGGTCACTGGGATGGCCGGCCGGTAATAAATACCGCCGGAAGGGTTAGGATCGTTGGAAACCACCGGTCGTCTAACCCTTGAACAGGGTCGCCTCGATGGTTCGCCGGCGCGCACAATTGTGGTGATTGATGCCCACCACCTCCTGCCAGGTGCCCAAGTGCAGTCGGCGGGCGCCCGGGTCCTCTATCGGCACTTTTGTGAATTGAATCTCGGACAAACAGGCTTTGTGCATCTATCGAACCCTCCTTTGAATGTTTTTTGTATAATGGGGAGTCCCTATTTTGCAATGGAACTATTTTGGCCGATTTGACCAACAGCGATTTGCCGAACTGAATGCCAGGATGGTATGGTTGCCTTCAGATCAAAATCAAAATTACGCCATACTCTGATGTCGTAGGGGTAAAAAATTTTTCGCCCCTACCCGATGGGAATGACACCAATGGGCCAAAGTCGACTTCTAAGGACGTGGCATCTACCAAAAATCATTTTTGCGATAGGAGCGGCTTCCAGCCGCGATTCGGTTGGCAATCATCGCGGCTGGAAGTCGCTCAACTTTCTTTCGGGTGTGTGGCCATGGCTGCCCTGAAAAAGTTTTTTCTGAGGCCGTCAAATCCAACTGCGAAAATTTGAATTTTAAACATGAATAAAGGAGTCTGAAATGCCCTCCACCCTATTTCACTTTGCCACCATCGAAGTCGATCTGAAAACGGGAATCGATATCAGAGACATCACCGACGATCTGAACCGTATCATTGGCCGTTCCGGGATTGAAAACGGAACCGTCAATGCCTGTATCGTGGGCAGTACGGGCAGCCTGACCACAATTGAGTATGAACCGGGGGTGGTTCAGGACCTGAAAGATGCGATCAACAGGATTGCGCCGAAGGACATTGACTATGCCCATGAACTGGCCTGGCATGACGGCAACGGCCACAGCCATGTACAAGCTGCCCTGCTGGGGCCGTCGATTGCCCTGCCAGTCAGAAAAGGTCGATTGAAATTGGGAACGTGGCAACAGGTGGTTGCCATCAACCACGATAATCGCTCCAGAAAACGGTCAATAGAGGTTACTTTGATAGGATTATAAGAGTTCAGGAGATTGTAATTTCGTTTCGTCTACTTTTGACCAATTATAGTCTGACCAGACTTGAGATGGAGTATTGATGCCAATTTTCGAATTTGACCTTTTAGAACGAATTGCTTATGCTAATTAGAACGAATTGTTTATGCTAAACAAGCAGTTAATAATCGGGCCCTTACCATAGCTAATAAATCATTTTTTAAAATTAACAGGCTACTCACCCTGGATCGTGCCCTGCTATCTTGCTGGAAGAATATTGACCGGATCATCTTGAAGCTGTACCAGAATGGGTTCTCCCTTTTGGAAGTTTTGGTGGTCCTGTCCATTATCGGCATCTTGTTGACGGTTGCCTTTCCGAATAACATCGGCTCCCGGTAGAAAGCCCGCGCCACCCAGTGCATGACCACCCAAGGAGGGTTTTTTGATTTCATGATAACGAATCTGGAATTTCGCAATATCCTTCTATGTACGGATTATTCTCAGGATGCAGATGCTGCATTTATTCATGCTTTTGACCAGGCCAAAAAATACGGATCCACTCTCCATATTCTCAACGTCATCCCGACTTTAAATCCGTGCAATGTCAAAATATTTGGTGAAGACTTGTCTATGAAAGAGACAATACAAAAATCACATGAATTAGACGAGCAAAACCGACTTCAAGCCTTGGGTGCATTAAAAAAGACCTATTGCGATCGGTGTGAGGATCAAGTTGACTATGTCATCGATGTCAAGCTTGGTTCGCCGGATATTGAAATCATCAAGTATTCAGAAGAAGCCAATGTTGAAATGATTATTTTGGGAACGGTCGGCAGAGATGAAACCAAAAGATTAGCTTACATCAAGACCGCAGCCAATGTTTCCAAGTATGCCAGCTGCCAGGTAATTACCATCGGCCAACCCAGAAAGTAAATAATTCGAAACCATATCAGCGTGGTTTCAAGGATTACGAATGAATTACACCAGCAATTCCGAGCTAATCGACCTGACTTTCAAAAGCATTATCGATGCATTACCCTGTTATATTATGATCCAGGATCAGCATTTCAAGATCCTTTTTGCCAACCAGGCATTTAAGAATCATTTTGGGGAGGATATCTACGGCAAATCATGCCACGCGGTATTAAAAGGCTCCCGCCACCAGTGTAATGTTTGTCCGGTCCGTGAATCCTTTAAAGACAAGGGTGTCCATATAACCGAAGAGACCATTCATTTGTCAAATATAAAAATTGTTGAAATGATAGCTTTTTCATCTCCTTTGTTTGATGCGGTTGGGAATGTTATTGCCTGCATCAAGCTGCTTGTCGATGTTGGAACCATTAAAGATTCCCAACGGGAGTTCGTGAAATTAGGTCAATCGATCGCACTGCTTTCCCATGATATCAAGAATATACTGGAAGGCCTCAAAGGAGGGGCTTATGTGGTCGAAGAAGGAATGAAAGACCACGACACGCAGTTGGCAAACAAAGGATGGGCAATCGTATCAAAAAATATTTCCGAAATTACACGGATTACCCAGAATATTCTGTATTCAGCCAAAAAACAAAAACCGAACTTCAAAGATACCAAACCCTGGGTTATCGCCCGCCAGGCAGCTTATTTGTTTTCCGAGAAGGCCTCTTCAATGGGAATTCAGCTGCTCCAGGAGCTGAATCCCAATGTTCCAGCTATGAAAGCGGATCCATCCGGCATTTCTAGAATGTTGGGAAACTTGATCTGGAATGCGCTGCAGGCATGTGAGAAAGATAAAGTCAAGACCAAACATGTTATCGTTGTGCGCGTGGATTTTTTTGACAATTACCATTTTATGTTTGAGGTAGAAGATAATGCTCAGGGCATGAAAAAAGAGATAGTGGAAAAACTTTTTAAGGAATATTTTACGTCCAAGGGTGACTCAGGTAACGGTCTCGGCCTGATGGTAGTGGATCGTATCGTTAGTCATCATCACGGCAGAGTAGAGGTGTTGAGTAAAAAAGGTGCAGGTAGCCTATTCAGGGTGATTTTCCGACGACAAGATTCATATCTGGAAATGGAGTGACAATATCAAATCACCCGATATCTTCATCGTGTGGTTAATTAAAGAAAAGGGGGAGCAGATCATGGGGAACAGGCCATCCAAAATTGTAATCATCGATGATAATTCAGACTTCTTATTCACAATGGAGACGTTTCTTACTCGGAACGGATTTAATGTGGAAACGGCATCAGACGGCACCACGGGCTTTAAACTGATCAAGAAAAGTCGGCCGGATCTCGTCATGCTGGATGTCATGATGGAAGCCACGTATTCCGGATTTGAAGTCTGTCGGCTCGTCCGAAACGATCCAGACCTCAAGACAACTCCTATCATCGGTATTTCCGGAATGGCCGATGAAATAGGGGTTAAATTCGATAATTATGAAGATAGAGAATATTTTACCCCGGACGCATTTTTTGATAAACCCGTTGATAAAGATGCACTTCTGGCGAAAATTAATGATTTAATTTCTTGAATAATTGAATACGTGAGGAGTTATCAAGGCAAGACGACACCTACCTTAACAAATTGATAAGCCAACACATTCAAATACCCTTGGAAAGATATTGCCAACTGCCTAAATAAGCATTGCAGTGCCTGAAAAAAGTCTCAAGTTTTTTGGGGTAGAGGAAGAGTTCGGCAATTCAAACTACGACCACTATTGCAAGGTCATGAAAAAATCAAAAGGGTGAGGATTACCGAGTGCTGCCCTTGCTCTATTACCTTGCAACCTTCCCACATCTACTCGTCGATCCGTGCGGGATCGTTCAATGGCGTATCGTTTGAGCATAAGCATCGTGCCATTCCGCCGAAATCGGCATTCGGTCGTACAAATCCGCCCGTTGCGCCTCCAGCAGTTGCCGCGGGCGCCCCATGAAATCCGCGGCGCAATAGACCTGTCTGCCCACCGTTGAGGAAAGGGCATCCAGCCAGTGGGCGCCTTCTTCGCTGCGCATCAGGTGGTGGTCTAGGATCACCACGTCAATGGACGTTGCCAGGCGAAGCGCGTTTTCCCGGGCAGTTTCCCGTTCGGCCTCGCTCAACCGATCAAGATACAGCGGCGGCCCGGCCGCCAGCAGGATATCCGGCCGCCATTCGATCACCCGATCCACCGTCGGTCCATCCAGCAGTTGAATGTCGGATGCGTGCACGAAGACGTAGCGATCCAGGACAATGCGGGTCATCATGACGGTGCCCATGTTGCCGCCGGCCGCACCGTGGGGAACGGACCGGGAAAAGGCCAAGGCCCCTTGCGACCGCCCTTCGGCAACCTGCATCCGGTCCCCCAACAGATCCGCCAGATCGTCGAAACGCTTTTTCATGTTGGCGGACAGGCCATCATCGGATTTGCTCCAGCAGCGCAGTTGGCGAAAATTCTCAGGCAGATCCCGAACGGCCAACTGGTAAGGATTCGCTCCCACAAGCGGCACATGGTCGCCGTGGAAATGGCTGAACACCACATCGGTGGCGTCACGCAGGGCCTGCAGGATCTTCTCGCGCACCCCCCGCCCGACCGCGACCTGGAACGGATGGGGCAGCAAACCGTTGCGCCGATATCCCAGGGCCACCCCCGGATCGATGACGATGTGCCGATCCGGCAGGGTCACCCGGCAGCAAAGGCTTCGTACCCCCATGGATTCCGCACCGATGATTTCAATGCCCGCGCTCACGGTCTCCATCCTGAAAAAATTAGGCTTCCTTGCCGGCCACCGGCACTTTTTTGACGTTACAAACTGTTACTCATTTGTGACAAAAGTCCAATATAGTTGCGCAAATAGTACGACGATATCGTTGTTAAGCGGTTTCCGGCACCGTGACAAGGAAAATAGTTGAAACCATTCTCAAGAGGAACCGAAAAATGGGTATAGAAAGCGTATTGGGGGACTCACTCTCCTGGGGCACAGCGACAACGATATTGAGCGAAAGGGATGCCACGGATATTTTTTCCATCCTGGCCAGCGAAAACACGAAACTCGAAGAGCTTTCCAATACGTTTCTGGATGCCGGCATCACCCAGTACCAACGGGGACTACGAAGAAGCCGAATACCAGTTCCAACACGTGGTAAAAGCCGATACCGACAGCACCGCCGGTTATTACGGAATGGGCAAAACATATGCGTTGATGGAAGAGTACGACGAAGCCATCAAGTACTTCCAGGAGGCCCTGGAAATCGACGACGCGTTTTACGATGCAATGGCGGAAATCGGCTACGCCTATGCCGATATGGGAGACTTTGACGTCGCCAGGGATGTTTTGGATGAGTTGGAAGACCTGGACAAAAATCTGGCGACCACACTCGAAGCGTATATCGACCAGACCGGGAATCCCGAAATCGCCTTTGCCTGGTCCACCAGCACTTTTCCGTACAGGATGGCTTCCGGCTATCCCGTATCGGCCATCGATTCTTACCTGGAAAATGCCGGAGCCGAACTCAGCATGACCATGACGTTCCAGTTCACCAAATCCATGGATGCCTCGTCGGTGGAGAGTATCTACAACTGGAGCATCACCCGGGCCGAAAGCGACAATATCGCCGAAACGTACAACTACGGCGATGAGATCCCGTCCACCGAAATCACCCTCGACACTTATCCGGATTATGTGCTCTATGACTCCGATACCTGCACCGCTACCGTGGGATTTACGATTCGGCAGAACGAAACCGCCGACGGGACCATCGACCCGTCGCATATTGTCTTTTCCTTCGACGGCGAGGATGTTTACGGGGTGTCCATGAGCGAGGACGGCGACGAATACAGCGGGTTCTCGGGGTCGGCATAAGTACTGCGTTTATCATCAACCGTGACGAACGAATTTTCAATGGAAAAACGGATGCACTGATTTTCGGGTTCATTTGTCGGGAAAGTTTTGCTATCCTCAACCCCAACGGCAAATTGCCTTCCCTTCACCAAAAGAGGTGCACCGATCATGAAGAAGCCAACCAAACGTCTTTTTTCGTTGTTGGGGATCCTGGCCCTGATGGTTTGCATGGCGGGTTGTACGGCGACAACACGGACCGTATCGCCCGAAGAACAACTGGCCTACGATGCCACGTATACGTTCTCGGACAAGAAAAAAATCGTCCACGATCTGGTGGAATCGCTGCGAACCCGCCCACCTTTGGGCTCGGCTGCAGATCGACCGGTCATCATCGTATACGGTATTGCCAACCGGACATCCGAACACATCGACACCGGCGGCATCACGGACGAAATCCGCAAGGAGATCCTGCAGACCGGAAAGGCCCGTTTCGTCAATAAATCGCAGCGGCAAAATATCCTGGCGGAAACCGACTACCAGATGGGCGGTGCGGTAGCGCCGGGAACCCGCATCGCGCTTGCACGGCAGGTGGGAGCGAAATACATGCTGACCGGCACACTGCGCTCCATCGAAAAAGAAGCACCCAAACAAATCCGGCTGAAAAAGAAGTCCTACATCTATTACAGCCTCAATCTGGAACTCACCAGCATCGAAACCAGCCTCATCGAATGGGCGGACAGTGTGGAACTGGTCCGGGAGGCCTCCAAACCCATCATCGGGTGGTAGCCCAAAGGAATTTTCCCCACACCGATAAGGCGATTCATGGCGGTCGCTAAACCATCCCGCTATTTTTAGCGTCAAGTGACGTTACGTCACGCCGGAGTCCTGCATGTCCCGAGCCGGTTCTTCATTTCGTCTGGCAGTACTGGCCCTTTCCCTTTTTATGGTTGGCGGTTGTGCCGGCGGTAAACTCAAGGACGCCCGCGATGCTTTTTTCGTCGACGGCGACCCGAACGCAGCCGTTCAATCGCTCGAAGAGAAGCATCCTGCCGGTCTGTCCGCCCTTCTGCTTTTCATGGAAAAAGGAATGTTGCTGCACCGTGCCGGACGGTTTTCGGAGAGTATTGCGGAATTACGGCAGGCATCGGCCCTGATGGAGAAACAGGATTCTCTCAGCGTCAGCCAGCAGACGGCATCGATTCTGGTCAATGACTGGATGACCGAATACAAGGGCGAGTACTGCGAACGCCTGTGGGTTCATACCTACCTGATGATCGATTACCTGATGGTGAATCGATACGAGGATGCCCTGGTGGAGGCCAAGCAGGCCCTGAAAATAATCGACGCGAATCCGGAGGCCTTGTCCGAAGCGTATTTCAGCCTGGCGTTGATCGGCTTGTGCTATGAACTGCTCGATGAATACAACGACGCCACCATCATTTACGAAAGGATGGCCAGGTCCATGCCCGATCCTGAATCCGTTCGCGAGGAGTTGTTTCGAATGGGACGGCTTTCCGGCATCGACCCCGTCGACAGCCAGGCTTCGATATACCGGGCATCCGATGAGAACCATCAGCCATTTTCAGGAACTGAAGGCGAAGTGATTCTGTTTATCGGCACCGGCAGCGGCCCCGTGAAGGTATCGGGGGATATCGTGCTGCCCCCCGGCATCCGGATTTCCTGGCCACGGTATGAAAACCGGAGCACCGTCACCGATTTAGTCGGTGTTTACGTGGGTGACCATCGCCTTTCGGCCACAACGGTGGGCACCGACTTGAACCGGTTGGCCCGCATATCGCTCGCCAGAAGGGCCAAAACGATCATCGCCAAAGAAGCCACCAGGGTGTTTGCCAAAGAGGCCATTGCCCAACAGTTGAAAAAAGAAGACGATCCTTTCGCCAGCTTTATGATCCGGCTGATCCTCATGGCCATGGAAGAGGCCGATACCCGCTCCTGGCAGACCCTGCCGGCCAGAAACACGCTGCTGCGCCTGCGCCTCGAACCCGGGGTTCGCCACCTGGCCGTCCACTTCGAGAGCAGCGGCACCGGCCATCGCATCGACCTGCCGCCCTTCGAGATCCAGGCTGGGCAACGGGCCTTTTTCGTGGTCAGCACCACAGACCGATTCGCCGCCGTCTACGGCGGGGCATCGATATCCTCAGCCTTCCGGTAATGCGTTTAAAAATCGACTTGGATGGGTACTATTTAAGCCCGATCTCCCAATTCCATAACCCCGGCCGCTTTTTGACGGTCACCCCACGGGGGACGGGTTCGTCCAGGTGGGCGAACATCCGCAGGCCGGCCCGCTCCAGCAGCGCACGCTTCTCGGTGATGTCCAGCCGCCAGTTGGGGTAGACCCAATAGTCCGGGCCGTGACGCTCCACCCAGGCCTGTTCACCCCGGGGGCTGTCGAAGGGCATCCGCAGCCGGGTATCCTCGGCTATCGTTCGGGAGATGCACAGGGGCCAGTTGCCGGAAAGCACGATTCCCAGAGGCAGCGGGCTTTGACGGCACAGGGTGAGGATGTCTGACTCGCCCAGTTCCGGGCTGACGAAAGAACCGGCAAATCCCATCTCCTTAAGCGTTTCCAGACAGAGGGCATTGGCCGCGTTGCAGAAGGGGCCGGCCCACAGGTTCAGTCCCTCGGGACGATTGAACAGGGCCAACTGCCAGGGGGCGTTGAGTACGAACTGACGCCCCCCCTGGCGCAGGCTTTGCCCCAGCAGGCCGACCACCCGGTCCTCGTCGTCCGGCCAGACCACCGGCGGCAGCCAGATCCACAGGCTGCCGGCAGACGCTTTGCCGATGTTCTCCACGGTGGCTTCCGAAAGCCAGACGCCGGCGGCACCGTGTTTCGACGAACGCGAAAGCGTCCGTTGGACCCGAATCTCGATGCTGCGGTGCGGCTTTCCGACCGGGCGGGGCAGCGTCGCCTGAAACGTCGATGGGGCGATGACCGGCTGCGGCGGCGCTGCTGCCTCCACATCGGCAAGCTTCTTCCCCAGGGCCTTTTCCCGGCGGTCGGTAAGAAATACCGGCGCGCCCGGCCGCGGCGTTTTATGCCCGCCCAGGTTCAACGGGTAGCGCCCCTTTTTGGGGACGTTCCGGGTCACCCGGCAGATGGCATGCCCGGTTTCGTCCTCGTAGCCCACCCGCAGCACGTCACCGGGCATCAGCGGCTGGCGCACCACCACCCAGGGATTTTTTGCCGGTCCCTGCACCTTTCCCAGGAATAAGCCGGAGGCCGTCTGCCGCCGGGTGTCGATGGGCCGCTGGGGCCGCTGGGGCAAAAAATTATAGTGGGTGGCCTCCCGCCCCAGGCTCTGGGCGAGGAGGTCCAGGGCATCGCGTTTGGCCTGGTTGTCCTGCCCCCGATCGCGCAGCAGTTTATAGCCGCTGACCGTATAGTAGACGTAGTGCGGCCCCTTCTTGCGCCCCTCGATCTTCCAGGACCGTACCTTCTTCACCTGCCCCAGAATTTTGACCAGTACGTCCACGGAGTAATCCTGGCAGGAAAAACGGCGTGCGGTTTGGCCCTCCTGGCGGTAATAGCGGCGGCAGGGCTGCACGCAGCGTCCGCGCAGGCTGCTCCTGCCCCCCATGTAGCTGCTCCAGTAGCAGCGGCCGGATACCCCGTAGCACAAAGCACCGTGGAGGAAAGTTTCCAGTTCCATGTTTTTGGGGCAGGCCTTGCCCATCGTCTTGATCTCGTCGATGGACAGTTCCCGTGGCACCACCACGCAGGCCACCGGCAGGGTTCGGGTGATGAAACCCAGGGCCGCGGGGAAGCCGACATTGGCCAGGGTGGAGAGATGGATTTCACCGGAAAATCCCGCCTGACGGGCCAGGGCCACCACCCCAAGGTCCTGGACGATGAGGGCGTCGGGCCTTACCTGCCGGGCAAGGACGTCGATCATTTGCCCGACCCGATCCAGTTCGTCAGGCTTGAGCAGGGCATTGACCGTCACGTAGACCTTCACCTTGCGATCATGGGCCAGGGCCACAAGCTGGGCCAGTTCCTCCTGGGAAAAATTTTTGGCCTCCATGCGCGCCGACATGCTTTTCAGGCCGCAGTAGATGGCATCGGCCCCGGCGGCCAATGCCGCCAGAAAAGCTGCCCGGTTGCCTGCCGGTGCCAGGATGGCCGGGTGATGCTGGGAAGATTCGTTCATTGTCACCATTTTCTATTCCATCAGTTTTTCTTAGATGAAATACCTTCTTTAGGTTGTGTCGTCCAGAAATAGCCGCGATGCCTCCAGCGGTCAAGCCGATTAAAGCAAAATCGTCTTCGGAAAAGCCGCATCCGAAATCGGCGGCTTGTAAATTGCGCAAGTCGAGTTATATTAGACCCATTGTCTCTAATCGATCAAATATTAAGGATAATCCTATGAAACTGGCAGTCAGCGGCAAAGGCGGCGTAGGCAAAACGACATTTTCCTCTCTTCTGGCAAGAACCCTGAGCGACCGCGGAAAGACCGTGCTGGCCATCGATGCCGACCCGGACGCCAACCTGGCGGCAGCCCTGGGCATCACCGATGGCGAAAGCGTCAAACCCATCGCCGAAATGAAAGAGATGATCTTCGAGCGCACCGGCGCCCAGCCCGGCACCATCGGCGGATTTTTCAAGCTCAATCCTAAAGTGGACGACATCCCGGACACCCTGTCCGTCAAACTGGACAACATCAAGCTCATGCGCCTGGGCAGCGTGAAAAAAGGCGGCGGCGGCTGCCTGTGTCCGGAATCCACCCTGCTCAAGGCCCTGGTGACCCATGTGGTGCTGGGCCGCGACGAGGTGGTCATCATGGACATGGAGGCCGGCATCGAGCACCTGGGACGGGCCACGGCCCAAGCGGTGGACAAGCTGATCGTGGTGGTCGAACCCGGCCGCCGGAGCATCGATACCGCCGAGCACATCCGGCGCCTGGCATCTGAAATCTTCCTGAAAAACATCGCCATCGTGGGCAACAAGATCCGCGGTCCCAAGGACGAAGAGTTCCTGCGCACCCATCTGCCCGATTTCGAATTTCTGGGTTTCATGCCCTACGACGATTCCCTCATCGAAGCGGATCTTTCCGGTGCCGCCCCCTACGAAACCGCTTCCACGGCCAAGCAGGTGGTGGCCGACATCATCGACCGGCTGGTCTCCTGAACCGATGAGCCGACCTCCCAAGAGCGCCCCGCGTCGGCGGCGTCGGTATCCCTCCAGGCGCCCGAGCCAGGGTAAAGGATCGAACCGCAGGCCGAAAATGGCTCCCGGCGCCGATCCGAAACTCAAATCCGTTTTTTCCAGTATCGGCGTTCCCCGGAACCGGCCTTTCAAACCGGACCGGTTCCAGACCGACGCCGTTGCCGCGATGGCCGAATCGGACTGCCTGGTCACCGCCCCCACCGGCGCCGGCAAGACCTGGATTGCCGTCCAGGCCATTCGGCGGACCTTCGAGGCGGGTGGAAGGGCCTGGTACGCTTCGCCCCTCAAAGCCCTGACCAATGCCAAGCTGATCGAATTTTCCGAAATTTTCGGCCCGCAACATGTGGGCATCCTCACCGGCGACCGCAAAGAGAGCCCCGATGCGCCTATCATCGTCGGTACCACAGAAATCCTGCGCAATCAGCTCTACGACGCCATGCACCAGGGCGTTTCGATGAACACCGATCTGGTGGTGATTGACGAGGCCCATTTCCTGGGAGACGAAGAACGCGGCGTGGTGTGGGAAGAGACCCTGATCTACCTGCCTGCACGCATTCCGCTGCTCATGCTTTCGGCCACGGTGGGCAACGCCGGCGCCATCGCCGACTGGCTGACAACCATTCGCGGCCGCCCCTGCCAGGTGGTGGCCGAAACCCGCCGGCCCGTATCGCTCTATCCTCTGGTCCTGCACCCCTCGGGCACCCTGCTGCCCCTGACGGTCAAAGGAGAGAAAGGCGGCAAAAAACTGTACCGCAAGGTGGCCGCTCTCGCCGGGGGGGAAAAAGCGTCCGCCCCCATGCACGGCCGGGGGCTGCCGCCTTTCGGCGATATTCTTCGGGTGCTCAAGGCCTACGATCTGCTGCCGGCAGTCTTCTTTCTCAAGTCCCGCAGCGACTGCGATGCGGCGCTTAAGTTCTGCCACGGTGCCGTGCCGCTACCGGTTGATCGAAAGGCTGCCATTTTCGACCGCATCGCCGAACTCACCGAGAACTCCCCCCACCTGGCCCACCACCGCCAGCGCATTCACCTGGAGCAGGCCGGGGTGGCCTCCCACCACAGCGGCCATCTACCCGGTTGGAAAGTAGTGGTTGAAAACCTGATGAGCGAGGGGTTGCTCACCGCCGTTTTTGCCACCTCGACCGTGGCCGCCGGGGTCAACTTTCCGGCCCGCACGGTGGTGTTTTTCAATTCGGACCGTTTCAACGGCACCGAATTCGCCTCCCTGGACGCCACCCAACTGCAGCAGATGACCGGACGGGCCGGACGGCGCGGCATGGACAAGATCGGGTTCGCCCTGGCGGTGCCCGGCCGCTACATGGACCTGCGCCTGGTAGCCCGCCTGCTTTCGTCGAAGCCGGGCAAGGTACACAGCCGCATCCGCATCAACTTCTCCATGGTTCTCAACCTGCTGCTCTCCCACTCCCCGGAACAGATCGAGGAGCTGCTCAAACGCTCCTTCGCCACCTGGCTGCTGATCTCGAAAGCCGCGGACAGCCCCCAGAAAAGCCTTATGGCCGGCGTTCACGAAGTTCTCTGGGAGGACTTTCTGCGCCACCTGGACTTTCTCAAGGAGACCGGCTTCGTGGACGCAGCGGACCGGCTCACCGACGACGGCATCTGGGCCTCGCAGCTTCGGGTGGACCAGCCCCTTCTGGTGGCCGAATGCCTGCGCCAGGGCCTGCTGCCGGCCGGGGATGCCGCTCAAATGGCCGGTGTGTTTGCCTGCTTCGTCAACGAAAAGGAGACCGACGACCGCCTGGAGGGGCGTCTGGTGCCCAACCGGTTGAAAAAAACCGTCGGCCGCATCCACAAAAAACTGACCGGATTCGCCCGCCACATGAAGTCCCACGGGTTCGATGTGCGCGATCTCTACCTGCGGCCCGCCGCCATGACCCATGCCTGGGCCGCGGGCTATCCCTGGGAGCACGTGGCCAAAGACTACGGCATGCCCGAGGGCAACCTGGCCATGCTGATGATGCGCACCGCCGACAATCTGCGCCACGCCGCCAACCTGACGGACGTCTTCCCTGAAGCGGCTGCCACGGCTCGCGAAGCCATCGGTCTGATCATGCGGCCGCCGGTGGTGGAGGATGAGACGGAGGGTGGAGGACTGAAAACAGAGGAGTGAGGTCGGAATCACGGATAAATCCGTTAAAGCATCAGTCTTTGCTGCATCGTTTCAAGAAAATTCCGGCGGTCACCGATGATTCCCAGAATAACTACGCTTTCCCAAAAGCGGCAACCCGGATTGTACCGTGGATGTTGTTCTACTAAGCATTCTGGCACATGATGATTTATACAAGCATCCCCGTTAGCCCTTGTTTTAGATAAAAAGCCATTTCGACAAATTGCCGTGACCACTTTTGACAAGCCGGGGCGTTGCATTATTTTTTCTTTACCCGAAAGGAATCGATCCGAACGTCAACAAAAACAAAGAGGAAAAATCCCATGTTGAGCACCGATAAAATCACCAATGCTTTTGCGGCCATTTGCGAAGAGGCCGAAAAAATTCAGAGCCAGGATGTTTCCGAAGAAGTGAAAGCCGGCTTGGCCACCATCGTCTCCATCGCCAAACACCAGAGCGACATCCGCGGCGCGGCCAAGGGGAGCTGCACGGCGCACGCCAAGGCATGATCAACGCGTAGAAAGGTGCCGGTCATTTCGTTTCCGTACAAGTAGGGGCGACCGGCCGGTCGCCCCTACAATGGCTCATCGGAAGTTGTCTGGCGGCGTTTCAGGTCGGCGTGAACCATCCTGATTTCTCCGTAGGAAAATTCGTTGTCTAACGCCTGCTTGACGACGGCAAAAGGCTTGTCGTGCAGGCGGGTCAACTCGCGTTCGATGGCCTGCTGCTTCTCGGCGGAGACCAAGGCATCGACGGGCACCCGGCCCATTTCCACCCAGTGGGCCATATGCCCCTCAATGGTGGCAAGCACCAGACCCCTTTCTTCTGCGATCTGCGCCGGGGTCATCCCTTTTTCGAACAGCTCCAGGCTGGCCTTTTTGGTGTCGGCCCGGGGTGTTTTGGCCTTTTTGGGTTTGGTCTTTACCGGGGCGGCAGGCTCGGGTAGAATCACCGTCTCGATTTCCTTCTCCCTGCGGTATTCAGCCACCATGGCGACGATTAGCTCGCCGTAACGTTCGGTCAGGCGTTTGCCCATCCCCTTGATCCGATGCAATGCCGCCAGGGTATCGGGCAGATGGACGGCGATCTGGATCAGGGTCTTCTGGTGCAGGACCCGAAAAGCGGTGACGCCCTCGGCCTCGGCCGTGCGGCTGCGCCACTCTTTCAGTTTTTGAAACAGTTCCGGATGCGCGATGTCGGCCTCGGTATAGGTCGGCGCTTTGGTGGTGTCTTTTTTCTTGTCGGCATCGACGGCGGCTTGGGAAACGGCCCGAAAATAGTCGGAAGGGAAAAACCCCCGGCGGCAGGACCGGACGGCGGCCAGCTTGACCGCCAGCGCTTCCCGCAGGAATTTGAGGGCGTTGTTGATCTTCTTCTTCAGGGCCTGGTTGTCCGTATCCACATGCAGATCGCAGACTTGCCGGCCGGGGCCGGAATCGATCTTCTCCTCGAAATAGGCCGATGCCTTGGCGATCCGGTCCACCACGGCATCATCGTCCGCCGGCAGTGCGGTTGCCGGAAAGAGACCTTGCAACTGGCGCTGGAAATTGTCCCCGACGGTGCAGATTTCTTCCTCGACGGCCCGCTGCACGGCCGGGATGTCAGTCACGCCGGACGCCTGCACCACCTTGGCATTGCCCAGAATCAGCCCCGCCGTTCGTCGCAGCAGCCCGCGCAACGATCCGAAATCAAAGCATTCCAGCAGCAGCCGCTGCTGGTATTGAATTTTGGCCCGCTCCAGTTGTTCTCGTGAAGGGGCGTTTCTCAGCGTCTCCTGGCTGAAACGGACGACGACCGGGTCGGTTTTGACGGCCGAGGCGGCGAGTGGATGGGAAAGCACCATGCCGTCCAGTGTCCGGCAGCGGCTCAGAGCAACATACACCTGTCCGAAGGCAAAGGCCGCCTGGGCGTCGATGACCGCGTTGTCGAAGGTCAGGCCCTGGCTCTTGTGGATGGTGATGGCCCAGGCCAGCCGCAGGGGGACCTGCCGGAAGGTGCCGATGACGGTTTCCTCGATCTCCATCGTTTTGCGGTCGAGGGTGTATTCGATGTTCTCCCAGGTGGCCGGCTCGACCAGAATCTCATCGGCGTCCTCGGGGCATCGGACGCGGATCTCGTTGCCGTCGATTTCGGTAACCGTACCGATTTTTCCGTTGAAATACCGTTTTTCCGGCGAAAGATCGTTTCGAACGAACATCACCTGGGCGCCCGGCTTCAGCCGCAGGGTGGCCGCCGTGGGGTAGATCGCTTCGGGGAAATCTCCCTCGATCCGGGCCTCGAAGCGACGGCTCGACGGCGACAGGGCCTTGAGCTTCGAATCGTTGATCGTATCCGCCTTGCGGTTGTGGGTACTCAGGGTGATATAACCTTCTTTTTCAGCGGGAATAAAGTCGGGAATACAGCGGGCATTGAGTTGCTGCAGGGCAGCAGGATCGACTCGATTGTTTCTGACCCGGTTGAGTAGATCGATGAAGCGGCTGTCCGCCTGGCGATAGATGTGCTGCAGTTCGATGGTCACCATGTCGGTCCGCCCCAGGGCACTGCTGCTGAAAAAATAGGGCGACGCGTAATGCGGCTGCAGCAACCGCCAGTCCTGTTCCCTGACCACCGGCGGCAGTTGGAAAAGGTCGCCGATCATCAAAAGCTGTACGCCTCCGAAAGGCTGATCATTGCGGCGATAGCGGCGCAGCACGCTGTCGACGCCGTCCAGCAGATCGGCCCGTACCATGCTGATCTCATCGATTACCAGCAGATCGAGACTTTTGATAATGCCGATCTTGGCATTGCTGAATCGATACTGGGAGCGGTTGGCTTCACCGCCCTGCACGAAGGGCCCGAAGGGAAGCTGGAAGAAAGAGTGCAGCGTCACCCCGCCGGCGTTGATGGCGGCCACTCCGGTGGGCGCTGCAACCACCAGACGCTTGGGACTCTTTTTTCTCAGGTTGTGGAGAAACGTCGTCTTGCCGGTTCCGGCCTTGCCGGTGAGAAAAACGTGGCAGCCGGTATCGTTTACGAATTCATAGGCCAGCTTGAGTTCAGGGTTGGTCGTGTCCATGGCGGGCACCTTCCCTTGCTTTGATTTTTGCTTGGATGCCAACAACGACCCCGACGCATGGCTACCCCGTCAGGGTCCACAACAGCGTAATCCCCCCCACCAGCAAAAAAAAGCTTTCCACCAGAAATTCCAGCCGCATCCCTGGAAGCATGCGTCCATTTTCATAAGCACCCACCAGGACCAGCATGGCACCCGGGCACAACACGAGGGCAAAACCGAGGCTGGAAAACAGACCGACGGCCGACGCAGCCGCGGGAAGAAGCATGCAGCCGGTCAGAATTCCTTTTAACAGAACGAGGGTCCGCCGGCTGCCCAGCAGAATGGGCAGGGTCTCCTTGCCCATGATACGGTCCCCCTGAACGTCCAGCAAGTCGAAAAACGCTGTCCGGGCGAATACCATTGCGGTGGCCCAGACAAACACCACCGCAATGGAGGGAGTTAAAAAGCCTTTGGCGGCGACACCGGGAAGCAACACGGCCACCACCCCCCAGGCAGCAGCGATCAAAACCGTCTTCGAACCGGGAATGTCCTTGATGCGCCGGTATTTCCAACCCGGCAGGTCCGGCAGGATATAGAGGTTGTAGGAAAGGCCTAAAAGGCTCATCACCGAAAGGATCACGAAAGCGGGGGTGCCCATCTTTGCCGCCGCCAGGAGTCCCATCCCCCCGGCGGTCAAGGATAGCAGGGAAAGCAACAGGCGGTAGTGTTCGTAAAAATGGGCGCGTTCCGGATCGTTATACCTGTCCTCGGCGGTACCGGTCAGGTGGTTGAGCAGGTGCATGGAGAGGACATAAAGCATGGCAACGGCCACCGGCGCCGCGTTCACCGGTACCCCCAGCAGATCGATGCAGGCCAGGCAGAGGCATCCGGCACCCAGGGCTACATACCCGTTGGTCAACAGCAAAATCTGGATCAGGCGGTAGAAAAAACTGAAGACGCCGGTCTCTTTTTTGGCCGCAAGCCGCTCCAGCCTCCTGAACACCCGTTTGATGATCCAGTTGGGCGTCGATGCACCGGCGGTGATGCCGACCCGGTCCACGTGGTCCAGAAACGACGGCTTCAGTTCGGCCTCGGTCTCCACGTGGTAGGCCGGCTTGCCGTTGTCGACGGCGATCTGGAACAGCCGTTGGGTGTTGCCGCTCTGCTTGCCGCCCACAACGATAATGGCATCGACCTGCCCGGCCAGCCGTTTGACTTCCACCTGGCGCTTTTCGGTGGAATCGCAGATGGTGTCGAAGATCTTGTAGTGCGGATGGTTCTCGTGCGCCCAGGCTTTAACCCGTTCATAGAACTGCGTGTTCTGGGTCGTCTGGGCCACGATGATGGCCTGATCGAAGGCCGGCAGGGCGCAAATCTCTTCCATGGAACTGACCACGTGCCCGGAAGGTCCGGCATACCCCATCAGCCCGACGACTTCAGGGTGATCCCTGTCACCGACGATAATGGCGGAAAATCCCTTGCGGGCATGCACCCGGATAATGGTCTGCACCCGGATCACCCGCGGGCAGGTGGCATCCACCACACGGAACCCGGCGATCTCGAGTTGTCGCTTGTCTTCGGGAGGCACGCCGTGGGCGCGGACAATAACAGTGCCGCTCCCCTGCCGGGGAATCTTTTTCAGGACATGGATGCCTTTGCCCGCGAACAGTTCCAGCACCTGGGGGTTGTGAATCAGGGGGCCGTAAGTATGGATGGGTTCTGCATGATTGCCCGGCGCATCCAGGGCCATTTCCACCGCCCGCCGTACGCCCATGCAAAATCCGGCGGTTTTGGCAATTTCGATCTTCATCCAACGACCAATGTTGTTCTCAAGCGTCCAGCTCTTTGAGAAACACCTTGTGATCAACCAGGGAGAGCGAATGAATGGCCGCCCGCAGGAATTTCTGTTCTCCGAAAATATTGACCAGTTTCAGGCCATCCCTTTCGGGAAGAACGTCATCCACCGCTTCCATGACCAGCGTCTCTCCGGAATCGGTGAGCAGATAGGCATTGGCTTCGCACATGGGTTATCCTTTCCGATTATGAGGTCGCATCCAACAGGGGTTTCAGGTGGTCCACGATCAGCATGTCGACCAGATGGGGCAACGGATCCCGGGACACGCCGATGAGATCCACGTTCTCCTGGGAAATGGGCAGAATCAGCTTGGCCGCCTTGCAGCCAGAAACGGCTTCGGCCATTTCCGGGGTCACCTCGCCCATCATGGCGTGGGCCAGCATGATGCACAGGGTACCGATCACCACGTCAACCCGGGCCACGGTGCGGACGATGGCATTTTCACCGGAGGCCCCCCGGTTGGCCCTGGCCTTGAGCATCTGAGCCGTGGCGATGGCATTGGTCCCCAAGGCGATGATCTCGACCGACTCGCCGAAGTGCTCCTTGATCCTTTTGATGATGGTGCTGCCGATACCGCCGCCCTGGCCGTCGATTACGCAGATCGATTTACGTTCAGACGTTTGCGTCATAAGGGTAACCTAATAACCAAAATTCAATATTCAAATGAATCGTCTTACCGACTACAGCTTATTCATGCGGGCCTTTGCCCTGCGCTTACGCTTGGGCAGCCTCCGGCTGGGCCCCTTTTTGCGCGTGGTGGGCACCCACCCCCTGGACTCGACGGTTTCGCCGCCGCCCTTTACCGCCAGGTAGTTAGCCATGGCGACCTTTTCTTCGAAGGAGGGAGAGTCCATCACCGTGGCCCCTGCCGATTCGGCGGCAGCCATGACTTCCCTGTCGCTGCTCACCACCAGCGCTTTGGTTTTCTCTTTGCGGGCCATGCGCCGGATCAGGTCGTCGGCACTCTCCCCTCCCTGGGAATAGCGGATGGCGATGCCCTTGACACGGTCCCGGGAGCCATAAAGAGAGGGCTGGTCCGCACCGTCGAACACCACGGTAATTTTATGGGGCTTAAGTTTCTTGTAGGCAGCCAGCATATCGACGAGCGCCTCGCGCCCCAGCTGCAGATCCTGCCGGTCCAATCGGGCCATGTCGGAGGACTGGCGGATCAGGTTGTAGCCGTCGATGATGATGTGTATGGCCATGCAAGATTTCACCCCCGTAGCAGGGTCAGCAGTCGATCCAGGTCGTCATCGCTGAAAAAATCGATTTCCACCCTTCCCTTCTTGCCTTTGCGCTGAATTCGCACCCGGGTCCCGAAATGACGGGCCAGGTCTTCGGAAATATCGTTGAAATAGCGCTGTTCGGGCGTCATCTCAGGGTTGGGAGCCGGTTTTTTCTGCTTGTTAATGCGCTTAATCAGGGCCTCGGTTTCGCGCACCGATAGCTTTTTGGCCACCACCTCGCGGAAGGCAGCCTGCTGCTTGGCCGGTGTATCGGCGCCCAGCAAAGCCCGGGCATGCCCCATGCTCAACGCACCTTCCAAAATGCTGCTTTTGATCGGGTCGGGAAGCTGCCTCAGCCGCAGAAAGTTGGCCACGGCACTGCGGCTTTTGCCCACACGCTCGGCTGCTTGGTCCTGGGTCAGCTCGAATTCGCTGATCAACCGATGGTAGGCCTCGGCCTCTTCCATGGGGTTGAGATTTTCCCGCTGGATGTTTTCCACGATGGAGATTTCCAGCATTTTAGCATCGGAGATCTCCTTGACCAGTACGGGAACCTGGTTTAAGCCGGCAAGGGTGGCTGCCCGCAAGCGCCGTTCGCCGGCGACCAGTTCATAGCCCACGTCGTCGGGGCGAACCAGCAGGGGTTGGAGAATCCCCTGGCTGCGAATCGATTCGGCCAAATCCTCCAACTCGTCGGACGAAAACTGGCGCCTCGGCTGATAACGGTTGGGCCGGATCAGGTCGATGGCGCAGAAAAAATAATCTTTCCGTGCGGCAGCGGGTTCGCCGGAAATGCCTTCCACGGAAGCCAGGTCCGGAATCAGGGCGTCAAGTCCCCTGCCCAGGGCCATCTTTCGTTTTTTCTTGGCGCCGGTGCCGGCGCTGGTCGGTTTTCGCTTTTCTGGCATGCGGTATCCTGGAATCGTTGCGACCGGCCCGGCATCGCGGGCAGGCGTCCAACCAATCGGCGTAAGCGCCCCTGTCAGGCGTGACCGGCTCGATTGGTGGCCATGATCTCCTTGGCCAGGGAAAAATAGCTGACCGCGCCGGGAGACATGGCGTCATATAGCAAAATGGGCTGTCCGAAACTGGGCGCCTCCCCCAGGCGGACGTTACGGGGAATGGTCGTTTTGAATACCAAGTTCTTGAAATGACTTTCCGCATCCTCGGCCACCTGGTGACTGAGGTTGGTCCGGCGGTCGAACATGGTCAATAAAATACCGGCAATGCTAAGGCCCGGATTCAATCCGCTCTTGATGCGTTGGAACGTTTTCACCAACTGGCTGAGTCCCTCCAGCGCGTAAAATTCGCATTGCAGGGGAATCAGCAGCGAATCGGCCGCAGTCATGGCGTTTACGGTCAGCAGGCTCAATGAGGGAGGGCAGTCGATGACAATATATTCGAAATCCGCTTTCACCGACGCCAGCAGACGCTGCAGGGCATGCTCGCGCCGGGGCCGGTCCATCATCTCGATGTCGAAGCCGATCAATTCCACCCGGGAGGGCAGGACCTTGAGGGACTCGATCTGGCTGTCTACGATTACGGCATCGGCACCGGCATCGCCGATCAACCCGTGATAAAGGGTTCGGGACAAAAGGGATTTATCCAACCCCACCCCGGTGGTGGCGTTGGCCTGGGGGTCGCAGTCCACCAGAAGCGTCGGTTTTTCGGAAACGGCCAGCGCTGCGGAAAGGTTGACGGCCGTGGTCGTCTTGCCCACGCCGCCCTTCTGATTGGCAATACATATGATTTGTGCCATGGCGGTCAGCTTTAGCATAAAACATGCTGTTTGAAAAGTAGATTAGAATGTGTCATCCTATGAGAAGAAGAAAATCGGGGCGGCTTTTCCCGCCCCGGGAGACGGTTGTTAACATGCCGATAAAAAATAAAATTATAGCGGTTGCTACGCTCACGGCCTTTTTCTTTTCCGCAGGCCTGATTGCGGTTCCCGAGGGAGCGTGCATCACCATTCAGGAAGAGCGTGAACTGGCCACGGAATTCATGGCGGTGGTGGAAGCGCATTATCCCCTGATCAAAGACCCCGTTATCGTGGACTATGTCAATCGGTTGGGAAAGCGGATTCTGAAGGCGGTGCCCCCCCAACCCTTCGAATACCATTTCTATGTCCTTCGGGAAGATGTTTACAACGCCTTCGCCACCCCGGCCGGGCACGTCTTCTTCAACAGCGGGCTGTTCGCTGCACTGGATTCCGAGGAGGAACTGGCCGGCATCATGGCCCATGAAATCGCTCACGTGGTCTGCCGCCACATCTCCCAGCGCATCGAAAGCCAGAAAAAAATCGGCATGGCCACCCTGGCCGGCATGGTAGCCGGCGTATTGCTGGGTGCCGGCGGGGCGGCCGAGGCAGCCAGCGCCGTGACCGTCGGATCCATGGCCGCCGGTCAGAGCGCCGCTCTGGCCTACAGCCGCAAGGACGAAAGGCAGGCAGACCAGTTGGGTCTGGATTTTTTGACCCAAGCGGGATACAGCGGTGAAGGACTGCTGACATCCCTGGAAAAAATTCGCAGCAAACAGTGGTACGGATCCGCGCAAATCCCGACCTACATGACCACGCACCCGGGGTCGGAAGAGCGCTTGAGCTACATCGACAACTGGCTGCACCAGAATCGCGAAAAAACGTCAGCACCGCAGGGGGAAATCGGCGGATTCAGCCTGGCCCACACCCGCATAGTGGCCCTTTATGCCGACAAGGAATCGGCCCTGAAACGATTTCAATCGGAGCTGGCGTCCTCGCCGGACGACTGGATGGCCAACTATGGATACGCGCTGGCTTTAACTCGTGCGGACAAATGGGACCAGGCGGCCGAACATTTGAAAAAAGCCATCGAAGGCAACGCCATGGCCACCCACATGCTTCAGGATCTGGGGCAAATCTATTTCCATGGCGGCCATTATGAAAAAGCGCTCCAAGCGCTGTCTACCGGAAGTTCCGCAAAAAATCCAAAAGGCCGGTTATACCTGGGCCGCACCCTGATGGAACTGGGTCGCCTCGCTGAAGCCAGGGACACCTTCGAAGATCTGGTGCATTTCCACCCGGACCAGACCCAGGCCTATTACTATCTGGGGGAAAGCAGCGGCCGATTGGGGGATATGTTCGGCGCCCACTACAACCTGGGATGCTATTATCAGCAAAAGGAAGACATGAAAAACGCCGATTTTCACCTGAAGCGAGCCCTGAAACTGGCCGCCGACGATTCTCAAAAGCAGATGGCGGAACGCCAGCTCAAAGAACTGAAACATCCGTGCAAGGACAAGAAACCCGGACCCGGGTGACAAGATTACTCATCAAAACGGCTTCGTAAGAAGGCCGAGATCAAGGCTTGCGAGTCCCGAGGAAGGAGGCGTACCAGAACGTACTCCGCACTGACGAGGGATGAAGCGTAACGCCGATATCGGCCTTCTTACGAAGCCGTCCATTTAACTGCGGTCGAATCTTGAGAACTGCATGGAAAAAGTTCCCCGACCCTGGGTGGCCGAACGCAGACTGGTGGAATAGCCGAACATCTTTGCCAAGGGGACGGTGACCTTGATCATCTGGACTCCCGCTTTGGGTTCGATGGCCTCGATCTTACCGCCCCGGGCGTTCAGATCCCCGATCACGTCCCCCATGAAATCTTCGGGGACGATCACTTCCACGGCCATGATGGGATCCAGCAAAAATGCCCCGCCCTGAAGCAGCGCTTCCCTTACGGCCATTGAAGCCGCAACAGTAAACGCCAGCTCGGTGCCGTTGGATTCCTTTGTACCGGCAGCGGTCAGCACGGCTCTGACATCCACCACCGGATACCCCATGAGGCTCCCGCTTTCCAAGGACTCCATCATCCCTTTTTCTACCGCCTTGATCAGTTCCGGCGCCAGGGCCGCTTCTTCGAGACTGGATTCAAAGCGGTTGCCTTCACCGCGCGGCAGCGGTTCCAGCCGCAACGATATTTCTGCGTAATGGCGGTGTCCGGCGACTTCCTTATCGAAAACGGCATGTCCAACGGACGCGGATTCGATGGTTTCCCGATAAACGACCTGGGGCTTGCCGACATTGACCTGGGTATTGAACTCCCGCTGCATGCGGCTGGTGATCACCTCCAGGTGCAGTTCCCCCATACCCGATAAAATGGTCTGACCGGTGTCTTCGTCCTCCCTGACCCGCAAGGTGGGATCTTCGGCCATGAACTTTTCCAGCACCTGCTGGAGCTTTTCCTGGTCACTGTGGGTCTTGGGTTCCACGGCAACGGAGATCACCGGTTCGTAAAAATCCATTGTTTCCAGCAGCACCGGATGGTCCTGCTGGCAAAGGGATTCCCCTGTGGAAGAGGCCTTCAGTCCCACGACGCCCACAATGGATCCGGGCCCCACCATGTCCACCCGTTCTCGCTTGTTGGCGTGCATTTTGAGAATGCGGGACAGCTTTTCCTTCTGCTTGCGGCTGGGATTGTAAACATCGGTGCCCGCGGTAAGCTTGCCGCTGTACACGCGCACATAGGACAGTTTACGGCCTTCGATCATCGAAACCTTGAAGATCAGGGCGGCCAGGGGGGCCTTTTCGTCGGGACCGCACAAAATCGTTTCGCCGGTATCCGGATGAACACCCTGGGTGGCGGCCACATCGGCGGGGCTGGGAAGGAAACGGACGATGGCATCCAGCAGCGGCTGGATGCCCTTGTTTTTGAGTGCACTGCCACACAAAACCGGAACCAGTTCCAAACCGACGGTCGCTTTGCGGATGGCCGTCAGGATGGTTTCCGTTTCAATGGGCACCTCCGCCAGATAGGCCTCCATGATATCGTCGTCCACCTCGGCCAGGGTTTCCAGCAACTGCTCGCGATGCATCTTTGCATCGTCCTTCAAATCGGCGTCGATCTCCCCGGTGTTGTAACTGGCCCCCAGGGTATCGTCGTCCCATCGAATCTGCTGCATGCGGACAAGGTCGACGACACCGGAAAATTGATCTTCGACGCCCACCGGGATCTGAAGAATCAGCGGTTTGGCTTTGAGCCGTTCGCGCATCATCTGCACGGTGTTAAAAAAATCGGCGCCAATACGATCCAGTTTGTTAATGAAGGCGATCTTGGGAACCTTGTAGCGGTCAGCCTGGCGCCAAACCGTCTCCGATTGGGGTTCCACGCCGCCTACGGCACAAAAAACGCCTACGGCACCATCCAGCACGCGCAGACTGCGTTCCACCTCGATGGTGAAATCCACGTGCCCCGGCGTGTCGATGATCTGGATGTCCTTGCCATTCCACTGGCAGGTCGTGACCGCGGAGGTGATGGTGATCCCCCGCTCCTGTTCGTCGACCATCCAGTCCATCACCGCTTCACCGTCATGAACTTCGCCAATTTTATGGCTGCGCCCGGTATAATAGAGAACCCGCTCGGTAACCGTCGTTTTACCGGCATCGATATGAGCGATAATGCCAATATTTCGTATATTGTCGATTTTGTCTTTTTTCTTCATCTTGTCAGCAACATATCCGCAGTTAAAGGAAATTCGAGAGCAACATGGCCGGCCAGCGTTTCGGACTCGGCGCCGTCAATCAGTATTTTCACCCGGTCGATTGCCGGCACATTGAGAACCAGGGAATTGACGACAGAAAATAGGGTCAATTGTTCCTGACGGCAACTGCCGGGATGATTTTTTCGAAAATGGATGGAAAAATCAACCACCGCCGTCCCATCTTCCAACAGAAAGAAAGATCTCAGCCGGGTACCCCGGGGAATGGTGGCCCGTTTTCCACCGGCGGGACCGTTGATCAATTCCTGAACAATCTGCCTGGCATAAGCTGCCGGATCGCCGGAGTCGATCAGCACCCGCTCTTCGCCGACAAGGAAAGGCTTCTTCGCATCGGCAAAATATAGGTGCGCGACTTGTTTTTCCCCCTCTTCGGCATAGCCGGCCAGCGGCGCCATGGCGGCGTAGCAGAATACCAGCCCGGCAATCGCCAGACGGACGAACCTGTGCATGAGTGGATCCGCTATGCCTCCGGTCACCTTCATCGATGCGTTCCTGTTGCATGGCAACCGCCGGTAACGATGGACCGGCGCCGATATCTGATGAAGCATGGATGTATGCCAAGGCTCCTCTTATGTCAAGCACAACGCAGGCCGGAAACGGGGTGGAGGCGGCTTCTACCGCTGTCGATGGGATGCAAAAAAGCGGCGGCCCGGGGTAGGATACCACTTGTCCCGGGCCGCAGAATCGAAACCGTCGGTGATACGATCAGATGGGGCTGCGTTCGCCGTAGACCGAAAGCGCGAACACTTCGGGACCGGTATGACAGGTCACCGTGGGCCAACCCCTGCCGCTGATCACTTCGTAATCCTTGATCGGGATCTGGTGGAGTTTGCTCATTAGCCGATCGAAGGCCATGTCGACAAAAGCCTTATTGCTGTCCGCGCCATAGGCTTTGTAGATTTTAACGTTGTGCGGGCGCTGGGAGATAAACTCCAAAGAAGCATCCGCCATCCTTTTGACAGCCTTTTCCATTCCTTTTTCCGTTGAAAACGGGGTTACCATGCCGTCATCGATAACCAGAACAGGCTTCATCCGCAGCAGGGTGCCGACCAACCCTTTGGCCCTGCCGATTCGGCCGTTTTTCACAAAGTATTTAAGAGTGGACGTAGAAAGCAGCACCTGGGCGGACTGGGTGATTTCCGGCAGGGCGGCTTCCACCTCATCCATGGACCGACCTTCATTGATCATGGCGATGACTTTTTCCGCCACAAAATAGCCGCCTGCAGAAACATGATTGGTGTCGATCACATGAACCTCGAGACCCGGTATAAAACCCTTGGCTGCCTGGCTGTTACTGAATATCTGGGAAAGCTTCGAGGACATATGGAAATCGATTACCCGTTCGTACCCTTTGGCTTTAAGCGCCTGGTATTTTTTGATCATATCCGACTGGGAGGGTGGTGAGGTGGCAAAATCCTTGACCTTGTCTACCCTTGCATAAAACTGCTCCTGCAGCAGTTGCTCTCCATCCACGTAGCGCTTCCCGTCCAGCAGGATATTGATGCCCACAAACTCCAGATCGTATTTTTTCATGAAGGACAGCGTGGGTTCGCATCCCGAGTCCACCATAAAAGCGGTTTTCTTCTCCGTCATCGGCTCTTCTCCTCCGTTGGCATCCAATCCAGTCTACGCAGTTCCACGCCGGTTCCAATCAGCAAAATTCTTCTATCTTTTCATCCTGAACATGTCAAGCGAATGTAAACAGTGTACACTAACACAATATGCGTTATACCCTTAGGGCTATCTGCGAGGGAGGACCTGAATGAAAAGGACATTCGCCGGTGGGAAGATTAGGCAACGGGCGAATGGAGACAAAAAAACCGGCGCCCCTGCACCGTAGGCAGGGAGCGCCGGTTTGGTGAGACGCAGGTTATATTACAACTCTTCGATGGCTTCGGTGAGTTCAGGCAGGAACTCCAGGATGTCGGCCTCGATGCCCACATCGGCCACCTGGAAGATGGGGGCCTTGACGTTCTTGTTGATGGCCACGATAAACGGCGATCCCTTGATCCCGCCCATGTGCTGGA
>Ga0272443_10000183_pt1 | contig 119380 bp, 101 predicted proteins | sample SSMAcet12_FD_193581 | JGI IMG/M metagenome (GOLD analysis project Ga0272443, IMG submission 193581) | Marine sediment archaeal communities from Little Sippewissett salt marsh, Falmouth, MA, United States - SSM-Acet-12 | ecosystem: Environmental > Aquatic > Marine > Wetlands > Sediment ... | reverse complement strand
ACTCCGTTGAACACCATCAATTTGAGGGACGACCACCTTTCCGCCAACCGGGCGGCACGCGAACGCGCTCCCAAATAGCGCAGGAGTGAGCGTGCCGCTCGGGTGGTCGGCCCGTTACCCCATCTACCAGCAACGCGCGCCGCATACGGGCACGACACCGGGTTTGTGAGGATCAAAACCCCATGACCAACCTCGTCGAGATCGACAACCTCACCATCCGCTTCACTGGCGATCGCACGGTGCATGCGGTGAACGATGTCAGCCTGTCGCTCGGCGATGGCGAGGTGCTCGGGCTGCTTGGTGAGTCCGGCTCGGGCAAGAGCGTGACGATGCGGGCGCTGATGCGGCTGTTGCCGAAGAAGCGGACGCAGATATCAGGCCAGGTCAAGGTGATGGGCCGTGACGTGCTCGCCATGGGCGATGAGGAGCTGTCGCAGTTCCGCGGCCGCATGGTGTCGATGATCTTCCAGGAGCCGGGGCTGGCGCTTGATCCGGTCTATACGATCGGCAAGCAGATTGCCGAGACCGTGATGCGGCACGAGGGCAAGAGCTACGCCGACGGCTACGCGCGGGCGCTGGAGATGCTCGATGTGGTCCGCATCCCCTCGGCGAAGCGCCGGCTGGAATCCTATCCGCACGAGATGTCGGGCGGCATGCGGCAGCGCGCGATGATCGCGCTGGCGTTGGCGTGCCGGCCCAAAGTGCTGCTGGCAGACGAGCCGACCACCGCCCTCGATGCCACCGTGCAGATCCAGATCCTGCTACTGTTGCGCGAGCTGCAGCGCGAACTCGGCATGTCCGTCATCTTCGTCACCCACGACATCGGTGTGGCGATCGAAATCTGCGACCGTGTCGCCGTGATGTATGCCGGGCAGATCGTCGAATACGGCGCGTTGCGTGACATCGTGCGCGATCCGGCGCATCCCTACGCGCGCGGCCTCCTCGCATCGACCGTGCATGCCGCCAAGCGGGGCGAGCGGTTGCAGACGATCCCGGGGACGCCGCCGTCGCTCGACCAGGCGCCGCAAAACTGTTCCTTCGCGCCGCGTTGTCAATTGGCCGAACCGCGTTGCCTCAACGCATTGCCGCCAGCCGTGAGTCTTGCCGCGGATCGCGGTGTTCGCTGCGTTCGGGCAACGGAGTCCGCGACCAGCAAGGCCATGTGAGGACGCCGCTGTCGCTTGTGAGACTCATGGTTGGACCCGAAGCAGGCTCGCAAGCACCGAACGCGCGTTCCTCGATGCACGCATCGTGCGGCACGAACGGCTGGCCGATACGTAAAAGCGCTGCTTGGCCTCATCCTGATCAGCGTGATCGTACAAACAGTCCCAGCCTTTGGCACTCCCTGTAGCATTCAAAGGCTGAGTTCGAAGCTGCCGTCGTATCGTATGCCGGGGGCCGGCTTTTGATGGCTCTTAGTATTGTTTTCGATGGGCTGTGCCCCTGATCAGGAAAAGGAACTTTGTCAATCTTATTTCGGAGCAGGCAGACTTTTGGCCGCAGATGGTCATAAGTGATCAATGAAACGATACGACCGCGCCGAATGGGCCTGCTTAGGCCAGGAAATGATGACGAATGGACATCGTCATACGATCCAACTTGTGGTGACGCGATACATTTGTATCGCGTGAATGAATTGCGACATGCGACCGAGCGTGTCTTCGGCCAGAAGCAGCCGCGAGTTCGGAAGAGCGACGCAACTTAAGATAACCAGGGCAGGGGGGCCATGGCTATGTACCGTTCGTTTTCAGCGCTGTCCGACAGGCGGCGCTATGCGCTCAGATCTCGATTCGTCCGGCTCTCGATTCAGGCGGATGAATTCTGTCGAAACGTCTTTTCTGCGCTGTGTCTCTGAGCGTCAGCGCCGCCCCCAATAGCATTGCGTAGAGCCGCTGACGGACGTCGGGAGCCATCCCAGCCATCCGCTTCGGTTCTTTTTCGACGGCTACGCATCGGCTCGGGAGGCCGATGGCGCAGAACGCCGCTGTCCGGGCGCTGAATGGCCGTGACCATTCGATCGGGACGTTCCAGACCTCAATCAAGAGCATGAGAGGACGACATGAGAACGGCTGCCAACCTGCGAGGGACCGTTGACTTCCAGGATCTCTGGGATTCGCCTTGGGAGGTCGATTCAATCTTCAGCTCATTTCACGGCCTGCAGCCCTACCAGCTGCAAGCCAATCAGCTGCAAACACAGGCGCTGCAGGACGGTGGAGACGGTGCGTCCGCCGCGGGATCAGGAGCGACTGCAGCAACGCCGGGGCAGGCTGGTCCATCGGCGCCGGCCGGTGGTTCGGTCGTGACGGTAGATTCGGGCGGCGTTGTCTTCAATCTGATCTATGATGCAGCCTCGATGTCGGCGCCTGCGAGTGTTCGCGCGGGCCTCGAGGAGGCCGCCGGTATCCTCAGCTCGTCGCTGACGGACAGGATCACCGTCAACATCAAGGTCGACATCAGCGGTACGGGCGGCGGCGGCTCAGCCGATCCTGACTGGGGCTGGAACAACATCAATTATTCAAGCGTCCACGATCTGCTCGCCGCCAGCGCGCCGCGGGGCGATCAGACGTTCAGCTCGCTTCCGTCGGGGTCGACGATCGGCGGCGCGTCTGTTGTCACCGTCTACGCCGCGCAGATGAAGCTGTTCAATCTGTTCAATCCGAACGTCACCCTTCTCAAGGCCAATGATCAGACCTCGGACGACGGATTCGTCCATCTTGCTACCGATACCCCAAATCCGGTCGCCCTGTCGCTGCATGAGCTGACCCACGCGCTCGGGCGAACGAACATGCCGCTGTCGATCACGAAGGTGCCGGAGAGCTCTCCCAGCATCTTCGAGTTCTACCGCTATACGAGTCCGGGCACGCGTCTGTACTCGGCCGATCTGCAAAAGGCACCGCCAGCCTATTTCTCGCTCGACGGTGGTCAGACCAAGCTGGCCGATTACGGTCAGACCTCGGACCCGGCCGACTTTCTCGACGGTGGCGTTCAAGGTGATCGGGATCCGTTCAACGAGTTCTATTTCAACGATACGCCCAGCACCTTGTCGATGGTCGATCTGCAGCAGATGCACGCGTTGGGCTTCCATACGTCCATTCCGGCCTTCTCGGTCGCGCAGATCACCGGAACGCCGGTTGGCAACTCTGCATCCGCGAGCGCGGTCGCGTCCGCGGGCGGAAGCAATGCGAGTGCGCCCGGTGTCGCGGATTTGCATAGCGGCTGGGATGAGCTGTTTCACAACGCGCACCCCTTGCTGCATCATGGCGATTTCCACCTCGTCTAGGGGAAGGACGCAGAGCGGACCGCCGGCTGCCATGCCGGCGGTCTCCCAGGTGCCCGCCGCGCTTCGACAGATGATCTCCCTGGATGCTCCGAGATCAGAAGGTGCCTCTGCGGCGTTGACGGCTCCTGCGCAGCGAGCGGCGGCACGGGCCGTGGTCGCATCGGAGGAACATCGGGACGTCGTACTCATCGCTAGCTGCGCGCGACCGTGGGGGCGCGCCGCGACGGCAGTCATGACGATCGAGGCGCCTTGGTCATTGCCGAGGATGCCAAAGATCGATGATGCTTCGCGTCGCGGCTGACGCTGCGTGAGAACACGGATCGTCTGTTTTCCGGAAGTAGTTGGTACGTGGCGATCCGATGTATTCAATCTAAAAGTGTGTTGCTTTCTGCGTCGATGAAACACAAAGTTCCCCCGCCGTCGTTGTTTGTCAGGGCGATGATGAAGCAATTCAGTCACCCGATCGAAGGATCGGGGACGAGGTCGGCAGCCACCCCAGAATCGTGAGCGGCGATGCGATGGTCAACGGCGGAAGGTCAGACGACGAGCGCCGTCGTGATCCGTCAATCCAAATCCGGCAAATGGCGATGCGGACGTAGGCCGCTTCGACAACATGCGTCTTGGATCACCGCTTCTTTGATTCAGGATCATTCATCATGACACGCGACGGCCGCAAAGGTCCGTCGAGCAAGCAGAGTAGACCAAATGAAGTCTGTACTGGCGCCGCATCGGGTGCTCGATCAACATCATCTCTTCGATTCACAAGATCTCTTCGACTCAGTGTTGGACGAGTTCGTCTTATCTGATCTGCCTGAAGCGGTCGGCTATCGTCTCCATGCCGTGGCGCCCGGGCCGGAACCTCAGTCTGGCGGGATGACGGCAGCTGCGCCGACGGCGCCCGCTGGCGGCGCCGTCGTGACGATCGACCAGGGAGGCATGGTCTTCAACTTGATCTACGATGCCGCCGCGATGAAGGCTCCGGCCGCGATCCGCGCCGGGATCGAGCAAGCGGCTGCCATGCTGAGCGGTGCAATCACCGACAGGATCACGGTCAACTTTCAGGTCGATGTCAGCGGGACCGGCCGGGGCGCCGACGGGGGTCCCGACAGTGTCTGGGGCCTGTCATATTCCAAGGTGCACGACCTGCTGTCGGGCAGCGCCGCGGCCGGTGATCGGACCTTCGCCTCGCTGCCCTCGGGATCTTCGATCGATGGCAGGTCGCTCATTACGGTGACCGGGGCGCAGGTGAAGCTGTTCACGCTCTACGATCCCGAGCTCAAGGTGACGGACGATCCGACGAAGCCAGCCAATGTCCATCTCAATCCGAATGATCCCACCACCGACGATGCGGGCATTCATCTCGATGCCGATGTGCCCAATCCGGTCGCGGTCGCCTTGCACGAGCTGACCCACGGTCTCGGCCGGATGCAGTTGGCGCCATCGGAAGATCTGCCGCCCATCTTCGACTTCTATCGCTATACGGCGCCGGGCGTTCGCCTGTATTCGACACAGTCCAGCACGTCTCCGGCAGCTTATTTCTCGCTCGATGGCGGCAAGACCAAGCTTGCCGATTACGGTCAGACGTCTGACCCGGCGGATTTCCTCAATACCGGCGTGCAGGGTCCGCGAGATCCGTTCAACGAGTTCGGTAACGAGAAGTCGTTTCAGTTCTTGACGATGGTGGATTTGGCGCAGATTCATGCGATCGGCTTCCACACGATCATACCCGGTTTGGCGGTCGCCCATGCCGTGGGCCACGGGGCGGATCTTGCATCCGCTCATCCCGTCGGTGGATTGGGCCTCGACGCTCAGCTCCAATCGCTCGCCCATCCTGCGGTGCTGCATGACGGCTTTCATCTGGTATAGGGTGTAGGGCGCGATGGTCTTGGCCGACCGAGTCTGACCCTGGGGTCCTCGACATCGTCGGCCGGCGCTGCGGCCGGGCTTGCCGGGCTGGCGCCTCATAAAGGCCGGCTGAATTGATACGGACGGTCTGCGGAGCGCGGCGTCGCGCCGCGCTCCTGCTCACCAACTGCTGTGCTTGGTTGCGCGGATTCGACCGGAGCAGGTATACTGAAGACGCCGCGCTCCGTCTGCCGTACACGCTCTACTAACCATCAAGCCATCTGACCTGGAAAAAGATCGATGCTGCCCCCATTCGGCACCGGACCTTCCGAGCTTCGCGACGCATTGAGGGGCTGCCGCAGCGCCTTCATCGGCGTCGGACTGATGAGTTGCGTCGTCAACCTGCTGTATCTGACCGGCTCGATCTTCATGCTCGAGGTCTACGACCGGGTGCTGCCGAGCCGGAGTGTGCCGACCCTGATCGGCCTCATCATCATCGCCGCCGGCCTGTATGTCGCGCAGGGCGCGCTCGACATGATCCGCAGCCGCATCCTCGGGCGGATCGGGACGGCGTTGGACGAAAGCCTGAATGCGCGGGTGTTCGATACGGTGGTGCGCTTGCCGCTGGCGGTCGGCGGCCGCAACGAGGGACTGCAGCCGTTGCGCGATCTCGACAACATCCGGAGCTTTCTCGGCAGCCAGGGGCCCGGCGCGTTCTTCGATCTGCCGTGGCTGCCGCTCTACCTCGCGATCTGTTTCGCCTTTCACGTCCTGCTCGGCGTCACCGCGCTGGTCGGCGCTGTCATTCTGGTGACACTGACCCTGGTCACGGAGTTCCTCACCCGGACCCCGGCTAAGGAGGCGATGGGACTCGCTGCCCGCCGCAACGATCTCGCCACCGCCAGCCGTCGCAACGCCGAAGTGCTGGTCGCGATGGGCATGGCCGGGCGGATGATGCAGCGCTGGAGCGAGACCAACGATCGATATCTCGCCGGCAACCAGCGCGCCAGCGATGTGGCCGGCGGCCTCGGCGCGATCGCCAAGGTGCTGCGCATGATGCTGCAATCGGCGGTCCTTGCGGTCGGCGCCTATCTGGTGATTCACCAGGAGGCCACCGCCGGTATCATCATCGCCGGTTCGATCCTGAGCGCGCGGGCGCTGGCTCCGGTCGATCTCGCGATCGCGCATTGGAAAAGCTTCGTGGCGGCGCGCCAGAGCTGGCACCGCCTCAGCCAGCTGCTGCACACCATGCCAGCGCGTCCCGCGCCGACCTTGCTGCAGCCGCCGGTCGGCAAGCTCTCGGTCGAGAGCATCTCGATCGTGGCGCCGGGCGACCAGAAGCTGATCGTGCAGGATGTCACCTTTGCGCTCTCGGCCGGCAATGGCCTCGGCATCATCGGGCCGAGCGCCTCGGGCAAATCCTCGCTGGTGCGGGCGCTGGTCGGTGTGTGGCGTCCGGTGCGCGGCCATGTCCGGCTTGACGGTGCGGCGCTCGATCAATGGTCCTCGGACGAGCTCGGTCGGCATATCGGCTATCTGCCGCAGGATGTCGAACTGTTCGCCGGAACGGTGACCCAGAACATCAGCCGCTTCGATCCGCACGCCTCCGCCGATGCCGTCATCGCCGCGGCAAAGGAAGCCGGCGTCCACGACATGATCATCAAGATGCGCGAGGGCTACGACACCCAGGTCGGCGAGCAGGGCGCGGCGCTCTCGGCGGGACAGGCGCAGCGGGTGGCGCTGGCGCGCGCCCTTTACGGCAAGCCGTTCTTGATCGTGCTCGACGAGCCGAACTCGAATCTCGATACTGAGGGCGACGAGGCCCTGTCGCGCGCGGTGCGCTCGGCGCGTGCGCGCGGGGCCATTGTCATCGTCGTCGCACACCGGCCGATCGGCATCGAGGCCGTCGATCAGGTGCTGGTGATGAAGGATGGCCGGATGCAGGCGTTCGGCGCCAAGGAAACGGTGCTCGCGCAGGTCCTGCAGCCACGCGGCGCGCCGCCGTCGCCGATCAAGATCGTCTCCGAGGCAGGGGTCGCCAAGTCATGACCGTCGAACAAGTCATGACCGTCGAATCCCATGAACCGTCGAATCCTATGAGCAGCCAGGTTCCATGAGCAGCCAAGTCATCACAGGCGCCGCGATCGGACCGGGCAAGACGGTCGGGGTGCGGCAGTCGATCCGGCTGCACCTGATCGTCGGCATGGCCGTGGTCGCGGTCGTCGCTGGCGGGCTCGGCGGCTGGGCCGCGACCCAGCAGATCTCCGGCGCGCTGATCGCGCCCGGCCAGATCGTGGTCGAATCCAACGTCAAGAAGGTGCAGCATCCGACCGGTGGTGTCGTCGGCGAGCTGCGGGCCCGCGACGGCGATGTCGTCAAGTCCGGCGATATCGTCGTGCGGCTCGACGACACGGTGACCAAGGCGAGTCTTGCCATCGTCACCAAGAACCTCGATGCGCTGCTGGCGCGCGCCGCCCGGCTGGAGGCCGAGCAGCGTGGCTGGGCCAAGATCCTGTTCCCGCAGCAGCTGCTGCAGCGGCTGAGCGACCCCGACGTCAGCGGCCTGCTGGCGTCGGAGACCAAGCTGTTCGAGGTGCGCGTCAATGGCCGCATCGGCCAGAAGGCGCAGCTGCGCGAACGCGTCGCCCAGCTCACCGAGGAGATCGAGGGCCTCTCGGCGCAGGTCAGCGCCAAGGAGCAGGAGATCGCGCTGGTGCAGAAGGAACTCGAGGGCGTGCGCCAGCTCTATGAGCAGCATCTGGTGCAGCTGTCGCGCCTGACCACATTGGAGCGCGACACCGCCCGCCTCAACGGCGAGCGCGCGCAATTCATCGCCGCCCGGGCCCAGGCCAAGGGCAAGATCAGCGAGACCGAGCTGCAGATCATCCAGGTCGACAAGGACATGGTCAGCGAGGTGTCGAAGGATCTGCGCGAGACCACCGACAAGATCGGCGAGTTCGTCGAGCGCAAGGTCACCGCCGAGGACCAGCTGCGCCGGGTCGACATCCGCGCGCCGCAGGACGGCATGGTGCTGCAATCCTCCGTCCACACCGTCGGCGGCGTCATCACCGCCGGCGACACGATCATGCTGATCGTGCCGCAGGCCGACGACCTGCAGGTTGAGGCCAAGGTCAACCCGCAGGACATCGACAAGCTGCAGGTCGGCCAGAAGACGCTGCTGCGGCTGTCCGCTTTCAACCAGCGCACAACGCCGGAGCTGAACGGCGTGGTCAGCCGCGTCTCGCCCGACGTCACCACCGACCAGCGCACCGGCCAGAGCTATTACACCATCCGCGTGTCGATGCCGCCGCAGGAGATCGCCCGGCTCGGCGACGTCAAGCTGATCCCGGGCATGCCGGTGGAGGCCTTCGTCCAGACCGGCGATCGCACCGTTCTGTCCTATCTGATGAAGCCGCTGCACGACCAGCTGATGCGGGCGTTCCGGGAGAAGTGAGGGCCGCAGCCTGCCTTGATAGTTAGGGCCACCGGCGGGACCCCCATACCGCTCTCGTCCCCATAATCACCGGTGGACGTTGGCTTGCGCGACAGGTCAATGCTCTGCTTGCCCCAAGTGAGATCACGCGGGATGGGTCCCGGATCGGCGTCCACCGACGCTTCGCGTCATCGGGCTTGCCCGGGACGACACCGAACGGCCTACTGATCAAGCTTCGTCAGCAGCAGCTCCAGCGCGCTCCTCGCGAATAGCTGCATGTTGGCGAAGCGGTCGCTGCGGCCGCTTTCCAACGTGACCACGGCGGTTGCGGGGCCGGCCACGGCGCAGCAGGCATGGCCAGCGGCGTCGCCATAGCGGTTGCCGGTCGGGCCGGCCGCGCCGGTCTCCGACAATCCCCAATCGGTCGCAAAGCGCGTCCTGATCTGCCGCGCCAGCAGCTCAGCATAGTGCTCGGAGGCGGAGCGGATGCCCTTCATCGCCTCGTCCGGAATGTCCATCAGCACGCGCCGCGCATCGCGGGTGTAGACCACGGCGCCGCCGAGGAAATAGGCCGAGGCGCCGGGCACCGCGAGCAGCGCGGCCGCGACCAGCCCGCCCGCCGACGATTCCGCAACCGCAATGGTCTGCTTGCGCGCGACGAGGCGCTGCGCAACCTGCTCGGCGATGGCGATCAGCTCATCCATGACAGACCTCATTTCCGCTCCGGCCGCACAAAAAAGCGGGCGGCATCCGATGATGCCGCCCGCGACGATCACAGGCAACCAGGTTCAGGCCGTCGCCGGCTCGCGCGTCGCCACGGCCTGCTTGCCGCCGCGATAGACGGTCAGGGCGGCGATGATGCCGAGCACGGCCGCGAACATCAGCCAGAAGCCGGGCGAGGCCTTGTCGCCGGTTTTCTCGATCAGCCACGTCGCGGCGAACGGCGTGAAGGTGCCGAACAGCGCCGCGGCGAGCGCGAAGGCCAGCGAGAAGCAGGTGGTGCGGACATGCGCCGGCACGATCTCGACCAGCGCGCCCAGCATAGTGCCGCTGTACATGCCGAAATAGAATGAGAACATCATCTCGACCGCCAGCATCTTGCCGAAGCTCGGCGCCGATACCAGCCAGCTCAACGCCGGATAGGCGGTCAGCAGCGCCAGGGTCGCGATCGTGATCAGCACCGGCTTGCGGCCGATACGGTCGGACAGCGCGCCGCCGACCGGGTTCCAGATGAAGTTGGTCACCGCGACCAGCAGCGTCACCAGCAGCGCGTCCGCCGACGACAGCTTCAGCACGGTCTTGCCGAATGTCGGGGTGTAGACGGTGACGAAATAGAACGTCGTCGTGGTCAGGATCGCGATCATCATGCCGAGCAGCACGATGCGCCAATTGGCGAGCGCCGAGGCGAACACTTCGCGGGCCGTGGGATGCTTCTTCATGGCCAGGAAGGCCGGCGTCTCCTCCAGCGTGCGGCGCAGGAAGAAGATCAGCGGGATGATGAGGCAGCCGACGAAGAACGGGATGCGCCAGCCCCAGGCGGTCACGGTAGCGGCCGGCATGGCCTCGCTCAGCAGATAGCCGAGGATGGAGGCGACGAAGATCGCGACCTGCTGGCTCGAGGATTGGAACGAGGTGTAGAAGCCGCGATTGCCGGGCGTGGCGATCTCCGACAGATAGACCGAGACACCGCCGAGTTCGACGCCCGCGGAGAAGCCCTGCAACAGGCGGCCCAGCAGCACGATCACCGGTGCAGCGATGCCGATGGTCTCATAGGTCGGGCAGAAGGCGATGACGACGGTGCCGGCCGCCATGATGCCGAGCGTCACGATCAGCCCCTGGCGGCGGCCGATCTTGTCGATATAGGCGCCGAGCACGATGGCGCCGACCGGGCGCATCAGGGCGCCGAGCCAGAACACGCCGAACGTGTTCAGGAGCGAGGCCGTCTCGTCGGTCGACGGGAAGAACGCCTTGCCGATCGCCGCCGCGTAGAAACCGAACAGGAAGAAGTCGAACTGCTCGAGGAAATTGCCGCTGGTGGCGCGCAGGATCGCGCCGATCCGCGAATTGATGGTGGGCGCCTGGGAGGCAGAGGGCTGTGACACGCGAAGAAACTCCTACCGTCGCATGGCTCGTGCGGAAGAATTTCTGCGCCGGCCGTCGGAAATGGTGCGGCAATTTGCCATGCGACATCCTGTCGGCCAATAGGTTTGCGGACAAATGCCTAACGCTGAACAGGATTTCGCGCTTCACGGGTTTGCTGCGCTGCACTCTTGAGCCATTGCCGGAAGGCCGTGAGCTTCGGCGCGTCGGTGCGGCCCTCCGGCGTCACCAGATAGAACCCGGCGTCGCTCGGCAGCGCCATTTTGAACGGGACGACGAGGCGGCCTTTGGCGATGTCGTCCTGGACATAGGCGGTGCGGCCGATGGCGACGCCGAGCCCGTCAATCGCGGCCTGAACGGTCATGAACAGCAGATCGAAGCTGAGGCTGCTCTGCCGCGAGATTTCTACCGGCAGGCCCGCTGCCGTCAGCCACAACCGCCAGTCGTCGTCATAGCCGCCGCTCGCTTGCAGCAACGTATGGTGGGCAAGGTCCTCCGGGCAGCGCAGCGGCTTGTCGCCCTGCAGCAGGGCCGGGCTGCAGACCGGAAACAGTTCGTCGGCCATCAGCCATTCGGCGCGGGCGCCAGGCCAATGGCCGCGGCCGTAGCGGATTGCAGCGTCGACATCGTCCTTCCGGAAATCGACCAGGCTGGTGGACGTCGTGATGCGCACGTCGATGCCGGGGTGAGCCTCCTGGAACGCGATCAGCCTTGGCAACAGCCATTTGGCCGCCAGCGAGGCGATGGTGGAGACCGTCAGCACCTTTCCATTGTCCTTGCGCACCAGCCGCTCGGTCGCCAGCCTGAGATCGTCGAAGGCGGCGCGCACCAGCGGCAGATAATCGCGGGCCTGCGGCGTCAGCGCGAGGCTGCGGTTCTGCCGCACGAACAGCCGAATGCCGAGTTCGTCCTCCAACCGCTTGATCTGGTGGCTGATCGCGGTCTGCGTCACGTTCAATTCGGAGGCGGCGCGGGTGAAGCTGAGATGCCGCGCTGCGGCCTCGAACGCCCGCAATCCGTTCAGAGAGGGTAGCCGCGGCATCCTCCAGGCCTCCTCAATCATGATTTTAATTCATCCGAAACGGTAGCAAATGTCGTTTGTGAATGATCATTTTGCGGTCGATATTGCAGCTTCATTGTATTTCCAGGAGGCTTCCATGTCCATTTACGTCTCCTCGCTGATGACGAAAAATCATACCCGCGGCCTGTGGTCCGGGGTGGCCGAGCTGCTCGCGGCCTGGCGCTTCCGCTACCGCACGCGGCACGAACTGTCGCTCTGGTCGGAGCGTGACCTGCACGATCTTGGTTTGTCCCGCAGCGACATCGCCGCTGAGATCGACAAGCCATTCTGGCGGGCGTGACCCCTCACTCGCCCCGCCGCCGGCGCTGCTCCGCGAAGGACGGCGCCGGCAACCCGCCGCGAGGAGCCCGCGATGCCGAGATCAGCCATTGTCGACCACGTCGCTGTGGCCGACGTCATCCTGACGCGGCGCGGCGAGGCGGTGCACTTGCGCTTCGTGACGCCGGATGATGCCGAGCTGTTGCAGGCCTATATCCGCCGCCTCAGCCCGCGCTCGCGCCACAAGCGCTTCCTCGGCGCGCTGAGCGAGCTGCCCAAGGCGGTGCTCGATGACTTCGTCGCGCTCGGCCGCAACGACCGTTACAGCCTGGTGGCGATCATGACGCAGGACGGCGTTGAGAGTGTCGTCGCCGAGGCGCGCTATGCGCTCGATCGCGCCAGCGGTCGCGTCGAGTTCGGCCTGTCGGTGCAGGACCGCTGGCATGGCCACGGCATCGGCCCGGCGCTGATCGCGCATCTCGAACAGCGCGCGCTCACCCTCGGCGGCGTCGTGCTGTCGGGCGACGCGCTGCGCACCAATGACGTCATGATTGCGCTGGCCCGCAAGGCCGGTTTCGCGATCCAGCCGCATCCGGATGACTGGACCTTGGTGCGGTTCGAGAAGGTGCTGACGGGACTCGTCGCGCAGTCGTCAAGCTCTGGCCTGCAAATGGTCGGTCACGAGCCGCGCAACACAGCGCATGCCATCACATGAGGGGCGTCATGCCCCGCGCAGCCGAAGCATCCAGTATGCCGCGGCCTCTCGGTGTTTCTCGCTGTGAGCTGCGGTTACTGGATCGCCCGGTCAAGCCGGGCGATGACGGTTGCTATGAGGCGATCATCTATCCCCGTCATTGCGAGCGCAAGCGAAGCAATCCAGAGTCCTTGCTCGGCCCTGGATTGCTTCGCTTGCGCTCGCAATGACGGGGTGAGAGAGCGGTGCTCGACCAGCTACGGCCCTTAAGCGACATCGGTTCTCAGAACGTCTCCACCCAGGGACGCAGCTCCATCTCCCATGTCCAGGCGCTGCGCGGCTGCTGCAGCACGCTCCAATAGCTCGCCGCAATGGCGTCGGGATCAAGCATGGAGTCCGGGCGCTCCGCGGGCTCCTGACGCTCCGCGCTCTTGATGCCGCCATCGATGACGAAATGCGCGACATGAATGCCCTGCGGCGACAGCTCGCGCGCCATGCTCTGGGCGAGGCCGCGCAAAGCGAACTTGCCCATCGCGAACGGCGCCGATTGCGCATAGCCCTTCACGCTCGCCGAGGCGCCGGTAAACAGGATGGCGCCATGCTTGTTCGGCAGCATGCGTTGCGCCGCCTGCTGCGCCACCAGGAAGCCGCCGAACGCGCTCACGGCGATGGCGTTCTGCACGTCGGCCGGCACGAGATCGACCAGCGCGCCGCGCGCCCGGGCGCTGGCATTGTAGACCACGAGATCAGGTGGGCCGATCTCGCGCTCGACGAGGCCGAACAGCCGTTCCACCTCATCCGGATTGGTGGCGTCGCACGGATAGGCGCGGGCGCCGGTCTCGCTGCAGAGCGCGCCGAGCTTCTCGATCTTGCGCGCGGCCAGCGCCACGCGGATCTTCTCGCGCGCGAACAGCCGGGCCAATGAGGCGGAGAGCCCCTCGCCGGCACCGACGATCAGGGCGATCTTGTAGGCAGGGATGTCCATCAGCTTGTCCTCGGCAAAGTCCTGGCCAGACTCCTGGCCGAAATCCTGGCGATGCGCCCGCTCAAGCTAGTGCAGCCGGTGTCATCTTCCTACCGTTCATCCCCACAATTCTGCCGGAGGTCAGGCCGGACGCGGCTGCAATCCCGCCAGGCAGCCGATCTCCTCCAGCACCACGTCGAGCCGGCTGCGGTCATGCAGGAAGGCGTATTTGCCGCGCAGCATCGCCAGCGACCGCGCATGATATTTCTGAGGCTTCTGCGTCCAAAGGGCGCCGTCGAGCTGGACGGTGAACAAGTCGCGATTGTCAGCCAAAGCCTGCTCGTTGGCGAGCGTCCATGGCATGAACAGCGCGCCGACCTGTCGCGTCAGGATCGGCATCAGGGTCAGCGACAATTCGGGCCATAGCTCGAAATCGCCTTCGGCGCGCGGCCACAGCATGCGATGAATCCAGGCCAGCACGTGGGGCGCGTTGCCCTCGATCAGCGCGCCGGCGGTCGGATCGGTCCACAGCTCGTAGAACTGGCCCCACAGACCGAAATCGCCATAGGCTGGCCGCCCGCCGAACAAATAGGGCCGGACCGCCAGATGCCGCTCCAGGAGACCGAGCATCTCGACGAACCCGCGCTCGATCTGCGGCGCGTTGACCTCGTTCGATCCGACATACCACAGGCGCTCCACCATCCGGGCGCGGATCTTCTCGGCGACCTTTGCAAAGCTGGCCTCATCGGCTTTCGGCGCGACCATGCGGGCGATGCGCCCGGCGGAGGCCCGCTGATCGACATCGCGCGCCCAGCGATAGTGGAACATCCATTTGTTGCCCCACTCGTCGCCGAATTCCTCGATGAGCGCGGAGATGAAGCTCGTCAGCACGTCGCCGGGATGGATCGACGGTTCCTGGAAATCGAGCTCGAGCGCGTCGATGATCGGCGTGGAATCCTGCATCGGCTGCTCGTCCGGTGAGACCACCAGCGGAATGATCGGCAGCTTGGCGTGCCGCGCATACTCCGCTTCGCTTTCCGCGTTGCGCAATATCCAATGATGCGGAATGCCCTTGTAACGCAGATACGATCGCACCTTGACCGAATAGGGCGACATCTCCGCCCCGAAGATGCGATAAACCTCGGTCGGTTGATTGGTCATGGATCTGCTCCCTCGCGCGTTCGAGCATGGGACGTGGTGTACCCGATCAGATGCAACCTGTCGAAGAGTCCATCAGAGACTTGAGCAACGAACGAGGGCTTAACTATGCATCAGTTCCTGAAGCGCGAGGACGTCATGACCGGCGGCGCCAGGCCGGCGCTGCTGGCGCCGGATACCACCGGGCTGAACTTTTATCGCGCCGATCCAGCGCTCTCGGACCTCCTGCGCATCCATCTGCCTGACACCCTGTTCCGTCACCTCACGCCGCATCTCGACCGGCTCGGTGAACTGGCCGGCGGCTATCTGGACGAGTGCGCCCGGCTCGCCGACCGCCACGGGCCAGTGCTGCATCAGCGCGACCGGTTCGGCCGCGACATGCAGTGGATCGAGTATCACCCCGCTTATCGCGAACTGGAGCGCGCCGCCTTCGGCGAGTTCGGCATTCACGCGATGTCGATCCGCAAGGGCATTCTCGGCTGGCCCGACAAATATCCTGTCGTCGCCAAGCACGCCTTCACCTTCCTGTTCAACCAGGCGGAGTTCGGGCTGGGATGTCCGATCAATGTCACCGATGGCTGCGCCAAGCTGCTGGCGAGCTTCGGCAGCGATGGGCTCAAGGCGAGATATCTCGACGGCCTGACGCAGACCGATATGCGGAAGCTGACCCAGGGCGGCCAGTTCATGACCGAGAAGGAGGGCGGCTCCGACGTCGGCACCTTGACGACGGTCGCGGTGCCCGAGGGCCATCATTGGCGCCTGCATGGCGAGAAATGGTTCTGCTCGAATGCCGACGCGAAGGTGGTGATGCTCCTGGCGCGCCCGCAAGGTGCCGACAGCGGCACGCGCGGCGTCGGACTGTTCCTGATGCCGCGCTTCCTCGATGACGGCAGCCAGAACCAGTATCGGATCGTCCGCCTGAAGGACAAGCTCGGCACCCGCTCGATGGCCTCGGGCGAGATCAAGCTCGAAGGCGCAATCGCTTATGCGGTCGGCCGGCTCGATCGCGGCTTCGTGCAGATGGCCGAGATGGTCAATTCGTCGCGCCTCTCCAACGGCGTCAAATCGACCGCGCTGATGCGGCGCGCCTGGCACGATGCGATCACGGTGGCGCGCAACCGCGTGGTATTTGGCCAGCGCATTGTCGACCTGCCGCTCGGGCGCCGCCAGCTGATGAAGATCCTGCTCGCCACCGAGCAGGCGCTGTCGACGAGTTTTCTCACCGCCGACGCGCTCGATCGGGCCGAGGCCGGCAGCCAGGATGCGGCAGCGCTGCTGCGCATCCTGACGCCGACCTTGAAGTTCCGGGCGACGCGGGATGCCCGCAAGGTCTGCGGCGATGCGTTGGAGATGCGCGGCGGCATCGGCTATGTCGAGGAGTTCGTCACCGCGCGGCTGCTGCGCGACGCGCATCTCGGCTCGATCTGGGAAGGCACCGGCAACATCGTCGCGCTCGATGCGCTCAAGCGCGCGATCGGCCGCCATGGCGCGGACGCCGCGCTCGCAGCCGATCTGCATGCGCGGCTCGACGACAGCAATGCCGTTCCGCAGGCCTGGCGCGATCAGCTGCATCGCCTCGTCGATCGCGCCGTCGGCTTTGCGCGCGAGGTCGCTGGCCGCGCCGACAACGAAGCCGAGGCGCGACGCGCCACCAGCCTGCTGTATCACGTCGCCAGCGCCGTTTCTCTTACCTGGGAAAGCGCGCGCATCCACGCGCTGCGCGGCGACGCGCGGCGCCTGCTGCTGGCCAGGCTCGTGGTCGATCATCGGCTGATGCCGTCCGATCCATTCCGGCTTACGGAAAACAAGGCGGATGATGCGATCGCAACGCTGCTACTTGGCGAGAACGTCGCCAACATGGGAGAGGTTGGCGAACTGCTAACAGCGGCGTAGTCTCTCGGAATGTCACGATGATGGATCGCGACCTCATGACGAAGCTCATAGCTTCTGGTCTGTGCGAGTGATGAGCGAACAAGGCGCGGCGACGTCGGTGCACCTCGCCCCGCTTGCGGGGCGAGGCCGGATGGCATCATCAGATGCCATCCGGGTGAGGGGGGACAGGTCTAACCCTTCGCACCATCCGTGCGTCTGCCCCTCACCCCCACCCTCTCCCCGTGAAGAACGGGGAGAGGGAGCGCAGCACCCGCGTCCAAACAGCTGAGCCTCAACTGAGAACAAACAAAACCGGGAGAACGCCAATGAAAGCCGCCGTGCTGATGGAGGTCAACAAGCCGCTGGTGATCGAGGACATCAGCGTGCCCAAGCCGGGGCCGCGCGAGGTGCTGATCCGCACCGCTGTCGCCGGTCTCTGCCATTCCGACCTGCATTTCATCGAAGGGCTGTATCCGCATCCGCTGCCGGCGGTGCTCGGCCATGAATCCGCAGGGATCGTCGAACAGGTCGGCTCCGACGTGACTTATGTTAAGCCCGGCGATCACGTCGTCACCTGTCTTTCGGTGTTCTGCGGCACCTGCGACAATTGCACCACCGGCCGGCCGGTGCTGTGCACCGACACGACGGTGAAGATGCCGCCCGGCGCCTCCAACCGGCTGTCATGGGGACGAAGCGAGAAGCTGCACCAGTTCCTCAATCTGTCATCCTTCGCCGAGCAGATGCTGGTGCACGAGAACGCGATCGTGAAGATCCGACCGGACATGCCGCTCGATCTTGCCGCGCTGATCGGCTGCGGCGTCATCACCGGCTATGGCGCGGTGGTCAACACCGCGCGGGTGACGGCCGGCGAGACGGTGGCCGTGATCGGCTGCGGCGGCGTCGGCATGGCCGCGATCAACGGCGCTGAGATCGCGGGCGCCGGCCGCATCATCGCCATCGACACCAATCCGGCCAAGCTGCAACTCGCGACGAAATTGGGCGCCACCGACATCATCAATCCGGCCGACGGCGATGTCGTGGCGCAAGTGCGCGAGCTGACCAAGGGCGGCGTGCATCACGCCTTCGAGGTGCTTGGACGCAAGGAGACCGCCGAGCAGGCCTTCGCGATGCTGGCGCCGGGCGGCACAGCGACCATCGTCGGCATGATCCCGTTCGGCCAGAAGATCGAGCTGCACGGGTTCGATTTCCTGCGCGAGCGCCGCATCCAGGGCTCGTCGATGGGCTCCAACCATTTCCGCGTCGACATGCCCCGCCTCGTCGAATTCTACCTGCGCGGCAGGCTGCACCTGGAAGACTGGATCTCCGCCAAGCTGAAACTGTCCGAGATCAACGAGGGCTTTGCCAATATGAAAGCCGGCAAGACGCTGCGCAGCGTGATCGTCTTCGATGCGTGAAGGCATTTGATTTCGAGCCGGCGGCAGCCGTCCAGCGCTTTGCCGGCTGGTTTACTCGTCATGCCCGGGCTTTGTCCCGGGCGTCCACGTCTCTCCAGGCATTCAGCGCGCGGATGGCCGGGACCAGCCCAGCCATGCCCACAACATTTTCGTTGCTATTTTTCCGAAATCGTGTTCTTCTTTGTCCAACCCGCCTCCTGCAAGGGGCGTACGCGTCGTCACGATACGCGAGGTGGGCTGCGGTGGCCGCGACCGGAGGCGCTTGACGAGCGCAGACGGCACGGACCTGAAGTGACAGGGTCCTGACACCCCGAAGCTGGTGTCCAGCATGACGCGCCTGAGCGCGTCGTGCGACATGGTGGCCAACAAGCCGGCGCACCAGGGAGACTGTCTATAAGGGTGAAGACCATCGCGCAGGGAAGGCCGGTTGCTCCGGCTGAGCCTGTGGTTCCTTCCCCGTGCATTCTTTTCGCACGGGGGCCGCAGGTGCCAGTCGGCACCTGGCCTTCCCTGCGCCCTCGCATCTTTCGAGGGACATGCCGACCGCATGATCCGGGCGTCACGCGCCGCGGAGCCACGGGGGCATGTCCACTGCTTGTCAGGTGAATAGGGTGGGCACGCGATGTTTCCCCTCGTCATTGCGAGCGCAGCGAATTAGTCCAGCCTGTCTATGTTGAGGCAGTCTGGATTGCTTCGGTGCAAGAGTGCCTCGCAATGACTGAGTGGGGAGAGTTGAGGTTCAAACTCGCGACTGTGATTGTGGTCAGGCGCGGTTCACGTCGTTGCGGACGCCAACTAATCCGCGAACATCGGCGGCGGGACGAAGCCGCCGAATTCGCGTTCGATCAGCTCGGCGAGCTTGAGCGGCGTGCGGTCTTCGAGGAAGGGGCCGACGATCTGCATGCCGACGGGAAGCTCGCCGGCGAGCCCGAGCGGGATCGCCGTCGCGGGCAGGCCGGGCAAGGTGGCCATGCCCGGCCAGGCGAGCTGGTCGTTGTAGTCGTGCGCGACGCCGTCGATGCTGATGCGGCGTTCCCGCTGATCCGGAGAGTGGTCATGCGGAAAGGCGGGCGTCGGCATGATCGGGCAGATCACCGCATCGAAGCTCTCGAACAGGGCCCGCCATTGCGCGCGCAGCCCGAAGCGGGCGTTGTTGGCCTGCACCCAATCGCGATGGCTGAGCGCGATGCCGCGCAGACGTTCGGCCGCGAGGCTGTTGGCTTCCTTCGGCAGCTGCGCGGCCGCCTGGCCGGCGCCGGCATGCACGTCCGGCGGCATGATGGCGCCGAGGAAGCCGAGCAGGAGGCGCATATAGAGTCGGCTGGATGCGGCGAAGTCCGGCAGCAACGGGCTCTCACGTGCGACATTGACGCCAAGCTTGGCGAGATCGGCGGCGAGCCGCTCAATGGCGCCACGCACGGCGCCATCGGTCGGCAGCACCGGGTTGCTCGCAATCACCAGGATCCGATAATCCTGCAGGCGCGCATGCCGCGCCGGCGGCAGCTGCAGCCGATACGCCTTGCCGGCCTCGAGCGGATCAGGTCCTGCCATCACGTCGAGCAGCAGCGACAGACCGGCCGCCGAGCGCGCCATCGGGCCGACCACCGCGAGATCCGCCTCGTTCGGCAGTGGCTGGAACGGCGGCGGCGTGTGGCCGCGGGTGGGCACGAGGCCATAGGTCGGCTTGTGCGCCGCGATGCCGCAATGGAATGCCGGCACGCGCAGCGATCCGCCGATGTCGGAGCCGAGCGACAGCGAGCCGTAGCCGACTGCCAGCGCCGCGGCCGAGCCGCCGGAGGAGCCGCCCGGCGTGCGGCCGAGATCGAACGGATTGTTGGTGGTGCCGTAGATGTCGTTGTAGCTCTGCCAATCGCCGAGCCCGATCGGCACGTTGGTCTTGCCGAGCACGATGCCGCCGGCGTCCTTGACGCGCGTCACCGTCAGCGCATCCTCGGCGGCGATGAAATTCTTCTGCTGCGGAAAGCCCCAGGTCGTCGGCAGCCCGGCGACGTTGTAGGACTCCTTCACGGTCAGCGGCAGGCCGAGCAGCGGCCGGCGCTCGCCGCGCGCCAGGCTCGCATCGGCGGCGTGCGCCGCCTCCAGCGCGCGTTCGAAATCGCGCACGCAGATGGCGTTGATCTTGTCGTCATGTCGCGCGATGCGGTCGATCGCGAGCTGTGTCAGTTCGACCGAAGAGATTTCGCGATCCGCCAGAGCCTTCGCCGTGTCGACGGCGGTCGCGAACGTCCATTGCGATGCAGCCAAGGTCCTGCTCCCATGCTCGTGGAGCTCCTTTGTACTCCGGGCGAATGGCAGGCGCTTGACCGAAATTGCGCAGGCCCGTCGTCAGCCTGGCAGCATGCGCTGCATGATGCGGTCGCGATAGACGAAGATGTGCGCCAGGGCGGCGCCGACATGGACGACGATCAGGATCAGCAGCAGCCATTCGGCCGCCTGGTGCAATCCGTCGATGGCGCGGTTGCCCGCCGGGTTGCGGCCGGCCAGCATCGGCAGCGGAAACAGATAGAAGTAGGATACGCTCCAGCCGCGGAACGAGGCGAACAGCCAACCGGTGACGGTGCTCGCCAGCACCATCACATAGAGCATCCAGTGCACCGCCTCCGAGCTCAGCCGCTGCCATGGCGGCAGCGAGCTCTCGGGCGCGACCGGATGCGTCAGCCGCCAGACGAAGCGCACCACGATCAGCGCCAGGATGGTGAGGCCGAAGGAGATGTGCAGGATCATCGGCGCGCCGGGCGGCGTGTTGGCGTGCAGGTCCGGCATCAGCCAGCCGATCGGATATTGGATGGCGAGCAGTGCCACCACCAGCCAGTGCAGGATCTTCGCAGGCGTGCCGTAATGCAGGCGTGGTGTCATGGCGAACAGTCCATTGTGATCGGTCGGCATCGCGATCGGTCTGGCGCAATCCGTGGGCTTGGCCCGGAGTTCCGCAGCCAGCCGCGCGGCAGGTGGCTAGGCCGCTCCTATCAAGATCCCCACCCCAAGCACGATGATGCCGCCGAGCACGATCTGGAACACCGCCTGCAGGAAGGGTGTGTCCATGTAGCGCGCGCGGATATAGGCGATCGCCCACAGCTCGAAGAACACGACGAGGCTGGCGATGGCGGTGGCGATCCAGAACGCGTTGGGCCAGGAGTCGGGGACGAGATAGGGCATGGTGTGGCCGAGGCCGCCGAGCGTGGTCATCGCGCCGCAGACCGCGCCGCGCAGCCAGGGCGAGCCGCGGCCCGTCAGCGAGCCGTCATCGGACAGCGCCTCGGCAAAGCCCATGCTGATGCCGGCGCCGATCGAGGCGGCGAGACCGACCAGGAAGGTCTGGAAGTTCTGGTGGGTGGCGAAGGCGGCAGCGAACAGCGGCGCCAGCGTCGAGACCGAGCCGTCCATCAGTCCGGCAAGGCCTGGCTGCACATATTGCAGCACGAATACGCGCCGGCGCGTCTCGTCCTCCTTGTCGCGGACGTCAGGACTCAGGATCTTGTCGGTCAGTTTCGCCGCGACCTTCTCATGCCCCTTCTCGGCCTCGGCGAGGTCGCCCAGCAGGCGGCGCACGCCGACATCCTTGGCCTGCTCGGCGGCCTTGGCGTAGAAGCGCTCGGCCTCGAACTCCATCGTGCCGACCTCCTTGCGGATGGCATCGAGCGACAGGTTCTTGGTCAGCCAGATCGGGCGGCGCTGCATGAAGCCCTTGACGTTCTCGCGTCGGATCGGCGGCAGGTTCTTGCCGAAACGCTCCTCATAGAGCTCGAGCAGCATGTGCCGGTGGCCCTTTTCCTCCTCGGCCATCTGCTCGAACAGCTTGGCGGAGTCGGGATAGCGCTCCGCCAGGTCCTCCGCGAAGCTCATATAGATGCGGCCGTCTTCCTCTTCGGCCGAGATCGCGATCGCCAGGATCTCGCGCTCTGTGAGGTCGGCAAAATTCTTCATTCCAAGGTCCCCGGATATGCCGTTCTCAACATTCGAGTGTTTAGAACGTTTCTAAAGTCTATACGGATTTGCCGCAGCGCGGTCAAACTGCTGCCGCGGCGCGGTCTCGAAACATTTCGTGACGACGCATTCAGGCCTCAGTCATGGAACCTCGATGCAAATTCATTGTTCGCGTTCCGCTTTGCTAGCTAAGGAGTTCCAATGGACAGCGTCAAATACCGGCTGAACGATCCAGGGTTGGCGCCGCGCCGCACCCGGATGGATATTCCGGGTTGGGCCGGTGAGCGGCAGCCGCGCGCGAATGGCTCGCATGAGCAGGTCTGGCATTGCGTACCATTCTCAGAAGGTGCGCAATATGGCATCGAGCTGTTCTATCCGTATGATTTCGAGCTGAGGGTCACGACCCGCGACGGCAAGCTGGAATTCGCCGGTGAATGGGGCGAGCCGCCGAGCCCGAGCCTGCAATGGCCGCCATTCCGCAATTTCGGCGATGCATTCTACACCTATCAGATCCTGCTCGATCTGAAGGTCCCCAAGGGCTTTGCGATCCGGACCGAGCCGCATCCGCGCTTCTACACCGATCGCACCGATACCTGTCCGATCGCGGTGCCGGCGCTGGTGCGCAATTTCTGGCCGATGCTGTTCTTCTGCGTGTTCAAGGCGCCCGCCGAAGGCCGCACGCATATCTTCCGCCCGGGCGAGCCATTCGCACAGGTGATCGTGATCCCGGAAGAGGCGAACTTCACGGTCGAACCGATGAGCCCTGACGAGGCGGCGGAGCGCGAGCTGCAGTCGCGCCGCATTCACGCCAGCCGCCCGACCCTTGGCAAGGAGACCGAATGGGTCTCGAGCACCAATACGGTGTTCGACGGCACCTATCGTCATCTGCACCGCGCCGCCAAGGAGAAGGCACGCAAGTCGTGACGCTTCCGTTCTCCCAAGCGCAGAGGGCGCCGACCTCCCGGTCGGCGCCCTCTCTGGCTCTCATCGCACTGGCGATCAATAGCGATCGTAGTACCAGTGGTGATGGTGATGATGGTGGTGGTGATGGTAGTACCGGCGCGGTACCACATAGACCCGGGGGCCGTAGCCGTACCCATAGCCAGGGCCGTAGCCATAGCCGCGCCAGTAACCGTGATGGTGGTGGTGATGATGGTGGTGATGGTACCACTGCGCCAGCTGCACCTTCGGCTCGGTCTCCGGCGGCGCCTGCTCGTCGAGCGCCTGCAGCACCTTGGCCGCATTCGGGATCGGCTCGAGCAGGTCGGCGTAGGAGTTGGCCTTCAGCACGTCGCTCGGGGCCGGAGCCGCTGACGCCTGCGCCGTGCCGAGCGCGCCGACAGCGGCGACCGCGCCCAACAAGCCTGCGATCTTCTTATCCATAAAACCTCTCCTGATGCGCATCGCCCGGATGCAAAAACGTCAACCCCGATTGTTCGTTCCTCGAATCGCCTAATAAGTCGGAACGGCGTCCGAAATCAGGCTGTCGATTTGTTCAGGAACGTGAACAGAAGCTCATTGACATGGTCAGGTTGCTCCTGCTGCACCCAATGGCCGGCACGATCGATCAGCTCGCACAGGATCATGTTGGTGCACACTCGGGACTGCATCGCTTCGAACACACCGGGCCCTTGGTAGATGCCCCAGTCTTGCAGGCCGGAGATGAATGCAGACGGAACGTCGATGGTGCGATCCGACCACGTCTGCAATTCCGCGTCGAACAGGCCTGACGTGCCGCAGCGATACCATTGCAGGCCGCCCTGGAAGCCGTTCCGTTCATATTCGGCGGTATAAACCGCGAGCTCGCTGTCGGGCAGCCAGCGATTAGCTGCGATCGCCGCCGCGTCGGGCATCTCCTGGGCGACCGTCTCGGCCATCGTCTTGTCGAGCTCCATCACGTAGTAGGTCGGCAGCTTGGCTAGCTCGTCTGCATTCCAGGCTTGGAGCGGACAGGGTGCGTTGCCCGACCAGTCGGCGCTCTTGTGATGATAGTACGCGCGCAGGAAAGCATGCAGGCCTTGCGGCGCCCGATGCATGTCGGCGTTGGCCTCTGGTGTCGAGTAGTACCATTGATAGTGCTTGCGCGGACGCGACAGCGCGGCCAGCTCGCGGTGCACGGGGTCCTGCTGCGGCGTGAGGGGATGATCCGCGATGCCGAACGGCGCGGCCGGCGGCCCCGCGAACGGCGCGCTCATCATCACGACAGATCGAAACACATCGGGGCGGATCACCGCGCACCACGCGGCGACGAAGCTGCCGAAATCGTGGCCGACCACGGCCGCCACATGGCGATGGCCGAACGCATAGACGACGCCGAGCGCATCGCGCACCAGATTGGTGAAGCGGAACGGGGCGAGGTCGCCACCATACTCGGGGCTCCAGCCGGTGGTGCGGCCATAGCCACGCTGGTCCGGCGCCAGCACATGATAGCCGGCTGCCGCCAGCGCCGGCATCACCTTGCGCCAGCTGAAGGCGAGCTCGGGAAAGCCGTGCAGCAGCAGCACACACGGCCGTCCCGGCGTCTCGAAGCCGGCCTCGAGCACATGCACGCGCAAGCCGTTGATGCCGTCGACGAAGCGGGAGCGGATGGAGGGGGGCAGCGGGAGCGGGGCAAGAGACTGAGACATGGCGTGTACTCTCCTCGCGTCGTCCCGGCGAACGCCGGGACCCATAGCCACAGGATAACGTGGCCGGGCGTGCTGGCAGCTCCAGCCTTCGCAGAATTCAAAACGGTGGCGATGGGTCCCGGCGCAAGGCCGGACGACAGCCCGCCTGGGGGTCAGGCCGCGCCCTTCTTCGGCCAATAGCGTTCGCGCAAATGGCGTTTGACCAGCTTGCCGGTCGGGGTGCGCGGCAGCTCCGGCTCGAAGTCGATCGAGCGCGGGCATTTGATCGGCGACAGATGCTGGCGGCAGAACAGGATCAACTGCTCCTCCAACGCCTTGCCGGCACGGGACATGTCGTGCGGCTGCACCACTGCCTTGACCTCTTCTCCCATCTCCTCGTTCGGCACGCCGAACACGGCGACATCAGCGACGTCGGGATGGGTGATGAGAACGTCCTCGGTCTCCTGCGGGTAGATGTTCACGCCGCCGGAGATGATCATGTAGGATTTGCGGTCGGTGAGATAGAGGAAGCCGTCGGCATCGAGATAGCCGACATCGCCGAGCGTCGACCAGCCCTTGTCGTTGTAGGCCCGCTTCGTCTTCTCCGGATCGTTGTGATAGGAGAATACAGGTGCGTCGGCGAAATAGACCGAGCCGATCTCGCCGGTCGGCAGCTCCTTGTCGTCCTCGCCAAGAATCTTGATCTTGCCGACGACGGCGCGGCCGACGCTGCCGCGATGCTCCAGCCACTGCTTCGAGGTGCACACGGTGACGCCGTTGCCTTCGGAACCGGCATAATACTCGATCAGGATCGGTCCCCACCACTCGATCATCTTCGCCTTGACGTCGACAGGGCAGGGCGCGGCGGCGTGGATCGCGCCCTTCAAGGTCGAGACGTCGTAACGCCTGCGCACATCGTCAGGCAGCTTCAGCATGCGCACGAACATGGTCGGCACCAGCTGCGACTGCGTGACCTTGTATTTCTCCACCAGTCGCAGGAAGTCCTCGGCGTCGAAATGCTCCATGATGATCGAGGTGCCGCCAAGCACGATCGCCATCATGTTGAAGCGCAGCGGCGCCGCGTGATAGAGCGGCGCCGGCGACAAATAAATGCTCTCGGCATTCATGCCGCACATGTCGGCGCAGAGCACGCGCAGGAACTGATTCGGCGCCTCGATAGGATTGCCTTCAAAGTCCTTCTTGATGCCCTTGGGCCGCCCGGTCGTACCGGACGAATACAGCATGTCATAGCCGGCGACCTGGTCGGCAATCGGCGTCTTGGGCTGCGCGCCAGCCTCCTTGTCCCAGGAGCGGAAGCCGGGTTCGGGCTCGTCGACCATGAAAAACATCGGGCCATTAGCCGCGGTCACGAGATCGCGGACCTGCTCGGCGCATTTCGGCGAGGTGATGAAGACCTTGGCGCCGCAATCCTTGATGATGTAGGCGATCTCGTCCTTGGTGAGATAGCGGCTGATCGCGGTGTAATAGAGGCCGGAGCGCTGCGCGGCCCATGCGATCTCCATGAAGGCGAGCCGGTTCTCCATCAGGAAGGCGATGTGATCGCCGGCTTTCAGCCCCAAAGCGCGGAACAGCTGTGCACCCTGGTTGGAGAGCTCGTCGAGCTCGCGATAGGTGATGGCCTTGCCGGTCGCCGCCATCTGATAGGCGATCTTGTCGGGATGGCTCTGGGCATGAATGGAGGGGTGGGTCATGAGGGGCACACCGCTGATCTGGAAAAAAGCTGTCGTCCCGGCCTCGAGCCGGGACCCATAACCACAGGAGCCTGTGGTGAGAGCAAGCTGTGGCTCCAACTCGCCCGACATTCAATTCGGTGGCTTTGGGTCCGGCTTTCGCCGGGACGACACCGTTATTGAGGCGGGACCTACAGCCGCTCCACGATCGTCACATTCGCCATGCCGCCGCCTTCGCACATGGTCTGCAGGCCGTAGCGCTTGTTGCGCTGCTTCAGCGCATGCAGCAGCGTGGTCATCAGCTTGGTGCCGGAGCCGCCGAGCGGATGGCCGAGCGCGATCGCGCCGCCATTGACGTTGAGCCTCTCAGGATCGGCGCCGGTGGTCTTGAGCCAGGCGGTCGGCACCGAGGCAAAGGCCTCGTTGACCTCATAGAGGTCGATGTCGTCGATCGACATGCCGGCCTTCTGCAGCGCGCGCTGCGTCGCCGGCAGCGGCGCCTCCAGCATGATGACGGGATCGCCGCCCATCATCGTCATGTGATGCACGCGCGCGATCGGCTTGACGCCGAGCGACTTCAGGCCGCGCTCGTTGACGACCATCACGCCCGAGGCGCCGTCGCAGATCTGGCTCGCGGTCGCCGCCGTCAACTTGCCGTTCTCGGCGATCAGCTTGACGCCCTTGATGCCGTCCAGGCTGACATCGAAGCGGATGCCTTCGTCGATATGGTGGGTGTCGGTCGAGCCGTCCGCGCGGGTAATCTGCAGCGGGACGATCTCGTCCTTGAAATGGCCGGCTTGTGTCGCGGCAATCGCGCGTTGATGACTATTATAGGCGTATTCGTCGAGCTCGTCCTTGGACAGCCCGTACTTCTCCGCCATCATCTCCGCGCCGGTGAACTGGCTGAACTGGATATTCGGATAGCGGCTCTGCATGTTCGGGCTCATGTAATGCCCGAAGCCGTTCTTGGCCGGCAGCGTCGAGGCGAGGCCCATCGGCACCCGCGTCATCGACTCCACGCCCGCGGCGATCACGACATCCATCGCGCCGGACATCACGGCCTGGGCCGCGAAATGCAGCGCCTGCTGCGAGGAGCCGCATTGGCGGTCGATCGAGGTGCCCGGCACGCTCTCCGGCAGCTTCGAGGCCAGCACCGCGTTGCGCGCGATGTTGGTGGACTGCTCGCCGGTCTGCATCACGCAGCCCATGATGACGTCCTCGACCTGGTCCGGCGCGGCGCCGGAGCGCTCGACCAGCGCGTCCAGCACCTTCGCGGCGAGATCGGCCGGATGCCAGCCGGCCAGGCGGCCTCCTTTGCGACCGCCGGCCGTGCGTGCAGCCGCGACGATATAGGCTTCCGCCATGACGTTTCCTCCCTAGACTTGGTGTTCGTAATTGGCGCCGATTTAAATGCGCGATTGAGCCTTAGTCAATCGATCAATTAACTCTTGAGATCAACTCTGGCTTCGGCTTATCTGGCTCAATCATTAGCGAGACACGTCTTGAGACCACAGCTTCAGAACAGCGTGCCGGAGAAACTTCCCGCGGGGCGGAATGCCACCGCGGAGAAGCTGTTGGATGCGGCGAGCGAGCTGATGATCGCGCGCTCCTCGATCGAGATTTCGCTGAGCGACATCGCGCAGAAGTCCGGCGCCAACGCCGCGCTGGTCAAATACCATTTCGGCAACAAGGATGGCCTGCTGCTGGCGCTGCTCGCGCGCGACGCCGCGACCGAGGTGGCCAATCTCGAATACCTCCTGGCGCAGCCGATTTCGCCGACGGCCAAACTGAAGCTGCATATCAGCGGCATCATCCGCGCCTATCACCGGTTTCCCTATATGAACCGGCTGATCCATTATCTGCTGCATGAGAGCAGCGCCGAGGCGGCCGACGAGGTGTCGAAGTTCTTCGTCGCGCCGCTCTTGGATTTCCACCGCCGGCTGATCGAGGAGGGCGTCGCCCAGGGCGAGTTTCGCGCCGTCGATCCGGTGCTGTTCTACACCAGCCTGATCGGCGCCTGCGATCATCTGTTCTTCGGCCGCCATGCGATGTCGCGCGCCATCGGCGTGGGTCCGGTCACCGATGATGTCTGCCGCCAGTACATCGCCCATATGGAGGCGCTGATCTGCGGCGGAATATTGCAAGGGGCGAGTGGCGAATAGCGGCTTCCCTCTATTCGCTGCTCTCTACTCGCTATTCGCCAATAACAAAAGACGGAGGAACCATCATGCAGTTGAACAATGTTGCCGTTCTCATCACCGGCGGTGGCTCGGGTCTCGGCGCTGCCACGGCACGCGCCATGGCGGCCAAGGGGGCCAAGGTGGCCGTGCTCGATCAGAGCCTGGAGAATGCCGAGAAGGTCGCCGCCGAGATCAAGGGCGTCGCCTTGCATGCCGACGTCACCAATGAGGACCAGGTCAAGGCCGGCATCGCCAAGGCCGAGGCCGCGCACGGCATCGCCCGCGTGCTCGTGAACTGCGCCGGCATCGGCGGCTCGCAGCGCATCGTCGGCAAGGACGGCGTCTATCCGCTCGCCAAGTTCGCCCGCATCATCAACGTCAACCTGATCGGCACCTTCAATGTGCTGCGGCTGTTTGCGGAGCGCCTGGTTACCGCCGAGCCGATCGGCGAAGAGCGTGGCGTTGCCATCAACACCGCCAGTGTTGCGGCCTATGAAGGCCAGATCGGGCAGATCGCCTATTCGGCGTCGAAGGGCGGCGTCGTCGGCCTGACGCTGCCGGCCGCGCGCGATCTCGCCAGCCAGAAGATCCGCGTCAACACCATCGCGCCCGGCCTGTTCCTGACGCCGCTGCTGATGGGTCTGAACGAAGAAGCCCGCAAGAGTCTCGGCGCCCAGGTGCCGCATCCGGCCCGTCTCGGTGATGCTTCGGAATACGGCAACCTTGCGGTCCACATCGTCGAAAACCCGATGCTGAACGGCGAAACCATCCGTCTCGACGGCGCCATCCGCATGGCGCCGCGCTAGTCGTTCCATCTAAGGTGCCCCCTCTCCCCTTGTGGGAGAGGGTGGCGCGCGAAGCGCGACGGGTGAGGGGTCTCTCTCAGCGCGTGAGAATGTCGAGATAAACCGCTCACCCGAGCGAATCCGGGGCTGATGTCGGTGATGCCCTCTCCCTCAAGGGGAGAGGGCGCAGTAACGACCTCCGGCGCATTGTTGAAGCGAGCGAGCTTTGCATGTCCCAACCGCTGCTGATCGAGCACGACAATGGTGTCGACCGGGTGACGCTCAATCGTCCGGACAGTCTCAATGCGCTCGATTCCACGCTGATCGACGCGCTCAATACCTATTTCGAGGGTCTGCAGCGCAATCGCACCACGCGCGTCGTGGTGCTGAAGGGCGCGGGACAGAATTTCTGCGCCGGGCTCGACCTGAAGGCCGCGATGCAGCGGCGTGGCGGCGTCAACGAGCCGCCCAGCGTAACCGAGTCGCTCGACTCGCAGCGGCGCATTGCGGACATCGTGATGCTGATGCGGCGCTGTCCGCAGCCGATCATCGCGCTGGTGCAGGGCGCGGCCGCCGGCGGCGGTTTCGCGCTGGCGCTGGCCGCTGACATCCGCATCGCCTCGCGCTCGGCGCGGATGAATTGCGCCTTCGTCAAGCTGGGACTCGGCGGCTGCGACATCGGCACCAGCTACTTTTTGCCGCGCCTCGTCGGCGTGTCCATCGCCTCCGAGCTCATCCTCACCGGCCGCTTCATCGGCGCCGAGCGCGCGCTGATGGTCGGATTGGTGTCGGAGATCGTCGAGGAGGACATGCTCGAGAGCGCCGCCGCGCCCTTCATCGATGCGATGATGAGCGCCTCGCCGGTCGGGCTTCGGCTGTCGAAGGAGTGTCTCAACATGAGCGTCGACGCCGCATCGATCGATGCGGTGATCGCCATGGAGGATCGCAACCAGGTGCTGTGCAGCCGCTCGGAGGATTTCAAGGAAGGCATTCAAGCCTTCCTTGAGAAGCGCAAGCCGGTCTATACCAACCGCTAGATATCAAGATCCGTAAAGGACGATATTTCGGGAGACGCAAAATGGACGGGACGGCAGCGAAGGTGCTGGAGAAGCCGGCATTCCGCAAGGTCAATTGGCTGGCGCGCGACATCGACGTCGAACGCCGTGCCGATGGCGTCATCATCATCAAGTCGCGCATTCCGCTGCAGGCCTATGAGCCGCATCTCGCCGCGCCGCTCGCCCGCTGGGCCAAGGAGGCTCCGACGCGGACCTGGCTCGCGCAACGCAGCGGGCCCGAGCGGCAATGGCGCAAGCTGTCCTATGCGGACGCCAAGCGCACCGTCGATGGGCTGACGCAAGGACTGCTCAATCTGAAGCTCGACGGCCGTCCCGTTGCGATCCTCTCCGGCAATTCGATCGAGCATGCGCTGCTGACGATGGCCGCGATGCAGGCGCGGCTGCCGGCGGCGCCGGTGTCGCCGGCCTATTCGCTGATGAGCCACGATCATCTCAAGCTCAAATATCTATTCGGGCTGGTGAAGCCGGGCGTCGTGATGGTGCAGGACGGCCCGGCCTTCGAGAAGGCGCTGAAGGCGCTCGACCTCGACGGCGTGACCGTGATCCATGTCGCGCGTCCGTGTGACGGCGTTCCGAGCGTCGGCTTCGCCGATCTGGCGGCGACGCCGGTGACATCAGAGGTCGCGGCGTCGGTCGCGCAGATCACGCCGGAGACCGTCGGCAAACTCTTGTTCACCTCCGGCTCGACCGGCATGCCCAAGGCGGTCATCAACACCCAGCGCATGATGTGCGCTAATGCGGCGATGATGATGCAGACGCGCCCGCGCGGGCCCGATGCGCCGATCTCGACGGTGCTCGACTGGATGCCATGGAATCACACCATGGGCGGCAATGCGCTGTTCAATCCGCTGCTGATCGAGGGCGGGACGCTGTACATCGACGATGGCCGGCCGATGCCCGGCCTGTTCGACGAGACGATCAGGAATCTGCGGGAGGTGTCGCCGACCTACTACGCCAATGTCCCCGCCGGCTACGCCGCGCTGGCGGCGGCGATGGAGAAGGATGACGCGCTGTGCCGCTCCTTCTTCAAGGATCTGGGCATCATGGCCTATGGCGGCGCGCGCCTGCCGGATGATCTCTACGAGCGCATGCAGGCGCTGGCCGTGAAAACAACCGGCGAGCGGATCGTGTTCTACACCGGCTGGGGCTCGACCGAGACGGCGCCGACCTCGACCGGCACCTATTGGAACACCGAGCGCGTCGGCCTGATCGGCCTGCCATTCCCCGGGGTCGAGCTGAAGATGGTGCCGACCGGCGACAAATACGAGCTGCGGCTGCGCGGCATCAACGTGATGCCCGGCTATTTCGGCCAGCCCGAGCTGACCAAGAAGGCGTTCGACGAGGAGGGTTTCTACTGTATCGGCGATGCCGGCGTGTTCGTCGATCCCGATGATCCGGCGCAGGGCATCATCTTCGCCGGCCGCGTCGTCGAGGATTTCAAGCTGACCACCGGCACCTTCGTGCATGTCGGTTCGCTGCGTACCGATGCGATCGCCGCCGCCACCCCGGCCGTCCATGATGCGCTGGTGACGGGGCAGGACCGCGACTATGTCGGACTGCTGGCGTGGCCCAATCTGCATGCCTGCCGGCAGCTGGTCGGCAATCCCGAGGCGACATTCGCGGACGTGGTGAAGCATCCGGCCGTTATCGATTGCGTTCGGCGCGGCCTCGAGGCCCACAACAAGGAGTGCGAGGGTGCAAGCAGCCGGCGCATCGGCCGCGCGATGCTGATGGTCGAGCCGCCGTCGATCGATGGCCATGAGCTGACCGACAAGGGCTATATCAACCAGCGCGCCGGCCTCGAACGCCGCGCCGCGCTGGTCGAGCGGCTCTATGCCGCCGAGCCCGACAGCGACGTGATCATACTGTGATGAGTCCCCGCTCTCTCTATTCGTCATTCCGGGATGCGTGCGAAGCACGCAGGCCCGGAATCCATAACCCCGATCGGGCGTATGGATTCCGGGCTCGCGCTCCGCGCGCCCCGGAATGACGGAGATACTTTCGAATATCAAAGGCGAGTGACACCCATGAACTTCGATTTCTCCGACGACCAGAAGCAGTTGCGGGACCAGGCGCGGAAATTCCTCGCCGAGAAGTGTCCGCCCAAGGCGGTGCGCGTCGTGCTTGACGGGCAGGCACCCTATGACCGCGCGCTGTGGAAGGGCTTTGCCGAAATGGGCTTCCTCGGCGTTGCCATTCCGGAAGAATATGGCGGCGCGGGCGCCGGCCATCTCGAGCTGTGCGTGATTGCCGAGGAGGTCGGCCGCGCGCTGGCGCCGGTGCCGTTCTCATCGACGGTGTATCTCGCCGCTGAGGTCCTGATGCTGGCCGGCAGCGATGCGCAGAAGCAGGCGTGGCTGCCGAAGATCGCGAGCGGCGAGGCGATCGGCACCTTTGCGCTGTTCGAGGGCACGGGCAATCCCTCTCCGAAGGCGATCAGGCTGGACGCGGCGAACGGTGTCCTCAATGGCGTCAAGACGCCGGTCGCTGACGGCGCCATTGCCGATCTCATCATCGTCGCGGCGCGCACCGCCTCGACCGGCCGCGACAGCGACATCTCACTGTTCCTCGTCGATGCGAAGGCCGGCGGTGTCGACGCCAAGGCGTTGACCAATCTCGATCCGACCCGTGGCCAGGCCGAGCTCACGTTCAAGACCTGCAAAGCGGAGCCGCTCGGCGCTCCCGGCGAGGGGTGGAGCATCATCACCCAGGTGCTCGATCGCGCCGCGGTGCTGACGGCGTTCGAGCAGGTCGGTGGCTCGGACCGCGCGCTGGAGATGGGCCGCGACTACGCGTTGGATCGTATCGCCTTCGGTCGTCCGATCGGATCGTTCCAGGCGGTCAAGCACATGCTCGCCGACATGTATGTCTCTGCGACCCTGGCGCGTTCGAACGCCTATTACGGCGCCTGGGCGCTCTCGACCAACGCGCCTGAATTGCCGGAGGCTGCGGCATCGTCGCGGATCAGCGCGACGCAGGCCTATCAGCACTGTGCCAAGAACAACATCCAGGTCCATGGCGGCATGGGCTTCACCTGGGAGTTCGACTGCCACATGTACTACCGCCGCGCCAACGCGCTCGCGCTCGGCCTTGGCAGCCTGTCCTACTGGGAAGACCAGCTGATCGACCGCATGCGCAAGCGCAATGCGGCGTGAGTCAGAGCCGAACATGCCGTCGTCATTGCGAGGAGCCGCAGGCGACGAAGCAATCCAGTGTCTTCGTTTGGCCCTGGATGGCTTCGCTTCGCTCGCAATGACGCTGACGAGATCGACCGGTCAATTGCTACCAGAGCAGGGTCTGAACCATGAATTTCGATGACACTCCGCAGGAGGCCGCGTTCCGCAGCCAAGCCCGGGCTTGGATCGCCGCCAACGCGCCGAAGGAATATGAAGACGAGCTGCGCGCCACCTCGCTTGGCCGTGTCGGGCTGAAGAACGCCGATATCCTTGAGGTCGCCAAGGCCTGGCAGAAGAAGAAGGCCGATGCCGGCTGGGCCTGCCTGCATTGGCCCAAGGAATATGGCGGCCGCGGCGCCTCGCCGATCGAGCGCGTCATCTGGCAGCAGGAGGAGGGGCCGTTCGGCAAGCTCTCCGGCCTGTTCATCATCGGTCACGGCATGTGCGGTCCGACGGTGATGGCCTATGCGTCCGAGGAGCATAAGCGGCAGTATCTGCCGCCGCTGGCGTCGGGTGAGAAGGTGTGGTGCCAGCTCTTCTCCGAGCCCGCGGGCGGCTCGGACGTCGCGGGCCTGCGCACCCGCGCCGAGAAGCGCGGCGACGCGTGGGTCATCAACGGTCAGAAGATCTGGACCTCGGGCGCGCATTACTCCGACTACGGCATCCTGCTGACGCGGACCGATCCGACCGTGCCCAAGCACAAGGGGCTCACCATGTTCTTCCTGGATATGAAGAGCAAAGGTGTCGAGGTGCGTCCGATCAAGCAGGCGAGCGGGCATTCGGACTTCAACGAGGTCTATTTCACCGACGTCGTGATTCCGGACTCGCAGCGGCTCGGCGCCGTCAATGACGGCTGGAACGTTGCCCTCACCACCTTGATGAACGAGCGCATGTCGATCGGCGCCGGTGTCGCGACCGGCTTTCCCGAGCTGTTCGCCTTCTGCTCCAACCTCATGCTGGACGATCGTCCGGCGATCGAGGACCGCAATGTGCGCTCCAAGCTCGCGAGCTGGGCCGTGAAGGCGAGCGGGCTGAAATACACCAGCATGCGCGCGATTTCCGCGCTGTCGAAGGGCGAGCGTCCCGGTCCGGAGAACTCGATCGGCAAGCTGGTCGCGGGACCCATGATCCAGGACGTGGCGGCCTACGCGCTCGATCTGCAGGGGGCGGCCGGCGTGCTGAGCGGTTCCGAGGCGGAGCTTGCCGGCAAATTCCAGGCGATGCTGCTGCGCGCCCCCGGCACCCGCGTCGAAGGCGGCACCGACGAGATCATGCGCAACATCATCGCCGAGCGCGTGCTCGGCCTGCCCGGCGACATTCGGGTCGACAAGGACGTGCCGTTCAACCAGGTGCCGACCAAGGGACGCGCCTAGACCCTTATCGTGAGGAGCTGCGCAGCAGCGTCTCGAAGGATGAGGCCCGTATCGGGGCCTCATGGTTCGAAACGGCGCCAAGGGGCGCCTCCTCACCACGAGGGGAAAGGCCTGACCCGAGATCAGCTATCCACTGACGCAAGAGAGCCACCATGAACTTCGATGACACTCCGCAGGAAGCCGCCTTTCGCGAGACCGCGCGTGCCTGGGTCGCAGCCAATGCGCCGAAGGACCTCGAGGCGGAGCTGGCGAGTTCCTCGCTCGGGCGCATCCGGCTCAAGCATGCCGATATCGTCGAGGTCGGCAAGGCCTGGCAGAAGAAGAAGGCCGAGGGCGGCTGGGCCTGTCTGCACTGGCCAAGGGAGTATGGCGGCCGCGGCGCCACGCCGATCGAGCGGGTCATCTGGCAGCAGGAGGAGGGCGTCTACGGCAAGCTGACGCAGCCGTTCCAGATCGGCGAGGGCATGTGCGGCCCGACGGTGATGGCCTATGGCAGCGAGGCGCACAAGCGGCGCTACCTGCCGAAGCTCGCCTCCGGCGAGGAGATCTGGTGCCAACTGTTCTCCGAGCCCGCCGGCGGCTCGGATGTCGCGGGCCTGCGCACCCGCGCTGAGCAGCGCGGCGATGACTGGATCATCAACGGCCAGAAGATCTGGACCTCGGGCGCGCACTACTCCGATTACGGCCTCCTGATCACGCGCACCGACCCCAACGTGCCCAAGCACAAGGGTCTGACGATGTTCTTCCTGGACATGAAAAGTCCCGGCGTCGAGGTCCGCCCGATCAAGCAGGCCAACGGCATGCAGGAGTTCAACGAGGTCTATTTCACCGACGTGGTGATCCCGGACAGTCAGCGCCTCGGCGCGGTCGGTGATGGCTGGAACGTGTCGCTGACCACCTTGATGAACGAGCGCATGTCGATCGGTGCAAGGCTCGCCACTGGCTTCCCAGAAATCTTCGAGTTCTGCACCAACCTGATGACCGACAACGGGCTTGCGATCGACGATCGCGCCACGCGCTCCAAGCTGGCGTCCTGGGCGGTGAAGGCGAGCGGGCTGAAATACACCAGCTACCGCGCGATCTCGGCGCTGTCGAAGGGCGAGCGACCGGGGCCGGAGAACTCGATTGGCAAGCTGGTGGCCGGTGTCATGCTGCAGGATATCGCGACCTATGCCATGGATCTCGAGGGCGCCGCAGGCGTGCTCACGGGCGCAGACGAACAGGTCACGCAGGGACAGTTTCAACAGATGCTGCTGACCTCGCCCTCGATGCGCATCGCTGGCGGCACCGACGAGATCCTGCGCAACATCATCGCCGAGCGCGTGCTCGGTCTGCCCGGTGACATCCGTGTCGACAAGGATGTGCCGTTCAACAAGGTGCCAACCAGGGGACGGAGCTAGGCCCTCATTCTGAGGAGCTGCGCAGCAGCATCTCGCCTCATGGTTCGAGACGGCGCTGGGCGCCTGCTCACCATGAGGGGAGGCCATCGGTCGGAGCGAGAACCATCCAATGCAAACAGATGCCGAAGCCGTGCAGACAGACCCCATTGCCATCCTCGAAGAGCTGATGGCCGCGCGGTTCTCCTGCCGCAGTTTCCGGATCGATGCGGTGCCGCGCGCGACCATCGAGCGCATCCTGACGGCGGCCCAGAAGACGGCATCGTGGTGCAACAGCCAGCCCTGGCGGGTCGAGATCACCTCGGGGGCGGCGACGGAGGCGTTCCGCAAGGTGATGTATGCGGCTGCGTCGAGCGGCAAGCCGGCCGCAGGCGACTTCCCGTTTCCGCGCGAATACAAGGGCGTCTATCTCGATCGGCGCCGCGAGAGCGGCTTCCAGCTCTACAACGCGCTCGGCATTGAACGCGGCGACAAGGCGGGCTACGCGCGGCAAGCGCTGGAGAACTACAACTTCTTCGGCGCGCCGCATGTGGCGATCATTCATAGCGACGAGGCGCTCGGCACCTATGGCGCGATCGACTGCGGCGGCTATGTGACGAGCTTCCTGCTGGCGGCGCAGGCGCTCGGCGTCGCCACGGTGCCGCAGGCGGCGCTGGCGTTTCATTCTGACCTGGTGCGCCAGCATTTCGGCCTTGCAGACGATCGCAAAATCGTCTGTGGCATCTCGTTCGGCTATCCCGACCTCAGCCATAAGGCCAATTCCTACCGGACCAGCCGTGCCGCGATCGCAGACACCGCCCGCTTCGTCGACAAATAGGATCATAACTTGGTGCGCTTGTGGCCAGTGTCACGGCCGCCAGCGCGCTCTTCAAAGCGGCTTAACCGCCGCAGATCAATTGCGTGTGTCCGGCCGACGTCGCGCCCCGGATCAAATGCACTGTGCGCGGCGGCTTGGCGGCAGCGAACTTGAGCCGTGCATTCGGGCCGAGGCGACCAGGCTTATCGCCTCCGGCCAGCTGTGGATCGGGCCACATGTTCAAACTGCATCTAAATCAATGGCTTGATAATCAGCCGGAGATAGGCTCGCTCTCGATCGGCGGGCGATGGGATATGAAACTTGGCTGCGAGCCGCTAATTGTTGGTGTTGGTTGACGGGGGCGAACATTTTTCCTTGAGTTCATGGGCCTCCAGCAACGATATTGACAAAATCCTTTCTAACATTTTGAGTTGCATCGCGCGAGCGTCGACAATGCAAAATTGCAGACGCTCAATGATCTTCTCGATTGAAGGTTCAGTCACGGCTCAAAACCTGAAGTGTCAGCTATGGATTCTATGAACACGCCGTCCAACCTTTACGCCCTGGAGGTGGATGAGGCGACGATCCTAGGTCACCGTCTCCTGAAGGCCTTCCACAAGCTGAGGCTGACGCGGCACCGTGAACAACTCATTGCGCTGGCTGAAAGGCTGGCGGAAGATGAAGAAAGATATCCGGCAGGGCCTGGCGGCTGACGCCTTCGAGTCCCTGCCAGGTCAGGGTCGGACGGGTGAGGCCGATCTGGCTGCACAGCGACTTCCAGGTGCTCTCATCGCAATCGACAAGGACGGCCATGACGGCCATGCCGTCCATCATATGCGGCACTCCCAAGGGCTTCGCCTTCCAGCCGCATTTTTCGAAGCGGGGCAGCCACCAGGTTTCGAGGACGATCGAAAAACCGGTCAGCCCGATCGAGATGCCATATTCCATGATCGCGGTGAGCAGCAGCAGATCAATCCGTGGGCCGGCATGCTCGCCACGGCGTTCGGGGATGACAAAGATGCGCGACAGCTCATAGACGTCCGGGCGCTGGATCGGTCCGCGCAGATTGAGATAGGGAAAGATGTCGCTCATCAGCGTCGGCACCATTGTCGGCACCGCGCGCATCGAGCCGATCAGTTGGCCCTTGTCGATACAGAACAGATAGACCGAATCTTCGGTGTCGAATTGATCGATCTCGCGCCCGTCCGGACGATCGAGCGCCATCCATTTGCGTTGCTTGACATAGATCTCGTGACGCAGCCGGTAGTATGGATCAAAGTATTTCTCGTAGAGCGCGCGATTATCTCTGCGAACGACATGAATCTCAGGCATTGAAACCCCCGGTCGTCTGGAGCGGTTGGGGCCTGCAGATTGCCGATGTCCAATGATTGTTCCAGTGGCAAAAACGCCAGATCAGATCGTGATCTCGCCGTTGACAAGGGCGGTCGCAACAGTCGCCGTCTTGTTCTTGGTCTCCAGCTTGCGCTGGGCTTCTTCGAGATGCCAGCGAACGTTCCGCTCCGACACACCGAGGATGCGTGCGGTTTCCCACGCTGTCTTGCCACGCGCTGCCCAGCTCAGCACTTCGGCTTCGATCCTTGACAGGCGCCGGCTCTGCCCCCCCGACGTTGCACGCGCGAGGGCGCGGAGCCTCGAATGGGTAAAGATGCTGATCAGGTGGAGCGCGCCTCGGGCATCCGGCGCGAGATTGGGCCGCTCGCCCGCAAGGCTGACCGCGCCAACCGCATCGTCATAGTGGATGGGCACGCAGAAGCCTTCGTTCAATCGGAAGTCGCGCGCACGCGTCATCACCTCATGCGCCCCCGGCTCATCGTTGCGGTCATAGGGCGCTTCCGACCATGCGAATGGATTCAGAGTCGAGAGGCAGTGCCGCGGTATAGGATCGTAGCGGTGGAACTGCTCTCGGGCATACAGGTCGAACCATTCGCTCGGCCAGCCATTGGCCAGGATCGTATGCTGCAGCGACTGCCCGGGGGCCGGCACGCCGGCCATGATGTAAGCGTGGAAACCCAGGTCGCCGATCATCTTCTCGAATTGGGAGAGCACGCTTGCGCTGGTCTTCGATGCTTCGATCGCATCGACATAGTCCAGAGCACGTCGCCCCCAATATGCATCTATCACTTGCATGTGAAAGTCTCCGCCCGAAGCCAAGCTAGCCGCGCGCAAAAGGCTGTCAACCGCAAATTGGAGCTTTGTTGCGATAGTTCGTTGAACGTGTGTCAGCACACCGTCTGGATACAGTAGGATGCATGCAAAATGCAGAAGGTCTGCGAGTACATTGCGCTCAGAATCGTGGCCTTCTCTTCTCTGCAAACGATTTCATTCCCTCCTTTATTTCTTCTCCTTCCATGCTGTCCTGGTGTCTGCGGCGGGCTGCCGCCTCGTCGAGGGTCCCGCGGGCAAAGTCGTTGATAGCTCGCTTCATGCCGCGCATCGCGAGCGGGGCATTCGCGGCCAGCAGCGTTGCTAAGCGGCCAACCTCCGCATCGAGCGCGTCGCTTGCGACCATGCTGGTGAGATAGCCGATGCGCAGCATCTCCGCCGCGCCGATCTTCTCTGCCGTGAGGAAGAGGCGCTTGGCGTTGTCGATGCCGAGCCGGGAGACGTAGCGCTTGATGCCGTTCGGGTAGTAGTGCAGCCCGAGCCGCGCGGCCGGCATGAACATCTCGGCCGCGTCGATCCCGATGCGAAAATCGCATGCCAGCGCCAGGTCGGTCGATCCGCCATAGACCCCGCCATTGAGCCGGCAGATCGTCGGCAGGGCCAGATCCTCCAGCCGATCGACGACGCTCTCGAAGGACGGGCCCGTGCCGCCGGCTGGGCTCGTCTCGGCTGCGCCACCGATCGCGCCAAGGTCGTAGCCGGCGCTGAAGGCGCGTCCTGTGCCGGTCAGGACGAGGACGCGCAGGCTGGGATCGGCTTCGACGCGATCGAACAGGGCGATCAGGGCACCGAGATCTTCCGGCTGCAGACGGTTGAGATGTCGGGGGCGATTGAGCCGGATCGTGGCGCGCGCACCATCGATGGTCAGCACCGGCGTGCTCGGCGCCTCCGCGGCTTCCTCGGTCCGTTGGTGGGTCATGTCCTGTGCTCCATGGCGCGGCGTTGGTCTTCGGCGTCGATGCTCTGCAATAGATCCGGGTGGCGCGCCAGAGCGAGAATGGCGGTCCTCAACCGAAGCTGCCGAGGCCCGAGATCATCAGCATGGCGGCGACGACCGGGACCAGCGGCAGGACCGGCAGCAGGTCGCCAGACCTGTCGTGGCCCCGGTCACCACGGCCCACCACAGCGCGGAGGAATCGCGCCGCCGCACCATCAGGAAAGCCGCGAGCACCGACACGAGTGAGCATGATTCCACGACGAGCCCCGCCGCGGGCGGGGATCGCCGGGGACGATCTTGGCGATCCCGGTCTCCGCGAACAGCCATCCGCGACGTGGGGCACGCCTCAGCCGAGTACCACCGGTGCGGCGACCCCGGAGATCGTGTCGAGCAGGCCGTGCCCAGACCCGAGACACGCCGCGAGACGGCTGATCCGGGCGGCCTGGTGAACCCCGGCAGCCCGTTGGACGACAAAACAGCAGGGCATTTCCAGGGCAGGGCGATGATCCAGCGACCGGCGGGAGTCCACTGTCAGCCGGACCATGGCCGATCATTCCGAGCGCAACGGCCAGGGACCTCGCCCGCGCCAGGTGTCGTCTGTGTCTGTCGTCCGGTCGTCACGGCAAAGCGGGCCTTCAAGCCCAGGATGGGCTGCGGTTAGGCCATCGGCGGTGGGCGCCTGTCGCGGATCGAGCACTGCGGGGACATGGCGGCAAAGTGCTCTCAGCAGGGAAGGCCGGTCAACGATGCCAGGGGCTCGGCCGGGGGAGGCCGACCTCACGCCAGCATCGGCGGTGGGAATTTTTTCGTCCTGACTCGAATACCGGTTCAAACGTCGTCTGTTCGCCGTATATCACAAGTGGGCATTGACACGCTAAATTCGCCATGGAGGCCGGAACCAACTCGCCCGTCCTCCTGCATCCAAGAGTCTGGTTGATCCCGATGGATACCTCTCACCTGGTCGAACATGCAGGCGCCGCAGGCAGCCTCTTCGCGTCGATCTTCGTGGTCGCGACGCTGTCGATGCGGACGATGATCCCGCTGCGGGTCTTTGCCATCCTGACCAATGTCGTACTGATCGCGACGGCGTTGCCGATGCACAATTATCCCGTGCTGGTGCTGCACGGGGTGCTGCTGCCGCTCAACAGCTATCGCCTGCACCAGATGCTGCAGCTGGTTCGCGACGTGAAGCAGTCGGTCAACAGCGACCTGTCCATGGAGTGGCTGAAGCCCTTCATGACCGAACGCAAATGCGCGAGCGGTGAGGTGCTGTTCTACAAGGACGAGAAGGCTGACAGCATGTACTACATCGTCAGTGGCCGCTTCCGTCTGGTTGAATCCGGAATCGAGCTGCCGGTCGGGGCGATTGTGGGCGAGTTCGGCATGATATCGCCGTCCAATACGCGCACGCAGACGCTGGAATGCGTCGAAGGCGGGCTCGTGCTGTCGGTATCCTACGATCAGGTTGAGCAGCTCTACGTCCAGAACCCCGCCTTCGCGTTCTATTTCCTGCGATTGGCCAGCGCCCGGCTGTTCCAGAACATCGAGACCCTGGAGCGGCGGCTGGCGCAGCAATCTGCCGCACCGGCGGTGGTCGCCAAATCGGCGTGACCGGGGAGCGCTGACAGCCGTGGAAAGTGTCCGGTCCTCGCTGCGATATTTGTTTGCCGACATCATCGGCGACGCGGATGGCGAGCCGCCTTTCCTGCCGGCTGGCCTGCCGGACGCCGCCGCTGCCGCCGTCAGCGACGGCATTCATCTGCTGATGGACTATCAGGGCGCGCGTTACGCCCAGCTTTATGTTGATCGCCTCCAGCGCTTTGTGCGCCGATCGAACGTCGATGCCGCCGCGCTGTGCCGAATCGCACAGCTCCTGGCCGCACGCATGGCCTATGAGGATCCGATCCGCATCGCCCAGCTCAGATTGGCCGAACTGGAGGCGGGGCGGGCGATCCGCGGCCGCGACGGCGATGATCTCCGGCGGTTCCGGCTCGACGAACTGATCGGCGTGCTGCCACAGGCGCTTGCCGATTCGCTGCTCACGGGATTCGAGCAGATCGGATGGCTGGGGCGGCGCCGGCTCAAGGTCCGGTTCTCGACCCGGTCGCGTCTCGCGGTGCGTCGCCTGCGTATGATGGCGGGGCTGCGGCGCTGGCGGTTGCAGTCGGTGCGCTATGCCGAGGAGCGCGTCTGGGCCGAGCGGTGGCTCCACATGATCGCGCGTGCGCTGGACAAGCAGCCTGCTGCGGCGAGCGCTGTGATCGAGACAGCAACCATGATCCAAGGACAGGGCGACGGCTATCGCCAGGGCCTTGCGGATTGGCATGCGATCATCGACGGCCTCGTCAAGCCGACCTTCGACGGCGTGCTACCGATCTCGGACCTCGCCGCTGCCATCGCGGAAGCGCGCGCAGCGGCGATGCCGGATCCGCGCCAAGCGGCTCTGAAGCGCGCGATCGCGCAGATCCGCGTTCAGGCGCTCTCGGTCGAAGCGAACAGCCACGCGGCGGAGTGAGTTCGGCAGTGAGTGCCGCGCGTGCGCTCTGCGAGCATCTGCTTTGGCGAGCGGGCGGTAACCTTATCCTTCGCACGAGGGTTGAGAAGGGTAGCGGAGTGCGAATTGCGGTTCCCTTTCGCGTGCAATTCGGCGGCGGAGATGTCATAAACGTTCCATACGCGTCGAATTGGCCGGGTTTTCTCAACAGATTGCGCTGAACGCCTCCAGTTCCCGGTGCGTGCAAGGTTAGTCGTAGCGAGAGCGTCAGCTTTGTCTTTACCCTCTTTGTCGTCGCAGGTTCCGGTTGGTGCGCTGGTCGGCTGGATGCTGCTGCTCACTTTCAAGCACGTCATTGCTGATTTCGTTCTGCAAAATGCGTGGATGGCCTATGGCAAGGACCAGCGGAAGGGCTGGGCGCTGCCGCTCCTGGTGCACTGCCTGATCCACCTTGCGGTCGCCATGGTGCTGATCCTGATCGTGGCGCCGAAGTTCTGGTTCGTCGCGGTGGTCGACTTCGCCATTCACATCACCGTCGATCGCCTCAAGGGCATCTGCTCGTCGCGCTGCGGCGTGACCATCGAGCATCCCTGGTTCTGGACTTTGATCGGCGTTGACCAGGCGCTGCATCATCTGACCGGCTTCGGACTGTCGATCTTCATGGCGGCCAACGGCTGACGTCGCCGAGTCCCCCTTCGCCTTGCCGACTGGGGCGGTGGCTGACGGCCTGATCTCCGTTCTCCAACATGGTTAACCAGACGTTAGCGATTCGCGTCGCATCCTCTCGGCAAGAGGATCGAGCAATGTTTGCCAGCCGTAATGCCTTCGACAGCGACGACTGCCCGGTCGGCGATGAGCTTCTTGGCGCGCTCTACCGCGCGGACGAGAACGGGCTGCCCGCTCTGGTCGAGAGCGTGTCGGCCGATGTGAGGGCGATGCTGGCGCTATTCTGTTACCGTCGCGCCCATCTGCATTCGCTGGCGCTGGCGATCGCCTCCAGCTGCAGCGAGCAGGATCTGTCGGATGCTGGCGGACGCGTCGGCGCGGCGCTCTACGCCCAATCCCGCAAGAGCGGGCGGTCAGCCCCGCTGTCCAGCCGCAAGCCGATCTCCCTGTCGACCATGCCATTGTCGCCTGTCGCGCCACTCGACGACGAGCTCGATGACGAGCTTGCGCCCGTCACAACCTGAGCCGATTGTCAGGTCAGGTCAGGTCAGGTCAGGCAGGCCGAATTTGCGCCGCGCCATGGCGCATTCAGCGTCCCCCGGCATGCAGGTCCGGCAGACCTCCGGACGGATCGCGTAGATCCGGCAGGTAACCGCTTGCGCGATCTCGCCGTCGAGGGCGCAGCAGCGATCGTCCTCGCAGCGCATTCCCGACAGCCGCTCATTGACCAGCTCGGCCGGAATCAGATCGAGCGCTGCATCCTCCTCGATTGTGAAGCGCGGCCAGTTCGACGAATAGGCGCAGCAGGCGCCACAGCTCTGACAAGAGCTGGCGTCAGTCTGATTGGACGGTTGTTCAGACATCCTTGGGAACCTCCCACACCAGGCTGCGCCGCCATTTGGCGCGCAACGCTTCGCGGCGCTCGGGGTATTTGTCGTCGAGATAGTCCGCCTCGACCACGCGGTCGGTGCGGAAGCTGCGGAAGTCGTGGCGCAGTTCGCACCACGCGGCGAGGATGCGGACCGCGTCATGATAGCCGATCGCGATCGGCCAGATCACCCGCTCGCTGTCGCGGCCCTGCTCGTCGCGATAGCGGAGCCTGATCTTGCGGCCCTCGTGAATTTGCGACCGCGTGCGTGACATGTCGATGCGATCCGGCTCGCGGCTCCAGGGCCGCGGCGCCCGGCTCGCCGGCTCCAGCACGAACGGCCGCAGCCGCTCCGGCACGGTGTCGGCGATCTTCGCCATCAGGTCCTCCGCCGCGCGCGCCAGCACCGGATCGGCATTGACCGCCACCCATTGCGCGCCGAGCACGGCGGCCTCGATCTCGTCGGGCGTCAGCATCAATGGCGGCAGATCGAAACCCTTTTCCAGGATGTAGCCCATGCCCGCCTCGCCGCGGATCGGCACGCGCTGGCCGATCAGCGTGGCGATGTCGCGATAGATCGTGCGCTTCGAGGTCTCCAGCTCGGCCGCGATCGCATCCGCCGTCAGCGGACGCCGCGTGCGTCTCAGCACCTGGATGATCTGGAACAGCCGGTCGGCGCGTCTCATGGTGTGTCCTGCGGAAGCGATCACCCCGCCGATGCTGACAGGATGCTGGCAGCAGCCTGTCCTTATACCGGGCCAACAACGAGATTGAAGGGGTGATGTCGATGATGATGCTTTATGGCCTTGGCCTTGCCACCACGCTACTGCCGCTGCTGACACCATGGTGGCAGCAGCATGTTCGTAGCCTCCGGCGTCTGCTCAGGAAGTCGGGAGTGCTGTCATGATCACGCTGTTTGGTTTGGGCGCGGGCTTCGGCCTGCCGGAGATCAGCCCCTTCGTCACCAAGACGGAGGTCCAGCTGACGATGGCGGGCCTCGCTTTTCGGAAGCAGCGCGCGATGCCGCCGGCCTCGCCCAAGGGCCAGCTGCCCTTCATCGACGATGCCGGTGAGCTGATCGCCGATTCGACCTTCATTCGTGCGCATATCGAGCACCGCTATGGTTTCGATTTCGATTCCGGCCTCGATGTGCGCGCGCGGGCGCAGGCCTGGGCGTTCGAGCGCATGATCGAGCATCATCTCTATTTCGCGCTGGTCGGCGCGCGTTGGGTCGACCCGGTGAACTTCGCCAAGGGTCCCGCGCATTTCTTCGACGGTGTGCCGGCGGACAAGCGCGAGAAGCTGCGCGAGGACGCGCAGTTTCGCGTCGCCGAGAACTATCTGATTTCCGGGCTCGGCCGCCATGCGCCGGACGAGGACGTCGATCTCGCTGCGCGCTCGCTGCGGGCGCTGTCGGTGCAGCTCGGCGACCGGCCCTATCTGATGGGCGATCGTCCCTGCGGCACCGACGCGACGGCATTTGCGGTCATCGCCGGCATCCTCACGCCATTCTTCGACTCCGAGCTTCGCCGCCGCACCGAGACCTTTGGCAATCTCGTCGCCTATGCCGACCGCATGATGGTGCAGTATTTTCCGGAGTTCGATTGGGGGCGCGCGCAGCAGGCCGCCTGAGCTAGACGGCGGGTCGGGGCTCGCCCTTCAATCGCGCCAGCTCGGCTTCGAGCTCGGCGATGCGGGTGTCGCGGACGGCAATCGCCTCCGCGACATCGGCCGCATCGAACTTCTGCGGGATGTGTTGCGGGCAGTTGGTGTCCCAGGCCTCGATCGTGAACAGGATCACCTGCTCCGGACGCGCTCTGTAGCCCGCAGGCATCAGCGACTCTGTCAGCGCGGCATCGTCCTCGACGACGCGGGCCGTGCCCCAGATCTTGACGCGACGGCGATGCGCGTAGTCCATCAGGAAAATATAGGCGCGTGGGTTCTCCGACAGATTGCCCTGCGTGATGTATTGCCGGTTGCCGCTGAAGTCGGCGAACGCCAGCGTCCGGCTGTCCAGCACCTTGAGAAAGCCCTTTGGCCCGCCGCGATGCTGGATGTAGGGCTGGCCGTCGGCCGAGGCGGTGGCGAGATAGAAGCTGGTGGCCTCGGCGAGACGGTCGGCGAGATCAGCGTCGACCTCGCGGCGAAAGCCGCGCGTCTCCGCGACACGGGCATAGCTCTCGCGCGATCCCTTGCGGGCCTGGATCGCCTTGACGGCCGGTGAGAACATGACGTCGGCGGACGTCCGGGTGGCGGTCTGGGTCATGGCAATGACTCCTTGTCGATGCGGCAATGGCTGCCGCCGTCCCGCCAATATGGTCCCGCTTGGCGTCGGAAATAATCAGGCGGGTTGACACTGGATCATTGCAGATGCTGCAATGATCGGATGGATCGCATCGACGCCATGCAGGCCTTCGTCACGGTGGCCGATCTGAACGGCTTTGCGCCGGCGGCGCGGCGGCTGAAGCTGTCGCCCTCGGCGGTGACACGCCTGATCGCCGCGCTCGAAACGCATCTCGGCGTCCGGCTGCTGCAGCGCACGACGCGCTCGGTGACGCTGACCGATGCCGGCCGGCGCTATCTCGAGCGGACCAGGCGCATCCTGGCCGATCTGGAGGAGGCGGAACTCGCCGCCGAGAGCGAGCGCCTGCAGCCGGCTGGACGGCTGGTGGTTTCGGCCCCGGTCGGCTTCGGCCGGCTCCATGTCGGTCCCGTCATGGCGGCCTATCTGAGCCGCTATGCCGAGGTCGCCGCCGAGTTGCGTCTTGAGGATCGCCAGGTCAATCTGGTGGAGGACGGCGTCGATTGTGCGGTGCGCATCGGCCATCTCGGCGATTCCTCGCTGGTGGCCCGCCAGGTCGGCAGCATGCGTCGCGTTGTCGTCGGCGCGCCTGCCTACTTCAAGGATCATGGCGAGCCACGGACGCCCGAGGCGCTCGCCAAGCACCAAACCATCCAATTCGGCGCTGCCGATGATTGGCGCTTCGCAAAGGACGGCAAGGAGCTTCGGATCGCGGTCAGCCCGCGGCTGGTCACCAACAATGCCGACACCGCGATCCAATATGCCGAGGCGGGCGGCGGCGTGACCCGCGTGATGGCCTATCAGGCGGCCGACGGCTTGCGCGGCGACCGTCTCAAGCGGGTGCTGGCGAAATATGAGCCGCCCCCGGTCCCCATCCACATCGTGTTTCCGAGCTCCCGCCTGCTCTCGGCCAAGGTGCGCGCCTTCATCGACCTGATCGCCACGACCTGTGACTGGCGGTTCGGCTGACGGCGTCACGCCGGCTTCGGCACCAGGCGGAAGGTCGCGTTCGCGCGCGCGATGACCGTGTCATCGGCCAGCACCAGGCTCTGCGCGAAGCATATGGTGCGTCCGCTCTTGATCACGTCGCTCTCGACGCTCAGCCACTGCCCGATCCCGGCGCTGCCGATGTAATCGACGGCGAGATTGATCGTGACCAGCGACACCTCCCAGCCGAGCGCCTGAGCGCAACTGTAGCCCATCGCATTGTCCGCGAGCGAGGCGATCAGGCCGCCGTGGATCAGCCCGCGCGAATTGGTGTGCGGCGTCGCGAGCCGCAGGCCGAGGATGACGGCTTTGTCGGTCTTCTTGGCGTAGAGCGGCTCCCAGGGATCGGTGAACGGGCTCTTGCGAAAATGCGGTTCGAAGCCGGCGGGAATGCTGCTCATGCGGGTCTCAGTGATGGCTGGCGATGTCCCACAGTCAACGACATCAGCGCGCGTTTTGCACCGCCTACAAAGTTTCAAACGTCTTTTGCACCTGCGTTTGAAACGGTGCATCTCAGACGCTCTGACGGACCCCGCACGATGTCGCAGGCGCCCAGCCCTCCGATGCGGCAATTTCGTCCTGTGATGGTCGGACCGTGCAATTTCGGGTGCACGACAGATCCTTAACGTGTTAATGAAATGCCGTGCGTCTTCGACTTTGGTCTGTCATACTTGGCGCAACCGAAGCGATGGGCGCGCGCATTGCGGCGTGCAGCGATGGCAGGTGTGCCGTCACGCTTGCAATGATGTTTATATGCTATAACAATGAAGCAAAGGGTCCTCGAAGGCCCACCGATGGAAGGAGACGATCTCGATGAGGAAGACGCTTCTGGCGTTGGCGCTGGCTGCCGGTGTCACCCCCGCGCTCGCGCAGGACAAGACGTTCGATCTGAAGATCTCGCATTGGGTCCCGGCCAGCCATCCGCTGCAGAAGGCGCTGGAGGATTGGGCCGCGTCGGTCGAAAAGGCCTCGGGGGGCACCATCAAGGGCAAGGTGTTCCCGGCGCAGCAGCTCGGCAAGGCCTTCGACCATTACGACATGGCCCGCGACGGCATCGCTGATGTCACTTATGTGAACCCCGGCTATCAGCCCGGCCGTTTCCCGATCATCGGCGCCGGCGAGCTGCCGTTCCTGATCTCCGACGCCAAAGGCGGCTCCGAAGGCCTCGATGCATGGTACCGCAAATATGCCGAGAAGGAGATGAAGGACGTCAAGTACTGCCTGGCCTTCGTCCACACGCCGTCCTCGCTGCATACGCGGACCAAGAAGGTCACGCTGCCCGAGGACCTCAAGGGCATGAAGATCCGCCCGGCGGATGCCACCATCGCGAATTTCGTGACGCAGCTCGGTGGCACCAATGTGCAGTCATCCGCGCCCGAAGTGCGCGATATCATCGAGCGCGGCGTTGCCGACGGCGTGTTTTTTCCGGCCGGCTCGCTGGTGCTGTTCGGCGTCGACAAGGTCACGAAATTCCACATCGACGCGCCGATGTACGTGACGACCTTTGTCTTCGTCATGAACAAGGACAAGTACAACCAGATGTCGGCGGCGCAGAAGAAGGCGATCGACGACAATTGCAACACCGAGGCCGCGGGGCGGGTCGGCGAGCCCTGGGGCAAGTTCGAGGATGCGGGCGTGGACAAGATCAAGGCCGAAGCCGGCCAGGAGGTCTACAAGCTGACGCCGGAACAGACCGCAGCCTGGAAGAAGGCCTCCGAGCCGCTGTTCAAGACCTGGGCCGACGGCGTCAAGAAGACCGGCATCGACGCCGATGCCGCCATGACCGAGCTGAAAGCTTCACTCGCCAAGTACAACGCGCTGGCGCAGTAGAGTCTTCGATAGCCAAACTGTTGCGCGGCGGACGGTGCGCTCCCTCTCCCCGTTCTTCACGGGGAGAGGGTCGGGGGGAGGGGCAGCCAAGCGCACAGACCGTGCGGAGCGCCCCCTTCACCCGGGTCGCATCTGACGATGCAATCCGGCCTCTCCCCGCAGGCGGGGAGAGGCCGGGCCAACGCGCGCTGCGCAGCAACTCGCTCCACATCTTCGAGATGCAAACCTGAATTGTTAGAACGGGGACGCCATGCAGCGCGCCTTCATGGACCGGATCATCGACGGCATCGAGTGGATCGCCGCGTTCTTCGTCGGCATCGTCGCGCTCGACATCTTCCTGTCGGTCTTGCTGCGAAACACGCTGAACTATTCGATCCCGGATTCCTTCGACATCGGGCGCATGCTGCTCGGCATCCTGATCTTCTGGGGCATCGCTGCGACATCGTATCGCGGCACCCACATCACCGTGGATCTCATCTGGGGCAATGTCGGCCCGCGCTACCAGCGCTGGATCGACATCTTTGCCACCCTGGTGCTGCTGTTCGTCGTGACGGTGCAGACCTGGACCCTGTTCGACAAGGTGCGCGGCACCTATGAGGACAACGTCCTCACCTACGACCTGCACATGCCGACCTGGCCGTTCTTCGCCATCGCCTGGATCGGTGACGTCTCGGCTGTGCTCCTGATCGCCATCCGGACCTATCGCCTGATCTTCCATCCCGAGGAGATTCATGACCCTCACGTCAAGCCCACGGAGTAGTGCCGCATGAGCACGGATGCGGTCGCAATCATCGGCTTCGTCGCGCTGTTTGCCCTGATGCTGTTGCGCGTGCCCGTCGGCATGGCGATGGGGCTCGTCGGCGTCTCCGGCTTCGCCTACCTCGTCAACGGCACGGCGGCTCTGAAGCTGGTCGGCCAGACCTCGATGCGCACGGTCACGGACTACACCTTCGGCGTGATCCCGATGTTCCTGCTGATGGGAACGTTCGTGTCCAACTCCGGCATGAGCCGCGAGCTGTTTCGCGCTGCCAACGGCTTTGTCGGCCATTTGCGGGGCGGCCTCGGCATCGCCACGGTGGCCGCCTGCGGCGGCTTTGCCGCGATCTGCGGCTCGTCGGTGGCGACCGCCGCGACCTTCTCGGCGGTGGCCTATCCGGAGATGCGCCGCTTCGGCTATCCGCAATCCTTCGCCACCGGCGTCATCGCCGCCGGCGGCACGTTAGGGGCGATGCTGCCGCCCTCCACGGTGCTCGCGGTGTATGGCATCATCACCGAGCAGGACATCGGCAAGCTGTTCATTGCCGGTATCATCCCGGGGCTCCTGGCGATGACCATGTACATGGTCACCATCACGGTGATCGGGCGCGTCAGGCCGGACTTCCTTCCCAAGGGTGAGGCGCTGCCGTGGCGCGAGCGCATCAAGGGGCTGAAGGGTATCTGGGCGCCAGTGCTGCTGTTCCTGTTCGTGATCGGCGGCCTCTACGGTCTGCCGTTCCTGCCGCGCTTCACGCCGACGGAAGCCGGCGGCGTCGGCGCCACCGGCGCCTTCCTGATCGGCCTGTTCACCGGTCGGCTCGACAAGGACAAGATCCTGGCCTCGCTGCTGCAGGCGACACGCACGGCGGCGGCCGTGTTCACGGTGCTGATCGGCGCGCTGATCTTCGGCTACTTCCTCACGGTGACGCAGACGCCGCAGAAGGTGACGGAGTTCCTCACCGGCCTCGGCCTCGGGCCCTACGGCGTGCTGGCGCTGATCATGGTGATGTATCTGGTGCTCGGCTGCCTGATGGACGCCATGGCGATGATCATCCTGACTGTGCCGATCATCTTTCCGGTGATCTCGCATCTCGGATTCGATCCGATCTGGTTCGGCGTCATCATCGTGATGACCGTCGAGCTCGGCCTGATCCACCCGCCGGTCGGCATGAACGTATTCGTGATCAAGAGCGTGGTGAAGGATGTCTCGTTCTCCACCATCTTCAAGGGCGTGCTGCCCTTCGTCGCGACCGATCTGATCCGGCTGGTGATCCTGATCGCCTTCCCGCTGCTCGCCACCTGGCTGCCGCAACAGATGATGAACCGATGACCGCGCCCGTTCTCGACACGAAGTATGTTTTCACCCTCACCGTGATGGTCGGCGACGTCACCAGCGCTGGCGAGACCGGCGTCGGCGTGCGCCGGATCATCCCGATCCATGGCGGCGAGGTGAAGGGCCCGGGCCTGAGCGGCGAGGGCGTCAGCGGCAGGATTTGCAATTTGGGCGCCGACTTCCAGGTCATCCGCCCCAACGAGCTGATCGACCTGGAGGCGAAATACGCCTTGGAAACGGATGATGGCGCGACCATCTATGTCGAGAACCGCGGCATTCGCTTCGGACCGGTCGATCTGCTGCAGAAGCTCAAGCGCGGCGAGCCCGTCGATCCCAAGCTGATCTACTTCCGGACCCAGCCACGCTTCGAGACCGGCCACGACAAGTATCGCTGGCTGATGGAGCACATCTTTGTCGGCTCCGCTGCGCGGCATCCGGATCGCGTGATCGTCGACGTGCACGTGGTGTTGTAGGCCGCGCCGTTGCGACAAACTCCGTCATTGCGAGCGCAGCGAAGCAATCCAGGGCTGTGGGCGGGATTCTGGATCGCTTCGTCGCTGCGCTCCTCGCAATGACGGTGTGGCTGTGAGATGTGACTCAATCCCCTGCTGTCGTCCCAGCGAGCGCAGGGACGAGAGCGGAGCTTGGGGGGGCGCCGTGGCGTTGAGCAAGACGATCGGGTTGCTCGAATACCGGTGAGACGTCGAACTAATCCTCGTCGTCCCAATCCGACGCCCTGCGGTAGCCGTGGTCGCAATTGCGATAGCGGTGAGCCGGCACGTAACGGTAGCCCTCGTCGCCGTAGCCGTCATACGCCGCGTCGCGATAGTGGGACCGGTATTGGTATCGCGGCTGGTAGTGGTATTGGGAGCGATAGACCGGGGCGGGCTCATACGCCTGCGCGTCCGATGCCAGCGCGCCACCGATGAGGGCTCCGACAACCAGGCCGCCGATCAGCGCCGCATTGCGGCCGTCATGGGCCTGCGCTGGCGCCGCGCCGGCGAACAGGGTTGCAGTCACAGCGAGCGCGGCGATGCCGCCTGCGATAGATTTCTTCAGCGAAACCATGATCCCCTCCATTGGGAAGTGTGGTGACGTTCTACCTTGCGCGCTTTGAAGCCATGCTGAATGCGATGTTGCCCGCCATTCATGTCCGAAAGCCGCGTCGGTCCGGCCGCACCTGCTGCCGCCTGTGTTGTTGTTAGTAGGCGGACGACGACGACGGCGTCAGTCGGCGCCTGGCCCTGCCTGCGCCCTTGGCACGTGATGCGGGCCGATCTCGGCCCGTCCCGGGCGTGATTTTGCCGCGGGAACGCCCGATCATGTCATTTGCCTTTGCGCGGTTGCGCCGTACGATGCGCCGCGCGTCGCATCGCGTAGTTCATTCCGGCGCCGCTCTTTTTGCATTGCACAACATGATATCGGAGCCCGCTTATTGACTCCTGGCAAGATCGTTATAAAACATAACTATTCTGGATAGGACACAATAGAGCCCATGGGAAACGCCGACACCGCCACGCCTGCGGGGGATCCGTCGCTGCTGCAGATCGAACAGCAGGGCGCCGTCCTGACGATCGGGCTGAATCGCCCCGCCAAGCGCAACGCGCTGAATGATGGCATCATCCTCGCCATCGGCGACTGCTTTGCCGGTCTGCCGGACGACGTTCGCGTCGTCGTCATCCACGGCCTCGGCGACAATTTCTCCTCCGGCCTGGATCTTTCCGAGCTGCGCGAGCGCGACGCTACCGAGGGCCTCGTGCATTCGCAGATGTGGCATCGCGTGTTCGACCGCATCCAATATTGCCGCGTGCCCGTGATCGCCGCGCTGAAAGGGGCGGTCATCGGCGGCGGTCTCGAACTCGCTTGTGCCGCTCATATCCGCGTCGCTGAGCCGTCCGCCTATTTCGCACTGCCCGAGGGCCAGCGCGGCATCTTCGTCGGCGGCGGTGGCTCGGTGCGGCTGCCGCGCCTGATCGGCGTCGCCCGCATGATGGACATGATGCTCACCGGCCGCGTCTACTCGGCGACCGAAGGTTCGTCCTACGGCTTCGCGCAATATCTGGTCGAAGCGGGCGCATCGATGACCAAGGCGATGGAGCTCGCTGGCAAGATTGCGAGCAACGCGCCGCTGACGAATTTCGCGGTGCTGCAGGCATTGCCGATGATTGCGGAGGCCAACCCGCAGACCGGTCTGCTGATGGAATCGCTGATGGCCACCGTCGCGCAGAGCGATCAGGAGGCCAAGCGCCGCATTCGCGCCTTCCTCGATCACAAGACAGCCAAAGTGAAGCCGACGTGACATGACCGCGCAAACAAAAACAATCACACAGGGGGGGACGGACAGCACGGCGCGGAGCGCCAGTGTTCATCCGTTGCGCGCCATCTCGTTCAACGATCCCGTCGTCAACGTCGAGCGCCGCGACGACGGCACCATCTATCTCCGGCCGACGCAGCCGCTCGGCGACTATCCGCTGCGGATTACGGACCGGCTGCATCACTTCGCAAAGACCACGCCACAGCGCGTGTTCATGGCCGAGCGCGTCGGGCCGGAAGGCTGGCGCGAGCTGAGCTACGCCACGCTGCTGGCGGCGAGCCGGCACATCGCGTCGGGGCTGCTCGCGCGCGGCCTGTCGCCCGACCGGCCGGTGATGATTCTGTCGGGCAATTCGATCGACCATGCCCTGGTCGCGTTCGGCTCGCTCTATGCCGGCGTGCCGTTCTGCCCGGTGTCACCGGCCTATTCGCTGGTATCGCGCGACTACGGCAAGCTCGCTTATCTGATGAAGCTGCTGACGCCGGGCCTCGTCTTCGTCGACGACGCCGACAAGTTCGCGGACGCGCTCATTGCCAACGTGCCTGAGGGCACCGAGATCGTGGCGTCGTTCGGGTCGGTGCCGGGCCGCAAGATCACGATGCTCGCCGATCTGATCGCCTCGCCGCTGTTTGCCGGCCTCGACGCCGTCCACGACAAGATCGGTCCGGACACGATCGCAAAATTCCTGCTCACCTCGGGCTCGACCGGCAATCCGAAGGCCGTGATCAACACCCAGCGCATGATCTGCGCCAACCAGGTGATGATCCGCGAGACGCTCGCCTTCCTGAAGGACGAGCCGCCGGTGATCATCGACTGGCTGCCTTGGAATCACACTTTCGGCGGCAACCACAATATCGGGCTGACGCTGTTCAACGGCGGCTCGATGTATCTCGACCAGGGTAAGCCGGTGCCGGGCGGCATCGAGGAGACGGTGCGAAACCTGCGCGAGATCTCGCCGACGGTCTATTTCAACGTGCCGAAGGGCTACGAGTCGCTGCTGCCCTATTTCCGCGAGGATCCGGGCCTGCGGAAGACCTTCTTCAGCCGGCTGCATGCGATGTTCTTCTCCGGCGCCGCGCTGGCGCCGCATGTCTGGAACGAGCTCGATGAGCTGTCGGTGGCCGAGACCGGCACTCGCGTGCCGATGCTGACCGGCCTGGGCTCGACGGAGACGGCGCCGTTCTTCATGTCGGTCAATCCGCGTACCAGCCGCTCCGGCCATGTCGGCCTGCCGGTGCCGGGCAACGAAGCCAAGCTCGTGCCGAACAACGGCAAGATGGAAGTGCGCGCCAAGGGGCCGAACGTCACGCCGGGCTACTGGCGCTTGCCCGAGGTCTCGGCCGCGGCGTTCGATTCCGAGGGCTACTATCAGATGGGCGACGCGCTGAAGCCCGTCGATCCCAACGATTTCAACGCTGGTTTCGATTTCGACGGCCGTGTCGCCGAGGACTTCAAGCTCGCCTCCGGCACCTGGGTCTCGGTCGGTCCGTTGCGCGCGCGCTTCGTCGCCGCCTGTGCACCGCTGGCACGCGACGTGATCATCGCCGGAATCAACCGCGACGAGATCGCCGCCATCGTCGTGCTCGATCTCGACGGCTGCCGCCTGATCAACCCGACCTTGCCGATGGACGATCTCGCCGCGACCGCGGCAGATCCGCTGATCGTCGCGGCCTTCCGCGAGCGCTTTGCCAAATTCCAGGGCACCGCGACCGGCTCCTCGACGCGGATCACGCGCGCCGTGCTGCTTGGCGTGCCGCTGTCGATCGACAAGGGCGAGGTCACCGACAAGGGCTCGATCAACCAGCGCGCCGTGCTGGAGAACCGCAAGGACCTGATCGAGCGCATCTACGCCGCGACACCGGGCGACGACATCATCCTGGCCCGCTGACCGCCGCATTCAAGGGAGAAACGACATGTTGTTGAAGGATCAGGCCGCCATCGTCACCGGCGGCGCCTCCGGCCTCGGCGCCGCCACCGCCCGCAAGCTCGCGGCGCAGGGCGCCAAGGTCGCCGTGTTCGACCTCAACGCCAAGCTGGCGGAGGAGGTTGCCGCCGAGATCAAGGGCGTGGCGGTGGTCTGCGACGTCTCGGACGCGGCCGGCGCGGAAGCCGCCGTTGCCAAGGCGGTCGAGGCGCTCGGACAGCAGCCGCGCGTGCTGGTGAACTGCGCCGGCATCGGCGTCGCCAAGCGCGTGGTCGGCCGTGACGGCCCGATGCCGCTGGCCGATTTCGAGAAGGTCATCAAGGTCAACCTGATCGGCTCCTTCAACATGCTGCGCCTTGTGACCAACGGCATGACCAAGCTGGAGCCGCAGGCAACCGGCGAGCGCGGCGTCGTCATCAACACCGCCTCGGTCGCGGCCTATGACGGCCAGATCGGACAGTCGGCCTATTCGGCGTCGAAGGGCGGCATCGTCGGCATGACCCTGCCGATCGCCCGCGAGCTCGCGCAGTTCGGCATCCGCGTGCTGACCATCGCGCCCGGCCTGTTCCTGACCCCGCTGCTCGCCAATTTGCCGCAGGAGGCCCAGGACTCGCTCGCCGCCGCGATCCCATTCCCGCGCCGGCTCGGCCAGGCCGACGAGTTCGCCGCGCTCGCGCTGCACATGGTCGAGAACGCCTATTTGAACGGCGAAGTCGTCCGCCTCGACGGCTCGCTGCGCATGGCGCCGAAGTAGGATTGAATGTTCGAATGAGTTCGGCCGCCGGCCATGAGCAGGCTCCCAGCCTCTCCCCGCGTGCGGGGAGAGGCCGGATTGCATCGGCAGATGCAATCGGGGTGCGGGGGGCTCTCCGCGAGGTCGGTGGGTGTGGTTGCCCCTCACCCCAGCCCTCTCCCCGTAAGAACGGGGAGAGGGAGCGCAATATTCTCCGCGGCTTGTAGCGAGGTTCACAATCGATGTTCGTCAACCGCCGCGACGTGCAGATCCAGTGGGGCGACTGCGATCCCGCCAATATCGTCTACTATCCGCGCTATTTCGCGATGTTCGACGACGCCACTTCGGTGATGTTCGAGGCGGCCGGCTTCTCCAAGCAGGACATCGTCCGCCGTTACGGCCTGGTCGGCATTCCCATGGTGGACACACGGGCCAAGTTCTACATCCCCTCGACCTATGGCGACTGGATCACGATCGAGAGCCGGATCGAGAGCATCAAGCGCTCCTCGTTCGACGTCACCCACAAGGTGTTCAAGGGCGAGGCGCTGGCCATTGAAGGGTTCGAGACCCGGGTGTTGGTCGGGCGCGATCCGGCCGATCCGGACAAGCTGAAATCGGCGCCTTTTCCCGAGGAGATGCGGAGCAAGTTTCTTGGAGGGTGAGGCGCTGCAACAGGTGCGACATGCGGCCGTCTTAAGGATGAATCTCTGTCGTGCTTTGGTCGACTGGTGAGACGTGATCTTCTCGTGTTCAATGCCAGGATCACGTTTGGACACATATCGGCCGGCCGAGATCGAAGGCGCCCTGGATCAGGGCGGGACTGCAAACAGGATCGGCGGATCACGAGCTGAACCGAAAAGATTGAGGGAGGATTGAATGAGAAAGGCCTATCTGGCGGCGGCAGGCGTCATCGCGATGCTAGCCTCTGCGCCGGCGCTGGCGCAGACCAGCGAAATCACCATCGGCATCACCACCACCACCACGGGCCCGGGCGCCGCGCTTGGCATTCCCGAGCGCAATGCGCTTGAATTCGTGCCGAAGGAGATCGGCGGCGTGCCGCTGAAGGTGATCGTGCTGGATGACGGCGGCGATCCGACCACGGCGACCACCAACGCGCGGCGCTTCGTGACCGAGTCCAAGGCCGACATCATCATGGGCTCGGCGCTGACGCCGCCGACGATCGCGGTGTCCAACGTCGCCAACGAAGCCGGGATTCCGCATTTCGGCCTGGCGCCGTTCCCGGTCACGCCGGAGCGGATGAAGTGGTCGGTGGTGATGCCGCAGCCGGTGCCGATCATGGGCAAGGTGCTCTACGAGCACATGAAGGCGCACAACATCAAGACCGTCGGCTATATCGGCTATTCCGACTCCTACGGCGATCTCTGGTTCAACGATCTCAAGAACCAGGGCGTGCCGATGGGCATCACCATCGTCGACGAGGAGCGTTTTGCCCGCCCCGACACGTCCGTCACCGGGCAGGTGCTCAAGCTGGTCGCCGCCAATCCGGATGCGATCCTGGTCGGCGCCTCCGGCACCGCGGCCGCGCTGCCGCAGACCGAACTGCGCGAGCGCGGCTATCAGGGCCTGATCTATCAGACCCACGGCGCGGCGAGCATGGATTTCATCCGCATCGCCGGCAAGGCGGCAGAGGGCGTGATCATGGCCTCGGGTCCGGTGATGTCGCCGGAAACCCAGGACGACAGCGCGCTCACCAAGAAGCCCGGCCTCGAGCTCAACAAGGCCTATGAGGGCAAGTATGGCCCGAACAGCCGCAGCCAGTTCGCCGGCCATTCCTATGACGCGTTCGAGATCCTCAAGCGCGTGATCCCGGTGGCACTGAAGACCGCCAAGCCCGGCACGCCGGAGTTCCGCGAGGCCATCCGCCAGGCGCTGCTCTCCGAAAAGGACCTGGCGGCCTCCCAGGGCGTCTACAACTTCACCGAAAAGGACCGCTCCGGCCTCGACGACCGCGCCCGCATCATCCTGACCGTGAAGGACGGCAAATACGTCCCCGCGAAATAAGTCGCGCGAACCATGGCAAGATCAGAAAGGCCGGCTCTGTGAGCCGGCCTTTCGGCTATGAGGACCATGATTTTTTGGTTCACGGAGGCCCTGCATGATTCCCGCCCCCACCGGAGCGACCCGGCTCCACATCATCATCGGTGATCCGATCGCGCAGGTGCGCGCTCCGGCCGGCGTCAGCCGGGCCTTTGCGGAGCGTGGCAGCGATGCGATCCTCGTCCCAGTCCAGGTCGCACCAGTTGATCTCGCCGGCTTCCTCGCGACGGCGACGCGCGTGAAGAATCTCGATGGCATCGTCGCGACCATCCCGCACAAATTCGCCTGCTACCGCGCCTGCGCCACCGCCACCGAGCGTGCGCATTTCATCGGCGCGGTCAACCTGATGCGGCGCAGCCCCGATGGCGGCTGGCATGGCGACATGGTCGATGGCCTGGGCTTCGTCGGTGCTGCGCGGGCCAAGGGCTTTGATCCGAACGGCACCCGCGCGCTGCAGATCGGCGCCGGCGGCGCCGGATCGGCGATTGCGCTGGCGCTGATCGATGCGGGCGTGCGTGAGCTCGCGATTCACGACAGCGACGCCGGGCGGCGTGATGCGCTGATCGCGCGCCTCAATGAGCGCGGCAGGGGCCGGGCGCTGATCGGCGCCATGGATGCAACCGGATTCGACTTGGTGGCGAACGCGACGCCGGCCGGCATGCAGCCGGGCGATCCCCTGCCGGTCGACATGGCCACGGTGAGCCCGTCAGCCTATTGCGGCTGCGTGATCACGCGTCCCGAGGTCTCGCCGTTCATCGCCGCCGCGCGTGAGCGCGGCTGCCTGACGGCGACAGGTACGGACATGTACCGGGCGCTGGAGCGCGTAATGGTCGACTTCCTGTTGTCGCGACAGCCGCCATCCTGAGACGGCGCCTCCCGCTTCACATCAGGCTCAGCTGGCCGCCGCCTCGGCAAAGCCCAGATAGCTCGCCGCGACGCGTTGGTCAGTCGCGATCTCGCTGGCCTTGCCATTGAGCACGAATTCGCCGAGCTCCATCACATAGGCGCGGTCGGCGACCTTCAGCGCAGCCTTGGCGTTCTGCTCAACCAGCAGCACCGAGACGCCTTCCTCGCGCAGCTTGGCGACGATCTCGAAAATGCCGGCGACGATGATCGGCGCCAGCCCGAGGCTCGGCTCGTCCAGCATCAGCATCTTCGGCGCGCCCATCAGCGCGCGGCCCATCGCCAGCATCTGCTGCTCGCCGCCGGACAGCGTGCCGGCAAGCTGCTTGCGCCGCTCCTTCAGTTTCGGGAACAGCGTGTAGACGTGCTCGAAGCCTCTGGCAGCATGCGCCTTCGACATTCTGAAAGCGCCGAGCTGCAGATTGTCCTCGACATTCATGCTCGCGAACAGCTCGCGATGCTCCGGCACCAGACAGAGGCCGCGTGCGACGCGGTCCTCGATCTCGTAGCGGGCCAGGTCCTCCCCCAGGAACGAGACGCGGCCCTTGAGCGGAAACACGCCCATGATGGCGCTGAGCAGCGTCGTCTTGCCGGCGCCGTTGGCGCCGATGATGGTGACGATCTCGTTCTCGGCGACGGTGAGCGAGACGGACCTGACCGCTTCGACCTTGCCGTAGGAGACGTGCGCGTCGGTGACTTCCAGCAAGGTGCTCATGCGGTGGCTCCGAGATACGCCTTGATCACCTCGGGATTGGTTTTGATCGCGGCTGGTGTGCCCTCGGCGATCTTGGTGCCGAAATCGAGCACCACGATGCGGTCGGCGAGGTCCATGACGAAGCCCATGTCGTGTTCGACCAGCAGCACCGACATGCCGCCGGCGCGGAGGTCGCGCAGCAGCGCGCCAAGGCGCTGCTTCTCCATGTGGCGCAGGCCTGCGGCCGGCTCGTCGAGCAGCAGCAGCATCGGATCGACGCACAGCGCGCGGGCGATCTCGACGATGCGCTGCTGTCCGAGTGAGAGCGAGCCGGCGAGCTGGTGCATCTGGTCGCCGAGCCCGACGCGCTCGATCTGGCGCGCCGCCTCCGCGAGCAGCTTGGCCTCGTCGCCGCGGTCGAGCCGGAACATGCTGGAGAGCGCATTGGAATGGCCGCGCAGATGCGCGCCGATCGCGACGTTCTCCAGCACCGTCATGTCCGGCACCAGCTTGACGTGCTGGAAGGTTCTGGAAATGCCGAGCTTGACGACATCCTGCGGCGGCGCGTTGCCCACGGCCTTGCCGAGCACGGAGATGTTGCCGGAGGTCGGCGGCAGCACCCCGGTGATCAGGTTGAAGGTCGTGCTCTTGCCGGCGCCGTTGGGGCCGATCAGCGCCACGATCTCGCGGGCCTGGACGTCGAACGAGACGTTGTTGACCGCAACCACGCCGCCGAACTGCTTTCGTGCGTTGTCGACCTGCAGCAGCACGCTTGGCGCCGAGGCGGAGCGCGCCCGGGCCGGCAGCGCGATCGAGGTGTCGGGCTTCTTGGCGAGCGGCTTGAACGGCAGCCGCGCGGTCAGCCAGGGCCACAGGCCGGTCGGCGCGAGCTGCAGCAGGGTGACGAGGAGGATGCCGAACACGATGGTCTCGAGCTGGCCTTCGCCATGCAGCAGCAGCGGGAGGTAGCTCTGCAGCACCTCCTTCAGGATCACGACGATCGCCGCGCCCAGCACGCCGCCCCAGACATAGCCGGCGCCGCCGACGACCGCGACGAACAGATATTCGATGCCGGCCTGGGCGCCGAACGGCGTCGGGTTCACGGCGCGGGTGAAGTGCGCATAGAGCCAGCCGGACAGGCCGGCGAGCACGGCCGCGTAGATGAACACCAGCAGCTTGGCGCGCGGCGAGTAGACGCCGAACGCCTCGGCCGCGATATGGCCGCGGCGCAGGGCCCGGATGGCGCGGCCGGTGCGCGAGTCCAGCAGGTTCATCGTCAGCAGCGCTGCGATCAGCACGGCGGCCCAGATCGCGAAATAGATCGTGCCGGGATCGAGCATCTTGAGGCTGCCGATCGAGAGCGGCGGGATGCCGGAGATGCCGTCATTGCGGCCGAGGAAGGCGAGCTTGCTGAAGAGATAATACAGGCCGAGACCCCAGGCGAGCGTGCCGAGCGGCAAGTAATGCCCGGACAGCCTGACGGTGACGAGGCCGAGCAGCACCGCCGCAAGGCCGGAGACCAGCAGCGACAGCGGCAGGGTCAGCCAGGGCGAGACGCCGTACTGCGCCGACAGCACCGCAGTCGTGTAGGCGCCGAAGCCGACGAAGGCGGCCTGGCCGAACGAGGTGAGACCGCCGACGCCGGTCAAGAGCACCAGGCCCATCGCGACCAAGGCGGACAGGCCGATATTGTCGAGCAGGACGATCCAGAACGGCGGCACGCCCGGGATGAACGGGATCGCCGCGACGAGGACGGCAAAGACGATGAGAGGCCAACGCTCGCGCACGGCTCAATCCTTCTCTTCTTCGACCGCGGGCGCGGCGAGCGAACGCAGCAGCAGGACCGGGATCAGCAGCGTGAAGACGATCACTTCCTTGAAGTTCGAGGCGTAGAACGAGGAGAACGCCTCGACGATGCCGACGACAAGGGCAGCCACAGCGGTCAGGGGGTAGCTGATCAGGCCGCCGATGATCGCGGCGATGAAACCCTTCAGGCCGATCAGGAAGCCGGTGTCGTAATAGAGCGTCGTGATCGGGACGATCAGGATGCCGGAGAGCGCGCCGATCGTGGAGGCCAGCAGGAAGGCGATCTGGCCGGACAGCGTGGTGCGGATGCCGACGAGACGGGCGCCGAGCCGGTTGACGGCGGTGGCGCGCAGCGCCTTGCCGTACAGGGTCAGGCCGAAGAACAGCCAGAGGCCGACGATGAAGGCGATGGTGATGCCGTAGACCGCCATGCCCTGGCCGGTGAAGCGCAGCGAGCCGAGCGTCGCGCTGGCGGTGAGCAGGGTCGGGCCGCGCTGGCCCTCGGCGCCGAAGAACAGCAGGCCCAGGCCCTGCAGCGCCAGATGCACGCCGACCGAGGCGATCAGCAGCACCAGCACCGAGGTGTGGGCGAGCGGCTGGAACACGATGCGGTACAGCGACAGACCGATGCTGGCCACGATCAGCAGCGACAGCACCAGGCTGACGCCCGCCGGCATGCGCTGGTCAGCGGCCCATAGGCTGGCCAGCAGAACGACCACCGGAAAGACCATGTTGAGGCCGAACGTTCGCGCGATCTTCGGCACGTGCAGCGTCTTGCGCATCGCATAGAGGTCGAAGGCAAACGCGATGAGGCCCATCACCACGGCAAGCTTCGCCGTGCCCGGCATGCGGCCGGCGGCGAGCGAGGCGTAAGTGAGCGCGCCATAGGTGACGAATTCGCCCTGCGGGATCAGGATCACCCGGGTGACGGCAAATACCAGTACCAGCGCCAGCCCAAGCAGGGCATAGATCGCGCCGTTGGTAATGCCGTCCTGCAACAGGAACAGCAAGATCGTTGTGTTCAAGACAGGACGCTCCCCCTCTGTGATGGCCGGATGCGGGCGGCGCCGCGCGCCTTCTCGCCGGCCGGGCAGTTGAATTCGCCTGCCCGTGTTTGGTATAGTGGATAACAATTATCGATTATAATCTCAAGGCCGCTGTTCCGGCTGCGGCATTCGAGACCAGGGATGGAAGCAGGTGCGATGATCTTGGCGGTTTGTGATGGCCGATAGCGCCAAACCCGTCAGCAGGCCCCACAGGGAAAGCCGAAAGGAAGCTGCCGTAGCCGTCGACGAGACGCAAGCGGTCCAGCTCGGCGAGCTCTCCGATCTGCTCGGCTATGTGCTGAAACGGGCGCAGTTGAAGGTGTTCGAGGACTTCCTGCGCTGCGTTGCGCCGCTGCAGCTGACGCCGGCCCAGTTCTCGGTGCTGCTGCTGCTCGACGGCAATCCCGGTCGGAACCAGACCGAGATTGCCAATACGCTGGGCATTCTCAGGCCGAACTTCGTCTCGCTGCTGGACAGCCTGGAAAGCCGCGACCTCTGCTCGCGGGTCCGCTCTGCCAATGACCGCCGCTCGCACATCCTGATGCTGACCGACAAGGGGAGAAGCGTGCTGGCGCGGGCCAAGAAGCTGGTCGTGACCAAGCATGAGGCGCGGCTGAACGAGCTGCTCGGTCCGGACGGTCGCGAGACGCTGCTGGCGATGCTGACGAAGATCGCCGAGGACTTCTGAGGGCGCCGATCGGGCGCCCTCAATCGACCAGGATCACGCGGACGTCGTTGACATTGGTCAGCGTCGGGCCGGTCTGCAGCAGGCCGCCGGTTGCCGCGAAGAACGCGGTGGCGTCATTGTTGGCGAGATAGGCCTGCGGATCCAGGTGCTGCGCCCGCATCGCCGCGATGACCTCGGCATCGACCAGCGCGCCGGCCGGATCGGAGGCGCTGCCGCCGCCGCCATCGGCGCCGTCGGTGTCGCCGGCGAGCGCCGCGACGCCCTCCATGTCCTGGAGCAGGTCGGCCAAGGCGAGGGCGTATTCCTGGTTCGGCCCGCCGCGGCCCTGGCCGCGCACGGTCACCGTGAGCTCGCCGCCGGAGATGATTGCCATGCGGCGGCCGAGCGCGCGCGCCTCGCGCGCCAGCTTGGCGTGATCGGCCGCGACCTCGCGCGCCTCGCCCTCGAGATCGGCGCCGAGGTCGAGCACGTCGTAGCCGGCGTTTCTGGCGCTGGCCACGGCAGCCTCCAGCGCGGAGGCAGGGCGCGCGATCAGCTCGAACGAGGCGCGGGCGAAGGCCGCGTCGCCCGGCTTGCAGCTCTCATTGGCCGCATCATCCAGCGCCCGGGCGATCGCCGGGTCGATCTCGAGCTGGTACTTCGCAATGATCGCGCGGGCATCGGCCAGCGTGGTCGGATCCGGCACCGTCGGCCCCGAGGCAATGGCCGAGGGATCGTCATGCGGCACGTCGGAGATCGCGAGCGTGACGATCTCCGCCTTCTGCCCGGCCCGGGCCAGCCGGCCGCCCTTGATGCGCGACAGATGTTTCCTGACGGTGTTGATCTCGCCGATCGGAGCGCCTGAGCGCAGCAGCGCGCGGGTCAGCTGTTGCTTCTGCATGAAGCTCACGCCATGCGCCGGCGCAATCCAGTTGGCGGAACCGCCGCCGGACAGCAGCACCAGCATGAGGTCGTCGGTCTCGGCGGTTGCGGCGAGCTGCAGGGTCTCGTCGGCGGCCTTCAGGCCGGCCTCGTCCGGCATCGGGTGCCCGGCTTCGATCACCTTGACCCGCCGGGTCGGCACGCCATGGCCGTGACGGGTGGTGGCGATGCCCGCCAGCCGCGCCGGATCGACCTTGAGCGTGTCGAGGTAGTGCCGCTCGGCGGCGAACGCCATGGCGGCCGCGCCCTTGCCGGCGGCGAGACAGATGATCCGCCCCTTCGGAGCGGCCGGCAGATAGGCCGGCAGCACGATGTCGGGATGAGCGGCGGCGACCGCGGCATCAAAGATGGCGCGCAACAACGGACGGCGGCTGCTCATGCGGCGCCGCCCGCGTCGGTGAGGCGGCTTACTTCAGCTCGCCATTCATGACCTCGCCGAACAGCTGCCACCGCTCGCCCTTGAACTGCATCAGTTGCAATTGCTCGATCGGCTGGAAATCGTCGGGCCCCGTGGTCAGCGTGACACCGGGCAAAAGCCCGCCTTGCGCAAACTGCTTCAGGCTTGCCGCCTGTTTCATGACGTTGGCGCGGGTCAACTCGTCGCCGCATCGCTTCAGCACCTCGACCATTGTGGTGGCGATGTTGTAGCCGGTCAGCGCCGACGAATCCACGGGGTTGATCTCGGGCAGATATTTGGCCAACAGTTCCTTGAACGCGCCCAGGCCTGGGTCATTGGCCCATTGCGGATCGGATGCATCCTTGGCGTAGGCGGCCGAGATCACGCCTTGTGAGTTCTCGACACCGGCCGGCCGCATCACCGCCGCCGTCGAGGCGCTGACATTGGAAATGATCGTGAGCGGCTTCCAGCTCATCTCGCCGAGCTTCTTGATCGCCTGGGCGCCGGATTTCGGCGTCGTGAACAGCACCACGATGTCGGGATTGGCCGACTTCATCTTGACGATGTGCGACTCCACCGTGGGCTCGGCGATCTCGTAGCTCTCCTCCAGCACCAGCCGCGATGGATCCCCGAGCCCGTCCTTGAGGCCCTTGAGATAGTCCTTGCCCATGTCGTCGTTCTGATACAGCACCGCGATCTTGCCGCTCGGCTGCTGCGCCGTGAGATATTTGGCGTAGATGCGGGCCTCCGACTGGTAGCTCGGCAGCCAGCCCATGGTCCAGGGAAAGGTCTTCGGCTCGTTCCACTTGGTGGCGCCGGTCGCGACGAACAGCTGCGGCACCTTCTTGGCGTTGAGATATTTCTGGATCGCCGTGTTGGGCGCGGTGCCGAGCACGCCGAACAGGAACAGCACCTCGTCGCTCTCGACCAGCTTGCGCGCCTGCTCCACCGTCTTGGGCGGCGAATAGGCGTCGTCATAGGAGATGAAATTGATCTTGCGGCCATTGATGCCGCCCTCATCATTGACCTTTTTGAACACGGCCGTCATCGCCTTGCCGACCGAGCCATAGGCCGATGCCGGGCCGCTATAGGGCACGATGTTGCCGATCTTGATCTCGGTGTCGCTGGCGCCGGTGTCGTACTTCTTGTCGGCATATGCGCTGCCGGCCGCGGCGCCGACCAAGGCGAGGCCGAGCAGGCTGGAGACGGTGCGGCGGGTGAGGGCAGTGGTCACGTGGGGGACTCCTTCTGGGCCTTGGAGCTTGGCCTTGTTGTTGGATCCGCCCGCAGCGCGGGCGACTCGTTTCACTCCGAACGAGCCCCCAATAGCGCAGCAGCGTCCGGCAGGTAACTGCCGCCGGCGCATGCCCGCCTGTCTTTCTCCTGCTAGCTTAAGAAATCATTGGCAAAGATCGCCGAGATGTTGGGAGACAGCGACTCCTGCGGCGCGACGCCGCAGGAGTCAGGTTACATCTGCGCCCTGAGATCAGCCGCCGACATCGGCCGAGATGACGTCGCCGAACAGTTCCCACTTCTCGCCCTTGAAGCGCATCAGCTGCAGCTGGCTCACCGGTGCGAAGTCGGTCGCCGAGGTGTTGATCGTGATGCCCGGCAGCAGCATCTCAGTCCGGAAATTGCGCAAGGATGCGGCCTGCTTCATCACGTTCTCACGGGTGAGGTCGTCACCGCACTGCTTCAGCACCTGCACCAGGGTCTGCGCCACGGCGTAGCCGACGACAGTGCCGCCGTCGAGCTTGTCGCCCTCCGGGAACTCCTTGGCCATGAAGTCGAGGAACTGCTTCATCCCCGGGTCGTCCTTCCACTGCGGATCGGAGACGTCCTTCAGATAGGCGGCCGAGATGATCTCCTGCGAGTTCTCGAAACCGGCCGGCTTCAGCACGCTGCCGACCGAGGCCGAGACGTTGTTGAGCAGGTGCAGCGCCTTCCAGTCGATCTCCTTCACCTTCTTGATCGCCTGCGCGGCGAATTTCGGCGTCGTGATGTTCATGAAGACGTCGGCGCCGGTCGATTTCAGCTTGACGATGTGGCTGTCGATCGTGGGCTCGGTGGTCTCGTAGCTCTCCTCCATCACGATCATGCTGGCGGCCTTGGCGCCGAGCCCGTCCTTGAGGCCCTTCAGATAGTCCTTGCCGTAATCGTCGTTCTGGTACAGCACCGCGATCTTGGCGCCGGGTTTCTCCTTCAGGAGATATTTGGCATAGATGCGCGATTCGGCCTGGTAGCTCGGCTGCCAGCCCATGGTCCACGGGAAGTTGGATGGATCGTTCCACTTGGTGGCGCCGGTCGCGACGAACAGCTGCGGCACCTTCTTGGCGTTCATGTATTTCTGGATCGCGCTGTTCGACGGCGTGCCGAGCGAGTTGAAGATCAGGAGCACCTCGTCGCTTTCGACCAGCTTGCGCGCCTGCTCGACCGCCTTGGGCGGGGAATAGGCGTCGTCATAGGAGACGAAGTTGATCTTGCGGCCGTTGATGCCGCCTTCGGCGTTGATCTTCTTGAAGTAGGCGGCCTCCGTCTTGCCGATGATGCCGTAGGCCGAGGCCGGCCCGCTATAGGGCATGATGTTGCCGATCTTGATCTCGGTGTCGGAAGCGCCGGTGTCATATTTCTTGTCCGCGGCGAATGCGCTGCTCGAGGCGAGGACGATGGCGGCAGCGGAGGCGAGGGCTGCCCTGCGCGTGATCATCATGGTGCGTATCTCCCGTATTGGTTCTGGATGACGTGTCGTGGCTTCCTTGTCGGAAGCTCTTGTTAGCCTGCGAACTATAGCAGAGCGGGGGAGCCACGGCTGCGACATCGCGGCACGGGCCGTGTTTTCGCGGCCGGCGTTGGCCGCCTCGATGTGCAGCTGCGAGATCGGCAATCTCGGCGAGCGCTTGCTCTGCAAGAACAGCCTGAGATCAGTAAAGCGGTGGCGATGCACCGGCGGACGCAATGGCGACGCGGCGCAACAAAAAGCCCCCCGCGCGCTGGCGCGGAGGGCAGGGCAGACAGAGCTGCTGGCTGACGCAGGATTACTCGATGGCGCCGCTGATCGCCTCACCGAACAGCTCCCATTTCTCGCCCTTGAACCGCATCATCTGCAGCTGGTCGATCGGGGCGAAGTCGGTCGCCGAGGTGTTGATCTTGACGCCGGGGAGCATGGTATCCGGCGTGAAATCCTTCAGGCTGGCCGCCTGCTTCATGACATTGGCGCGGGTCAGATCGTCACCGCACATCTGCAGTACCTTCACCAGCGTCTGTGCTGCGCCGTAACCATACACCACTGAGCTGTCGAGCTTGTTGGCGTCGGGATAATACTGCTGCAGGAACTCGAAGAACTTCTTCATGCCGGGATCGTTGTCCCACTGTGCGTCGGCAGCGTCCTTGGCATAGGCTGCCGAGAGGATGCCCTGCGAGTTCTCGAAGCCGGCCGGCTTGATGACGCTGCCGACCGAGGCCGATACGTTGACGACGAGATGCAGCGGATGCCAGTCGATCTCGGCCAGCTTCTTGATCGCCTGCGCCGCGAATTTCGGCGTCGTGACGCTGAAGAACACGTCGGCGCCCGATGCCTTCAGCTTGACGATGTGACCGTCGATCGAGGGCTCGGAGGTCTCGTAGCTCTCCTCCATGACGATCATGCTCGCGGCTTTGTCGCCGAGACCGTCCTTGAGGCCCTTGAGATAGTCCTTGCCGAAATCGTCGTTCTGGAACAGTACGCCGATCTTGGCGCCCGGCTTGTCCTTCAGCAGGTACTTGGCGTAGATGCGGCCCTCGCTCTGGTAGCTCGGCTGCCAGCCCATGGTCCAGGGGAAGTTCTTCGGATCGTTCCACTTGGTGGCGCCGGTCGCGACGAACAGCTGCGGGATCTTCTTGGAGTTGAGATATTTCTGAATCGCCGAGTTGGAGGGCGTGCCGAGCGGGTTGAAGACCAGCAGCACCTCGTCGCTTTCCACCAGCTTGCGCACCTGTTCGACCGCCTTGGGCGGCGAGTAGGCGTCGTCATAGGTGACGAAGGTGATCTTGCGGCCGTTGATGCCGCCTTCGGCGTTGATCTTCTTGAAATACGCTTCCTCGGTCTTGCCGATCACGCCATAGGCGGATGCGGGTCCGCTATAGGGCATGATGTTGCCGATCTTGATCTCGGTGTCGGACGCGCCGGTGTCGTACTTCTTCTGGGCGAGTGCGCCGCCCGAGGTGAGTGCGATGACCGCCGTCGCGAGCGCGGCGATTCGTAATTGTTGCATCACGTGCAAGATGTCCTCCTTAGGTCTTACGGACTTTGCTCAGCAGCTGCTGAGCCACCATCGCCACCTGCCGCGCGCCGTGCGGCACGAGGAAGATGATGAGGAACAACAGGACGCCGAACACCGCGCCGGACAGGCCCTTGGAGATGCCCTCGGCGATGTTCGGAACGAAGATGATGAAGGCGGCGCCGATGAAGGAGCCGGGCAGCCAGCCGACGCCGCCGACCACCATGCCGAGGAACAGCGAGATGGCGAGGACGATGGTGTAGCTGTCGGGCGCGACGAACTGCACCGCGATGGCGCCAAGACCGCCGGCCACGCCGGTGATGCCGGCGCTGACGCCGAATGCCAGCGTCTTGTAGGTGGCGACGTCGATGCCCATCGCGGAGGCCGCGATCTCATTGTCGCGGATCGCCATGAAGGCCCGGCCGGAGCGCGAGCGCAGCAGGTTCACCGAGAAGATGTAGATCGCGATCGTGATCGCCAGCGTGAAGTAGTACAGCCACATGTCCTGCGACATCGGCAGACCGAACGGCGCGTCCGGCTTGGTCACGACCAGGCCCTGCACGCCGCCGGTCCAGTGCTCGAAGAAGCCGAGCTTCAGGATCTGCGGCATAGCGGTGGCGAGCGCGAAGGTTGCCAGCGCCAGGTACACGCCGGACAGCCGCAGCGCCGGCTGGCCGAACAGGAAGCCGAACCCGAAGCAGACGACGCCGGCGACCGGCAGGGTCAGCGCGTAGTTGATATTGTACTGCTCCATCAGGATCGCTGACGTATAGGCGCCGACGGCATAGAAGGCGCTCTGGCCGAGCGAGAACTGGCCCGAGCCGCCGGTCAGGATGTTCAACGCCAGCACCGCGAGGCCGTAGATCAGCAGCATCGTCATCTGGAAGATGATGAAGTTCTTGACGAACAGCGGCACGACCAGGAGCAGCAGCACGACGACGAAGGCCGTGCCGGAGCTGAGGGTCATGGCCCGCTTCGGAACCGCCTCGACCGCGGGCGCCTGAGACCCGACTTCCTCGATTGCGCTCATGATCAGACTCGCTTCACGATGTTGCGGCCGAACAGACCGGCGGGTTTGACGACCAGGACGGTGATGATCAGCGCCAGTGCGATCGGGAGCTTCATCTCATTACCGACATGAGGGATGTAGGTGCCGGCGAGGTTCTCGAAGATGCCGACCAGGAAGCCGCCGAGCACGGCGCCGAACGGGCTGGTGAGGCCGCCCAGCACAGCCGCGGCGAAGCCGTAGATCAGCACGCCGCCCATCATGTTGGGCTCGAGGAAGACGACGGGCGCGATCAGCATGCCGGCGATCGAGCCGATCGCCGCCGCCATGCCCCAGCCGAGCGCGATCATCCAGGAGGTGTTGATGCCGACGAGCCGCGCGGATTCAGGAACCGAGGCCGCCGCCCGCATCGCCAGGCCGATGCGGGTGTACTGGAAGAATACGTAGAGCCCGATCAGCAGCAGCACAGTGATGCCGATCATGCCCGCTTGATGGGTCGAGATCAGCTGGCTGCCGAGGAACGGTGTCGAGCCGAACGGCGTCGGATATTGCTTGATCGTGAAGTCCCAGATCAGCCCGGCGCAGGAGTTGATGATCGAGAACAGCGCGATGAAGCCGGCGACCTGGGTCAGGATCGGCGCCTTCGCCAGCGGCTTGAACAGCACCCGCTCGATGACGATGCCGCCGGCGAAGGAGAACGCCAAGGTGAGCACGAAGGCGCCCCAATAGGGCACGCCCCATTGCATCAGCTGCCACGACACGAAGGTCGAGAACATCGCCATCTCGCCTTGCGCGAAGTTGAGATGGTCGATCGCCTGGTAGATCATCACGACCGCGAGCGCCATGCAGGCATAGATCGCACCGGTCGCGATTCCGGCCAGGACCTGGTTGGTGAAAAGCTCCATTGTCCCGACTCCGTCAGTAGCCCAGATAGGATTTGCGGACGTTCTCGTCCTGCGCGATGTCCTTGGCCGCGCCGGACATGACGATGCGGCCGGTCTCGATCACATAGGCCTGGTCGGCGAGTTCCAGCGCGAGTTGCGCGTTCTGCTCGACGACGAGGATCGACACCTTCTCGTCCCGGTTGATCCTGCCGAGGATCTGGAAGAGATCGCGCACGACCAGCGGCGCCAATCCGAACGACGGCTCGTCCAGCAACATCAGGCGCGGCCGCAGCATCAGCGCGCGGGCCACCGCCAGCATCTGCTGCTCGCCGCCGGACAGCGTGCCGGCCTGCTGCGTATGTCGCTCCTTCAGCTTCGGGAAGTAGCCATACATGCGCTCGATATCGGAGCTGATCGCCTTGTCGGTCCGGGTGATGGCGCCGAGCTGCAGGTTCTCCTCCACGGTCATTGTCGTGAAGGTGCCGCGGCCCTGCGGCACATGGGCGATGCCGAAGCGGACGATGCTCTCGGTCGACTTGTTGTTAAGCGGCTTGCCGTCGAACTCGATCGCCCCGGTGGAGCGGACCATGTTGCAGATCGCGCGCAGCGTGGTGGTCTTGCCTGCGCCATTGGCGCCGAGCAGCGTCGTCAGCGAGCCCTCGTTGAGCGAGAAGGAGAGGCCGTGCAGGGCCTGGACCTGGCCGTAATAGGCGCGCAGATCCTTGACGTTGAGAAGCGGCGTCATTGATCCTTGCTCCCCAGATAGGCCTTGATGACGTCAGGGTCGGCCTGCACCTGGGCCGGCGTGCCCTCGGCCAGCTTGCGGCCGAAATTGAGCGCAACGACGTGATCGGCAATCGACATCACGAGTCCCATGTGATGCTCGACCAGCAGCACCGTGATCTTACGGTCGTCGCGGATGCGACGGATCAGGTCGCCGAGGACGTAGACCTCCTCGTGGTTGAGACCGCCCGCGGGCTCGTCGAGCAGCAGGATCTTCGGATCGGCCGCCAGCGCGCGCGCCAGCTCGACGCGCTTCTGGGTGCCGAATGGCAGGCCGGAGACGGTGCGGTGGGCGACGCTTTCGAGATCGAGATAGGCTAGGATCTCCTGCACCTTGGTGTTCACCGCGGATTCGCTGCGCCGGACCCAGGCGAGCCGCAGCGAATCGGAGATGATGTCGCTGGAGGTGCGGGCATGGGTGCCGACGCGGACATTGTCGAGCACGGAAAGGTTTGGAAACAACGCGACGTTCTGGAACGTCCGCCCGATGCCGATCTCGGCGATCCTGTGCGGCGGCCGCGACAAAATGCTGCGGCCTTCCATCAGGATGTCGCCGGCGGACGGCTGATACAGCCGGCTCAGGCAGTTGAACAGCGTGGTCTTGCCGGCGCCATTCGGGCCGATCAGTCCGAGGATCTGTCCCTGGTGCATGTCGAACGACACGCCGGCGAGCGCGACGATGCCGCCGAACACGACGTTGACGTCACGCACCGCGAGCAACGGATCGCTGCTGCGAGCAAGTTGCGCCTGCGTCATGTCGTCTCGCCCACCATAACGATCAGCGAGACGGAAGGATGCTGCGCCGGACTGGCGTGACCATGCAGGCTATCTGATACCCTCGGCAACACGGGCAAGTTTTCCTCCTGGCTTCTGCTTTTTGCTTGGTTCTTTGTTTGGCTGATTAGTTGCCGGCGCTAATCCGCCGACTGCCGCTTCGATGTTTCTTACCATCGCGAGCAGACGAGGTCCAATGTCGGTGCGCAGCCGCTCTTCCGTGAAGCGGAATGCAGGCGCGCCGCAATTGAACGCGTAAGGGCCAGTTCCGTCGTTGAGCTTCATCGCGACGCCCACCGCATGGACGTCGTCCTGCCACTCGCCGGCCGAGATCGTGAAGCCGTAGCGGGCGACAGTCTCGCCGGATCGTTCGATGCCTTCGCGGATCTTCGGCCAGCGGCTGCCGTAGTGCTCGCGCAGCTCGCGCATCAGCACGGCGCGTTCCTCCTCGGAGAGCGCCCAGATATAGGCACGCCCCATCGCGGTCGTCGCGATCGGGATGCGGGATCCGACGTCGAGTTGAACATTGACGACGCCATGCCGGCTCTGCCCGATATAGATCATGCTGAGACGGTCGCGGCCGCCGATTGCGACCGCCCCGCCGGTCTCGCGCATCAGTTGCTCGCGGAACGGCTCGGAGAGATGACGCACGCCGAGATTGGCGAGCGCGGCATAGCCGAGCAGGAGGGCGGACGGCGCCAGCTGATATTTCTCGAAGCGGGGGACCGGGGTGAGATAGCCGAGCTTGGTCAAAGTGTAGGTCAGCCGGGACACGGTGGCCTTGGGCAGGTTGGTGCGCGCGGCGATCTCCTGGTTGCCCAGCAGTCCGTCATTGGGCCTGAAGGCCCTGAGCACCTCGAGGCCGCGCGACAACGCAACGACGAAGTTGCGATCGGTCGCAGCTTTCTTCCCTGGGCGTTTCATGTCATCGGCTATTGATTGAGAGCCTCGTTGACAACGCTCGTGCTTCAAAATAACCCTGGCTGTCAAGATGTGGAATTAGATTTCGCACTGCGGAATTGAGCCTTGGCAGCGACTCAACGCAAGCAAGGCTGATACTCCGCGCAAATGAAGAGCCAAGAAGTCGCCGGGGCGTTAACCGGCAACAAAGAAACGACATCCCAAGGAGCCTAGCGTGAGCGAAGTGGCAAAGCTTGATCGTCATGATATCGTCGGCATCGTCACCATCGACAGTCCGCCCGTCAATGCGCTGAGTGCCGCAGTTCGCGGTGGTATCCTGGACAACGTCAAAGCGGCCATTGCTGATCCCGAGATCAAGGTCATCGTTCTGACCTGTGGCGGGCGCACCTTCATCGCCGGCGCCGACATCACCGAGTTCGGCAAGCCGCCGAAGCCGCCGGCGCTCAACGACGTGCTGAGCACGATCGAGAACAGCCCGAAGCCGGTGATCGCCGCTATTCATGGAACGGCGCTGGGCGGTGGTCTCGAGGTGGCGCTCGCCTGTCATTATCGTGTCGCCACCAAGGACGCGAAGCTCGGCCTGCCCGAGGTGAAGCTCGGTCTGCTGCCGGGGGCGGGCGGAACGCAGCGCCTGCCGCGGGCCGTCGGTCCGGAACTCGCCGTGAAGATGATCGTCGGTGGTGATCCGATCGGTGCCGCGGAGGCGCACAAGGCGGGGCTGATCGAGGAGATCGTCGAGGGGCCCGCGTCAGGGGCCGAAGCCTTTGCGCGCAAGGTGGTGGCGGAGAACCGTCCGCTGCGCAAGCTGCGCGACGATGATTCCAAGCTGGCGGCGGCCAAGGCTGACCGTTCGATCTTCACCAATGCGGTCGCTGCGATCACCAAGAAGTCGCGCGGCCTAGAAGCGCCGTTCGCCGCGGCCGATGCCGTCGGCTATGCGATCGACCTGCCGTTCGACGAGGGCCTGAAGCGGGAGCGGGAGGGCTTCCTCAAGCTCCTCACCAGCGACCAGTCCAAGGCGCAGCGCTATGCCTTCTTCGCCGAGCGCGAGGCTGCCAAGATTGCCGGCGTGCCCGAGGGCACCAAGGGCCGCAAGGTCGATCGCGTCGCGATCATCGGCGCTGGCACGATGGGCGGCGGTATCGCGATGTCGTTTGCCAATGCCGGCATCCCGGTGACCTTGATCGAGACGGCCGAGGAACAGCTCAAGCGCGGCATGGGCGTCATGCAGAAGAACTGGGAGGCGACCGCCGCGCGCGGCGGCATCCCGGCGGATGCGCCGGCCAAGCGCATGGCGCTGATCGACGGCAAGGTCGGGCTCGAGCACGTCAAGGATGCCGACCTCGTCATTGAGGCCGTGTTCGAGACCATGGCGGTGAAGAAGGAAGTGTTCGGCAAGCTCGATCAATACGCCAAGCCCGGCGCGGTGCTCGCGTCCAACACCTCCTACCTGAACATCGACGCCATCGCCGCAGAGACCAGCCGTCCGCAGGACGTGCTCGGCATGCACTTCTTCTCGCCGGCGAACGTGATGAAGCTGTGCGAGATCGTCCGCGCCGAGAAGACGGCGCCGGATGCGCTGGTGACCGCCGTGTCGATCGCGCGCAAGATCGCCAAGGTGCCGGCGGTGGTCGGCGTCTGCGACGGTTTCGTCGGCAACCGCATGCTGGCGCAGCGTGGCAAGCAGGCCGAGAAGCTGCTGTTCGAAGGCGCGCTGCCGCAGCAGGTCGACGCCGTCGTCACCAAGTTCGGCATGCCGATGGGCCCGTTCGCGATGGGCGATCTCGCCGGCCTCGACATCGGCTGGCGCTCGCGCAAGGACCGCGGCATCAAGAGCGAAATCGCGGACGCGCTGTGCGAAGCCGGTCGTTTCGGCCAGAAGACCGGCAAGGGCTACTACAAATATGAGGCCGGCTCGCGCGCGCCGTTGCCGGATCCCGACGTCGAGAAGCTGATCGACGAGACGCTCGCCAAGCTCGGCCTGAAGCGCCGCGCAGTCAGCGACGAGGAGATCCTCGAGCGCATGATGTATCCGATGATCAATGAGGGCGCGAAAATCCTCGCCGAGGGGATCGCCGCGCGTCCGTCGGACATCGATGTCGTCTGGCTGTACGGCTATGGCTGGCCGATCTATCGCGGCGGCCCGATGTACTGGGCGGACAGCGTCGGCCTGAAGCATATCGCCGAGCGCCTCGCCTTCTATGCCAAGGAGACGAACGATCCGTCGCTGGAGCCGGCGCCGCTGCTCAAGAAGCTCGCTGACGAGGGCAAGACGTTCGCGTCGCTGGCCCAGGGGAAGGCCGCTTGAGGTCGAAGTTTCACTGTTGCTCCGTGCGCAGGCGCGCTCCCCTCCCCCTTGCGGAGAGGGGACGGGGGTGGGGGTCCACAGCGGCGGTCTCGCCTGGGGCCACCCCCTTCCCTGACCCTCCCCCACAAGAGGGGAGGGAACGCAAAGAGCGGGGCTGCCTTCCGGCAAGAAACACAGAGTCCTCATGACCCATCCCGGCGAGCAGTTCTATCCCGAAGGCGTCCGCTGGGACGCGCCGATCGCGCGCGGCACCTTGCCGGAGCTGCTGGCGAAAGCGGTGAGCGACTTCGGCGATCGCGGCGCACTCGAATTCCGCGACCGTCCGATCAGCTTCAACGCGCTCGCCGGGCTCGTCGACCAGGCTGCGGCCGCGTTCCTGCGTGCGGGCTTTGGCAAGGGTGCCTCGATCGCGCTCTTCCTCGGCAATTCGCCGGACCATCCGATCAATTTCTTCGGCGCGCTCAAGGCCGGTGCCCGCGTCGTGCATCTGTCGCCGCTCGATGGCGAGATCGCGCTGTCGCATAAGCTCAGCGACTCCGGCGCACGTATCCTGGTGACGTCGAACCTGTCGGCTCTGCTGCCGATGGCGCTGAAGTTCCTGGAAAAGGGCCTGCTCGATCGCCTGATCGTCTGCGAGGATGATCATTGGGGCCAAGTCGGCACGCCGCAGACGGCGTTGCCGGACAGCCCCGCTGTGATCACGCACCGCGCCTTCGTCGATGGTGCCGTTGCGCCCGCCGTATGGCCCGCCATCTCGCCCGATGACATCGCGCTCTTACAATACACCGGCGGCACCACCGGCCTGCCCAAGGGCGCGATGCTGACCCACGGCAATCTCACCTCGGCGGTCTCGATCATCGAGATCTGGAGCCGCGCCACCCGCACCCGGAGCGAGGGGGGCGACCGCGTCATCTGTGTGCTGCCGCTGTTCCACATCTATGCGCTGACCGTCGTACTGCTGACCGCGTTGCGCATCGGCAGCCTGGTATCGCTGCATCAGCGCTTCGATCTCGAGGCCGTGATGCGCGATATCGAGCACAAGCGCGCGACCTATTTTCCCGGCGTGCCGACGATGTGGATCGCGATCGCCAACCTACCCGATCTCGACAAGCGCGATCTGTCGTCGCTGACCAGCGTCGGCTCCGGCGGCGCGCCATTGCCGGTCGAGGTTGCCCGCATCCTCGAGCGCCGCGTCGGCATGAAGCTGAAGAGCGGCTGGGGCATGACCGAAACCTGCTCGCCCGGCACCAGCCATCCCAAGGAGGGCCCCGACAAGCCGGGCTCGATCGGCATCGCGCTGCCCGGCATCGAGATGGACGTCGTGTCGCTCGAAGATCCAACCAGGGTGCTCGGCGTGAACGAGGTCGGCGAGATCCGCGTCAAGGGACCGAACGTGACCAAGGGCTACTGGAACCGGCCGGAGGAGACGGCGCAGTCCTTCGTCGGCGACCGCTTCCTGACCGGCGACATCGGCTATGTCGACGCCGACGGCTTCTACTTCCTGGTCGACCGCAAGAAGGACATGATCATCTCCGGCGGCTTCAACGTCTATCCGCAGATGATCGAGCAGGCGATCTACACCCATCCTGCGGTGCAGGAGGTCATCGTGATCGGCATTCCCGACGCCTATCGCGGCGAGGCGGCCAAGGCCTTCATCAAGCTGCGCGACGGCTTTGCGCCGTTCCCGGTCGAGGATCTGCGCGAATTCCTCACCGGCAAGCTCGGCAAGCACGAGCTGCCGGCGGCGGTCGAGTTCGTCGACGAGCTGCCGCGCACGCCGGTCGGCAAGCTGTCGCGTCACGAATTGCGCCAGCAGCAATCATCCACGTCTCACAGCAAACATTAGCAACAACAACAGGAGGTCGCCCATGACCGATGCCGTCATCGTTTCCACCGCCCGCACGCCGATCGGCAAGGCCTATCGCGGCGCGCTCAACGCCACCGGCGGCGCCACCCTGCTCGGCCACGCCATCGGCGAGGCCGTCAAGCGCGCCAAGGTCGATCCGGCCGAGGTCGAGGACGTCGTGATGGGCGCGGCCCTGCAGCAGGGCTCGACCGGCGGCAACATCGCGCGCAAGGCGCTGTTGCGCGCCGGCCTGCCGGTGTCGGTCGGCGGCACCACGATCGACCGCCAATGTGCCTCCGGCCTGCAGGCGATCGCGCTCGCCGCGCGCTCGGTGATCTTCGACGGTGTCGAGATCGCGGTCGGCGGCGGTGGCGAATCGATCTCGCTGGTCCAGAACGACAAGATGAACGCGTTCCAGGCCACCGATGCGGCGCTGCTGGAGATCAAGGGCGACGTCTACATGCCGATGATCGATACCGCCGAGATCGTCGCCAAGCGCTACGGCATCTCGCGCGAGAAGCAGGACGAATATGCGCTGGAAAGCCAGCGCCGGACGGCAGCGGCGCAGCAGGGCGGCAAGTTCAACGACGAGTTGGCGCCGATCACCACCAAGATGGCCGTGACGGACAAGGCCACCGGCAACGTCTCGTTCAAGGACATCACGTTGTCGCAGGACGAGGGTCCGCGCCCCGAGACCACGGCTGAAGGCCTCGCCGGCCTGAAGGCCGTGCGCGGCGACGGCTTCTCGATCACCGCCGGTAACGCCAGCCAGCTCTCCGACGGCGCCTCCGCCTGCGTGATCATGAGCGACAAGGAAGCCGCCAAGCGCGGCCTGCAGCCGCTCGGCATCTTCCGCGGCTTCGTCTCGCATGGCTGCGAGCCCGACGAGATGGGCATCGGCCCCGTCTTTGCTGTGCCGCGTCTGTTGAAGCGCCACGGCCTGACCGTCGACGACATCGGCCTGTGGGAGCTGAACGAGGCGTTCGCCGTGCAGGTGCTGTATTGCCGTGACAAGCTCGGCATCGACCCGGACAAGATCAACGTCAATGGCGGCGCCATCTCGGTCGGCCATCCCTATGGCATGTCGGGCGCCCGCTTGACCGGCCATGCGCTGATCGAAGGCCGCCGCCGCAAGGCGAAGTATGCCGTCGTCACCATGTGCGTCGGCGGCGGCATGGGCGCCGCCGGCCTGTTCGAGGTGCTGCAGTAAGGAGTTGCGTGAGGCGGGCGTGCCGCAATCGCCGCTCCACCTCTCCCCGTCGGGGAGAGGTCGGATCGCGAAGCGATCCGGGTGAGGGGACGGTCCCTCGTTGGACCGTAACCCCTCACCCCAGCCCTCTCCCCATGGGAGAGGGGGCGCACCGCCTCCGCGGATATATCGAGTCTTATAGACACACGGGAGGATCCGATGGATCTTGCATTCACGAAGGAAGAGCAGGCGTTCCGCGAGGAAGTGCGGCAGTTCTTCAGGGACAATGTCCCGCCGGAGACGCGCCGCAAGATGATCGAGGGCCGCCATCTGTCGAAGGACGAGATGGTGACCTGGTGGCGCATCCTCAACAAGAAGGGCTGGGGCGTCTCGCACTGGCCGGAGGAATATGGCGGCACCGGCTGGAGTTCGGTGCAGCACTACATCTTCAACGAGGAGCTGCAGGCCTATCCTGCGCCGCAGCCGCTCGCGTTCGGCGTCAGCATGGTCGGCCCGGTGATCTACACCTTCGGCAATGAGGAGCAGAAGAAGAAGTACCTGCCGCGCATCGCCAATGTCGACGATTGGTGGTGCCAGGGTTTCTCGGAGCCGGGTTCGGGCTCCGACCTCGCTTCGCTGAAGACCAAGGCCGAGCGCCGCGGCGACAAGTGGATCATCAATGGCCAGAAGACCTGGACGACGCTCGCCCAGCACGCCGACATGATCTTCTGCCTGTGCCGCACCGATCCCTCCGCCAAGAAGCAGATGGGCATCTCCTTCATCGTCTTCAGCATGAAGTCGAAGGGCGTCACGGTGCGTCCGATCCAGACCATCGACGGCGGCCGCGAGGTCAACGAGGTGTTCTTCGACGACGTCGAGGTGCCCTACGAGAACCTGATCGGCGAGGAGAACAAGGGCTGGGACTACGCCAAGTTCCTGCTCGGCAATGAGCGCACCGGCATTGCCCGGGTCGGCGTCTCCAAGGAGCGCATCCGCCGCATCAAGGAGCTGGCGGCGAAGGTCGAATCCGGCGGTCGTCCGGTGCTGGAGGATCCGTCGTTCCGCGAGAAGCTCACGGCCTGCGAGGTCGAGCTGAAGGCGCTCGAGCTGACGCAGCTGCGCGTCGTCGCTGACGAGGGCAAGCACGGCAAGGGCAAGCCCAACCCGGCCTCCTCGGTGCTGAAGATCAAGGGCTCCGAGATCCAGCAGACCACGACCGAACTGCTGATGGAGGTGATCGGCCCGTTCGCCGCGCCCTACGACGTCCATGGCGACGACGACAGCAACGAGACCATGGATTGGACCGCCCAGATCGCGCCGAGCTACTTCAACAACCGCAAGGTCTCGATCTACGGCGGCTCCAACGAGATCCAGCGCAACATCATCGCCAAGGCGGTGCTGGGGCTCTGAGGTTTGAGCCGCAGCGCTTCGATAACGCACGCCGTCATGGCCGGGCTTGACCCGGCCATCCACGCGAAGCCCGCGAAGGCGCGACGTGGATGCCCGCGACAAGCGCGGGCATGACGGAGAATGGGGATATTGGAGAGTCAACCAATGGATTTTGATCTTACCGAGGAGCAGCGCCTCCTCAAGGACAGCATCGACGGCCTCTTGGCGGATGCCTATGACTTCGACAAGCGCAAGCTGTACATGAAGGAAAAGGGCGGCTGGAGCAAAGCGATCTGGTCCAAGCTCGCCGAGCAGGGCCTGCTCGGCCTGCCGTTCTCCGAGGAAGACGGCGGCTTCGGCGCCGGCGGCGTCGAGACCATGATCGTGATGGAGGCGATGGGGCGCGCGCTCGTGCTCGAGCCGTATCTCGCGACCGTGGTGCTCGCCGGCGGATTCCTGCGCCATGGCGGCTCGGCGGCGCAGAAGGCCGCGCATCTGCCGGGCATCATCGACGGCAGCAAGACCTTCGCCTTCGCCCAGCTCGAGAAGCAGTCGCGCTACGACCTGTTCGACGTTGCGACGTCGGCGAAGAAGAAGGGCGATGGCTATGTCATCGACGGCGAGAAGTTCGTCGTGCTCAATGGCGAGAATGCCGACACCCTGATCGTGACCGCGCGCACCGCTGGTGGCCAGCGCGACAAGAGCGGCATCGGCGTGTTCATCGTGCCGGCCGGCGCCAAGGGCGTCACCCGCAAGGGCTATCCGACCCAGGACGGCCTGTACGCCGCCGACATCAGCTTCACCGGCGTCGAGGTCGGTGCTGATAGCGTGATCGGCAACCCGGCGAACGGCCTGCCGCTGATCGAGCGCGTCGTCGACGAGGCCCGCATCGCATTGTGCGCGGAGGCCGTCGGCCTGATGGACGAGTCGCTCAAGACCACGGTCGAGTACATCAAGACGCGCAAGCAGTTCGGTGTCGCGATCGGCTCGTTCCAGTCGCTGCAGCACCGCGCCTCCGACATGTTCGTGGCGCTGGAGCAGGCGCGCTCGATGTCGATGTTCGCGACCATGGCCGCCGAATTCGACGACGCCAAGGAGCGCGCGACCTCGATCGCCGCGGCGAAGGTGCAGATCGGCAAGTCCGGCAAGTTCGTCGGCCAGCAGTCGATCCAGCTCCATGGCGGCATCGGCATGACCATGGAGGCCAAGATCGGCCACTACTTCAAGCGCCTGACGATGATCGAGACCACCTTCGGCGACACCGACTACCACATGCGCCGCGTCAGCGAGGCGGGTGGGTTGATCTAGGTCGACAGGTTCCTCCGTCATTGCGAGGAGCGAAGCGACGAAGCAATCCAGAGTCGCGCGTGAGGCCCTGGATTGCTTCGCTTCGCTCGCAATGACGGCGGAGCCAGATTTCGTAACCCGGATGAGCGCAGCGACATCCGGGTTCATCTCGGCAGCTCGTGAGACCCCGGATGTCGCTGCGCTCATCCGGGCTTCGAGGCCGCTGCGGAGGAGCAGAACATGACCCCCAACCCCTTCAACCTCGCCGGACAGGTCGCCGTCATCACCGGTTCGAGCCGCGGCATCGGCCGCGCGTCGGCTGAGTTGCTCGCGCAGCTCGGCGCCAAGGTCGTGATCTCCAGCCGCAAGGCCGAGGCCTGCGAGGAGGTCGCGAACGGCATCCGCGCCCATGGCGGCGAGGCCCATGTCATTCCCTGCAACATCTCGCGCCGCGCCGAGGTCGACGCGCTGATCGACGGCGCCGTCAAGCAATACGGCCAGGTCGACATCCTCGTCTGCAACGCCGCGGTCAATCCGTATTACGGCCCGCTGCTCGATATCTCCGACGAGGCCTTCGACAAGATCATGGCCTCCAACGTCAAGAGCAATCTCTGGCTCTGCGCCAAGGCGATCCCGCCGATGGCGGCGCGCGGCAAAGGCTCCGTCATCATCGTGTCCTCGATCGGCGGGCTGCGCGGGTCGACCGTGATCGGCGCCTACGGCATCTCCAAGGCGGCCGACTTCGCGCTGTGCCGCAGCCTCGCCGGCGAATGGGGCCCGCAGGGCGTGCGCATCAATTGCGTCGCGCCCGGCCTGATCAAGACCGACTTCGCCCGCGCGCTGTGGGAGGACGAAGCCCGCTTGAAGCAGCGCTGCGCCACCACGCCGCTGCGCCGCATCGGCGAGCCGCACGAGATCGCCGGCGCCGTCGCCTACCTCGCCTCGGACGCCTCGACCTTCATGACGGGGCAGACCATCGTCGTCGACGGCGGCGTGACCACGGCGGCGGTGTAGTCGTCCATCCACACGACGTCTGCACCTCTCCCTCGCGGCCATCGCGTAGCGATTGCCTGGAGCGGGAGAGGGGGGTTGCGCGAAGCGCAACCGGGTGAGGGGTCTCTCCTCATACTCAGAGCTCAAGTGTGGCACCAACCCCTCACCCGAATGAGCTTGGAGCGTCCGCCAGTGTAGCCCTCTCCCACAAGGGGCGAGGGCGCAGTCATGCGCAGCGGAGCCGACTTCCGCTGCAGCGTGCGGGCGGCGCGTGACCCCAACCTCCTTGACCTTCCCGTCCCAATCCGCTTGCTTGTCGCCAACGTCGTCAACTTCCCGGGAAGAAACCCCCATGTCCTTCGTGCTGGCCATCGATCAGGGCACCACGTCCTCGCGCGCGATCGTGTTCCGCTCCGACATCTCGATCGCCGCGGTCGCGCAGCAGGAATTCCCGCAGCATTTCCCGGCCTCGGGCTGGGTCGAGCACGAGCCGGAGGACATCTGGACCTCGACGGTGATGACCTGCCGCGACGCGCTGGACAAAGCCGGGATCAAGGCCAAGGACATCGCCGCGATCGGCATCACCAACCAGCGCGAGACGACCGTGGTGTGGGACCGCGCCACCGGCCAGGCGGTCCACCGCGCCATCGTCTGGCAAGACCGCCGCACCGCCGACATTTGCGCCAAGCTCAAGGCCGACGGCTACGAGCCGGATGTCAGCGCCAAGACCGGCCTGATCATCGATCCCTATTTCTCCGGCACCAAGGTCGCCTGGATCCTCGACCACGTTCCGGGCGCGCGCGAGCGGGCCGAGCGCGGCGAGCTGTTGTTCGGCACTGTCGACTGCTACCTGCTGTGGCGCCTGACAGGGGGGCGGGTGCACGCGACCGACGCCACCAATGCCTCGCGCACGCTGCTGTTCAACATCCACACCGGGCAGTGGGACGACACGCTGCTGAAGCTCCTGCGCGTGCCGCGCTCGATGCTGCCCGAGGTGAAGGACTCGTCCGCCGAGTTCGGCACCACCACGCCGGACCTGTTCGGCGGTCCGATCAAGGTCTCAGGGATCGCCGGCGACCAGCAGGCGGCGACCATCGGCCAGGCCTGCTTCACGCCCGGCATGATGAAGTCGACCTACGGCACCGGCTGCTTCGCGCTGCTCAACACCGGCGCCACGCCGGTGAAGTCGAACAACAAGCTGCTGACCACCATCGCTTATCAGCTGGGCGGCGTCAGGACCTACGCGCTCGAAGGCTCGATCTTCGTCGCCGGCTCGGCGGTGCAGTGGCTGCGCGACGGGCTCGGCATCATCAAACATGCCGCCGAGACCGGCCCGCTCGCCGACAAGTCCGATTCGATGCAGTCGGTCTATCTGGTACCGGCCTTCGTCGGCTTGGGGGCGCCGTATTGGAATCCGCGCGTGCGCGGCGCGCTGTTCGGGCTGACCCGCAACACCGGCCCGGCCGAGCTTGCGCATGCGACGCTGGAGAGCGTCTGCTACCAGACCTATGATCTGTGGGCGGCGATGCGCGCCGACTGGCCAGATGCGTCGGCGGCCACCATCGTGCTGCGCGTCGACGGCGGCATGACCGCCTCCGATTGGACCATGCAGCGCCTCGCCGACCTGCTCGACGCGCCGGTCGACCGTCCGATGATCCAGGAGACCACCGCGTTAGGAGCCGCCTATCTCGCCGGCCTCAATGCGGGCGTCTATCCGGAGCCGGAAAAGTTCGCCGACAATTGGCGGCTGGAGCATCGCTTCAAGCCGGCGATGAGCGCGGCCACGCGCCAGCGCAAGCTGGCCGGCTGGGCCCGCGCGGTGAAGGGCGTGTTGGCGAGCGACGAGGGCGAGTAGGGATGTCCATTCCTGACGGTTATTTCGATATCCCGCTCGGTAAGATCGCCGCGATCGTGACTTCGCTCGAGATGCTGGCGCCACCAGTGCTGCCGCCCGATCCGGCCGGCGACTGGAGCGTTCGCCGCGTCGCGCAGCCCGGTCTCGACTGGTACCGCGACCTCTACAGCCGCGTCGGCCGCGAATGGCTGTGGTCGCAGCGCCTGCGGATGAACGACGCCGAGCTCGCCGCCACTATCCGCGCTGACGGCGTCGAGATCTACACGCTGGCGCATGATAGCGGCGACGAGGCCCTGCTGGAGCTCGACTTCCGCAACAAGAACGAGTGCGAGCTGGTGCTGTTCGGCGTCACGTCGAAGCTGATCGGCACCGGGGCCGGCCGCCTGCTGATGAACCGCGCGCTGCAGCGCGCCTGGGCGCAGCCGCTGACGCGGCTCTGGGTGCACACCTGCAGCTTGGATCATCCGCGCGCGCTGGCCTTCTACCAGCGTTGCGGCTTCCGCCCGTATCGTCGCCAGATCGAGCTTGCCCCGGATCCGCGGCTCGACGGCACCCTGCCGCGCAATGTCGCGGCGCATGTGCCGCTGCTCGGCTAGGTCGGGCCTGCCCGTGATGAACCGATCGCGAAGCTCCAATCTCGGTCGTCATGCCCGGGCTTGACCCGGGCATCCATGTTCGGCGTCGCGAGAGACGTGGATGGCCGGGACCAGCCCGGCCATGACAGCGGAGAGCGTGAGCCAATGCGGGTGACAGCAGCCGCAAATGGCGCTTCAATGCCGCGCATAGGAGGACGCGCCATGTTCCTGATCGGCCAGTACGACTCGCCCTTCGTCCGCCGCACTGCGATTGCGCTACGGCTGTATGGCCTGCCGTTCGAGCACAGGCCGTGGTCGACCTTCGGTGATGCCGACAAGATCGCGACGTATAATCCGCTGCTGCGCGTGCCGGTGCTGGTGCTCGACGATGGCGAGGCGCTGATCGATTCGGCCGCGATCCTCGATCATCTCGACGAGACCGTCGGGCCGGAGCGCGCGATGCTGGCGCCGCACGGGCCGTTGCGCCGGAAACAGCTGCACACGATCGCGCTCGCGACCGGGCTCGGCGACAAGGCCGTCAGCCTGATCTACGAGCGCGTGCTGCGCAAGGACCGCCTGGCGCTATGGGTGGCGCGCTGCGAGACGCAGATCTCCGGCGTGCTTTCGATGCTGGAGGTCGAGCGCGCGGGCGTGACCACGGACTATTGGTATGGCGAGCACATCGGCCACGCCGACATCGCCGTCGCCTGCGTTCTCCGCTTCACGTCGGAGGCACATCCGCATCTGTTTGATGAGACGCGCTATCCGGCGTTGGCGGCTCACGCGGCGACGTGCGAAGCGCTGCCGGCATTCCAGGACATCGTGCAGCCGCTAGCCCCGCCGAGCGGCGATTGAGGTGGCGAGTTTGGAGACGGTGGACGACCGCCTCCGGCTCGCTGCTCACCCTCTCCTGGAGGGGGAGGGGCGCCTCACGATGAGCGCAGCGAAACGAGAGGCGGGGTGATCTCTCCACATCCGCCGTCGCCCGTGGCTTCACCCCACCCCGCTCGCCCGCTCTGCGTGCGAGCGACGCTTCCCCTCCAGGGGAGGGTGAGCAGGGGAGCGTGCGGCGCAGCCTACGGCGATCATTGAACGCCGGCCACGCTAGGCTCACGGCCTGAAATACACATCCACCTTCATGCCGACCGCGAATGGGCCCGGCTCAGCGAGATCGACCAGCACCTCGACGACGTCGACGTCGGTCATGTTGCGCTGGCTGAGCGCAGCCGTGCGGCTGCTCTCGACCAGCGGCGCGATGCTTGCGACCTTGCCGGCGATATCGCGGCCGCGGAAGGCGTCGGAGCGGACCACGGCCTGCTGGCCGACCTTGATCTTGTCGAGGTCGCGCTGGTCGAGCTCGGCGCGCACGCGCAACGCCGACATGTCGCCGAGCAGCACCAGCGGCTGGGTCGCTTGCGGCGCGGCGATCTCGCCGGCGCGCGCATTGACCTGCAGCACGGTGCCGTCGAGCGGCGCGCGGATCGTGAGCTTCTCCAGGGTCGCGCGGGCGCCCTGAAGGTCGCTGCGCGCGACATTGAGTTGTCCCTCGACGCTGACCGGCAGCGGTGCATCGGCGGTGACCTTGCGCAGTTCGTCGGCCTGCTGCTCGAGCTTGGCCTGCGCATTGGCGAGCTGCGTGCGCGCGCTCTCGACATCACCATCCGCGCCGCGTCCCGCCCGCCGCTCGGCCACCGCCTTGTCGAGCGCTGTGCGCGCGTCGAACACTGCCGCCTGCGCGTCGGCGACGCCATCCTCGGCGCGGCGCCGCGGCCCGGCGCCTGACGGCGTCGATTCCTTGTTGCGCACGCGCTTGCGCATCGCGGCCTGCGCCTCGGCGCTGGCGAGCTGGGCACGGGCCTCGGCGTCAGTGAGGCGCAGCAAGGCCTGGCCGGCGAACACGGTCTCGCCCGGCTTGACCAGCACCTCCAGGATCGGCGCTACCACGGGCGCGCCGAGCTTGATCAGGCCGGAGGCCGGCTCGACTCGGCCGGGCGCGACGGCGAGCCAGCGCTCGTCCTGGGCATTGGCCGCGCGCGCCGGTGGCGCGATCCAGGCCGGTGCAACGGCCAGTGCGAAGGCCGCTGCCGCGACCAGCCCGAGCGCGGCGGTGCGATGTGAAACTGCCGATGTCATGCGTTTGAGACCTTCTTCATGGACTCGCCGCCGCTCTCCTCGCTGACAATGCGGCCGTCCTCGATATGGATGACGCGGCTGGCGAAGGGCAGGATGCGCGGATCGTGCGTCACCACCAGCACGGCGCGTGCCGGGTCCTTGGCGATGTCGGCAAGCAGGGCCATCACCGCCTGGCCGTTGGCGGTGTCGAGCGCGCCGGTCGGCTCGTCGGCGAGAATGACTTGCGCCTTGCCGACGATGGCGCGGGCGATCGCGACGCGCTGCTGCTCGCCGCCGGAGAGCTCGCGCGGCAGCGATTTGCGCTTGTGGCCGAGACCGACCGTGGCGAGCACCTCGCGCGCCGCCAGCTTCGCGGCCCGCGCGCGCTCGCCGCGGACGTCGAGCGCGAGCCGGACATTGTCCTCGGCGTTGAGCGTCGGAAACAGATGATAGGATTGAAAGATGAAGCCGATGCGCTCGCGCCGGAGCTTCGCCAGCGCCTCGGCATCGAGCGCCGCAACGGCCTGGCCACCGACCTTCACCGTGCCGGCATCCGGCGTCATCAGGCAGCCCAGGATCGACAGCAGCGTGGTCTTGCCGCTGCCGGACGGACCCATCAGCAGCACCAGTTCGCCGCCCTTCAGCGCGAGGCTCACGCCCTTCAGCGCCTGCACCCGGCCGGCGCCCTGGCCGAGGTGGTGGACGAGATCGGTGGCCTCGAGCACGATCTCGGTCATCGCGAGAACACCAAGGTCGGGTCGATTCGCATCACCTTCACGATCGCCGCAATCGCCGAGCCGATGCACATCGTCAATGTCAGGACGAACAGCGCGACCGTCAGCAGCGGCGTCATGATCACCGGCAGCGCCGATTCCGCGGTCGCGGCCGCGACGATCTTGCCGATCGCGGCGGCGCCGGCGAAGCCGACGATGGCGCTGAGCAGCGCCTGCCAGATGATCACCGTGTAGATGTAGCGGCTGGTCGAGCCGATCGCGCGCAGCGTGGCGAACTCGTTGATGTGATCCTTGGTGCTGGAATACAGCGTCTGTGCCACGATCACGGTGCCGACGATGAGGCCGAGCAACGCGCCCGCGAACAGCGCCGCGCCCGCACCGGTGCCGAACAGCCAGAATGAGCGGCTGCGGCTGGCGAACTCGGCGGCCGTCAGCACCTCGACATCGGCCAGATTGGCGCGCACCGCCTGCTGCACGGTCCAGAGGTCCGCCCCCGGCGCGAGCTTCACCAGCAGATAGGACGCCTTGTTCGGTGCGATGCCGGTAAAGCTGCGTGCACGCTCGACATCGGTGAACACGTAAGGCGTGGTCGTGAACGAGCGGATGCCTTTGGTGACCGCCATCACCTGCACCTTGCGATCGCGCAGCTCGGCGGCCTGCTCGACGCCGGTGATGCCGAGCCGCTCGAAATAGGTCTGGTCGATCGCGACGGCGCCGGGCACCGAGAGGTCGTCGAGCCGGCCCTCGACCACGTTCCAGGGATGCAGCCCGAGCCCGCGCAATTCCGAGCCGACCACGAACACCGGCGTCGTGGTGCCCTGCGGCAGCCGCCATTGCGCGTAGCCGATCACCAGCGGCGTGGCCTCGGCGACGCCCGGAACCGCCAGCGCCCGGAACCGCTGCCGCTCGTCGAGCAGCGAGGGGTCTTCGAAACATTTGGTGCCGACCGGCATGATCCAGAGCTCGGCCGGCGCGTGGTCGATCATGGTCGTGACCATCAGGCGGAAGCCGACATAGAGGCCCATCTGCACGGTCACCAGCACGATCGAGAAGATGATGCCGATGATGGTGGCGATGAAGCGCAGCCTGTCATGAAACAGGTTTCGCGACGCAAGCCTGAACTGCAGCGACATGAACGACAACCACCCGACGCCCCAGGTCTATTTCAGCCGGTTACGGCGGAGATGTCCACGCTGCATCGCATGACGGCCACTGTGGCGCTTTGTCATTCGCAGCCGCCGTGGCGCGGGGGACACGGGGAGGGACGCCGGCGAGTGCCTCATGCGCGCCGACCAGAGTGCGTCAAAGGCGGTGTCGTCCCCGCGAACGCGGGGACCTATAACCACAGGGAGTTGTTGTGGCGCTCGATGTCGGCCACCGCCGACGAGGGGTAGATCACGCGGCAGGGATCCCCGCGTTCGCGGGGACGACGGCTGTGTATGTCGAGGCAGCGCCGGCTATTTCGCGCCGACGGCCTTCTTACGCCAAGCGAGATGCACCGCGCAGGTGCAGCCGGGCGGGTGGCCGGCGAGTTCAGCGGGGGCGGTGTCGTTGGCCGGAGCGGGGGCTGTGGTGGCGCGTGATGTCTCGGCCTCCTGGCCACCGCGGGCCGGGATGTAGTTCAGGATCGGCGCCAGCCAGCGTTCGACTTCGGTGACGGTCATGCCCTTGCGCGCGGCGTAGTCCTCGACCTGGTCGCGCTCGATCTTGCCGACGCCGAAATAGAAGCTCTCCGGCGAGGCGAAATACAGGCCCGAGACCGACGAGCCCGGCCACATCGCAAAACTCTCGGTCAGGCGGACGCCGGCGTTGTTTTCGGCATCCAGCAGTTCGAACAGCGTCGCCTTTTCGGTGTGATCGGGCTGCGCCGGATAGCCCGGTGCGGGACGGATGCCCTGGTACTTCTCCAGGATCAGGTCGTCGGGCGAGAGCGCCTCGTCTGGGGCATAGGCCCAGAACTCGCGGCGGACGCGGGCATGCAGCCGCTCGGCGAACGCCTCGGCCAGACGATCGGCCAGCGCCTTCACCAGGATCGAGGAGTAGTCGTCATTGGCGTTCTTGAAGCGGTCGGCCACCGCGTCCTCGCCGAGGCCGGCGGTGACCACGAAGCCGCCGACATAGTCCGGCACGCTCGAACCCACGGGCGCGACGAAGTCGGACAGGGCGGTGTTGAAGCGGCCCTCGCGCTTTTCGAGCTGCTGGCGCAGCGTATGCAGCGTCGCAATCCGCTCGGTGCGGCTGTCATCGGCATAGAGCACGATGTCGTCGCCTTCGGCATTGGCCGGCCAGAAGCCGATCGCGGCGCGCGCGGTGAACCACTTCTCGTCGACGATGCGCTTCAGCATCTTGAGCGCGTCATCATAGAGCGCGCGCGCGGCCTCGCCGACCTTGGCGTCGTCGAGGATGGCCGGGAAGCGGCCGGCGAGCTCCCAGGTCTGGAAGAACGGCGTCCAGTCGATATAGGGCACGAGCTCGGCGAGGTCGTAGTCGGCGAAGGTCTTGACGCCGAGGAAGGTCGGCTTGACCGGCCTCGCTTTGGCGAAATCGATCTTCGGCGCGTTGGCGCGGGCGTCGGAAAGCTTCAGCCGCTTCTTGTCGGCCTGGCCGCGCAGATGGGCGGCGGCGATCTTCTGATATTCGGTCCGGATCTCGGCGGCATAGGCATCCTTGCGCTCCGCCGACAGCAGCGAGGAGGCGACGCCGACGGCGCGGCTGGCGTCGTTGACATGCACCACCGGGCCGCTTTGGTAGTTCGGGTCGATCTTGACGGCGGTGTGGACGCGGCTCGTCGTCGCGCCGCCGATCAGGAGCGGCATGTTGAGGCCCTGGCGCTCCATCTCGGAGGCCAGATAGGCCATCTCGTCGAGCGACGGCGTGATCAGGCCGGAGAGGCCGATGATGTCGGCATTCTCGGTCTTCGCCGTCTCGATAATCTTGGCGGCGGGCACCATGACGCCGAGGTCGATGACCTCGAAATTGTTGCACTGGAGCACGATGCCGACGATGTTCTTGCCGATGTCGTGGACGTCGCCCTTGACGGTCGCGAGCACGATCTTGCCGGCGTTGGAGCGCTCATTGGCACGGCCCTTGTTGGCGGCCTTCTCGGCCTCCATGAACGGCATCAGATAGGCCACGGCCTGCTTCATCACGCGTGCCGATTTCACGACCTGCGGCAGGAACATCTTGCCGTCGCCGAAGAGATCGCCGACCACGTTCATGCCGGCCATCAGCGGGCCTTCGATGACGTCGAGCGGCCGCGTCGACGCGGCGCGCGCCTCTTCGGTGTCGACTTCGATGAACTCGGTGATGCCATGCACCAGCGCGTGGGACAGGCGCTTGTCGACCGGCCAGTCGCGCCAGGCGAGATCGGCCTCCTTGGTCTGCTTGCCCTGGCCGCGGAACTTTTCGGCGAGTGCGAGCAGCCGCTCCGAGGCGCCGGGGTCGCGGTTGAGCACGACGTCCTCGCACACCTGGCGCAGCTCGGGATCGATGTCGTCATAGACGATCATCTGACCGGCATTGACGATGCCCATGTCCATGCCGGCTTTGATGGCGTGATACAGGAACACCGAATGCATCGCCTCGCGCACCGGCTCATTGCCGCGGAACGAGAACGAGAGATTGGAGACGCCGCCCGAGACATGCGCATGCGGCAGGTTCGAGCGAATCCAGCGTGTCGCCTCGATGAAGTCGACGCCGTAATTGTTATGCTCCTCGATGCCGGTGGCGATCGCGAAGATGTTCGGGTCGAAGATAATGTCCTCGGGCGGGAAGCCGATCTGCTCGACCAGGATCTTGTAGGCGCGGGCGCAGATCTCGGTCTTGCGCTTGTAGGTGTCGGCCTGGCCGGTCTCGTCGAACGCCATCACGACCACGGCGGCGCCGTGGCGGCGCGCGATCTTGGCCTCGTGGATGAACTTCTCCTCGCCCTCCTTGAGCGAGATCGAGTTCACGACTGGCTTGCCTTGAACGCATTTCAGGCCGGCCTCGATGACGTGGAACTTCGAGGAATCGACCATCACCGGAACGCGGGCGATATCCGGCTCGGCGGCGACGAGGTTGAGGAAGGTCCGCATCGCGGCTTCCGAGTCCAGCAGGCCCTCGTCCATGTTGACGTCGATGACCTGGGCGCCGTTCTCGACCTGGTCGCGCGCCACCTGCAGCGCCGCGGTGTAGTCGCCGGCGGTGATCAGCTTGCGGAATTTGGCAGAACCCGTGACGTTGGTGCGCTCGCCGACATTGACGAACGGAATCTCCGGCGTCAGCTCGAACGGCTCCAGGCCCGACAGCCGCAGCCGCGGCGCGATCTCAGGCACGGCGCGCGGCTTGTGCGGGGCGACCGCGGCGGCGATCGCCGCGATATGGTCCGGCGTGGTGCCGCAGCAGCCGCCGACGATGTTGACGAGGCCGTCGCGGGCGAACTCGCCGATCAGCCGCGCCATGTAGGCCGGCGTCTCGTCATACTGGCCGAACTCGTTGGGCAGGCCGGCATTCGGATAGGCGCAGACCAAGGTATCGGCGACGCGGCCGATGTCGGCGACATGGGCGCGCAAATCCTCGGCGCCGAGCGCGCAGTTGAAGCCGATGGTCAGCGGCTTGGCGTGACGCACCGAATTCCAGAACGCCTCGGGCATCTGGCCCGACAGCAGGCGGCCGGACTTGTCGGTGATGGTGCCCGAGATCATCACGGGCACGTCGATGCCGCGCGCCTCGCACAGCTCGGCGATCGCGTACAGCGCCGCCTTGGCGTTGAGCGTGTCGAAGATGGTTTCGACCAGCAGCAGGTCGGCGCCGCCGTCGAGCAGCCCGCGCGCCTGCTCGCCATAGGCAATGCGCAAGTCGTCGAACGTGACGGCACGGTAGCCGGGGTTGGAGACATCAGGCGAGATCGAGGCGGTGCGGTTGGTCGGGCCCATCGCGCCGGCGACGAAGCGCCGTTTGCCGTCCTCGGCGGCGACACGGGTCGCGGCATTGCGCGCGAGCCGGGCGCCTTCGCGGTTGAGCTCGTAGATGATGTCGGAGAGATCGTAATCGGCCTGTGCGATCGACGTCGCGGAGAACGTGTTGGTGGCGACGATGTCGGCGCCGGCGCGCAGGTATTGCGCGTGGATGTCCTCGATCGCCTCGGGCTGGGTGAGGATCAAGAGGTCGTTGTTGCCACGGAGGTCGCGATGGAAGTCCTTGAACCGCTCACTGCGGAACGCGGCCTCGTCGAACTGCAGCGCCTGGATCATCGTGCCCATGGCGCCGTCGAGAATCAGGATGCGCTCACGGGCAGCCGTGAGAAAGGCGGTACGCGCGGGCGAGACGGGAGCGGACATCAGGCGGCAGCCTTGTTGGCGGACTTCGGACGGATGCCAAGCAGATGGCTGATCGCGAAGACGAGGTCGGCGCGGTTCATGGTGTAGAAATGGAAGGTGTCGACGCCATGCTTGGCGAGCTTGTGCACCTGGCCGGCGGCGACGGTCGCCGCGACCAGCTTGCGGGTCTCCGGATCGTCATCGAGGCCGTCGAACTTCTCGGCCAGCCAGTCCGGCACCGTGGTGCCGGCGCGCGTGACGAAGCCGCGCGCCTGCTTGAAATTGTGCATCGGCATGATGCCGGGCACGATCGGAATGTCGATGCCGCGGGCGCGGACGCGATCAAGGTAGCGGAAGTAGAGATCGTTGTCGAAGAACACCTGGGTGATGGCGCGGGTCGCGCCGGCATCGACCTTGGCCTTGAGCATGTCGATGTCGGCGTCGAAGTCGCGGCTCTCGGGGTGCTTCTCCGGATAGGCCGACACCGAGATCTCGATGTCGGGGTGGCGCTTCTTGATGCCGGCGATCAGCTCGGGCGAGCTCTGATAGCCCTCGGCATGGGTGTAATAGGGCGTGCCGATGCCGCCGGGCGGATCGCCGCGCAGCGCGACGATGTGGCGGACGCCGACCTCGTGATAGCGGTCGACGACCTCGTCGATCTCGTGGCGCGAGGCGCCGACGCAGGTGAGATGCGCCGCCGGCAAGAGCGCGGTCTCTTTCAGGATGCGCGCGATGGTGGCGTGGGTGCGCTCGCGCGTCGAGCCGCCAGCGCCATAGGTCACCGAGACGAAGCTCGGCTCCAGCGGGGCGAGGCGCTCGATCGAGGTCCACAACGTCCTCTCCATCTCCTCGGTCTTCGGCGGGAAGAACTCGAAGGAGATTTTCGGCCGGATGATCGCGGCATGTCCGTCGGTGATGGCGGTGGCGAGGTCGGTCATGGCGGCGCAGCTTCCCGATGGCGCGTAAATTTCAACTCAAGAGGGGATCGTCCCTTGGAGCCGCCAAGATAGGGGAAGTGCGACGCAATATACAGCCCACCAACAATGGGATTTTGCCCACTTTTATGAGAGATATGTGTTTTGAAAGGCGGCAATACTGGCCGTTGGGCAAAACGAGAATGCTTAAGGCCAGGGATTTGTGAGCAAAAATGCCGATTCCTACGCGAATGAGCGTGTGGGACAAGGGAAAGATCAAATTGTATACAGGCGATCTGTCCCAATCATATTCGAGCCAATCTCTGCGTTTGCGGCAGGTCACCGGCGCGATTGGCCCATTGTGGCCCGCGGTGCAGTCACTACGTTGACGGCATGATCCCGCTCTCAGTCCTCGACCTCTCGGTCACCAGCACGGCGACGCCTCCGTCGGCGGCGCTGCGCAACAGCATCGATCTGGCGCGCCATGTCGATCGGCTCGGCTATGTCCGCTATTGGCTGGCCGAGCATCACAGCCTGCCCTCGGTGGCGAGCCCGTCGCCGGACATCATGATTGGGCAGATCGCGGCCGCCACCAAGCACATCCGCGTCGGCTCCGGCGGCGTGATGCTGCCCAATCACGCGCCGCTGGTCGTCGCCGAGCGCTTCAAGATGCTGGAAGCCCTCTTCCCCGGCCGCATCGATCTCGGTCTGGGACGGGCGCCCGGCACCGACGGCACCACGGCGTATGCGTTGAGGAGCCGGCTCGACCGCCGCGAGGGCGACGACTTCCTGGAGCGGCTGCACGAGCTGATGTTGTGGGAGACCCGCGAGTTTCCGGCCGGCCATCCCTACAACAACGTCATCGCGATGCCCGACGATGCGCCGCTGCCGCCGATCTGGCTGCTCGGCTCCAGCGACTATTCCAGCGAGCTGTCGGCGCAGCTCGGTATGGGTTTTGGCTTCGCGCATCATTTCGCTAATCATGATGCGATCGATGCGATGACCACTTACCGCGCGCATTTCACGGCGTCGCGCTGGCGCGCGCAGCCGCATGCCATCCTGGCGGTGGCCGTGGTCACGGCCGAGACCGACGCGGAGGCCGAGCGGCTCGCGTCATCGATGGATCTGAACCGCCTGCGGCGCGACCGCGGACAATTCCTGCCGCTGCCGAGCCCGGAGGAAGCGGCGGCTTATCCGTATACAGACGCGGATCGCGCCTCGATCGCGCGCAACCGCTCGCGCCTGTTCGTGGGCTCGCCGGCGACGGTGCGCGCCAAGCTCGACCCGATGATCGCGGCGAGCCAGGCCGACGAGCTGATGGTGATCACCGCGATCTTCGATCACGACGCCCGCAAGCGCTCCTACAGCCTGCTCGCCGACGCCTTCGGCCTGGAGCGGAAGGCGGCCGCGTGAGTTTTTGCCGTCGTCTCGGGCAAGGCCAGGCAGCGCAACAGCGCTGCCTGGCCGCCGGCCCGGGATCCATTCCGCGTGATGTCTGGGTGAGGCAGCGGTAGGAGAGACTTTGCTGCGACCATTCGATCCGGCGGTCGTCGGCCCCGGCCTTCGCCGAGGCGGCAGCAGAGCGTCACTCCATCCGTTCGCTGAACGTGGCACGGAACGGGTGCGCCGGATAGACGCCGACGATACGCAGCTCGCGCGAGAAGAACTTCAATTCCTCCAGCGCGAAGGCGAGTCCCTTGTCTTCGGGATGGCCGTCGACATCGGCATAGAATTGCGTGGCGAAGAAATTGCCGTCGACCATGTAGCTCTCGAGCTTGGTCATGTTGACGCCGTTGGTCGCGAAGCCGCCCAGCGCCTTGTAGAGCGCGGCGGGCAGGTTGCGGACGCGAAACACGAAGCTCGTGACCAGCGGGCCGGAGTTCTGCTCGGCCCATTGCGGCTCGCGCGCCAGCACGACGAAGCGGGTGGTGTTGTGGGCCTCGTCCTCAATGTCCTCGGCGAGGATTTCCAGGCCATAGATCTCCGCGGCCAGGCGCGAGGCAATCGCTGCAACGCTCCTGTCGCCGCGCTGGGACACGTCCCGCGCGCTGCCGGCAGTGTCGCCGGCCACGATCGGCCGGACGCCGAGCTGGCGGATGATGCGGCGGCACTGGCCGAGCGCATGAACGTGACTCTCGACGGTCTTGATGTCGGCGAGCTTGGTGCCCTTCAGCGCCATCAGCTGGTGACGGATCGGCAGGAACCACTCGCCGATGATGGAGAGGCCGGAGGCCGGCAGCAGATGGTGGATGTCGGCGACGCGGCCCGCGACCGAGTTCTCGATCGGGATCATGCCGAGATCGGCCTCGCCGGAGGAGATTGCGCTCAGCGCATCCTCGAAGGTCGGGCAGGGCATGGCCTCTGCGGTCGGATAGGCCTCGGAAATGGCGATGTGGGAATTGGCTCCCGGCTCGCCCTGGAATGCGATTTTCAAGATCTTGCTCATGACGGGCCTTGTAGCAGCGGCTCAAGCCTTGGACAAAAGCCGGCGTGCGGTTTCGAGATCGGGCGGGGTATCGACCCCCCGCGGTACGGTATCGACGATGCCGATGTCGATCCGCATGCCGGCCTCCAGCGCGCGCAGCTGCTCCAGCTTCTCCTGAAGCTCGAGCGGCGAGGGCGGCAGGCTGACGAAGCGTTCCAGGGCGGCACGGCGATAGGCGTAGAGGCCGATATGATGGTAGCGTGGTCCGTCGCCGTGAGGCGCGGTGGCGCGGGTGAAATACAGCGCACGCAGTCGCCGCTCGCCGATCGGGGAGCCGACCGCCTTCACCACGCTCGGCGCGGCGTCCTCCTCGGCGGTGTGGATCTGGGCTGCAAGCGTGGCGATATCCACGGCCGGATCGGACAGCGGCAGCAGCACGTCGCGGATGTTCTGCGGCAGGATGGTCGGGAAGTCGCCCTGCAGGTTGACGACGATCTCTGCTTCGCCAGCGGGATCGAGCTTGCACGACGCCTCGTAGATCCGATCCGATCCGGAGGGATGGTCCGGCCGGGTCATCACCGCCTCGCCGCCATGGTCAATGACCGCGTCCGCGATCTCCTTCGTATCGGTGGCCACAGCGACCCGGCCGATATTGGCCTCCTGGGCGCGGCGGAGCACCTGCACGATCATGGGCAGGCCTGCGATGTCGAGCAGCGGCTTGCCGGGCAGGCGGGTGGAGGCCATGCGGGCAGGAATCAGCACCAGGATCTTAGGTTGGGTCATCCGGGGAACGGCAGGTCGGAGCCGGTCGCAACAGCGCGTCCGGACGATGTGGAGACAGTAAAAACCGCCCGCTTATACGGGTTGCCAGAGCACGGGCAAACCGATATCTCACTTCTGCCGCAGGGGGAGGCGCGACGGCTCGATTCCGCTCGATGCCTTCACGAGTCTCGATGCCTTCGAGTCCTGGGGCGATTCACGGTCGCGGCCCCGCGACCTCAAAAGCAATGAAATCCGCCCTCGGAGCCTGATTCCAAAATGGACTCCTTCGAACTGAACAAAATCCTCGGCGCCGTCCTGGCTGCCTGTCTGGTCGTGCTGGTGACGAGCTTCAGTGCCGGCGCGCTGTTCGCGCCGAAAATGCCCGAGAAGCCGGGTTTCGAGATCGCCGTCAAGGAGAGCGAGGGCGCCGCCAAGGGTGGCGCTGCGCCGGCCGCCGCCGAGCCGATCGAGAAGCTGCTGCAGACCGCTTCGGTCGAGAAGGGCGCCGCCGCCGCCAAGAAGTGCGCGGCCTGCCATACCTTCGCGAAGGGCGAGAAGAACGGCGTCGGGCCGAACCTCTGGGGCGTCGTCGGCGACAAGATCGGCGAAGGCCGCGGCTTCAACTGGTCGCAGGCGATCAAGGCCAAGGGCGGCACCTGGACGATCGACGCGCTGAACCAGTTCATCGCCAACCCCAAGGGCTACATCCCGGGCACCGCGATGGGCTTCGCCGGCATCCAGAAGGACTCGGAGCGGGCTGACGTGCTGGCCTATCTGAACTCGCTGTCGGACAATCCGGCGCCGCTGCCGACCGCGGCCAAGTGATCCAAAGCTAAGCTCTCAGGCTTTCGACGGCCGGGCCCCAAGCCCGGCCGTTTTGCTTTGGCGGGCCAATTTCGCCCCATTTGGGACCTTTGGTCGCATCCGTCCCGTTCACAACCCGGTATCATGAGGAAAAAGCAAGGTTATTCGTCGAAACCTTGCCGTATATTGGTCCCCTGAATGGAACGGGGTCGCAGGTTCCGGGCGCCCTTGCCCGGCCGGCGCAACCCGCCCTCGCCAAACGGGTTACGATCAAACGTTCGATCTGGGAGCAGGGGCGTCCACCGCCGGACTCTGCTCCTCAGCGGTCTTATTCAGAGGAAGTCTCATTTGACGATTACCCGACGACAGCTCCTGCAGAGCAGCGCCTTCGCTGCGATGGTCCCGGCGCTCGGCACCGCCGCCAGCCTTGCCCCTCTCGACGCCGCGCAGGCGCAGGCCGGGGAGCAACTGGTCTGGCGCCACGGCCTGTCGCTGTTCGGCGAGGTGAAGTACCCGGCCGACTTCAAGCGCTTCGACTACGTCAATCCCGACGCGCCCAAGGGCGGCACGGCCCGGATGATCTCGCTCGGGACGTTCGACAATTTCAACATCGTCGTGATGTATGTGAAGGGCAACATCGCCGCGGCCGCGATGCTCCCCTACGAGACGCTGATGACGCGGTCGCAGGACGAGATCTCGACCGAATACGGCCTGCTCGCCGAGGCGGCGTCCTACCCCGACGATTATTCGTGGGTGATCTATCGGCTGCGCCCGGAGGCGCGCTGGCATGACGGCAAGCCGGTCACGCCGGAGGATGTCATCTTCTCGCTCGACGTGTTGAAGAAGAACAGCCCATTCTACTCGTCCTACTACCGTCACGTCATCAAGACCGAGAAGACCGGCGACCGCGAGGTGAAGTTCACCTTCGACGGTCCGGGCAATCGCGAGCTGCCGCACATCGTCGGCGAGATGATCGTGCTGCCGAAGCATTATTGGGAAGGCACCGATGCGCAGGGGCGCAAGCGCGACGTCACCGCCACGACCCTGGAGCCGCCGCTCGGGTCCAGCCCCTACCGGATCAAGGATTTCGTGCCGGGACGCTCGATCAAGGTCGAGCGCGTCAAGGACTATTGGGGCGCCAATTTGCCGGTCCGGATCGGCCAGAACAATTTCGACGAGCTGCAATACGAGTACTTCCGCGACAACCAGGTCGCCCTCGAAGCGTTCAAGGCCGATCAGGCCGACTGGATCAACGAGAACTCGGCCAAGCAGTGGGCCACCGCCTACGAATTCCCGGCGATTGTCGACAAGCGCGCGGTCAAGGAGGAATTCCCGGTCCGCGATTCCGGCCGCATGCAGGGCTTCGTGTTCAACCTGCGCCGCCCGCAATTCCAGGATGCCCGGCTGCGCCGCGCCTTCAACTATGCGTTCGATTTCGAGGAGATGAACAAGCAGCTGTTCTTCGGCCAGTACAAGCGGATCAACAGCTATTTCGAAGGCACCGATCTCGCCTGCTCGGGCCTGCCGCAGGGCCAGGAGCTCGAGCTGCTGGAGGCGCTGCGCGACAAGGTGCCGCCTGAGGTGTTCACCACGCCCTACCAGAACCCGGTCGGCGGCAATCCGGAGAACGTGCGCGGCAATCTGCGCGAGGCCACGAAGCTCCTGAAGGACGCCGGCTACGAGATCAAGGACCGCAAGCTGGTCGATCCTGCCGGCAAGCCGGTCGCGATCGAGATGCTGGTGCAGGATCCCTCGTCCGAGCGCATCGTGCTGTTCTACAAGCCGTCGCTGGAGCGGCTCGGCGTCACCGTGACGGTGCGCCAGGTCGACAACGTCCAGTATGAGCAAAGGGTTCGCACCTTCGATTACGACATTATCACCGACACTTGGGGCCAGTCGCTGTCGCCCGGTAACGAGCAGCGCGATTTCTGGGGTTCCAAGGCGGCCGACGAGCAGGGCTCGAAGAACGCGGCCGGCATCAAGAACCCGGCCATCGACCAACTGATCGAGAAGATCATCTTCGCCAAGGACCGTGCCAGCCTGGAAGCGGCGACGCATGCGCTCGACCGCGTGCTGCTGTGGAATTTCTACGTCGTGCCGCAATTCACCTATCCGTTCGCGCGCAGCGCCCGCTGGGACCGCTTCAGCCATTTCGAGCCGTTCCCCAAATATGCCAGCACCGGCTGGCCGACGCTGTGGTGGTACGACGCCGACAAGGCTGCCAAGGTGAAGCGCTCTTGAGCCGGCTCCCGCATCTGTCGCGCCGCGGCGTGCTCGGGCTTGGCCTCGGCGCGCTCGGCGTTCCCCTGCTGAAGCCGGCGATGGCCGCGGAGTTCGGCGCGGACTCGCACGGCATGTCGGCGTTCGGCGACCTCAAATATCCGGCCGACTTCCCTCATTTCGATTACGTCAATCCGGACGCGCCGAAGGGCGGGATGTTCTCGCTGATCCCCTCGGTGCGCGCCTACAACCAGTCCTATCAGACGTTCAATTCCTTCAATGCCTACGTCCTCAAGGGTGAGGGCGCGCAGGGCATGGACATGACGTTTGCCACCCTGATGGTGCGCGCGACCGACGAACCGGATGCGGTGTATGGGCTGGTCGCGAAGTCCGTGGCGATCTCGCCGGACAAGCTGACCTATCGCTTCACCTTGCGGCCCGAGGCGCGCTTCCACGACGGCTCGAAGATCACGGCGCACGACGTCGCGTGGTCCTTGAACACCTTGAAGGAGAAGGGCCACCCGCTGATCGTCGTGCAGCTGCGCGACTTCGTGACGGCCGAGGCACTCGATGACGCGACCGTCGTGCTCAGCTTCGTCGAGAAGCGCGCCCGCGACGTGCCGCTCTACGTCGTCACCCTGCCGATCTTCTCCAAGGCCTGGTATGCGAACCGTGCCTTCGACGAGAATCCGCTGGACGTGCCGCTCGGCTCGGGGCCGTACAAGGTCGGCAAATACGAGATCAACCGCTACGTCGAGTTCGAGCGCGTCAAGGATTGGTGGGCCGCCGACCTGCCGGTCAGCCGCGGCCTCTACAATTTCGACAGTGTGCGCTACGAATTCTACCGTGATCGCGACGTCGCCTTCGAGGGCTTCACCGCCAAGAGCTATCTGTTTCGCGAGGAGTTCACCTCGCGCATCTGGGCGACGCGCTACGATTTCCCGGCGATCAAGGACGGCCGCGTCAAGCGCGAGCTGCTGCCGGACGAGACGCCGTCGGGCGGCCAGGGCTGGTTCGTCAACACCCGCCGCGACAAGTTCAAGGACCCCCGTGTCCGCCAGGCGCTAACCTACGCCTTCGATTTCGAATGGACCAACAAGACCATCATGTACGGCGCCTATGCGCGCACGGTGTCGCCGTTCCAGAACTCCGACATGGTCGCCGTCGGGCCGCCCTCGCCGGAGGAGCTGAAGCTGCTGGAGCCGTTCCGCGGCCAGGTGCCTGACGACGTCTTCGGCGAACCGTTCGTGCCGCCGGTCTCGGATGGCTCGGGCCAGGACCGCGCGATGCTCCGCAAGGCCACGCAACTGCTGCAGCAGGCGGGTCTTCCGGTCAAGGACGGCAAGCGGCTGCTGCCATCGGGCGAGGTCTTCAGCATCGAGTTCCTGATCGACGAGGTGTCGTTCAAGCCGCATCACGGCACCCTGATCAAGAATCTGCAGACGCTCGGCATCGATGCCGACCTGCGCATCGTCGATGCGGTGCAATACCGCGCGCGGGTCGAGGATTTCGATTTCGACATCACGGTGCAGCGGCTGTCGATGTCGCCGACCCCCGGCGACAGCCTGAGGCCGTACTTCACCTCCGACGCGGCCAAGACCAAGGGCTCGTACAATCTCGCCGGCATCAGCAATCCCGCGATCGATGCGCTGGTCGCCAAGGCGATCGGCGCGGACACCCGTGGTGAACTGACGCTCGCCTGCCGCGCGCTGGATCGCGTGTTCCGTGCCGGCCATTACTGGATACCGCAATGGTATCGCCAGACCCATCCGATCGCCTATTGGGATCAGTTCGGTCACCCGCCGAAGCCGCCGAAATACGCATCCGGCGTGGGCGCCCCCGACATCTGGTGGTACGATGCCGCCAAGGCCGCAAAGCTGGAGCAAGCGAAGTAGTTCATGGCTGCCTATATCGCTCGCCGCATGTTTCTGATGCTCCCGACCCTGCTCGGGATCCTGTTCATCTCCTTCGTCGTGGTGCAGTTTGCGCCGGGCGGCCCGGTCGAGCGCGTCATCGCGCAACTGACCGGCGCCGACACTGGCGGCACCTCGCGCATCTCCGGCGGCAGCGGCTCCGATTTCGGCGCGCGGCCGCCGGGCCAGGTGGGCTCCGGCGGTGACACCAACTCGAAATATCGCGGCGCCCAGGGACTCGACCCGGCCTTCATCAAGAAGCTGGAGCAGCAGTTCGGCTTCGACAAGCCGGCGCCGGAACGTTTCGCGCTGATGGTCTGGAACTTCGCCCGCTTCGATTTCGGCAAGAGCTATTTCCGCGACACGACCGTGCTGCAGCTGATCAAGGAGAAGCTGCCGGTGTCGATCTCGCTCGGCATCTGGATGACCCTGCTGACCTATCTGATCTCGATCCCGCTCGGCATTCGCAAGGCGGTTCAGGACGGCTCGCGCTTCGACGTCTGGACCTCGGCCGTGATCATCATCGGCTACGCGATTCCCGGCTTCCTGTTCGCCATCCTGCTGATCATCCTGTTCGCCGGCGGCTCGTTCTTCAACATCTTCCCGCTGCGCGGCTTGACCTCAGACGGCTGGGCCGACTTCCCGTGGTACTGGAAGATCATCGACTATTTCTGGCATCTCACGCTGCCGCTGCTGTCGATGGCGCTCGGCGCCTTCGCCACCATGACCTTGCTCACGAAGAACTCGTTCCTCGACGAGATCCGCAAGCAATATGTCATGACCGCGCGGGCCAAGGGCTGCAGCGAGACCCAGGTGCTGTATGGCCACGTGTTCCGCAACGCGATGCTGATCGTGATCGCCGGCTTCCCCGGCACCTTCATTCATGCCTTCTTCTCCGGCTCGCTGCTGATCGAGACCATCTTCTCGCTCGACGGCCTCGGCCTGCTGTCGTTCGAGAGCATCCTCAACCGCGACTATCCGGTCGTGTTCGGCAACCTCTACATCTTCTCGCTGCTGGGCCTGGTGGTCAATCTGATCTCCGACCTCACCTACATGTGGATCGATCCGCGGATCGACTTCGAGGCGCGGGAGGTCTGACGATGCTCAAAACCGCGCCCCCCGTCGAGACCACCACGCAGGCGCCGCTCGGCGAGGCCGTGCCACCGACGCGGCACAGATTCCGGCCGTCGCCGCTCAACCAGCGCCGCTGGCAGAACTTCAAGGCCAACCGCCGCGGCTACTGGTCGCTGTGGATCTTCCTGTTCCTGTTCATCGTCTCGCTGTTCGCCGAGCTGATCGCCAACGACCGGCCGTTCCTGATCAAGTTCGACGGCCATCTGTATTGGCCGGCCTTCGTGTCCTATCCGGAGACGGCGTTCGGCGGCGACTTCGAGACCGCCGCCGATTATCGCGATCCGTATCTGCAGAAGCTGATCGCAGACAAGGGCGGCACCGTGATCTGGCCGTTGATCCGTTATTCCTACGCCACCCACAATCTCGATCTGCCGACGCCGGCGCCGTCGCCGCCGACCTGGATGCTGACCGAGGCGCAGTGCAAGCCCGTGGTCGAGAAGAAGGGGCTGAAGAGCTGCCGGGATCTGGAATACAATTGGCTCGGCACGGATGATCAGGGCCGCGACGTGGTCGCGCGGCTGATCTACGGCTTCCGCATCTCCGTGCTGTTCGGCCTGTCCTTGACGTTCTTCTCCTCGATCATCGGCATCGCCGCCGGCGGCGTGCAGGGTTATTTCGGCGGCTGGGTCGACCTGTTGTTCCAGCGCTTCATCGAGATCTGGAACGCGATTCCCTATCTCTATCTGCTGTTGATCCTGTCGGCGGTGCTGGTGCCCGGCTTCTTCACGCTGCTCGGGATCATGCTGCTGTTCTCCTGGGTGTCGCTGGTCGGCTTGGTGCGCGCCGAATTCCTGCGCGGCCGCAATTTCGAATACATCCAGGCGGCGCGCGCGCTCGGCGTCTCCAATGCCGTCATCATGTGGCGGCATCTGCTGCCGAACGCGATGGTCGCGACCATGACCTTCCTGCCCTTCATCGTGTCGAGCTCGGTGATGACGCTCACCGCGCTCGACTTCCTCGGCTTCGGCCTGCCGCCGGGCTCACCCTCGCTCGGCGAGATGCTGTCGCAGGCCAAGGCGAATGTGCAGGCGCCGTGGCTTGGCCTTACCGGTTTCTTCTCGGTCGCGATCATGCTGTCGCTGCTGATCTTCGTCGGCGAGGCCGTGCGCGACGCCTTCGATCCGCGCAAGACGTTCAGGTGACCGCCATGGATGCGATGAGCCAGCCGCTTCTATCGGTCAGCGATCTCTCGGTCGCCTTCCACCAGCAGGGCCGCGCGACGACCGCCGTCGACCACGTCTCGTTCGACATCAAGCGCGGCGAATGCGTTGCGCTGGTCGGCGAATCCGGTTCGGGCAAATCTGTCAGCGCACTCTCGGTGCTGAAGCTGTTGCCCTATCCGGTCGCCTCGCATCCCTCGGGCAGCATCCGCTTCAAGGGTCGCGATCTGCTGCCTCTCTCCGAAGGCGAGATGCGCGAGATCAGAGGCAGCGACATCTCGATCATCTTCCAGGAGCCGATGACCTCGCTCAATCCGCTGCACACGATCGAGCGGCAGATCAGCGAGATCCTGCAACTGCACCAGCCGATCTCGAACAGTGCGGCGCGCAAGCGCGTGCTCGAACTGCTCACCCAGGTCGGCATCCCTGAGCCGGAGACGCGGCTCGGCAGCTATCCGCATCAGCTCTCCGGCGGCCAGCGCCAGCGCGTCATGATCGCGATGGCGCTCGCCAACGAGCCGGACCTGTTGATTGCCGACGAGCCGACCACCGCGCTCGACGTCACCGTGCAGGCGCAGATCCTGGCGCTGCTCGCCGACATCCGCGCGCGGCTCGGCATGAGCCTGCTCTTCATCACCCATGATCTCGGCATCGTCCGCCGCATCGCCGACCGGGTCTGCGTGATGAATGGCGGCAAGATCGTCGAGCAGGGGCCGGTCGAGCAGGTGTTCACCGCACCCGCGCATCCCTACACCAAGGCGCTGCTCGCGGCCGAGCCGAAGCCGGACCCGGCGCCGCCGCGGCCGAATGAGCCGGTGGTGATGCAGGCGAAAGACCTGAAGGTCTGGTTTCCGATCAAGCGCGGCCTGTTCCGCTCCACCGTCGGCCACATCAAGGCGGTGGACGGCGTCAGCGTCGCCGTGCGCAAGGGCGAGACGCTCGGCGTGGTCGGCGAATCCGGCTCCGGCAAGACCACGCTCGGTCTGGCGCTGCTGCGGCTGATCTCCTCCGACGGCCCGATCGTGTTTCTCGGCAAGGAGATCCAGGGACTGTCCTTCAAGGACGTCCGGCCGTTCCGCCGCGACATGCAGATCGTGTTCCAGGATCCGTTCGGCTCGCTCAGCCCGCGCATGTCGGTCGGCGACATCATCGCCGAGGGCATCAGCGTGCATCAGCCCAGGCTCAGCGAAGAGGAGCGCGAGGCCAAGGTCATCAAGGCGCTGAACGAGGTCGGGCTCGATCCGGCGACGCGCTTCCGCTATCCGCACGAATTCTCCGGCGGCCAGCGCCAGCGCATCTCGGTGGCGCGCGCCGTCGTGCTTGAGCCTTCCTTCGTCGTGCTGGACGAGCCGACCTCGGCGCTCGACATGCTGTTCCAGGCGCAGATGGTCGCGCTGCTGCGCGACCTGCAGCGCAAGCTCGACCTCACCTACATGTTCATCTCGCACGACCTGCGCGTCGTCGCTTCGCTCGCCAGCCACCTGATCGTGATGAGCCACGGCAAGGTGGTCGAGGAGGGCCCGGCCGTCGACCTGTTCAAGGCCCCGAAGACCGACTACACCCGCGCCCTGTTCGCGGCCGCATTCAGGAACGAGACCGCGGCGAACGGCACGGCAGCGAGCTGAACCGGCGCGGATGGCAAGCGAGCCGTCGCGGCGCCGGTCGGGTTCGATCAGCGCCGGCCGCCGCCGCCACCGGGCGGACCGCCCGGGGCGCCGCCGAAGCCTGGCCCATCCGTTGGGCCGCCGGGACTGAATCCGCCGGGCGGCGCCATCCCATTGTCCCTGCCGAATCCTGGCGCGCCCGGGCCGCCGGGAGCACCCGGTCCACCCGATCCGCCCGGACCATTCGGTCCGCCCGGAGCATTCGCGCCACCTGGGCCGCCCGGTCCGTGCATGGGTCCCTGGCTGCGCGGCGGGGCGTGCGGACCCTGGACGGACTCGCCGGGGAATCGGCTCACCGCCTGCACGGTCTCGACCCGCAGCCCGCCGGCGCCGTCGGGCACGGCGTTGACGACGACGCGTGTCTCCCCAGACGGCTGGAAGCGCGAATTGTCACGCGCGACATAGCCCGAGCCGAATTGCAGCTCGCTGCCGACACGCCGGACATAGCCTTCGACCAGCAGCCGGCTGGCGCGGGCGAAATCCTGGAGATCGTCGGGCCTGATACGTGTGACCTGCAGCACGCCCTGCGCCATGCGGCCCTCGGCCTGGATGCGGCGTCCGATCAGGGCCGGATCGACACCGGCGAGGTGGAGCCCGCCGAGGGCGAGCCCGTTGCGATCCCGCACCACCACGCCGCTGACTCGGCTGACCGTGGTCTGGCGCGGATCGACCAGGCTCGCGACGATCACGCCGTCGCTGCGCCGCAGGCCGAACACGGCGACGTGCGTGCCGATCTTCCGCCAGCTCTCCTGGCCCGGAGAGACGACGGTCTGGCCAAGCACGGTGAGCTCGCCGGGCCTGATGGCCTCGATCGGTCCGGTGACCTCGCTGACGATGTCGATGCTTCGTGTGGTCAGCGTGCCCTTGCCGTCGCGCTGCGCCAGCACGCGTGCGAGCTGCCCGATCTTGAGCGCCTTAGCCGAGGCCGCCTCGCCGTCGATCCGCACCGGCACGTCGGCAGCGTAGCTGACGCGTTCGCCATTGACGAAGATGCTGCCGAAGCGCTGGATCACGCCGACGATGCCGGTGCCGCCCATGCCCTGGTCCTGGCCGCCGGTGATGCCGGTGCCGCCGAGACCTTGATCATTGCCCTTGCGCGTCTGTCCCCACGCCAGAGCCGACGATCCGGCGAGCCAGATGCCGGCGAGCAGCGACCTGCGCGACAAACCGGGCGGCCGGCTCATGACGTGCCGCCCTTGCCGGGCGCGTCCGGCGGCTCTTCGAGATAAATGTAGACGCCGAAATTCCAGCGCGCGTCGCCGCCCTTGTCCTTGGCGAGGGCGCGGTTGGCTTCGCGGTTCGCCGTTTTCAGCGCCTCCATCGCCAGCTCGCGCGAGCGCTGCTCGAGTCGCCGCGCGAGCTTCGGCGACAGCCCGTCATAATGCACCGCGCGCTCCATGAAGCGCGGCGCATCGCCCGAGACGTTGGTCGCTGCGGCCGCAATGTGGTCGTGCAGATTGCGGCCGAGATAGTACCATTTGCGGTCGTCGTCGCCGCGCGGCACGAGGCCGGTCTCGGCCAGCACGATGTTGTCCTGCGCATCGATCGTCACGAGCCTGCGATCGAGCCATTCGTCGAGCACCGCGCGCGGCCGCACGTCCTTGGTGATCGCGGCGACCAGCGCCTCGAACGACGGCGCATCGCCGTCGGCCGTGCGCGGCAGCGGCAGCGGCTCGCCCTTGGCATCGGTGAATTCCGGCGCGGCCAGCCAGTGCGCGATGATGGCGCTGGTGCGCGACAAGGTCGCCGGCACCTCGTTCACAGGAGCTCCGGCGCCGCGCAGCCGCGCCACCTCCTTGCGGTGGATGCCCGTGAGCAGGCTGACGCGGCTGTCGGTCTGCGGCTTGCCGTCCAGCGCGAAGTCGTGCTCGGCGACGTTCACGAACAGCTCGCGGAGCAGCTGCGCCAGCGCCGGAAACGTCATGCCACTGCGAATGCACAGGCGCACGAGCGGACGCAGCAGCCGCGCCAGCGGCGCGTGCAGCTGTGTCGCGGCGAGCGGCGAGGGCGCAGCCGGCGGCGATTGTCCGGAACTCGGATCCATCGATCAAGTCTAGCGAGATCACATGTGGGACACAATCCCACCCACATCCATTGACGTGTGAAAAATTCCCACGTAATGCAGGCGGAGTTGAGGCACAGGAGTTCGCAATCATGCCCTGCTCTCAGGTCCGATCCGCTGCAGCCGCCGCCCCCGTCGACGCGTCCCTCCGCTGCAGCCCGGATCCATCTCATCCCCGGCCGCTGCTCGCCGGCGTCCCGGCCATGCTCCTGGTTCTGCCCCGTTGAGCCCCGCGAGCCCGGTCATGGACGCAGCTCCTGCCTCTTCGCGCCGCTTCTCGGTGCTTCACGTCTTCAAGGTCTTCTATCCCGACCTGTTCGGCGGCACGCTCACGGTGATCCGCGACATCTGCGCCGGCCTGGCGCACGCCGTCGCGTCGTCGGTGCTGGTCTGCTCGGACGCGCCGCGGCCCCGCCACGAGATCGTGAACGGCATTCCGGTCGAGCGCGTGCGCTCGCTCGGAAACCTGTTCTCGCTGCCGATTGCGCCGACCTATCCGTTCCGGCTGTGGCGCCGCATTGCCGCGTACGATCTGGTCGCGCTGCATGCGCCGTTTCCGCTGGCCGATCTCGTATTCGCCTGCGGTCTCGGGCGGGCGCGTCCGCTGGTCGTGCACTGGCATGCCGACATCGTGTCGCATGGCCGGCTGCGCTGGCTGGTCGAGCCGCTGATGCGGCGAACGTTGCAGCGCGCGGAGGCGATCATCGTCTCCGATGCCGCGCTCGCGACGCGGACCGCGCTGCTGCGCGACGTCGCCAACAAGTGCCACGTCGTTCCGTTCGGCGTCGATCTTCGGAAATTCGCGGCGCTGGAAAACAGCGAGCGGCCGGGCTCCGCCGGCCGGCGCGTCGTCGCCTGCGGCCGCCTCGTGCCGTACAAGGGCTTCGACGTGCTGATCCGTGCCGCGGCCGACCACGACTTCGAGGTCAGGATCATCGGCGAGGGACGCGAGCGCGCTCATCTGCAGCAGCTGATCGACGGCTTCGGAATCGCGGATCGAGTCCGGCTGCTCGGCTCGCTATGCGATGACGAGATGGTGGCCGAGATCGGCGCCGCCGACGTCTTCGTCATGCCCTCGGTCACCAATGCCGAGACCTTCGGGCTCGTGCAGTTGGAGGCGATGGCGGCCGGCCGTCCGATCGTCAACACCGCGCTCGACACCGGCGTGCCCCGCGTCGCCCGTGATGGCCGCGAGGCCGTCACCGTGCCGCCGGGCGATGCCGTGGCGCTCGCCGGAGCGATCAACGCGCTGCTCGCCGACCCCGCGCGCCGCCGCCGCATGGGGGATGCCGCACGGCAGCGCGCGGCGACGCATTTTGCGACCGCGGCATTCGACCAGGGCATCGAGCGGATCTATCGCCGCGCTGTCGCCGCGCATGCGGCGGCGCATCGCGCATCGGAGCAGGGTGTCGGACTGCTCGATTCGGTTCGGATCGCCGCCGCGCTGGCTTGGTCGGATCTGCGCCATCGCTACGTGCGCTCGCTGCTCGGCCCGTTCTGGATGTCGATCCAGATGGCGATCATGGTGGCGGTGCTCGGCTCGGTGATCAGTCATTTCGGCCCGGCCGGCGGGTTGTCCCGGCTGCCGATGCTGGCGCTCAGCCTCACCGCATGGACGTTCCTGAACGGCGTCGTGCTCGATGCCACCACGGCGCTGCAGGCGTCGGCCAGCCTGATCAAGGACCGCGCCTTGCCGCCGGTCGTGTTCCTGCTGCAATGCTGTTTCCGCCAGGGCCTGTTCGCGCTTCACAACGCCTATGTGCCGCTGGCGCTGTGGCTCGCGATCGATCCGATGGATGTCGGCGGCGTGTTCGCCGCGTTGCCGGGCGTGCTGCTGTTCATCGCCTTCACCTTCGCGGCGAGCCTCGTGCTCGGCGCCCTGGCCACGCGGTTTCGCGACCTCAAGCCGATCATCGAATCCTGCCTGACGCTCGCCTTCCTGGCCTCGCCCGTCATCTGGTCCCCCGAGATGATCGACCGCGGGTCATTCATCATGCGGGTGAATCCGCTGACGCATCTGTTCGCGATCTGGCGCGAGCCGCTGGCAACCGGGCAGGTCCCGATGTCGAGCGTCCTCTACGTGGTCATGAGCCTGTCGGTGCTCGTGGTCGCGAGTCTCGTGACGTTGAGCCGGCTGCGCAAAGCCGCCTTCTGGATTTGAGCCATGACAAGCATCACCCTCAGCAACGTCTGTCTCGACTACCCGCTCTACGGAGCCTACGACTTCTCGATCAAGCGGCGCCTCATGAACCGCCTGCTCGGAGAGGCCGACGGCGCGCATGCCGTACGGGCGATCGATCAGGTCTCGCTCGACATCCGTTCCGGCGCGCGCATCGGACTGTTCGGTCCGAACGGATCGGGAAAATCGACGCTGCTGCGGCTGATCGCCGGCGTCTATCCGGCGACCAGCGGCCGTATCGAGGTCCGGGGCAGGGTGATGCCGCTGCTCGGTCTCTCCGCGGGGGCCAATCTCGACCTGGTCGCCACCGACAATATCAGCCTGCTGCTGCGGATCGGCGGCCGTCGGCCGACGCCCGCGATCATCGACGACATCTGGGCGTTCACCGAGCTCGAGGACCGCATGCGCCGGCTGCCGCTGCGCACCTTCTCGTCGGGCATGCTGATGCGGGTCCTGTTCGCGACGGCCACGGCGTTCCCCGCCGATATCCTGCTGCTCGACGAATGGCTCAGCGTCGTCGACGAGCGCTTCTCGGCGAAGGCCGAGCGGCGGCTGCTCGAACTGGTGGATGGTGCAGCGATCGTGATGCTGGCATCGCACGATCAGGAGTTGCTGCGCCGCGTCTGCAACAGGATCGTTCCCCTCGATCGCGGCCGCATCGTCGGCGCGGAGGGAGGCGGTGAGACGGATCGATCGGCTCGGAAACTGGAGGAGATCTGCGCATGACCAGCATCCTGATCATCAGCGAGGCGCTGGGCGAGCCAAATCACAAGCGCGGTATCTTCCATTTCACCCGCGAACTGCTGCGATCGCTCGCCGCGGAAGGGCACGAGCTCACTTTGCTGGTCGAGACCACCAGGCGCTATCGCAAGCTGCGCAAGCGCCAGCAGCAGTCGCGGCTGTTCGCCGCCAACTCGCGACTGATCGAGCTGCTGGCGCTCTATCGCTTCCTGGACGAGGCCGACATGAACGCCTCCGCGAGCAGGAGCGGTCTGCGCCAGCGCGTGGACTGGCTGCGGAGCCGTCTCACCGTATCGGTATCCGCGGAGTACTGCCGCTGCTTCCTCCGGGCGCTGGGATTCTGGTTTCCACGCCACGACGCGTTGGAGAACCGCACGGAATGCCTCGAATACATTCCGCCCGACCTGCGGCATCTCCGGCTGTTCCGAAAGTTCCTGCTCGAGCCCGGCTTCTACAGCTACCAGGACAGCTCGGCGTTCTTCAGGTTGCCGCCGCCGCGGATCGACGCGCGCGGGTATGACATCGTCCTGATCGACACGCCGACGCGCGTCGCGGTCCGACGCGATGCCGGGACCCGCGTGATCTGCGTGGTCCATGATCTCCTGCCGCTTACGGATCTCAAGCTGAGCGATGCCGCGACGCGGCTGTTCCTGTCGCGGCTGGCCACCAGCATCGCGCAGGCCGACGAGCTGGCTTTCGTGTCCAACTACAGCCTGGAGCGCTTCCGGGAATTGATGCCGCAGCACGCGCATCTGCCGGCGCGCGTGGTCTATCCGCGAACGCGGTTCGACGAGGCTGCGCCGCCCATCGCGACCGCCGCGGGCGCCGCCCGGCCGAGTTTCGTCGTCATCGTCTCCGCGGAGCCGCGCAAGAATCTCGATGCGCTGATCCGCGCCTTTCGCCGGCTGCCTCAGGCCGATCTCGTCGTCATCGGCTATGCCGGCAAGACGCATCAGGCGCGCAACCTGCCGCCGAACATCCGTTTCGCCGGCTATGTGGAGGAGCAGGACAAGGTCGCGCTGATCGCGGAGGCCCATGGCCTGATCATGCCGAGCTTTGCCGAGGGGTTCGGTGTCCCCATCATCGAGGCGCTCGCCGCGAACACGCCGGTGCTGTGCTCGGACATTGCCGTGTTTCGTGAGGTGGCGGGCGATCTCGCCGAATATTTCGATCCGTTCTCGACCGCCTCGATCTGCGCAGCCGTCGATCGCGCGCTGCACCAGCAGGAGCATTGGCGGCACAAGATTCGCGAGCGGCGCAGCGAGCTCGCCGCCCGGTTCGGCCATCACAGCCAGGCGCGCGACCTGCTCGGCCAGCCCGCGGACGGGGCCAGCGATTGCGCGCACGGCGCAATGGCGGCGACGTCGGCCGGGCATGAACGACTTGCAGCGCAGGAGGCCTGATATGGCACAGGACGCCTGGCCCATGACGCTCGAGACTGGTTCATCGCGGGATGCGCCGCAGGCGCGCTCCGTCGCCACGCCCTGGGTGGAGGCCCCGCTCTATCTCCGGCTTGCCGATACGATGGTGGTGCTGACGGCGGTCGCGCTGCCCTGGTCGACCACGGCGACCGCCTTCTTCATTGTGCTGTGGCTGGTCCTGCTGATCCCGACCATCGACTGGGACGAGCTGGTCCGCAGCCTGGCCACACCCGTCTCGGCCATGCCGCTGGCCTTCTTCGTGCTCGCCGACATCGGCGTCTTGTGGTCCGGCGGACCGTGGGACTCCGGCATCAAGGGTCTCAACCCGGTTTCCAAGCTGCTGCTGATTCCGTTCCTGCTCTATCACTTCCGACGCTCGCCGCGGGCGGCCTGGGTTCTCGCCGGCTTCATCGGTTCGTGCACGCTGCTGATGATCCTGTCGTGGATCGTCGTGGTCGATCCGTCCTGGAAGATCTCCGCGACGGCCTCGAGCGGCGTACCGGTCAAGAACTACATCGACCAGAGCCAGGAATTCGCGTTCTGCGCCTTTGCGCTCGCCCCGTTGCTGCTGCTCGCCTGGACACGACGACAGTTGCTGATGGCCGCGGGCCTGCTCGGGTTGATCGCCGGCTTTCTCGCCAACATGCTGTTCGTCGCGTCTGCGCGAACGGCGCTGATCTATCTGCCGGTGCTGCTCGTGCTGTTCGGCGTCCGCCATCTGAGCCGCCGCGCCATGCTCGGTCTGGTGGCTGTTGCGCTCGCTGCGGGCACCCTGGTGTGGACGACATCGCCCTATCTGCGGCAGCGCGTCGCGGATGTCGCGATCGAGTATCGCGCCTATGATGCCAACGTCCCGGCGTCGACCGCGCAGCGGCTGACCTACTGGCGCAAGTCGCTGAAATTCTTTGCCGACGCGCCGTTGCTCGGACACGGCACCGGCGCGATCCGGCACTTGTTCGAAAGCGACGCCGCCGGGCAGACCGGGCTACGGGCCGAGGTGGTGAACAATCCCCACAATCAGACGCTCAACGTCGCGATCCAATGGGGACTGGCCGGCGTGGTCGTCCTCTACGCGATGTGGGCCGTCCATCTGCGTCTGTTCTGGCGTATGCATCCTGCGGCCTGGATCGGACTTGCGATCGTCGTGCAGAACCTCGTCAGCTCGCTCCTCAACTCGCATCTGTTCGATTTCAACGAGGGCTGGATGTATGTGCTGGGCGTCGGCGTGGCCGGTGGCGTCGTGCTCGGCCGCGCTGACGCGAGCGACCGGTCGGACGCGGTGCCGTCCGATCCCCGCGCCCCCGATGCAGGATCGATCGCCGCGGCCTGAAGCTCCACGAACGGAGGCGCCGGCTGGCACATCAGCGCCATTCCATCGGCGTTTCATCCCGGCGGGCTCTTGGCCCGGTACAAGACGACCCCAGCCCGCGGAGCAGGCAAAGGATGCTGCAAAGGCAGGGCACGGCGAGCAGACCCCAGGACAGCATCCACCAGGCTCCGCCTTCACCGACCAGGGCCGATGTCAACCCTGCCAATGTCGTCAGTGCCAGCAAGGCCGGGATCGTCCAGTTGACGCGGCGGGATGACGCGCCTGTCATCGCGAGGGCTCGGCGGCAAGTGGGGCGGAACCTGCCGCAGCCCGACGTCCGGAGCGTCGCTTGGTGAACCAGAGATACAGGCCACTCAGCAGAATGATGATGGTGACGACGTCGAGCACCGCCCAGATGATCTTCAAGGGCAGGCCGCCATAGTCGCCGAAGTGCAGCGGTTGCGAGACGAAAAGCGCGACCGCATACCAGGGCATCTGCCGAACCGCGACGACCTCGCCACTCGCCGCATCGATGATGGCAGGTTGGAGAATACGGCTCGTGAGCGGCGTATCTCCAGACAAGAACGCGGCATAGTGGCTCGGTGTCGAAAACGGTGTACCCGGGAAGGCGAGGGTCGTCACCGTCATTCCGGGGGCCGCCGCCCGGACCTTGGCGAGCACGAGATCGACCGGAGCTCTCCGGTCCGTCGGCGCCGCCGCGTCGCGACTCTGCGCTGCCATTTCGGCGAGCTGGCCCGACTGCCACATCAGCTCGATTGGCGCGGCCAAGCTGTTGATCACGCCGGTCAAGGTCACGATGCCGAACCAGGCCAGGGTGATGATGCCGAGCACATTGTGCAGATCCAGCCATCGCACGCGCCGGCCCTGTCGCTGGCGTACGTCGCCGAAGCGCCGGCGCCGCGCGAACGGGCCGTAGAGCGCCAGGCCGGACCCGATCGAGACAGCCAGCAACAGCCCCATCGCCCCCAGAAACAACGTGCCCTTGAGGCCGGCGAACAGGTCGGCGTGAAGGCGCAGCATGACATACATGAAGCCCTGGTTGGGCTGGTCGATGCCGAGCGCCGTGCCGGTTCTGACGTCGAACACCTTGTAGAAGAAGGTGTCGGGAGACGACGTCACGCTGGCGGCGATCGGAATCTTCACGATCGGTTTGTTGCGATCATAGAACAGGTACGGCACGATTTCGCCCGGCCGCTCGGCCAGGGCCTGCGCGATCATGGCGTCGACGGACGCCCGAACGCCGCGGTCCGTGCCGGTCTCCAGCGCGGGATTGGGGCCGAGCTCGTCGTGAAAGATTAGAGGCAGGCCGGTGAGGCACAGCAGCAGGGCAAAGATCGTGCAGATCAGGCTGCTCCATGTGTGCGTCCACGACCACCATCGCCGCCGGGCCGCCGTCATCGTCCGAACCGCGCAATTGGAGGATCGACCGCAGCCATCGTGAACGACCTCATCGCGTCACCACCTGTAACGCAGTCCTGCGAGCACGAGCCGCCCGTTTCCGTACTGGCAATAGAAGTTCGAGCTGCAACTCGTGTAGTAGCTCTTGTCGAACAAATTGGTGACGTTGAGCGTGAGCTCCGCGCCCTTCCAGCCGCGCGTCAAATTGACCAGGTCGTAGCGGAGCGCCGCGTCGAACACGACGTATCCCGGGGACACCAGGCTGTTGACGTCGTCGCCGAAGCTCGGGCCGACCGAGCGGACTCCGCCGCCGACGGTCAGGCCGGCGAGACCGCCGGTGAGGAAGCTGTAGTTGGCCCAGAGCGATTCGAAATGCGTCGGCACCGCCTGCGGACGCTTGCCGATCGCCGTGAGATCCGTCGAGCGGGTGATCCTGGTGTCGAGTACGGTCGCGGCCGCGATGATCTCGATATTGGCGTTGACCTTGCCCCGCGCCTCGAATTCAAGGCCGCGCGACCGGATTTCGCCCTGCTGCACGCTGAAGCCGCTGACGGACGACGGTGTCAGCGTGTTCTGCTGGCGAAGATCGAAGGCGGCGGCGGTGAACAGCATGTCGGCGAAAGCCGGCTTGTACTTCAGGCCGCCTTCATACTGCTCGCCGGTGGTTGGAACGAAGGGCAGGCCGTTGCTTCCCACCCCGATCACGGGTTCGAACGAGGTCGAATAGCTCACATAGGGGGCGAGTCCGTTGTCGAACAGATAGAGCAGTCCCGCGCGGTAGGTCTGCTTGTCGCTGTCCTGCGACTGCCTGGTCGCGCTGATCCGGTTGTCCGTCGTCTGCGCCGTCCAGTCGTGGCGGGTTCCGAGGGTCAGGCGGAAGCCGCCGAGCTTCATCTGGTCCTGCACGTAGAGGCCGGTCTGGGACAGGGACTGGTCGTTGTTGATGAAGGGAAACAGCGTTCCGACCGGCTGATAATAGGCCGGGTTGACCACGTCCAGCGAGGTCGCCGCACCAAACTGGTAGATCCACGAGCTGTGCGAATTCTGCTGATCCCAGCCGGCGATCACTGAATGTTCGACACTGGCCGTCCGGAAATCGAAGCGCAGCCGGTTGTCGGCGGTAACGCCGTCGACGCTCTCGATCGAGCGGATGGCGGCCCGGGGGATCGTCCCCGCCGCCGTCAAGCCGGCCGCCATCTGAAGCGATTGGAAGTCGGTGTCGACCTTGGCGTAGCGAAGCGCCGAGTGGACGCTCACGACGTCGTTGAGCCGCCGGTCGAACACATAGCCGATCGCCGACTGCTCGCGCTCGAAGCGGTCAAAGCCGGGATCGCCGATGTTCAGGTTGCGATTGAGATAGGGCCGATACGCTGCCGGTGCGAGCGATTGCGGATAGAGCGAGTTGAAATAGCCGCCTTTCGGGTCGCGCTGATAGAAGCCCGACACGGTCAGCTGCGTGTCGGTGTCGGGGCGCCATGTGATCGCCGGCGCCACGCCGTAGCGTTGCTCCTGCACCCCGTCATACCGCGTATCGGACATCCGGCCGATCGCGCTGATGCTGTAGAGCCATTGATGCGCGGCGTCCAACGCGCCCTGGCTCGTAATGCCGCTCTGGACGCGTCCGTAGCTGCCGCCTTCAATCCGGGCTTCATTGTAGGAGCTGTCGCTCGGCTGCCGGCTGGCGAGGTTGACGAGACCGCCGGGGCTGATCTGTCCGTACAGGACCGCCGAGGGCCCTTTGAGGACCTCGATGCGGTCGAGCAGGAATGCGTCAATCGAGGTCACCGCGAAGGCCTGGCCGCGCGGCAGCTTCAACCCGTCCAGGAAGCTGACGAAATTGGTCGACGTGCCGAAGCCGCCGAAACCGCGGATGAAGACGCTGTCATAGCGGGTGGTCGCGTCGACTTCCGAGAGCACGCCACCCGTGTAGCGCAGCGCATTTCCGACGGTCTGCGGATTCTGCGCGTCGATCTGCCGGCGCGTGACGGTGCTGACGGATTGCGGCGTTTCCAGCACGGGCGTCGAGGTCTTGGTCGCGCTCGATTGCGTATCGGCCAGAAGCCGCTCCCGCGTTTCTTGCGCGCCCGCGAAGGCTGGCCGGGCCGCGCCGGCGGTGGGCGCTGGCATCGTCTCTGTTGCGCGCTGTCGCGCACTGCGCCGCGTCGCGCTCTGCTGGCGCGGCGTATTGACGGGGCGAGCCGATCGCTGGACTTGCGGCGCGTCAACCGTGACCGGAGGCAGCACCGACTCTTGCCCGAATGCCGGCACCTGCAACGCCAGAAATGCAGTAGACCCAAGCAAGAGCCCCAACCCCCGCTTCACATCACGCGAAACCTCGCACATCCCCGTTCCTCGAACCTCGCTTGAAATCCCGCGGCGAAGGATAGTCAAAACGGGACGTATCCGTCCAGTTAAGCGGTTGGCGTTTTCGCTTATTTAGAATTATTAAAACTCAACGGATGATTCCCGGGCGGCGCACGAGATTGAAGGCATGAAGGCGGCAGTCACGACAAAGCCACGCGCAAAGGGGCGTACAGGCCCCCGGCGCGGCGGACGACCGACCCGGGCTGAGGCGCAGGCGATCGAGGAGCGCATCCTCGCCGTCGCGGCGGAGCTGTTCGCGAGGGACGGCTACGCCGCGACGTCGATGGAGCGTGTCATTTCGGAGTGCGGTGCCGGCAAGGATACGATCTATCGCCGCTACGGCTCGAAACGAGAGATCTTCGATGCCGTGCTCGACCGCAGCCGCAGCCGCATCATGGCGCGCCTCGCCGATCTCGAAGCTGGGCAGTCGAGGCAGAGCAGTCTTGCACAGCTCAAGGACCTGGCGCGCTGCCTGCTCGACATCAATCTCGATCCGGAACTGGTGGCTTTCAAGCGCATCGCTGCGAGCGAAACGCTGATGGTCGAGGGAAGCGATGCCAGCCCTGAGCCCGACGCAATCCTGATGCTGCTGCGGACGGCGGTCTCGAGAGCGCAGGAGGGCCAGCACCTTGTCGCCGGCGACGTCGCCTTCTTGGCGGACTTTCTCGTGAATAGCATCATTGTCGGCCCCACCACCCTGGCAATGTTCGGATACCGGCCTCTGGCGTCCGCGAAGGAGCGCGCAGTGTACTTCGAAAAGGCGTGGAAGCTGTTTCTCGGTGGCGCCGCCCGGGCTCGCTAGATCCAACTTATCCGTGACGGCGGCTGCGGGGCGCGGGGGCGTTTCGTTGAGAGGACGGCGAGACGCCGAATTGACCGAGCGTGAGTCGCGGACCGCGACGATAGTCTCGCCGGCTTATTGACGGGCGAGCTGATTTGCCCGACGCGCAGCGTCTGCGAAAATCTGTCCAGCTCCTCCTGAAGAAATATTCCTGTTTCTTATTTTCGGAAATCCTGCATACTCCGCCGCGTCCTGCCCCACGAGAGGGACGTACGCGTCGTCACGGACGTCGGGTGCGGGATGCGATGGCCGTGGTGATGTCGCAGTGTGCATGCGCACACGGACGAACGACGTCATGCGGACGACGAAGTCGCGTGGTCCTGGCGCCCCGATGCTGGCGTCAAGGCTGTGGGCCTGGATGAGGCCTGCGGCCGACAGGGGCAAGACAGCCGGTCCCTGGGGAGAGCGCGTATAAGTCGTAGCCCATCGCGCGGGGAAGGCCGGATGTTCGGCCCGTACCTGTGGCGACTACGCGTGCTTTCCTGCACGCAACCACGGGTGCGTTCGGCGCCCGGCCTTCCCCGCGCCCTCTCATGTTCGAGGGTGGACGATGCCGCAAAGCTCGGGCCACGAGGCCGCGAGAACGCGGACGTTTGGCTTACGCTGTTTGAGACGTGAACCCGGCAAATGACGTGATGAGAGCCGCTGGCTGCGACGACGTTCGCCGCTGATCAGGCCACGCCGTCGTTGCGAGCGAAGCGACGCAATCCAGGGCTGCGCAAGGACTCTGGATTGCTTCGCTCGCTGTTCAGCCCGGGGACATAGCTTACACCTGTTCGGGGACATAGTTGACACTTTTGGGGTCGCGCAAATCGATCGTTGCGATCTGATGTGCGGCAAAGAAAATTCCGAATTTTCCGTCCTGGCTGA